>Ga0190312_1000147_pt1 | contig 25583 bp, 25 predicted proteins | sample 487007910_MG_FD_165046 | JGI IMG/M metagenome (GOLD analysis project Ga0190312, IMG submission 165046) | Hydrothermal vent sediment bacterial communities from Southern Trench, Guaymas Basin, Mexico - 4870-07-9-10_MG | ecosystem: Environmental > Aquatic > Marine > Hydrothermal vents > Sediment ... | reverse complement strand
AAAGTAATTATTATCATGTAGAACAATGCTATATACGCTGGTTTCCTAGACCTTATTTTCTCCCATTTCATCAAATATCTCTCTTAGCATTGAGTATATATGCTTAACCTATTCTTTTTTAAAATATTCTCTTTTTCTAAAAATTAGTGTAAATGAAGAAATGAATTTGCTTAATCTATTCTTAGCAGATAGGTATTGAAACTTGGCTATTATAAGTGGTACATCAAGCATTTAAAGGAAAAATGGGTAATAGTAAGTAACACTTGTTGTATTTCGAAAGTTTCTTGCATTACTTTCACAGTAGTAAACAATAATGTATTACTTGTAGTAGCAGTAAGTAATGCTAGTGATTTATATATCAGTGTTCGCTAAGATTCACGGAGATTTTTACTTAAAGCTTAAGAAGTACAATATTTCATTTTCTGTTAATAGAGTTATTAAAAGAGTTTTGGAAAAAGGTTAGAAAAGAGAAGAGAAAAATTAAGGAAACTTTAAAGAAAATAGAGAAGAAAAATGAAATTATTATTTAATGGTACTGTAGAGCTTGAAAGTCAGGTAAGTATTTCAAAAAACTTAAGATAACTTACTATGATTCATTGTATATAGTAGTAACTATTGGGAATAACCTGGCATTTGTTATCGGTTACGGCAAGTAATAAATAGGTAGTAGATAAAAAATATAGAAAACATTAGGTTTACGAAAATAGAAGACTTATTTAAAGTCTACGAAAATATAAATAAAGGCCGGTTAACTATTGTTGCTCAGTTTTCGAGAAAACTATGCTGGCTACTTCGTATAGTCTTTTAGCGAGCTTTTTTACATCATTTATGGCTCTTTTATTGTGAATTATTTCTCCTTTCTCAAAAGCTGTAGCTGGTACTCCTCGGTGACATAGAATTATCTCGTGTTTGAGCATAAATGAGTGTATTGCGGTGAGCGCTGACTCGAGACCGTAGCCTCTGCCTACTACAATACCTCCCCCTATTTTGTTCTTGAGTTTGCCTCGGAGACACCAAGTTCTATCAATAAATACTTTAACGTAGCTGCTGACATTATTGAAGTATACTGGGCTAGCTACAATTAGTATTTGTGAAGAAAGAAGCTCAGGTATAATAACGTTAGACATATCGTCGTCAATACAGCAGTATCTATGACTAACACAGTAGCGGCAGCTAGTACATGGCTTGATTTCATATTCAGCTAAAAATACTTCTTTAGTTTCTACGCCTAACTTCTCTAACTCCTCGAGAGCAAGTTTTAGAAGATATTCAGTATTCCCTTCGCGCCTCGGGCTTCCACATATACCGAGAGCTTTCATGAATCGAGTTTTTCGTAGAAAAATATATATTTTGTGCTATAGCACAAAAAATGTGACAAAAATAGCTGCTCCTATAAAAGATAAATCTGGCTTAGAGAGCACTATTGAAGAGCATTTCGGTAGAGCAAAGTACTTTGCTTTAATTGAAACAGAGAACAACAAAGTTTCTCACATAGAAGTTGTCGAAAATCCTTTTAAAGAGCATTCGCCTGGAGTTCTTCCTAAATTTTTGAAAGAGAAAGGAGTAGAAGTAGTTATAGTGGATAGAATAGGTCCTAGAGCAAAGCTCTTTTTTGAGTCTTTTAGCATAAAAGTTCTTGAAGGCTATAAGGGTAGACTCCGCGATATCATCGAGAATATATTGAAATCTAGTGTTTAACTAAAGTAGACTCTGCTGTGTACATAATTAGGTAAAATAGCTATTTTTACTAAGCAGTATCAAATGGAACTTAATAGCGACAACGATTTTTTAAACCAGTTTTGCAAATGATGTTTAGAAAAATACATTGTACTCAAAGAAAGAGAGCAGAAAACAGTAAACGTGTATACTCTGTCGATAGAATACCACTTACACTTCAATATTTAGCTGTAAACTAAAGTATCTTCATCAGAAGAATATAGTTTTGTTTCCTCTTTTTCCTCAACTTCTACAAGCGGCACGTTTACTTTAGGCTTCTTAAAAACATATCTACAGTTAAGACAAGTGTACTGTGAGAACACTCCCTTACTTACTCTAAATATTCAGTCTATCATGTGGAAAACGTACATTATTACGGCTAAGTAAGAGAATGCTTTAACTAAGTCCAAAATATCAGCCAAAAACTCGCTTTTAAACATACTTAAGAAAGAAAACGTCAAGTATGCTGCAGCAATAAAAACTATAAAAGCGACAACTCTTTTCCCAGCCTCAACCACAACATTAATATTAATTTCGCTTAATTCTGTTGAACCACAGTTAGGGCAGTGAACCAAAGGACATACTTTAGCAAACTCAGGATACTCTTTACCGCAGAGAGGACACTTTTTCTTACCCATTTACTCTAGCCTTACTTAAACTCTTAATTAAGCTTTTTGAAGAAAAATATGAGAGATATTTCTATAAATCTCAATAAATAGAAATATTTGCTAAAGCAAGACTACCTGTTAATCGAGAAAAAGTAGCTATATTTAAGTAAAGCTACATTTATAATTCTAGCTAAGCAGAAAGAAAAATTTATAAGATTACTAGACGCTATTGAATCAACGAGTTGATTAAATATGAATAAGTATGTATATCCTCTAATAATACTCCTTTTAATAATTTTTACAGCACTTCTACAAGCTCAAACACCATTTACTCTAAAGGACTCAACAAAAGACCTAGTAAATCCCTACACTTTAAGCAAAGCATCTACATACAAGGGATACGTAGATATAGTTGCAGTAGAAGTAAAAAGAACTGAAAATTTTCTTACTTTTAAAATACATCTGAATGGACCTATATCCAGTAATCCTGGAAACTACCTGAGCTACACTATTTCACTAGACTCCGACGGAGTTTCTGAAAATAACTGTAACAATCGTCTGACTCCCGGAGATACAATGTACTCAGTGTACTTTAATTCATATAAAAAGAAATGGGAATTTACTAAAAGCGTATGGAAATATGGCTGGACTAAAGTAGGTACAGAAGCCTTATACAGTATTAAGTATTCAGAAAAATTTGTTGAAATAACCATACCCTTAAATGAAATTAAAGTAGAAGATAAAGTTTGTTTTAAAGTTTTTGTCGAACATGATATTTCTCAATTTATTGGAGAAGTACTTGTTAAAACTACTATAGGAGATCTTGCTCCAGATAAAGGTGTCTCGTGCTATAGTTTTCCGAAAGAATATAGTGTAACATTAGATATTCCTGAAAACTCTTGGATAATAATAGACGGGAAAAAATACAGAAGAGGAATAGTTATGTTAAGAGAAGGTACGCATGAAATTGAAGTACCGAAAACTATTGTAGTTTCACCGGGTACTCGCTTAATATTCACTAAGTGGGCTGACGGATACACGAGAGAAATCAGGACCATTAATGTGGTTAAAGACACTTTAATTAAGCCTATTTATGTTTATCAATATTACCTTAAGATAGTTTCAAAATATGGTCAGCCTACTGGTGAAGGATGGTATACTAAAAGCACTGTAGCTGAAGTAAATATTGTTTCTCAGATACTTTTAGACAAAAATACTAGACTACTTTTCTCTGGCTGGTCAGGAAGCATTGAGTCTAAGAATCCTCAAGTAAAAATAGTAATGGATTCTCCTAAGACTATCTACGCGAAGTGGGTTAAGCAGTATAAAGTATCTTTTAGTTTTACTGACATCGGCAAAAGAATAGTAATTGAGCCTGACTATGTTATTTTAAAGAAAGAGACTGGAGAAGAACTCAAGATTACAGAGCCTTTTGTGTGGCTTGATGAAGGCAACTACACTATTGTGAAAGTTTTCTGGAAGGGAAGTGATATTACTCCACCAGAGGAATATAAATTTGAAGTAAGCGAGCCCGGGAAACACGAAGTTCCTTGTAGCATATATAAGGTTAAAATAGATCTTAAAAACTACTTTAATCAGCCTATTAAAGACGCCGTAGTCATAATAAAGTTTAATAACGGTACGGAAAAGAAAATAAAAATTAGTGGAGTTAAAGAAATATATTTGCCTAAAGGAAATCATAAAATAGTAGTAGAGCACAAAGGTATAAAATATGAGAAAGAAATAAACCCACAAGAAGATACAAGTGTACAAATTAAAGTAGTCTCTGAGACAGAGTACACAGCAATAGGCTTAATAATAGTAACAATAGGGGGTCTTGGAGGAGTAATATACTTCTGGAAGAAAAGAGAAAAATCTTGCTGTCTCTGCTGGAGTTACAAGAGAGGCTTTATAGCAGTAGACTACCCTTCATCGAAGCTAATATGTGCAACATACCATTACTCTTCACAAAAAGTCGTAGAAGTGTTTTTGGGCACAATGATAGTAGCTCCGGCAGGAGGACCTCTCCCCTTAGTAGCTACTGCGAAAAATGTAGATAGCCTTATAGTCACTTGTAGACCATGTCCTAAGTCCGGTGAACTAGCAATAAAGGAAGTGCCTTTACCCCAGAACTGTGTTTATAAGTGGAGAATACTGGAGGGCCCCGGATACTTTATTTCTCCTGCAGGAGCTCCTCATATACACTCAAATGAAGCAGAGGGACCTTCTGTAATCTATGTTGCACCACCGCCCAGCTCTAATACTAGTCGCTGGGTATTAGAGAAAGCTAAAATAGAGCTTGTAGTAGATGATAAGGAAAATAAGGTAGAAGAACTGGACTCTAAGCCTTATAGGAAAGTTATAGAAATCAGTATAATTGATCCTCTGAGAGTAAGAGATCTAGGAGCTAAGTGCGCAGGATATAAGGATAAAGTGAAGTTTACTAAAGAGAAGGAACCTAAGTCATATACTAGTGCAAAAGATAGGGCTATAGAAATATATATTGAAAAAATACAGCCTCTCTTAAATAGTCTAGGAAAGCTTGCTAGAGAAACAAAATATTATTTAGAACAACTTGGGATAAGAGATTACAGAGACTTTTTAGAATGTGCTAAAAGAGCTGGAGTAAAAGTAGATGTATCTGAAGAGTTTTTTGAAGGAATATTAGGCGATGTCTGGGAGTACGTGAGAGATCAGTTAAAGAATAAGATCCAGTACTTACTAGCACTTAATTACAATGATTGGGTTAAAGAGTCTCCTAAAATATGGAAAGAGATTCAAGAGTTAGTAAACTCTCTTAGAGGGTTACTTAGAGTTTATGAAAAAGTAATGCAAGTTTTAAGTAAGTGTGCTAAACCTGAGTGGCGGAAAAAGCGAATAGAAGAAGCTCTAAGTAAGCTACCCCAAGAAGAGAAGAGGAAGCTGAAAGAACTTGAGTCTCTTCTAAGTAGTATAGAAGCATGCTATAGAGACATGAAGGTATCTAGAGAATGTGAACCTTTTGCTAAGTGGGATCCATATACTCCTATTGAAGGAAAAATAGTTAATCCTATTAAATTAAGCCAAAAGGACTCTTTAAGATACATTGACAAGCGGCTAAGCGAACTTGATTATGAGAAAAAGACTTTACTTTACAGACTTAATGAGTTAGAGAAGTATAGAAAAATAATTGATCCCCAGAACAGAGAAGATGTAAAAGAAGCAGTAGACTATCTCCTAGAGGAAATAGAGCGTCTAAAGCATAGAGTGTCTCACTTTGATGCTCCACTAGTATTAATTTTGGCATATAGTCTTAGAGAGTTTAAAAAGAAACTACATACAGTAAGTGATTTTAAAGAAAAGTATTTCAGTCTCCTAAATAAGCTGCTCCAATATGAAAGTATTAAAGATCTTTCATACATATACCATGATTTCAAAAGAAAGTACAAGGACTACTTATTCCTAAAAGATAGATTAAAGACTGTTGAAAACAAGATAAATATTCTTCAAAAGGTTAAAGACCTTGTCAAAGAGGGTAGAACTTGCCTAACTCTATTTAAGCTTAAGCCTCGACAACTTACTGTATTTAAGGCTGAGGGAGAGGACGTTGATGTACTTAAAGTATGGTGTAGAGGGAAAAGCAAATCTACTTCAACTATACTTCACTTCAAAGACTGGGTAGGCTTCTACTGGGAAGCAAAGTCTCTAGAGTCAAATGATTCTGGAGGATTCCTTGTAACTAAGTGTGGACAGAGTATAGCTTACATAGCTCCCAAAGAACCGTGCTTCATTTTACTCAAATGTGAAATCTATGATAGCGGTATTCAAGGTGTAGACGGATCTATAACAGACAGCGTTTTAATCGAAGTAGATGGTGAAGACCCCCTCGAAAAACTTATACGGCAAAAAGAAAGACTTAAGGAAATATACGAGAGAGTTATCGAAGAAAAGAAAGTAGCTGAAGGTATAGCTAAAAGTGCAGAGAGCAATATGGAGCGCTTTATTGAAGAGTGCCACTACAAGAAAAAGGTGAAATCCATTTGCGACAATATCAAATTCGTTGCCTCAATAGTATTAACTGTACTCAGTCTTGGTGCTGGCAAGTTTATAAGCGCGATAGCTGCTGCTGTATCATTAGGAGATGCAATGTACTCTAAGTTTATGGAGACTATGTCTAGAGAGACAATTTCTCTCATAGACACTATAGGCGAGGTATCTGTTGAAATAGCAGATAGTGCTGAAGAGTATTTGAAAACTTTAATTAAAAAGGAGAGAGAATTTAACTTAAAGTTACAGTGGTACAGGTATTTAGCAGAAGCAGGCTCAGAAGACGAAGCCCTGGAACTCTCTGAAAAAGCATACAACATTATTGAGAAAGCAGATAAAATATTTAAGAAGGCTAGTAGAGGAGAAATTTCTTCCGAAGAAGCGTATAAAGAAACCAGTAAACTGTTCAACGAACTCAACAAATTATATCCCAGACTTGAAGATCCCTGTATATTGGCTGAATTAGAGAAGGCAAAATATTCTTTCTACACAACTTATAGTAGTAAACTTGAGGAACTAGCCTCCGCTCTGGAAACATATATTGACAAACTCTCAAAAGATATAGAGAGAGCAAAGAAAATCTATAGCTACTTAGAGCAACTCAAATTAAATTAAATTCTTTAACCCTTATTTACCTTACCCTAAAATTCATAGTTCACGACATAATAAGCGATGTAGAGGAAATAGAGAAACAAAAGCCTAGTACAAAGAGGTAACTAACTTAATAGTACTTCTTAGTAACTATTTAAGATATACTCTAAATAATAGCTATCAGATTAGTAATGTAGTATTCATTAGAGTTTTATATAGTGTAATAGCTAGTACTACTTATGAGTATTCTCTAGTATTAAGTGGAAGTTGGCTAGGGTTTACCTACTTCGACCCATTTAGCGGTTTTCTTCATGTAAATAAAATATCCTTCGCCTAGGACTAGCTCGAAGTCGCTGCTGCTGTCACTTACTCCTGGGATATACGCTTCAAATTTCTGTTTCTCATAGTTCCACCTCCATATTGCTGAAAGAGAAGGTCCTATTGCTTTAGCCAGATCTGATGCCTTGAAAACACCGTAGGGTTTAAGCGTTAAAGCTATAATATGATATCTTGGAACAAGTGTTCTTACTCTTAAAGTAATGTTTAACCACTTTGTGTAAGCAGACTCACTGCACCCCCCTTATTCTTAAGATATAGTAGCCCTCGTTAAAGCTAGATGCGTTTATTTCGACTACCATTACTTCTACGGAGAAGTCATATGCGCCGTCTCGGGCAGGAATATTTCTCGGCTCACTTGAGTTAATGACATAGTATGCTCCAGTGATCAGTCCATTCTGGCAGCGAATAGTAGCATTTACTCGAACAACAGCCTCCTCTACTACAATGCTATTGAGCTCAATGGATAGCTCTTATTTAATCACCATAAGCGAATTTATCTAAAATAACTGATAATAGAGAAAACCTCCAATAATCCGCGTACCCAAAGATATTTTACTGAGAATAGGCGTAGAGCTAGCTTTACTTAAATCCGAGAAAATAAGTCTAGGCGAAGCACTAGCTGCTAGTTTTCTCGGAGGACTACTCAGCTACCTACCGTACCTCTTCTTCACGCCACTCAGCCTCTACTTTACACCAGTATTCTACGCTTCACTACTAATCCTAATGAACGGCTACTTAGTATCCTGTGTCCTAGGAGGGTTCTTCGCGCACATAGTATTGAGAAAAGTGCCTAGATTGTATTTCTATCAAAGTAAAACAAGCTAGAAATTCAAGTAATTTACAAGCTTTCTATAACTTTTCTCGCTTTCTCATACACATCGATACCTAGCCACATCACTTCTGCGAGCCTCTGTAAATCTCTTAATCCTTCTTCTTTTGAAATTAATCCTAATTTAGTAGCCTTAATGATTATACCTATTGAGCCTACCACTTCTAAGCCTAAAGCTAAAGCAAATTTTCTCGCATCCGTGTCATCTAGTAGCACTGGAACACTCAATGTTTTAGCGAGAAGAATTGCGCATAATTCTCCACGGTGTATTCCCACTCTTTTAGCTAATTGATCTACGTTAACTGGATCATCCACGACCTTAATCCAGTCGATATCATTGAGTAACAATGCATCGGGTTCTCCTTTTTCTTTACCTCTATCAATTACTTCTATTTTAACTGTTCTCGGTATAATTATTTCACTGAAAATTTCTTTAAGCAAGTTCAGTCTTCCGATTTTAGCTAAATGAATTAATGGACCTGCGTTACTAACTGCTGTCATTTTGTAGCCCAGTTTACGTCAACTTCAAGGTCTTCTAAATCGTATTTAAACGGGATATTCCTTTTCTTCAACTCTTCTAAAGCCTCTCTATACGTTATTCCCGCGATTTCAGCTGCTTTCCATAGCGAAACTTTACCTTCTCTATACAACTCTAAAGCTTTTCTAATTTTATATTCTTTTAGCGACTCTACTATAAGTTTGCGAATAAATGTTCCTTTATCTATTCCCTCTTCTTTACTTAATCTCTCAATTTCATCGACTACCTCTTTAGGTAATCTAACTGACGTAGTTATCATTCTCATAATTACACTTTAATACAAGGTATACTTAAGTCTTTTACTCACTACATATCAATCAATAAATACTATGTTTTACACAAATAGTCGACTTAAGGTACTCAAGTTATGCTCTTAGTAATTATTTAAGATTTTTATACAAGACTATGTACCTGTTTTTAAGGTCAAACACTATTTCCTTCTCTAATCTCTTTAATAACTCTTGATCAATAATCATAGTTACTTCATCTATATTCTCTCTTTTCGCTAAACATAAAATATTTTTTAAGACTTCACTAAGGTCTTTAAGGCTCTTAATCCACATAAAAAGCACTGCAGAACCCTTTATCTTTTCTCTTAAAACAAAATATGCCTCCGCGTCATGAATCCATCCCTTAATTGTTTTCCCGTACCATTCTTTAATAGCAATAGTCCACTTAGATTTAAGCCAAGCAGCTTTACTTGAATATATTCTAGGAGAAATAAAGTGCATTTCCTCCAGCTCACTGTACTTAGCTTCACTAGCAACAATATCAACTCGCTTTAAATCTTTTAATAATAGATTATTTAGTTTAATAGTTATTTCCACGGGCTCATATGCTTTTATAGCAATTCCACACTTGTTATAAAAAGGTATAGCCTGTTCCTCAGGCCAGACACTAAGCGTATCACAGTTATTCTCAATAGCTATTTCTTCAGCTTTCTGAACAAGCCTCCTTCCTATTCCCCTCCGCCTGAAATCGCTGTGAACTAGCAATACGTCAATAAAAGCCGTTTTACCTAGCACCCCCTTCTCTTCACCGATATACAATTCAAGCTCACCGACAATTTTACCGTCAAGTACCGCCACCAAAGGATACTGCCCAGCTAAAAGAAGGTAATTTAAATGGATCGCACAAGTCTCTACACTCATCCATGGTCCACCATGCATAAATCTCTCCTCAATAGAAAGCTCCTCATAGCTCGCCGGAACCCACTTATCACCAACACGCCTCCTCCACATTTTTACATCAGAACAATGAACCTCAGTAATCCCTTTTACGTCATCAAGAGAAGCCAGTCTCACATCTAAGGACATAATCCATGGATTTTATAGACTCAAATAAAGTTAACTATAATTTAGTATTTAACTATAATTGAACAGAAGCTCTTGCACCTTAATATGATCTAGAACAATGTAACAATCAAAATGCACGTTTATTTATTTTAGAATCATGCGCTTCAATTCGCAGAAACTTCCTATTCACTACACTTGTTATTAAACTAAATCCTATCCTATCTATTGTAATTTTATTCTCTCCTATTATCGATTAACATGGAAAAAGCGACATACATATATTAGTTTTGTCGTAATAAAATTTAGGTAAAATGGATGTCATTAAGTTAATTAATGTATCTAAAGTATATGAAGTTAGAGAAAAAATATTTGCTGAATATGGTTCGCAGGAATATCCTTCTGCTGTTCTCTTTAAATTTATCTTTAATCTTTTCAATATAGGGAAACTTAGGAAAATTATTGCTCTTGACAATGTTTCTTTAGAAATTTATAAAGGAGAAATATTTGGTTTGCTTGGACCTAATGGCAGTGGAAAAACTACGTTAATGAAAATAGTTTCAGGAGTGACCTATCCTACTAGTGGAGAAGTCTATGTTATGGGCTATAAAGTGGGCGAAGAAATTCATCCATATAAATTTGTTAACTATATTCCTGGTATACTGGCTGGTGTTACATGGATTAATGCGGCCTTAAGTGCTAGAGCTAACTTAATGCTTTATGCTAAGCTTTTCGGGCTTCCCGATAAGTATGTGGATGAGGCATTAAAAATGGCTGGTCTTGAAGAATGGAGAGATGTCAGAGTTTCTGCATTTTCTAGTGGAATGGTTGCTCGCCTAACAATAGCTTTGGCTTTACTAAGAGATACACCAATAGTTTTATTGGATGAGCCTACTGCAGGGCTTTCGCCGGAGGCGGTAAAGGAATTTCACAAGTATATAGTAGAAGTACTAGTAAAGGAAAAAGGTGCTACTGTTGTCTATGCTACTCATAATCTTTCTTTGGCTGAAAGTATTTTCGATAGAGTAGCTATACTCTATAAAGGAAGACTGCTACGTGTAGGTGCGCCCCGTGAAATAGCTGAAAGCGTTATTGGCTCAGCGACAATATTTATTGAAGCTGTAGCCACTTCTCCTACTGACATAAGCAAGGTCCGCGAAAAAATATCTAACGATGTTAGCGATATTATTTACTGTAGAATAAAGGAGAATAATGGTGTTCTTTCTTTTAGAATATGCTGTAAAGATGTTAAAGAAAGTTTGCCTAATATACTTGAGTGCTTAATGAATATTTTTGACTTCAAAGTTAGGTATGTGAAAATAGAGGAGCCTACTCTTGAGGACGCATATATTAAGTTAATTGAGGGTGATGAAAAATGAAGTTTAGAAAATATGTTTCTAATTATATTCGAGCTATTAAGCTTGTATGGCAGCGAAGAATCTTTATTGCGTGGTCTACTGACTGGTTTATTTTCGCATTACCTTTTGAAGCAGTAAACTTAATTATGGGTATTCTGAGCCTATATTACTATGGATTAATGTTTGGTGAACAAAATCCACCTATTTTAAGGGAGTATGGTGGGAGTTTTATTGCGTACCTTCTTTTAGGTCTTGCTGCAAATACTTTACTAACATACTCGCTAACAACACTTGTTAGAAAAACCCAACGTCTTTTCCTTGGTCGAGTTAATATAGCTGGCTCCATAATGAACTATATAGATTATTTGAGGCTTTCAGGCATACCTATTACAGCTTGGCTTACTGTGGATCTGTTTGCAGGATACATTAATCACTTATGCTACTTTGCAGTATACATTATAGCAGGAGCAGTTTTCTTTGGACTAAGTATTCCTCCAAACTCAGATATTCTTGGAGCAGTGATTTCTCTACTGCTCGGTATAGCTGCCAGTATTGGTTTGAGTCTTATAGGAGCCGCTATCCTATTGTTTATAAGATATCCTTTTGGCAGAGATCCTTTAACGTGGATTGTTGGTCTTCTTTCTAGTGTCTTTAGCGGTGTTTATTTTCCTCCAAGTCTTATACCTGAATCTCTGCGCTGGATTTCCTATTTATTGCCTCAGACGTATACGTTAGATATTATGAGAAAATGTTTACTTGGAGGAATTTCTCTAACGAGTCAGTTTGCGTCATTTACTATTCTTCTAGTTGAGGCAATACTCTTGCTTATAGTAGGGATCCTAATGTACCTAAAGGGACTAGACTATATTTTAAGAAAAGAAGTACTTATGTAAAATGCTCTAAATAGCTAATACTATTTACATTATTAATAATTATTTATATTAAAAACTAAAAGCTAGCTGAAATACTTAATTCATTTAAAATATATACTTGCTGCATATTCGTTCCTCTGGCATAAAGATTCCGCTGCCTCTCATGTAAAATACATTGAATAATAAAATAACTTGATAGTGCCTAGTAATATTGGGTAAAATTAATATACTGTAGTACGGTAGTACTACTGATAATAGTTTCGGAAGTACTTGTTACTAGAAAATATCAGGTGACTATTCCTAAAGAAATTAGAGAAAAACTGAAAATAGAAGTGGGAGACAGACTTCTTATTCGTATAGAAGAAGGGAAAATAGTGCTTGAACCTATTAAGGGACGCGAAGCCTTAGCTAGACTATCTAGTATTGCTAGTAAATATTTAGGTGGTCCGAAGGAAATAGATGCGGTGAAGCTTGTTGAAGAAAGCCTTAGAAGGAAAACAAGTATATATCGATACTAATATATACATTTATGTAGCTTTAAATCATCCTAAATACTATGATAAGTGCTATGAAGTACTCGATCTTCTTACTTCAAGAAAATTTAAAGGTTATGGCTCTATACTAGTACTATTTGAGCTATTTGACGCTCTTTCAGAAATAAATGTTAATGCAGCCTATGACGCAGTTTTATCTTACTTAGATTTCCCATTAACTATACTTAAAGTAGATAGGAAGACTTTAGAGTATGCTAAGATAATAGCAGAGTTTTCAAAAACTACATATGATGCTCTTCATGCAGCTCTTGTAGCTCAAAATGAATTAGAGGTAGTGGTTACTGAAGACCTTGATGACCGGAAGAAGATTCTTAAAGCCTGGCCTAAGTTAATGAAAAAATATCGTGTAAAAGAAATTTATGTTTTTTCGCCTGCAAGAAATAAAGTTCTTCAAATATAAAACTGAATCATAGCTATATTTAATTTTAACAAATATTAATTTATGTTAAATTAGTTTTAATGTGCTTTGAGTTTCCGAGCTTCATGACTTTATATTTACTCATGTATGTATACTTATTGATGAAACCTATTGTTAAAGTAGTCGATTTAGTTAAAGAGTATAATGGTGTTAAAGCGCTTAAGGGAGTTTCGCTGGAGGTTTATGAGGGTGAGATACTGGGGCTTTTAGGGCCTAACGGCGCTGGTAAGAGCACTTTGATGAATATTATTGCTGGGGTAATTAAGCCTACTAGCGGTAAAGTAGAAGTCCTCGGCTACGATGTTTTGAAGGATAGAGGAAAAGTGGCATTGAAGATAGGTTATTGTCCGCAGGAAACTGTTCTCTACGATAATTTGACTGTAATGGAGAATATGATGTTTTATGCCGGTCTCTACGATATTCCTGGCGGTGAGGCAAAGAAGAGAGCTAAGAGAATACTAGAGTACTTGGGTTTAAGTGGAGTAGAGAAGACTCTTGCTAAGAGGCTCTCGGGAGGTATGAAGAGGAGACTGAATTTAGCTGTAGCGCTACTCAATGATCCTGAATTATTGCTCTTAGATGAGCCTACTGTGGGACTAGACCCTAATATTAGGAGAAGTGTATGGGATGCTATTAAGAGACTCAAAGAAGAAGGCAAAACAATTATTTTGGCTACTCACTACATGGAAGAAGCAGATGAGCTTTCTGATAGAGTAGCTATAATGAACGAGGGACAAATAGTGGCGCTTGATACTCCTGAAGCCTTGAAGAAAATGGTAGGGCCTCTCGCTGCAATAGAATTAGAGTTCTCTAAGCTCCCAGAAAACCCGGACAAAGTGTTCAGCAGAGTCAGTGTTGTCGAAAAGTGTATTTTGAAGAATGAAAAAGCGGTTCTCTATACTAAGGATCCTGATACTGCTCTTCCTCAAGTAGTATCCTTGGTTATTGAGAATGGAGGGAAAATAGCTAAAATAGATGTCCGCGAGCCTACGCTTGAAGATGTTTTCGTTAAGCTTACTGGAAGGGGATTAGAATGAAGTTGCGGGCTATTTTAAGTATAGCTAAGAAAGGAGTGCTAGATTGGATGAGAGATCCCGCAGCAGTATTCTGGACAATAATTTTCCCAGTATTCTGGTTGGCGCTAATGTCTGCGCTCTGGGCTGGAGGAGGCAGTAAGCTGCTTACTCTCAAAGTAGGAGTAGTCTACGAAGACACTGGTATAAACAAGTATCCACTAAACGCTACTCTCGTAGTCGACATTATGGGTAAAATAGAAGTAAACGGCACTAAAGTCTTCGAAGTAAAAGTGCTCAACTCGACTGAAAATGCTTTAAATAAGCTAAAGGCGGGCGAACTAGATGCAGTAATAGTTTTCCCCGAAGGCTTCTCCCAGAACATGACTTACGGCTTTACTACAAGAGCCAAAATATATGTCTCAGCGGCCGACATACAGAAGAAGCAAATAATCGAGGCAATGCTCTCAAGCTTCATAGTAGAATTTAGCAAACACTTAGCGCTCGTGAGAGCACAAATATTCTACAACAAAACAGCCGTCATAATTAATCGGTTCGCTGGAAACATGTCTAGCTACATTTTGCCTTTAATAAAAGAGTTTATTAAAGGACTTGCAGTGCCTCTCCAAGCAGAATTTAATGAAGTAAGTCCTAGGAGTGTTGCGACGAGAGCAGGTATTATCGGATGGTATACTATAGGTATGATTGGAGTAGAGTACCTCTTCATAGGCATAATAGGGGGAATAGTTATTGTAGTAGAGGAAAGAGAGAAGAAAACTCTTAAGAGACTTTTAGCAGCCCCTATTACTCCATGGGATCTGTTAATAGGAGGTACTTTAGCAGTACTATTCAGCGAATTCATTTCGACAGTAACTTGCACTGCTTTCGGAACACTAGTACTAGGAGGCAAAATCTACTGGAATCCACTTAACCCGTCTCACTGGCTACTAGTCTACATAATGCTGCTAGTAGCTCTAATGACTATTGGAATAGGTCTGATACTATCGCTGGGAGCAAAAACAGTCAAGTCTGCAAACGTGCTAGCCTCTATGGTCACCTTCCCGCTAATGTTCTTAGCTGGAATTATTGTACCGAAATGGATTCTACCGAGCTACATGAGAATTATTGCAGACATATTTCCAGTAACAGTCGGACTTGATGTAGTAAGACAAATAGCTGTATTCAATAAGCCTGTCGAAGCACTAGCACTACAAACACTCTACTTAACTCTAACAACTATAATCATTTATGTTGCCGGCGCATATGTCTACAAGCATAGATTAAATAAATTCATTGAAGAATAACCTAAATAAAGTACAAATATTTATGTATCTAAACTTTCATAGCAATTTATTTTTCAGCCTACTAAAATTTTGATAAAATTCTATATTTAGCGATAGTTTAATACATAGGTTTATTCTCTTTTATGGCTTTCAAAAATATTGTAAATTAGAGCTTAGAGCAGAGAGATAGTGCTTAAAACTAGTAACTTAATTTATTAAATGTATGAAAATGAATCAGCTTGAGGATTTGAGAAATCAAGTTAGAGTTTTCCGCGTAACTTCTCCTCCTTTATACCATTTCTTCGGCTACTATGATAAGTGTCCGTGGAGTAAGAATGGTAGGTGGATGCTTTGTTTAGAGACCGATTTCATGGATAGACCGCCGCTACCACAGGATAAAGCCAATATATGTCTTATAAACTACGCCCACGATTTTTCAATAAAAAGATTGTCGCAGACTAGTGCTTGGAACTGGCAGCAAGGCTGTATGCTTCAATGGTTTCCTAGAAAAGAGAATACGACGATAATTTATAATGATAAGGAGGGAGGTCGCTTCATTTCAGTTATTTTAAACATTAATAGTGGTGAGCGCTGGTCATTACCCATGCCAATATATGCCCTAAGCCCTGATGGAAAATATGCTTTATCTTTAAATTTCGCAAGACTCAATGATACTCGCCCAGGTTACGGCTACTGTGGTGTAAAAGATCCTTGGTACAGTGAGAAAGCACCTAGTAAAGATGGAATCTACTTAATAGACATAGAAAGTAGAAGCTATGAGCTTATAATTTCTCTTCAAGAGCTAGCGCAGATCGCTCCTCAGCCTTCATTTGAAGGAGCAAAACATTGGGTTAACCACCTCCTATTTAATACTAGAGGCAATAGATTCGCTTTTCTTCACAGATGGGCGCGGTCAGGCGGTAGGTTTCTAACCCGTATGTTTACTGCTGATAGAGATGGCACTGATCTACATCTTTTAATCGATAGTGGAGTAGTATCTCATTTCGACTGGAGAGACGACAAGTATATTTTAGCTTGGTGTAAGATTCCTGGAAAAGGCAAACACTTTTTCCTAATAGACGAGTCTAGCGGAAATGCTATTCCGGTTGGAGAAGACGTCTTGACTACTAATGGACATTGCAGCTATTCTCCCAATAGAAAATGGATTTTAACAGACACCTACCCCGACAGTGAAGGCTACAGAAATCTCATTATCTATAACACTGAGACCAGCGAGGCTTTCTTAATCGGAAGATTTTATTCAATGCCGAAATTAAAGGGAGAAATAAGGTGTGATCTACATCCACGTTGGAGCAGAGACGGCAAATATGTCTGTATAGATTCTACACATGAAAATAGCAGACAAATGTATGTACTAGACTTGTCTAGTATAGTTTAATTGTCTAGAACTTTTAATTTTATACAATAATTCTCTTTTGAGATTATTTAGGAGATCTAGTTAAAGTTTTGTGGATTCGCTGTCTCTAGCTTATGAACAAAACATGTAGTAAGCAGGTCGACTGAACACTCTCTTTCTAACTACTTACTTAAGTCTTTATGTATTGTACGCGCAACTGTCTTAGCAGCAGCTAATGCTTCTATAACAGTAGCAGCTCCTGTGACTACATCTCCAGCAGCATATACTCTTTCTATGGAGGTTCTACCGTACTTGTCTACAATTACGTGGCCCTTTTTATCAACCTTTAGGTTAGGAGCAGTTCTCTGTATGAGTTTATTTACCTCAGCTCCTATAGCTATGATAACATTATCTACCTCTATTTCAAACTCTGAACCTGGTATAGGAATAGGTCTACGTCTACCACTAGCATCAGGCTCTCCTAATCTCATTCTAATACACCGTATCTTTTTGACCCAGCCCTTTTCATCACCTATTAATGCTACGGGTTGTGTTAGGAACATAAATTTTACTCCCTCCTCTTTTGCATTTTCGATTTCCTCTCTTCTAGCCGGCATTTCTGCCTCTGTTCTCCTATACAGTACTATGACCTCCTCAGCACCTAGTCTAAGAGCTATTCTTGATACGTCCATTGCTGTATTACCACCACCTATGACCGCGACCCTCTTTCCAAGTTTTATAGGGGTGTCATACTCCGGAAACCTGTAAGCTTTCATTAGATTTATTCTTATGAGAAATTCATTAGCTGAGTATACACCATTTAACTCCTCTCCAGGAATACCTAAGAACTTAGGAGTCCCTGCACCCGTGGCTAGTAATACAGCATCATATTCTTTCAAAAGCTCATCTATGGTATAAGTTCTTCCTACCACGACATCTACCTCTATTCTTACCCCTAGTTTCTTAACATAGTCTACATAGAACCGCAGCACTCTTCTCGGAAGTCGAAACTCTGGTATTCCATAAACCATGACCCCTCCAACTTCATGTAATGCCTCAAATATAGTCACCTCATAGCCCAATTTCCTGAGCTCTACAGCTCCCATTAATCCAGCTGGACCTGAACCTACCACAGCTATACTACCTCTTACCTTCTCTGGAACATCCAGATTCATAATATTGTTCTCTATCTGATAGTCACCTAGGAACCTTTCAAGTCGACCTATCGCTAGAGGATCTCCCAGCTTACGTAGAGTGCATTCTTTTTGGCATAATACTTCTTGGGGACATACTCTGCCAGTTATAGCTGGAAATGGATTTGCCCTTAATATTATATTTAGTCCTTTCTCATACTCGCGCCTTTCTATATATTTCACAAACTTGGGAATCTCTATGTTTAGTGGACATGATTTACTACAGGGCATTAGTTTACATTTTAAACACCTCTTAGCCTCCTCAAGCGCCTCTTCCTCTGTATAGCCAAGTGCTACTTCTTCAAATGTAGTCAGTCTTTTATCCATACTGAGCTTTCTCATAGGTATTGCTCTCTTAGATACCATAATCCTTATTCCCCCTCTTCTCGAAGAGCGAGAGAGCTAATTCTTCCTCCCTCTTATACATTTTTATTCTATTAATTAATGAGTCAAAGTCTACTTTATGGCCATCAAACTCAGGGCCATCTATGCAGGCGAACCTTAGTTTACCGTTTACAATTACTCTACATGCTCCACACATCCCTGTACCATCAACCATTATAGGGTTTAGACTCACTATAGTCTTTACATTATATGGTCTAGTAATACTTGAGACCACTTTCAACATTATTGTAGGACCAACAGCATATACGAGATCAGGAACTTTTTCTTCCAAATATTTCTTTAGGAGATCGGTGACAAAACCTTTGTACCCTCTACTACCATCATCTGTAGCTATGTATATTTCATCACTTACCTCCTTCAATTCATCCTCCAAGATTATTAATTCGCTTGTTCTAGCTCCTATCATAGAGACTATATAATTTCCAGCTCTTTTAAACTCCTTCATTACCGGAAGTAGACAAGCATTCCCAACTCCTCCTCCTACACCTACAACTACTCCGTACTTTTTAATCTCAGTAGGATTTCCTAAAGGTCCTGTCACATCTAGAATATACTCTCCTTCCCTTATTCTTCCTAGTTTCTTAGTTGTTACTCCAACTTCCTGAAATACTAGCGTTATACTCCCTTTTTCCGGGTCCCAATCTACTAGAGTTAAGGGTATCCTCTCGCCTTTTTCATCAACTCGTATTACTACAAATTGTCCTGCTCTAGCCTTTTTTGCTATTTTCGGCGCGAGGATCTCCATTCTTCTAACTCCAGGCGCAATAATGCGATTACTTATAACTTTAAACATAATATTTTTCACCTGTCATTGTAATTAATAAGTGCATTTTTAAGCATATCTCTGTCAAAAATGTGAACTTCTTCGATATAAGAAAATCTTCTGACATCCACAAGCACTTGGTAATCGGAATTTCCTTAGCTTCTCCCTCATCAGGTGTAAGAAGCCCTGCAAGAATCTTTAGAGTAATTGTTTTGCCAGCTCTATTAAATCCTAGCAGACCATATATCTCACCGCACTTTATTTGAAGATCTGATCCTTTAAGAGCAACTGTCTTGCCATACTTTTTGACGATGTTTCTTAACTCAATAGCAAGCATTCATGAATGAATATTTAAGCTCTTATATGCATTCATGAAGTAGAGACCTCTCGCGCTTATGTGAAACTAACTATACTTTTAAATATATTGAGCAATAGGTATTTATTGGATCTGCTATTGATTATTTAGGTTGCCATTTTATCTAATTTAATTCCTTTTAAACTGATTTTAAAAGATAGTAATAGTTTAAAAAATATTTTAAATAGTAAATATTGCTTAAATACCTAGTTTTGTCGCTATATCGTATACTATTGGTAATCTGAACCACTCTCCCTGATATGCTTTAATTGCCCCTATGATCGCGACAATGAGCCCTAATAGCCCTATAAGAGGTGTTAAAATAGCGAAAATTAAGCCTATATAGGGAATGTGTGCTAAAGCTATGAAGATAATGTACAGTATGATTAAGCCTATTGAGAATACTAGACTCTGCATGGCATGAAATTTAACAAATCTATCGTTAGGCTTGAGTACTAAAGCAATAATTGCTCCTATTATTCCGAGTAACCATGCTATTAGCCCGAATACTCTGCTTTCGCTGGATGCTCCACTGCTTGGACTCGGTGGTGGAGGTGGTGGAGGTTGGACTGCCATAACTTACACCTATTAGCATTATTATCTGCTAGTATATATTCTTTTAGGATTGAAAGTTAGTGTACTTTACCTTAAGTCTAATTAAAGAATACGATTGTTTGCTCTACTTTTAGCATAAAATTTACTAAAGTATGCTTAGTTTTTAAAGCACTTTACTTTACTTAATACTTTTTTCGTACCCGGAGTAATATTTTTTAAAGACTCTGCTTCAGTTAAACTGAACCACCTCACTTCAGTAACGTCGCCTGATGCTCTAAGGTACCCGCTAATATTTGCTACTGTGTAGTATAGTATAACATAATGATACTTTACTTTACTGTCTTCTCTTATTATTGCTTCCTCTATGTGAATAAGTTCACCTACTTTACCTGTGAGCCCTGTTTCTTCGTAAAGTTCTCTTAAAACAGCTTCCTCTAGTCTTTCGCCCGCCTGTACTGCCCCTCCCGGTATGCTCCATAAGCCTTTTCCAGGTTCTTTACCTCTTTTAATTAAGAGAATTCTGCCGTTTTTTAATACAACTGCGCCCACAGCCACTATAGCGTATTTTGGATAAAGTCTAGTAGACACACTGTAGTATTTCGAAGTACTAAAAAAGCTTTCAAGCAAGTTAAACATATTTTTGCCTGCGGGCTAATGCTGATTATGAAAAGAACAAAAGTGCTATTGCTCTTACTTATAATTCTTTTTGCTTTTTACTCACTTATAGTAGAACCTAGTTTCGCTATAATTGTTGTCGCAGTTAAAGTAAAGCTAAAGAATCTTCCTGAAGACTTTAATGGATATAGAATAGTTCACTTATCTGATACTCACTTTGGAGAATTTCATTTAAAACTGAGAGACGACCTTGTATTAAGTAAAGTTAAGGAAATAAAACCCGATCTTATTGTTTTTACAGGAGATATTGTATCTAGTAAGCGTAGTGTTGAAGAAGCTATAGATTTTATTAAAAAGCTTGCCTCAATAGCTAAAGTTATTATTGTTTTAGGTAACTGGGATTATTCTAGTGGAGCCTCGGAAATTCTTTTACACAAACTCTGTTCCCTTGAAAATGTTACTGTCTTAGTAAATAATTATGCTGTAGTAAGTAGAGGTAAAAGTTCACTGTATGTTGTAGGAGTAGACGACCCTTATACTCGTCGAAGTAACTTATCCAAAGCTCTCGAAAATATTCCACAGAACTCTACCAAGATACTATTAGCACATTCTCCTCAGATTATAGGGGAAGCTACTGGTAAAGTGGATTTAGTATTAGCTGGACATACTCATGGAGGACAAGTAGTAGTGCCATTTGTAGGTCCTCTTTTCGTGCCTCTGCCAGCTCGCTATAAAAAGTATGTGCATGGACTTTTCTTAGTCAATGGGACATACATGTACGTTAATAGAGGATTGGGGACGAGTATTCTACCTATTAGGTTTTTTGCTCCACCGGAAATAGCTGTTATTGTTTTAAAGAAAAGTGGTTCTTAGGCTATAGTTCTAAGTCTTTTAGCTCAATTATCTCGGTTACTATTGCAGGACGTATTCTTTTAATGCCAGGCAGACTAGCTATTTTATTATGTATTTCATTGAGCTCACTTATGTTTCTACAGATTATCTCTGCTAATATATCGTGGTCTCCTGTGGTTAAGTAAAGTGAAACTATTTCCTTAATTTTCTTAAGCTCTTTTATCGTGTTTATTAGAGCTTCGGGCTCAACATCTACGCCTGTGTACGAGCAAAACATGTTTAGTTTCTTGTAGTCGACAATAGCTCTGTAGCCTAAGATGATTTTCTTTTCTTCAAGTTTTTTAATACGCTTGCGGACAGCTGCCTCGGTTATACCGAGTTCTCTAGCTATCTGCGACTTTGGTACTCTAGCATTTTTTCTAAGCATATTTATTATGTACAGGTCCTTCTGATCCATAGTTCGAATATCGAACTAAAAGCTTACAAATTTATCCCCAAAAGTTTTAAAACGAAAGGTGAAAGTATGGTACTGCAACCCGGAATGAAAGCCCCCGATTTTGAAATAGAAGCCTATAATCCTGTAGAAAAGAAAGTAGTTAAAGTCAAGCTAAGCGACTTCAAGGGCAAGTGGCTTGTCCTATGCTTCTATCCAGCAGACTTTACTTTCGTTTGTGCTACTGAATTGGCTGCAATGAGTCATGCTTATGACACACTAAAGAAAATGGGAGTTGAAGTGCTTAGTATAAGTACTGATACTGTTTACGACCATAAAGGCTGGGTAGAACAAGAACCTCTGCTTAAAGGTAGAGTAAAGTTCCTTATGGGCTCTGATCCTACAGGCAAAGTGGCTAGAGCATACGGCGTATACAACGAGGAAGTAGGTGTTGCTTTCAGAGGACGCTTCATAATAGACCCTGACAGAGTAATACAGGCGTACGAAGTAGCCAACCTCAGTATGGGCCGAAATATCGACGAACTTGTTAGACAGCTACAGGCACTGCAGTATATTCGCGAGCACCCAGATGAAGTTACTCCAGCTGGATGGACTTCAGGCAAGCCTACAATAAAGCCGAGTATAGATATTGCAGGCAAAGTAGGTGACCAGATACCTAAAGGTAGCTACCCCTACTGGTAAATTCTCTTTTCATTTATTTTTATTTATCGAGGTGCAGGCTATGACAGCTTTAAGACAGGTATATAGATGTAATGTATGTGGACATAGTAATAGTTCTGTATGAAAGCGAAGGACAGCTCGTTTGCTATGATCAGCCTATGGAGCTTTTAGCTGAGAAAAGAGAGGAAAAGGGTAAAGAGAAATATGTTCCCGTAGTAGAGGAACTTGAGAAAGACATTAAGGTTAAAGTAGGGTCTATCGAGCACCCTATAGAGGAAAAACATCTTATCGAATGAATTGAAATCTATGGAGACAAAGAAATTCACATCAAGCTTCTGAGCCTATGGAAGACTGACCGTGAATAAAAATTGACTAAAATACTTGAAAAAGCTATAGAAGAATACAATAAGTATCATGCACCTGAAGCTGTAGCTCGCTTGCTAAAAATAACGGAGACTCTTTTTTAGTAGAGTTTCAAGGACCATTCTGCTATACTTGCTGCTTCTACGACTACTTTGATGACCTCAAGTATATTTTGCTGGATCTAAGTCTGAAAGTAGAAGTAGTTGCAGTAAAAGAAATTAGTGAAAGGGCAGTAGTGAGGTATAAGTTAGGGTATTTTATTCTTCTTTCTCCTTCAACAGGAGCTTGGTTAGGTCCATAAGCTATAATTTTTATCACGTATTCGTTTCCTCTTTCTACAGCTCCTTTGAGTATACTTATCCACAGGTAGTAGACTGTATATGGCTCTATTGTCTATGTTCCAGTCCACTGAGTCCTATATACTACTGTGCCAGTAGTAGGATCTATGAAATAGACTCCCGTGACATTGATTTTGTACTCGCCAATGTACCTTATCCAAAGGTAGTAAATGTAGTAGCCGTCAGACTCTCCTTTGTACTCTATTCCCTCTATTTTAATTAAACCGTAGCCTTGATAAGGTCTTTTTGTTGAACTAATATATCCTACTATCCATAAGTAGAAAATTAGTGCTACAGCTATAGTGATCACTAAGATTAAGATTATTGCGATTATTAGAGATACTGCTTTTCGACAGCTTCTCGTCTTTTTCATTGCTGTATGGTTTGACGGATATTAAAATATATATTTATTGATTAAAAGTAAAGCCTAATGAAAATTACTGAAAATATGAATATAAGCAGAAAAATCTTTTCTTCAACTTCCTTTATTTCGATTATTCTTGAATCAAAAATGATTCAGTTTCATTGACCCGCTTAAAAGTACTAGACGGTTCTTCAGCAACTAGTTAGCTATAGAGTTTTTGAAAGCCACATTAAGTAAAGGTTTGGAGTAACAATTTTTATATCTTTTAAACTCACTCTGTACCCTTCTTCAGATACTTTAGATAATACTTTATCGAAGTTCTCGGCTAGTTTAAGCCAGTCGTCTTATTTTTGAGAGAGCTCCCATGAGTTCTATTGTTACTAAGTGGGATCCGTAGGCTTCGCAGATTTTGTTTTTCATGTCTCTGAGTATTCTGGTGCAAGTTTCGCCTAAGAGCGGGTGCTTTACTATGGCGTATATGAAAATATTCGTATCAATATATGCTTTAGTCTTCATTCCACGACTCCTCTACTAGTTTAACTGCGTCGATATCTAGGGCTCTTTTACTAAATTGAGCATTTCTTCTAGAGGATCTTTTTCGCGTTTAATTAAAGGTCTCAGTACTATTTTGCCGTCTTCTAGCTCTACTTTCAGAAGATCCCCTACTCTCAGATTTAGTTTCTCTCTAATCTTCTTCGGTATTGTTATCTGGTATTTGCGAGTAATTTTCACTAAGAAAGCCATAGCTATATGTACTACGTAGTACGTAGGATATATTCTTTTGCATAATGCTTAGGGAAAATTTATTAGCATATGCTCATAATATACTCTTGATGTTCAGGTGGCTTAGAAGATTAAGGTGGCGGTGGAGATGGAGACATCGACATAGACACGGAAAACGCCGTAGACTTTTCGCTCAAGCGCCTCCTCAGCCTGTCCCTCCTGCACCAGCTACTCAAGAAAAGCCTGTTCAGTGAAAGAAAAAAGTCTATTCTTTTATACTTTGAAAACATTATTCTATGTGAGCAAAAGGGCTATTATACTCGGTCTCGATGCAGCTTCACCTAAATTAATTAAATTGTTTGCCGAGAAGGGAGCTTGCCCTAATTTTAAGAGGCTTTTAGAACGTGGTTCTTTCTCGAAGGCTTTACCAGCTATACCTACTCAGACTCCCGAGAATTGGACTACTATTGCTACTGGTGCCTGGCCTGGAACACACGGTATAGCTGTGTGGGGTCGTCATGACCCAGGAGAACTTGTTACAGAGAAATATGGAAGGGAAGCTATGTCTTCCTACCTGTGTAAAGCAGAGTACTTGTGGGAAGCTGCTTCTAGGCAAGGTTTAACTAGTATCTTATTTAATTTTATAGGGTATCCTCCCACTTGCCCAAATGTTATTTACGTAGACTGGTTTTATACGCCAGTAGCATACTATTTTGAATTAGCTTCAGCAGCCGTCTACACAAATTATCCTCCTGAACCACCTCTAGAACTCCCGGGGACGCGTGCTCCGCGCTACCTGATGCCAATTGAGTTAACTAGAGCGAAGGACTGGAAGCACTTACCTGAAAGCAGTCCTGAGCCTCTTGAAGCAGAGCTAGAAATACTGCTTAATTGGTCTGGCGAGCCAGTAAGATACTATTTGCTGGTACTAGGTGAAAAGGGAAAATACGATAGGTGTGTTGTATCGAGGAGCAAAGACTATAAAGACAAATTATTTGAGTTAAAGCCTGGCGAGTGGTCGCCTTGGATTAAGGAAAAATTTGTTCTCGATGACGGCGAGAAAGTAGGGACTATTAGGTTTAAGCTCGTAGAGCTATCAGAGGATGCTTCGAGAGTAAGGCTCTATAGGTCTCAAGTATATCCTGTCCG
>Ga0190312_1000146_pt1 | contig 25676 bp, 33 predicted proteins | sample 487007910_MG_FD_165046 | JGI IMG/M metagenome (GOLD analysis project Ga0190312, IMG submission 165046) | Hydrothermal vent sediment bacterial communities from Southern Trench, Guaymas Basin, Mexico - 4870-07-9-10_MG | ecosystem: Environmental > Aquatic > Marine > Hydrothermal vents > Sediment ... | reverse complement strand
TTCCACTTAACCACATGGACTTTAGAGATAAAGGGCGGTAGAAAGTGGAAACTGTTCTACGACTTTAAACATAATTGTATAATACACAGATATTTCGACTACAAACACGTGGTTAAAGTCATCAACAATATCCTTAAACTACTCTACAATAACGAATTCGAATTCGAAAACGGTTACTACCTTCTACCAAAAGAATATTTGAACACCGATAAAGCACTACTCTTTCTTTAGGGTGGCTTTCCCCTTCTTTTTTCTCCTTATTTTTTTCGACTCCGATATTACTGTGTCATATTATCACCTATTTTACCTACGCGTGCCGGTGGATAGTTTTAAATATTTGAAGGGCCCCACAATTTTACGGGGGTAGTGTATAGCTCTTTTTAAAAAGTTGTTAGAGACCAATAACGTAGAGGGCCTTCGAACCTACGCCGGCCACTATACTTTTAATAAAATATTTGAGAAGCCCCCGTTTCAGCCGGCTAGAGGGGGTAGGTGTCATCAAGTTAGGCCCCGGGGAAACCTACGGGGACTACAATAGATTTAGAAGCCTCCAAGAGAAAAAAATGTCCAAACCCTTTCAAAGGAAAACCCGACGCGACGTAGGCTCCATCCGACGCAAAAAATCCCCCACAATTTTACGGGGGAGGAAAATGTTAGAAACCTTTAACACTTGCAGCAGGTGACATTGGTATCTAACAAAAAAGACTAGACAACTAGTGCCGTAATCTTAGCGTCGTGTTTTCTCAACTTATCCATGATATTGTTTATAGTGGGTTCAACCGTATTTCTATGTGCTTGTAGGGATTCATATATTTCATCAAGTGTGTATTTTAGGGCATCTAACTGCCACACTAGGTTCTTCATTGTCCTGTCAATCGTTATTTTTACCTCTAATGGAGTGTAGCCTTCTTTAGTTATTTTAACCGTGTAGGGGTTGTTGTCTATAGTCTCGGTTGGAGTATATGTTATACTAACTATTGAGTGCTCACTTATCTCTCCATTAGCGTTCGTAAGCTCCCTAAAGACTAGGTTTCCGTTTTTGTCATAGAGTTCTACTAAGGCTCCATCAATTGGGTTTCCATCCTTATCAGTAACCTTGACTTTAAAGGTGTAAGCTCTTTCTACTTTAGCATCTTCGGTTGGACTACCTCCCCAGTCTATTGTCCATTTATCGGCCTCGCAATCGGTTAGCCTAGCCGTAGTCCTCAGGTCGTAAGTGTGTATGGTAACGTAGTTCTTGGCAAATCTGGTGTTGTATAGGTTGTATGCTTGGTCTGCGTAGAAATAAACTCCAGCCGAGCCTGAGTACATTACAACTATGTTTGTAAATGGATACGCAGGTTGGTAACCGTAGCCTATGCCGAAACTACAATCTATTATTTCTACATCATTCATGTCAAGGTTATCGGTTGGATATACTCCCGTCCCACCACCTTCAATATAACAGCTCCATACTCTTGCTATACTGCCTTTCAAGTTAATTATAGCTATTAAGGATGCGTATCGCTCTGCTAAAAACACACTACCATATAACCTTACATCACTTTCTGAGTCAGCATCTATAAATCCACACCAAGAGTTAAGTGTCATATCTCTACCATCAAATACACACCCCCTATGCCCCGTTCTAGTATCCTCATCTCCTTCTCCTATCCAAAAGTAAGCATGTCTGGTAACGTATATCGCTCTCTCTTGATAATCTAAAACCACATCGCTTGTAAATATGATGGTCTTCTCTTTGTCCGCAAAGTAAGTCCATGTAGAGCCATCACCAATTTGAAGCTTAGCCTTGAAAACATATGTATCAGCAGTAGGCTTTTCAACCACTCCCCACCCATTGTTTACTGAGGCTTGATAGATGTCCTCGAATGTGCATGGACTTGATTCCGAGAAGCCTACTACGGTAATCGTGTTGGTTGAGGGGTCGTAGCTTATAGGCATACTCCTACCAATAAGAGTATTCGCCCGAAAAATAATTAAAGGTTATGGGTGACTTGAAACGTTCAATGGACGTTCATCTTTTAAATTAACTTCATTGTCCCCTCTCTCTCTACCGAATACTGTTAAATATGACATTTTACGATAGTAAAATAGGTGATAAAAATAGTAGTATATGTGATAAAGGACTGGGAAAGCTTCAGAGAATCCGTTAAATGGGCCAAGTACATTCTATTTAAAATAGAAGATAAAGGAGAGAAGGCCGAGATAAAGATAAAGGCCGGCTGTCTCGGTTTCCACGCCATAGTCTCGAAAACCGATAACCTATACGAGGAAATAATAAACTGGCTGAAATACCACGACGCCATCGAAGTAAAAGAGACCGTTAAAGATGAGTTCTTCATGTCTTAAGATTAGTGAAATTAAATATTGACAAAAAATATTCCCCTAGCAAAAATACTTTCGCACAAACACTTGTTTTTTAAAAACCAGAAGAACAAAATATTTTTTAAACAAAACTAAAACTATTTTCTAGTTGATTTAAATATGAAAAACGATTATATAGAAGGCACCGTCAAAAAATAAAAAGGTAAAAAAGAAAACTGTTATTCCTCAAGGGCGTATTCGAACATCTTCTTGGGTACAAGCCAACCATGAATAGTCTTTAGAAGTCTTATCTTACGTTCTTTTTCTCCCTTTAACCGTTCAAGCTCCTTTTTTATCTCTTTAGCACGTTTTTTAGCATCTACGAGAACTTGTGCTTGTTTTGGTATTTTCTTCCCTAAGTAACGCTGATAAACTACACGGCCATTCTCCTTGACAACAAGATAGTAGTAGAAGTATTTTTTACCGGATTTGTTCTTAACCCACCTTTTACTGATGATGAAAGACTTCGATTTAATATCTTTCTCCTTGAAACCAAATAAGCTTTTAATCGCATCGTATTCTTCTTTAAGCTTTTCGATTTGTCTATCAAGTTCCTCAAGCTCCTTTACTAAATTAGTAACTTGTATTATGATGTCCTCCGCAATTTCCTTATAGTCGGTCATATTTGGTACCTAATATATAGTTAGAAACCAGAAATATAAGTTTTATGGTTTAAGGTTTCTAAAAAAAGAGGGGAAATTGGGTTAGGCGGTCATGTACTTGGTTAAATTATCCTCGTATAGCTCTAAAACGAAGTCCCGTATTGCTACCCTGACCGCTTCTGAGAAGGTGGCGTACCTTTTCGCTTTTACGAGTTTTTGAAGTAGTTTTGTTTGTTCCGGTGTAAGGTAGAAGTTTAGATAAACCAACCTTTCACCCTCTGGTTTTATCTTATACTCTTTGTCGAGGAAGCGGTCTATCGCTATGCGTATAGCTTCGGCCAAGTTGGAGAAACGGCCGGCCTTTACTTGTTTAATTAGAAAATTAACGAATTGTTCGGGTAAGTGGGCCGATTTGTGGATTAATTTCCGCTCTATCGGGCCTATGACAGCATATTTTTTCTCCATGTTTGGGTACCTAATATATTATATATTATATGTTATTTAACCTTTTCCAATGGAAATGGCGGTTACTACGAGTAGAGCTAGAAGGGCTAGGAAAACGTACATTGTTATCATTACGGCTAGGAGCATTAGGAAAACCACGGGGTCGGCGTTCCTAGTGGCCAAGTAGAACATATAGGTTAGGAGTGCTAGGGCTATGGTTAGTAGTACGAAGAATATTACGACTATTTTCTTATCCATGGCTAGACCCACTCTTCTTCCTTCTTGATTAAGTTTCCTTGGGCATCGTAGGTTAATTTAATCTCTTTTCTCCGGCCGGTTATCTTATCGTATTTCACTATACGTATCAGATTTCCATTGGCGTCGTAGTAGAATTCGGCATCGGTTAAGTCTGTCTCAACTCTCTCAAGTGTTTCTTGTAACGCTCTTTTGGTTCCACGGTAGATTAGTTCCTCGCTCATCCCGACCCTCCCCAATAATTTATCCCAGTCGGATATTTTAACCCCTAGCTTCAACGCGATTTCACGCATCAACTCTTCCTTCAACCCTATGATATACCAGTAGAGGAATATTGCGTCAGCCTTCTTTTGAAGTGTCTCGGAAGTGAACCTTTGCTTTGCACTCCATATCCCCTGTGCGAACCACATATATCCTTGAGTTATCCCGTAGTCCTGTCCGTACTTTGATGTCACCTCTCGGACTAGTCTTATAATTTGTTCATGTATCACCTGATACTCCAAGAAATCTCTGAAAGCTAGGTCTTTGGTACGAGAAAGATATGTAGCATAGGTAGTCGGCTCCATCTTCTTATACCATCTCATGGCCCTCTGGGACGGCGTCCTAAACGTTTTAGGCTTCCTCTTCCTAGCCATACATGTTTAATATACCTTATTTATTTATTAAAAGTAGTATGAGAAGAACCCTTCTTTTACCCGGTATAACATTATACTACGTCGGTAAAGGTGATTTCATACTACCGGAAGACCACAACTCGATAAAAGAGGCTTTAAAGAAAGTCGTAGAGTATATTAATACGTTCCACGGAGGCTTTACCACACATCCCGAGGTACCGAGCGAAGTTGATTCAATAAGAGAAGTCGTTAGAGGAGATTACGTACTGGCCTCGGATTGGAACTACATCTACGACATCCTAACGAAGATAAAGGAAGAGTTAGATGCCAAGGGATTTTCCTCTGCGAACTATGAAAAATTCAAGTATTATTACTCTCTTCTCGACTACGTCAGACCCGGAGAAGTGGTTAATCCCATAGATTGGAACAACCGTGTGGATGCCATACGCTATTTATTGGAATCGACTAGGTCGAGGTTTCTACGTTGGGATTTCGATACGCCAGAGGAGTTAGAGGATTATGCAACAGATGTAAAATACTCCTATGTCTCCGGTGGATTACTAGTCCACGAACCGCCACCTGACCGTTTGGAAGAAGCCCACGCATGGAGAATTTATTCAAACCGGGCCGTTTATAAGGTTAGAATAAAATTAAAGTACCAGTCCGGAGAATGTGTTCGCACCTATGAATGTGCCATTATTTTCTCTTATGATGGCACCCACCCGGAGCGTTATTTAGGATTGATGGTGCATGAAACCGACTATAATAAATTTAGACTAGTCACGATGGAGGAAAATAATGGAAGAAAATACGTTTATGGCCCAGAATTTGATAACCCGGGAACATTCTTCATCCTAGAATTTGATTACTTGAACGCCAAAGGCTATGCGAAAAGACTTGATGAATCAATTATCGCCGAAATAGACCTCCCACCGCTCACAAGAACGTACCCAGTTTATGAAATAAATACAAGAGCCACGACATGTAGGACGGCTACATTGGAATATATTCAAACAATAATGTGGGTTGATTGGGTTGAGATTGAAGAAATTTTAATTTAAAAAAATATTTTTTACATTGGTAAGAATATGATTTTAGAAAGCTGGGATGGTTTTAAATGGTTTGTAGAGAAAAAAGACCATTTTTTGGCCCTTTCCGAGGTCGAGACTCTCCCTAGAAATGTCTTAAAGGAGATAGCGACAAAGGAGAAAATTTTTGTGGACGTGGGTGCTCACGTCGGCGAGTACACGGTTAGACTAGCTAAGTACTTTAAGAAAGTTATAGCGATAGAGGCTAACCCGGCTTCGGCCGAAGTTTTGAAGAAGAACCTTGAGCTAAACGGTATTAAAAACGTGGAAGTCATCAATGTAGCGGTGGGCCGTAAAAGGGGTAAAGGTGTTTTAAATATTCGAGGAGGCTCCTCAACTCTCCTTTCGCAATATGAAAGCCCTGAAAAAATTGAAGTTAAGGTGGTTCCTCTCGATGAATTAATAGAAGGATGCGACGTAATCAAAATCGATGTAGAAGGATATGAAGAAGAAGTCATTAGGGGGGCTTCTAAGATAATTTTCGAGAATAAGCCGGTTATTCTAATCGAACACCATGAATACCGTGAGTATAAAGATTTAAAGGGTATGAGGGAGAGGATAAGGATGCTTTTGAAAGGATATAGGTCTCTTTGCATAGACCAAGTTCATTGGCTCTACGTTCCAAGAAGTAGAGACCTTAGGAACTATCCTTTAGCCGTTACATGCCATTGGGTTTGTAAAATACTCTACAACATCGAGGAAGATAAGCCGTGGTACTACGGTTTGCCCTACACTTGGTGGTACGGGATGGGTGTCTACGAGTTTATAATGTTCCTCCCGAAGCACATTAAATCGTTAAAAGAAGATGCTTGGTTTAAAATCTAGGGGATAAAACACATGCTCAAGGAAAAGCCGAGACCGCTTGAGATACCCGGGGACTTCGATTGGCTCATTATTTTAGATGCGTGCCGATACGACTACTTCGTAAAACTTTGGCCCTTGCTGGGCTTCTCGGGCTACGTTTTCCCCCGTTTCTCACCGGCTTCGTGTACGCTTGAGTTCTTGAAGTGGCTTAAACCGATTAAAGATAGCATCGTTTTAACGGGCCATCCATTCGTTCTCAATGCTAAAGATAAGTTCACGAAAATAGTGGATGTAGGCTTCGACTACTACTTAAACACTTCCCCACCGTGGTATATTACACAGTATTTAAAGAGGAATTTCGATAAAGTAGCGAAGTTCAAACATAAAATCCTCTGGTTCCTCCAGCCCCACCATCCACATATAGGTAGGTACCGTTTAAACGCCGGTATTTACTCTTCTTTTATACATAAGGAGCTTACACCACAGGAAAAGACTACAAGGCTATTTGAAAGAGCTTACCACGCTGGGACATTGTCGAAGTCCTATAAATCCAACCTCTGGGTTGTCCTTAAAGAATTGAGAAAAATACTACCCATGTTAAAAGGAAAGATTATAATAACGTCAGACCACGGAGAAGGTCTTGGGGAGCCATTAAGACCGGAAGATAAACTAGTCTTCTCCCATCCGTGTGGTAGGGAAGAGTGGGAGGTAAGAGTAGTTCCTTTCGTGGAAATGGAGAGGTAAAAAAACTAAACCTCCTTTTGTAACTTCCTAATCTTTTTAACCCATTCCTTCTTTACTTTTTCAATTGTTTTTTTCTTCTCTGACTCTATTACGAGGTTTATCTCGGGCATTGTCTCAGAGACACGTATTAGAAGCCTATAATCATCGGTTTTTACTTGGATGTAATCGAATATCTCGGTTACATTACTAAATTTTTCCCAAACCTCATCCTTGAGTGATTGTAGAATTAAATATTTTTTCTCATCGCTCCCGACATTGACGTAGAATTTTGCCAGATGAGGGATTTTGAAGTCGCTTAGAATCTCCGATGGCCATCTCTTTCTCAAAGCTTTCAACATTAGAAGTGTGGCTAGGATTCCGTCCGAGAATGGCCATTTGAAGCCGAAGTAAAAGTGTCCGCTTTGCTCTAAACCTATTAACGCATTGTGGTAATAGACCGCATCTTCGATGTATGCGTGGCCAATCCTAGACCACCTTATAATTGCCCCCAAGTCCTCTAAAAGCTCTACAAGTGCCGAATTGACATCGGGTGTTAAAACCACTAAATCACCCTTCTTTACAAACTCTAAAGCATAGATTATGCCGGCACGGGAGGCATCTATGACTTGGCCAGTAGGGTCTACGAAAACGGCCCTGTCACAATCTCCGTCGAAAGCCACGCCTAAGTTCATTTTATCCCTATACTTAACCGTCAGCCTCCTCAACTCGGTCAAATTATCCGGTATAGGCTCCGGTCTCAAACCGTAGAATGTTGGACTAAACCCCTGTCTAGTTGAGATAGTGTGGATTTCGAGCTGGCTGAAAATCTTCTTTTCGACCGCTACGCCCATACCACCGAACGTTTCGAGTGTTATCTTGGCCCCGCCCTCGGGGGCGAATTCCCCTACTTCCTTCAAGTAATCTTGTACGGGATTGTAGAATAATATCGTACCCATCCCCTCATAAACGACCTCACCGGCCTCTATAATCCTGTAGTACTCTTTTCGAATGTTTTTATAATAGGCTAAATCCGAGACCCCGTTATCGAAAATGAATTTTATTCCATTATACCTCGCCGGTGCATGAGAAGCTGTTATGTATCCTCCCTTTAGATGAAGTCTCCAGCATGAAAAATACGTTAAGGGATTTGGTTGTGGGCCAACCGATATAACGTTCCCGTCGCCGACCTTTACACCGTCGATAAAACTTTGCACGAGATTAGGGGAAGAGGGTCTCATATCCCACCCGAGAACGAAAAAATAAGGTTCAAGCGATGACCATACCCTCGTAACCGCATAACCCAGCCTAAAAAACTTCGAATCCTCGACAACACTTGGATATAAACCACGGATATCGTAGGCCCTAAACATGGGGTCAAAGTAAATAGACATAATCTCACCGTGTATTTAGGTACCAAAAACTTTATATATCCAACCCCCCATAAATTTGTGGGGGTAAATTAAAATGGCAAGAAAAAAGAGAAGGGGGGACAGCGAAGTAAAAATTAAAGTTTGCCCCAGATGCGGGAACGAGTACTCCTATCTCGAATATCGTAAAACCGAGTCAAACACCTATGTCTATGCTGTCCACGAAGTCTACATTAAAGGTAAGGGACGTCAGAGATGGAGATGTTACCTTGGCCCAATAGGTCGCTACAAATACTCCAATCTCACTAACCCATTTCTTAATCTGAGGGGTTTAAGCGACCCCGATAGAGTTTATGACTACGTAACATCTCTTTTAAACTACATCGAAGGAAGGATTTATTTAGGAAGAATAGATGACTTCGAGAAGAAGAAACTCGAACTATTAGCCCAGAGGATGAGAAAAACCTTAGAATTGATTGAAAGTATTTTTAAAGAAGAGTAGTCGGGGGGTGCCACCCTTCCCCATTGCGATGGGGACTCGGCGGGTGGGTTTGCCCCCCTCATCAAGGCGGTTCGGTGCCTTGTCTCCGAACCGCTGTTAAATTTAATGTTTTTTTGCTTATATTTTTAACGTTCGAAGTTGAACTCTTCTAGTATTTTCGGCCACTCTTCTGATGCCTTGTCTACATCTTTTACGGTGTCTAATGCACGCCAGTAGGCGGGGTTGTATTTCTTCCCTAACAACACCCTGTTCTCCGCCATCCATGGGAAAGTATCTTCCTCAAGTGATGTCTGTCCGTCGATGTATCTTTTAGCTGAGGGTTTCATGGCGTAGATTCCGGCGTTTATCAAGTATTTTTTAAGAATCGGCTTTTCCTCGAACCTAACTATTTTATCATCTAACATTTTCACGACCCCCCACGGGAGTTTGGGGTTTATTAATGCTATGACGGCTTCGGCTTCGTAGTGGTTGTAGAGGGGAGGAAAGAGGGTCAGGGGGTCTATTGTCGTTAAAATGTCCCCGTTCATTACGAGGAAGTGTTCTCTAGGGGGGTATATTTCGAAGCCTTTTGAAAGCGTTTCAGCCGTCCCCTTTGTCTCTCCTACGTTCACGATTTTTATTCTCATCGTTATTTCGTTAAATTCCTTCATTTCGTTCAAAGCTATTTTAAGCGGTTCGACGTAGTTGGAGCGTATTAAAATTATGGCCTCATCGACCCCGTAGAATTGTAGGAGTTTTAACTGCCAGTATAGGAGTGGTTTCCCGGCTACCAAAACTAGGCATTTTGGTATTTTATTGGTTATGGGCCTAAGCCTTTTCCCCTCTCCCCCATTCAGAAGATAAATCCGCATATTAGATATAATAAAAAATGTAATTTATTTTTTAGTTACCCACTCGATTATCTCATCCAATGCCTCTTCCTTTAAACCCATCAAGAGATAGCGGGCCTTGACCTCTTCTATCATTTCTTCCTTTCCTTGCTCGACTAATGTTTTTATGAGTTTATAGAATTGTGTGAGTAGGAGGGCGTAGCGGTTGTATCCTCCATAATGCTTCCTCGCTATCTCCATCAACTTCCTATATTCCTCGGCCCTCATTTTAGGCACCTATTTATAATATTTTGAAATGACTTGATTTAACTTTATCCCTATAGCGTCCCATGAGTAGTTTTTCCTTATGTAAATAGAATATTTAGCATATTTTTCCTTCCACTCACTTAAATTATCTATTATCTCACATAGTTTATCGACCGCTTTTTCTACGTCGATTTCCGGGCCTTTTCCGATGTGGATGGGGTTGTTCGGTAAGACTGTTACGAACCTAGCGGTTTTTACCAATGATTCCTTGGGGAGGTACTCAGTCCACGGGCCTTTGTCCGGTGCTACGACAATTTCCCCCCTAGCTAAGGCTTCTAATCCAAGCATTTCGAAGCCTCCGCCACGGGAGGTTAGGAGGTATATGTCGCATATATCCATTAAATCCACGAAGTCGGGGAGGTTGTACCACCCGACTAAGAGTACTGTCTTGAGCTTAGCCAGCTCTGAAACGAGTTTATCGCCGGGATAGACTGCGTTCAAGACTAGTACTACGTTATCCCTCTCCTTTTGGAGCCTCTTCATTATCTTGTAGACTAAATCAAGTCCCTTCCTAAAAGATGAGTGCCATATGAAGAAAAATATGAGGACTGGGTTCCTCTTCATCTTCATTAGGAAAAGTTCTTGGAGCGTCGGGTGGACTGGTAGCCTCTTCTTCCTATAAAACTCCTTCCTAAGCCCGTGTGGAACCACGTGGACTGGGATTTTGGTTCCGCTACGTAGGTAGGCCTGTCTAGACCATTCTGAAGGTACTATTAGGACATCGGCTTGGTTCACGGCGTTTATCGCTATCGGTGAAATCCTGTCCGAGTCCGCTACCTCGAACCCAAAGACCGTCGAGTAGCGTGCCTTAAGCCTAGAATATACGTCGAACTCGCTTAAGAGGGCGTAGAGGTAGGGATGGACACATACATTTGGCTGGGAATATGGGACAATGCTTAGAAAAGCTTTTTCCTCGATTTCGTAGACAGTATAGTATTTCCTCAATTGCTTGACATGTTCTTTGGCGATTATCGTGAACGATACCCTATGCCTAATCGGGTAGACATACCATAGGAAACTTTTCTTCAACCCCGGTATCCTATGGTACATCAGTAAATCCCTAGCCAGTCCACGTAAACGATGTTCGAGATGTATTCTCCGGTTTTTATTTCCAAGTTATTGTATTGATAAATACTGATTTCGTAATACTTTGAAGTGGTTGAAGCGGGTGTCAAACCTAGCTGGGTTTTAAACTGCTTCATTGAATCATATACGAAGACCCAGAAGTTTAAGAGGTCGACAATTATTATCAGCCACTCTCCCTTGTTCTCGAAAGTTGTTTCGGCACCTGAATTAATATCCATGATTTTGAGTTTCGATGTGTCACCCGCTACTGTGTCCAGCTCTACTGAGTAAAGATTTGTCCCATCACCCGTTTCGAAACGAATTATAGGTGCTGAGTCGTCAGAAGCTAAAGACAGCACTCTTATAGCCATTACCAAGTATTGAACATATTTTCCATCCACATATCTCGACGCTATCCCTACATCACCCTCGGGTGGCTCAAAAGTCAGCATACTCCTATATTGTTTGACGTACTGGTAGAAGTCGTTAGCGAAGTCCGAGTACTCCATGAACCGCTTGAACTCCCATAACTTCGTTAAACCGTATGGTGAGCGCCACGGGCCTTCAAATGGTGATGTCATCGATGCGTTCCCGTAGGAGATGAGCCTTAAAAATATTTTCGCATCCGTGGAAAGGTTGGTGGTGTAGATGTAGAGGGAGTCATCTAATGAAGACCTGTTGTACATCCTCTCCCTCACTACTTTTTTCACTACTTCGGCAGGAACCCATAGTAAATCTTCATCTTTGAGAAGCCAGTACAACCGTATTTCACCGCTAGCCGAGTTATGTGTCAATGTTAAACCTGTTATACCTAAAACACCGCTCACGAGCATGAACGGGTTAGGTAATTTAGTTATGTCTAGTAGGAAGGTGTCCTCGTTTTCGAGGTTTGCTACGGGTGGCGTGGAAAGGGATATGAAAAAACTCTCTAAATTCGCCTTGACATTTGTTAAATCCGACTCTATACTCTCTATCTTCGCCAATTGTTGATTAACATACATTTTAATATCTTCGGTGTCTGTCTTTATTTCCTCGACGTACTGCTCTAGGAGTGATTTATCGATTGCCTCGGTTATATGCTCCCTAGCCGGAGGGTAAATATAAGCGAGAGAGACCACGGCGTCGGGCATCGGTATCCCCGTGACGTTCCCGGTTACATCTAAATTATGTACATAGAGGTTTAGGAACCTTCGGTCTGGCTTCCCTATATCCAATTTCTTATCCTCTGTCGGTATCAAGTCCCTCTTTAGAGTGTATGGGCCACCGAAGTATAGTTCATCCAAGGCATCTACTACTTTATTCCATTCCTCGGCGAATAATGGCATATAATTTTCCTTTTTAGGGACGCCGGCCCAACTCATTCAAACTCACCTTATATATGAATACTCTTCGCTACTCTTATCTTTTTGTGCTTTTTCGTAGAGTATTCGGTTGAAAACGGCGAAGGAAATGTTCATGGCCATTTTTCTAGCCTCTTCCTTTTCCATCGACAATCTCTCGACCATGTAGGTTTCTAATAAATAGGCCATCGGGAGAATGTCCCATGTAAATAATGCCCGGGGAGTTCTAAACAATTTTTTCCCGTCACGGTAGTAGGACTTCATATATGATGGAAAGCCTTTTAGGGCCAAGATGATACCATGCTTTACTCTTAATAGTATAAAGTATATTTTACCGAGAATGTTTGTGTTAGATACCTTTGTCACCTGCTGCATGTTTAATTTGTTTCTAACTTTATCTGGCATACCTAGCCCTCCTTAGTTCCGCTAGCCTTCTCAAAAGTTCCAACTCTACATCTGTGTAACCGAACTTCTTCAACTCTTTAAGGAATTTCTCGAATTGGTCTTTCGATATAACTCCTTTAGCGTAGTCCATGATTATCTCCGTTACAAACCTCGATACTTCATCTTTTACGGTTTTTAACGCCACGTATTTCCTCCAAATCTCCCTGTGGTGTTTAGGTACGCCACGTAACTCCATGACCTCATCTAATATTTGGAAGGCTTCGGGTACTAGTTCGGCTAGAGTGGCTACCTGTGAGACAGAGGGGATATATGTCTTTACTTTCCTCTCTAGCTCGGCTTTCGCCACTTCCTCACTCATACCTAGTTTAACTAGGGCGTCGAGGGCTTCTTTGTACTTTATCTCGCCACGGGCGAATTTGGCTATTATCGCTTCGGCTTGTACCTGTCTAATATGGAAGGATTCTATCAGTTCTACAATTTTCTTTAGAATCTCTTTTTCCTCATTTGTTAATGAAGCGGTTTTAGATATCCCTTCTATAATACTTTTAACCTCTTCCGACGTAACGTAGCCTCTCTCGATACGGTATAGTATGTTCCTTAAGAGGTATTGAATCCATGACCTTACACGCCTCCTAGTGTAGATTTGCTTCTCTATTTCGATTGTAGCTAGATAGGCTTTTAGCCACGCTTCATCTATTGTCATTACCACGGCTCCTTCGATTCCAAGGGCTTTCGCTTCCTCGGCTAGTATTTTGTTTATTTCCTCCGTGAACTTCTTTATTGCCTCTTCTATGAATTCTACCGAGATAAAGTTCTCCCTAGAGGCTCTAGCTAACTCTTTCAAGTGGTCTGTGATTAGGTCTCTTCCACGCTCGTACAATGCCCTAGCTGAGAGTATCTTTATCTCTGGCACCGTGTACTTTATTGGAACCGTATAAACCGATGGCTTGAACTTCCCTTCTCTTTCATCCCACTTTAAGACCGCTAAATCAACTTTAACGGCTCCGCCTAGGACGTTCACGAGTGTTTTTACATCCACTACGCCGTCACGGAATGCGTTAAGAACCGATGAGCGTAGGAGTGTCCTTTCCTCGGCCACCGAGTTCAAGACCTCGCCTAACGAGACCAAATGAACATACTTCGGATGTATTCCCCTAGCCACTACAATTCGAGAAAGTTCCAAAGAGTCTGATTGGAAGGTTTTGGGTTCGGCACCTGTCCAAACCCCCCACTTATACATCCACCTAGCGTCGATACGCGTCGGGATATCGGCCATTAAGTCGATTAAAATCCACCTATCCGATGTAAAGCCCCTTATCCACGAGCCGTAGAAGTAGTCGTGCCATTTCATGTAAATGTTGATTGCGTCGAGGATGTTTTTAGGATTCTTTGCAACCTCTGTCGGCGGGAGAGGCATGAACCCGAGGCCACGTTCTCTTATCATTTTTTCTTCATCTTCAGATAACTTAGCTCCGGGGTACCATACTAGGCCGGCTTGGGCGCGAGAGTAGAAGTTCCATAGTTGGTCTGGAGTAGGATACCTAAAGTGTAGTAAGTAGTAGAAGTGGGCCACATCGGTGTAGAATCCGGCGCTTTGCATTGCTTTCTCGAAGTCCTCGTAGCTGGCGAAGATATCGTGTATCATCATACGTACTAGGTCGCTTCTTGATGGAAAGTCGAAGAGAAGTGAGAGAGGCCACTTTCTCTTCGCCCCGAACCTGTCGGTTAATTCTATGTAGTCTTCCTCGGCCCTCTTCATGAACCAGTCTATAACGTCATCCGAGTACCCGTAGAGTTCTAGGAACCTCCTAGCTTTGCCGTAAACGTCCTCGAAGATGTCGGTTGGCATGTGACGGCGTATTATCCTTCTCATGTCTCCTAAACTCGGTAACTCCATTACGACAATGTTACGGTATAGGGCGGTGAGTGGCCTCATGAGTGGTCTTGTGAACCATATTCCGAAGCCTACGGTCATGGCCCTGAATAACTCGTCGGGTGCTTCCTTTATCATTGCTCCTATATGTTTTAGAATCCTGCCCATATTTACGTCGAGATGTACCGTCGTTTCGCCTGAGCCTCCTACACCGAGTGGACGTATTGAGATGCGGACTCTAGGTGATATCCTTACACGGTCTAATAGTTCACCAAGCCACATTAGACCAAGCCAGATATATCTAGCGCTTAGGGAGGCTAGGAACGGCGTGGCCATCAAAAGCATTAGTTCGACGGTTTCCTCGGTCTCTTCTCCTTTCACGATTTTTTCTAACGTCGATTTAAGTTGGTCATGTAAGGCTTTGCCGATTGTCTCGAAGAGCGGTTTTAGTAGTCCGGTTATCCCGGCGTTTATCATGTTTCCAAGTGATTCTCCAAGACCCTTCCCAGCATTCCACAACGTGACACCTATACCGGCTACGGTATTAGCGATTGTTTGTCCAAGACCGCTTAAAAACCCTAGTACTTGCTGAGAAAGCCATGAAAGCCCTCCGCTAATCCAATCCCAGACCCTTTTACCTACATCTTGTAAGGATTTGAATGTTCGGTCTGCTAGGTCTGAAACGATAGGTGTGACGTTTTGGTCGAACCACTCCTTAACCTTCTCTATCAATTTGGATGGCTCTTCGAGTATCTCCTTGAATAAGTCCCATCCCTTTGAGAATTCCTCGACCATCCACTTCCATCCCTTTGAAGCCCAGTCTGAGAAGCCACCGAAACGTTCCTTGAGCCAGTCCAAGAACTGTGGGAAAGACATGGTTATAAATTGTACGAAGTCGTTCCACCTTTTACCGAACTCTTCTTTAAGCCAGTTCCATCCGCCGACAATGTCTAATAGTCCTTTATTGAAGTTTTCCACGACCCATTGGAAGCCTTTCTGGAGCCAAGTTAAAGCATCTTTGACGAAGGGTGGTAAAGCGTTCCATATTTGTTCGCCTAGTTTTTGTAGCATTCCAACAACATCGCCTAGGGTTTTCGGGAAGTTTTCTATGAACCATTGGGCCGACTTCTGTAGCCACGTTATGGCATCTTTAACAAAGGGAGGCAATGCACTCCATATCCACTCTCCTATTTTCTTGAACTCGGAAACTAGCCAGTTCCAAATATTGTTTATAGAGTTCATAAAGCCGGTGTAAGCCGTACCGAGTTGGTTTAAAACGTTTTTAATCGGTGTCACAATGTTTTCGACTAGTTTGGCGAACCACTCGGGTACATGTTCTAAATCCTTTATCCATAGGAAGGCTTGTTCAATCGCCGAAGAAATTCCTTTGACCTGTTCTTGGATTTTTGAAACCAATTCCTTGAACAACTCGGGGATTTTCGTTACCTCGCTGGTTATGGTCTCTACTATGCTTTTTAGGACATTAGATGCGTTCTCGAATACTTTCGGTATTTCCTCTGTCAAGAATTTCTGGACTCCTTCCCCGATTTGGGAAAGGACGTCCTGAATGGTGGCGGGAATGTTCGAAATTGCTTGAACAACTCCTTTGACTATTCCTTGGATTTGGGATACGGACTGATTTATTGAATTTGGTAAGTCTTCGGTCAGAAACTTTTGGATTGTAGAGTCTATTTGCCCAACTAGATTAACGACGTTTTGTAAGGCCGAGGATAACGAATTAATAATATTCGTAATTTGGCTCTGGAGATTTGAAATCAAAGAAGAAATTGCGTTAGGAATTGTCTCGGTTACGGCGGTTTGCACCGTGTTTATCAGGTTCGTTACCAAGTTCACGGCTTGGTTCACGATGTCGGTTATGGGTTCGACTACGAATTGTTGGAATGACTGCGTAATAGTGTTCGCTAGGTTGTTTAAGAGATTTGAGATGTTGTTCAACATGTCAGTAAATAGGTTTGAAATAGATTCGCCGAGAGAGGTTATCGCGTTCGGGATTGAGAGAATAGTCGAGAAAATACTTCTAAAATACGAATATAGTTCACCTACCGAGATGCCGGCTAGGCCGGCGAGAACTGATTCGAAGACTCCTTCGACGGATGAGATTATCCAATTACCTAGGCCCGTCAATTGTTGGCTTAGCCAGCTCATTAACTGGCCGATTGGGTCTGTGAGACCACCGAACTCAATGGCTATGTTCTCTAGTACTAGTTTTTCGAGGTCTTCGGCTTCTAAGACTATTTCCTCTAAAGTGTTCGGGTCGATGTACTCTACTACGATGTTGGCTAATTCTATTGATTCTTCCCTCACGGTCTCACCCTCCTTAATTCTTCCCTTATCTTCTCGTAGAATTCTTTAGTGTCTTTGCATGGTACATGGAATAAAGGAGACTGCCAGTCCCCTTTACGGACTCTAACCGCTACTAAATAATGAGGGTTCCATGGTACGTTGATTTTATGGACTTCGACTATCGTAACGATGTATTCACCTATCTTACCCTCGGAGGGGGTTTGGATTTCTTCGAGCTTGAGAAACTCGCGTTTAACCTCGGTCTCCCCCTCCCTTTCTTCTCCCCCCTCTTCTTCCTTTGGAGGGAGAAGCTTGCTAATCTTAGCTATAAAAGGTTCGGACATTTACGACCCTAATAAAAAATACGAATAAATTACTTAATAAGTTATTTTACCCTTTTCGCCGAAAATTCCTCCCTTAAAGCTTTTATTACCTTTGCCAACTCCTTACCCTTTTGCACAATAGGACAGTCATTGGCCTTGGGACAGTCGGTAGTAGCGATTTCAAACGTCAAGTCGGAAGCCAATGCTATTAACTGGGTTATTAGAGAAGTCATTTTTTCACGGGTTTCTTCTGAGATGGTCGGCGGTGTTGGCGCTAGGCCGGGTATTTTCTGTGTCTTCTTTTTCCTCGCCGTCATAGTTTTACCCACGATTCCAATTGGGTAGCTAAATCTAATAAAATTTTCTCATCGAGTCCGTAGCCCTTCCATTTAGCCAGCCAGTACTTTTTCTTTTCTTCCTTGGTCAAATACTGTCTCCATTTCTTCGACTTCTTATGTCCTATACGTTCAAACAATACGTACTCTACTCCGGCATTGACGTAGGCGTTTAATTCGATTACACTAGAAACCCTGTTCCGTAGCCGGTTGTAGATGAAGTTTCTAACCCTTTGCACGATACTTCTCCCTTGGATGAACTTCCTAGCCTTCCTACTTGAGTGTGGATCAATCATTTCTATGTATCTTCCACGAAAGACTGTCGTAGAAACCGGAGAACGGAACCTAGCCAACTGTCTTAAACCACGCCAGTAGCCGAAATAGGGAGCTTTGTTCCTGAAAGCCGTGGTTATCTCTCCTTCTGGTGTAACGGCGAATCTCCCGAGGTCGAGTGGTGTTACACCTAGATAGAATCCCCATATCACGCTGTCTAGGTTGGGGAACTTCAGTTTCACACCCTCCTTTACCTCTATTTCGGCGAAGACTTTCCCGTTTTCCACGACTTTGGGAGCGAATTTAGAATAGCCTAGTATTGCATAGCCAAGGAACATACCGTTCTCTAAGACCCTGTCCAAGAAGTCTATCCTTTGTTTAATACCTTCGACCAAGTTCCTACTGACACCTACGGCTGTGTAGGCGTCGCTTGGGTAGAGTTTCTTGGCCAGCGCCGAGGCCATTTTAGGGAATTTTACGAGAGGTTTCGGGGTTGGTGGCTTGTAGTGTTGTTCTACGATTACGTCGGGAGCGTATTTGTCTTCGCCGAAGACACCTATACCGTAGATTGCGTACTCGGTTCTAAGGAATGGGCCGAACTCGGTGTTCGGGTACATTAGGCCGGGGAATAAATCGATTTTAAAGAACTGTCTAAGGGTGTTCTCCCAGTCCAAAACGAAATCTGGTGGTAAAATTTCGTTATAGAATAGTTGGTCGAACTCCCTAAACACATCTTCTAAACTTATACTCTCTATTAGGTTGTAGATTCCCCTTAACACGTCCTCTAAATCGGGTAACTCGATGTCCCAATCTAAATGGAAGATATCTATATCGGTTAGGCCGAGGCCGAAGTCCGTGGAATAAGTTAAGCCTAAAACCAATTCGAGAAGGGATAAATAGATTGCGTCGAAGTTGAGTAAGTCGCCTAAATCAAGTATCCTATCCCAGACTAAAAAAGAACCATCTTCAGATTGTGTTTTAGCATGTTCCTTACGCTTCTCTATGTCTAGTTCTCCGTAAAAATAGTCGTAGGACATGCCTCATTTTAATTTATCCACGAAGTATTGATATGTTTTGTCGATGTCGAACTCCTTGGCCCGCTCGAAAACCTTTTCCCTCATCTCTTCATAGGTCTCTTTTTCCTTTCTGAAGACTTCAATAGCGTATTTCATTGCCTCGGCCAAGTCCTCGGGAAAATATTTATGGATTTTGAAAAACAATCCACCCCTACTCTCGACTTCCTCGACTTCGGCGTAGGGGAAAACGATGTTCCATTCCTGTGTCGAGAACTCGGAAAGAGGTTCGAACCAAGCGTGTACGACCGGTGTTTTTGAAATCATCGCTTCTAGGATGGGCATTCCGAATCCTTCGCATTGCGTCGGCGCGACTAGGAAGTCTATCGACTGATAGAAGGCCATGATTTGTTCATGAGTGACTTCATTATAGTCCTTGTAGAATATGAAGTTCCCGGGGAGGATTTTCATCCCCTTCGGCCTCTCGGTTATCGCCAGTACTACGAACTCTTTTTCCATTGAATTGTTTAGGATATTGACGGCTTCAACAAGTTTTTCTATCCCCTTCCTGACGTTCCAAGCCGAGACCAAGCCGATGATTACTTTCCCACCGTATGTTTGCTCGATTTCTTTTCTCATCCTCTTAGCGATGATTTTCACCCTCTCCGGCTCCATTGGGTCTACGCCGTGATAGACCACTTGTGTTGTCCTCCATCCCACGGTTTCGAGCATCTTCTTAGTGAACTTGGAGTTTGGAACCCATTCCACGTGTTTAAAGATAGGTCTGCTAGCTAACTGAGGGACGGGTCTCCCCTCGACGGTGGTGTAGAACACTATCCTCTCCCCAAGCCTCGGTTTTAGTAGAGTGTAGTAGGAAACGTATTCGCTGGCGTAGATGGGGTCGGCGGGGTAGAAGAAAATTAAACCGTTATAACCCTCTCTGGTGAAAAACCATGGAGAAAAGTTTGTCTGGAGCGAGGTTATAAATCCTTCTTTTTCGAGTTTGTAGGCTATCTTCCTACTAACTTCTTTTAGAGAATGGGCTTTCCCAGTAGTAATTAAAACACGCTTCATCAAAAGAGAAGTAAAAAAAGAATAATAAATTTCGTTCGGTTACCCAACCGACTAGGGTTTAATTAGTTTAGTAGGTCGGGATGTAGCCTAGGACTTTGTTAATTATTTCATCGAGGACGGTTGGGTCGGCTCCGTAGGCGGTAGTCCAATAGGCTTTAAGTCCTAGGACTTGGTTGTCTAGGGCTTTGCCGGTTACTCTCATCGCTGACCTTAATACCTTTCTAGCGAAGGCTAGATAATTGGCCCTGTTAGGGCCGGCTATTCCATATTTATCGAGGATTGGGGCTATCTCGAAGTCGAAGTTACCGAATATAATTAAACCTTCCTCGGCTCTCTCTTTCGCTTCTGTCTCGACTTGGGAAAACCTAGCGCTTATAGTGTCGGGTACATACTTGGACGCCCATTTGCTATACCTTCTCTGAGGGGTTCTTACGAGAGGCATAATGCCACCGCTTTGTAAAACGCGTCAATTTTATTTATCAACTTACATATATCTAACTAGGGGTGATGGGGGGTAAGCCTAGCATCAAAAGTAAAAAGAGCTTTAAGAGACCCGAACTCAATCTACTACAAGCGCAATAAAGCGCTGAGATGGATTCGAATGACCCTAAAGTACGCCTTAGCCAAATACGAGGACTTTTTCCCTGTCTTCGACAACCCGCCACCGGTCTACACAGAATACGGGTACGACGAAAACGGTAACCCGTACTTCTACCTGAAAATAGTGTTCACAGAAAAAACGAGAAGAGTAATAGAAGTCAAGGAAAAAGAGAAAAAGGAAAAAGACAACAAGCCACAGGTATTAACGACCTACGATTAGCATGGTACCCAAAATAAATATATTGTATTAAATGTAATTTAAGAAATGTATGAAGAAGGCGGAATTCGAAGCTAGGATTCTGAAGTCAAAGTATAAAACCAAGGGGAGATACTACATAAAATACATTATAACTATTCCTAAATGGATTTTCAAAAAAGAGAAGTTTGACCCGAACAAACCCTTAAAAGTTGTTGTCATGCAAGAATGAAATAAAACCTTTCTTTTTCAACCCCCTACAAATTTGTGGGGGTCGAAATAAAAAAATAAAGAATTACGGGGACTCGACTTCCACGACGCGGTTTTCGACGTTTTCCTTCAGAGAGAAAGCGTAAACTAAGCATGCGAAGAGAAGGTGAGCGAACTCACGCTTCCACTTCCATTCATCTATGTCGCCATCGTAACCTAAGAGATTTAAGATTGTTCTAACGTCATAGTCTTCTATGAAACGTTTCAAGTCGTAACCACGCTCCAATAACTCGTTAAACAAGTCTCTAAAAGTGGTAAATGCCATATAATTGTTTAAACCCAGTTTATAGAAGTATTGAAGTATTCTCACGCCGGTTTTGTCTTCTGAGAAGAAAATCATCGAATAAGAGGTAATTCCCCTCCCTTTACCTCTATAAATTTTTAATATGTAGAGACCATTTAAGCGGGAGGATTTCGACTTTATTAGCTGTGAAACCCTTTGAGTACATACCCCCATTTTCACCGCTATCTCCGACTTCTTATATACACGTATCATCTTATCCATACAAACACCACCCGAGAGGAAATTTTAAACAAGTTTAAAAGAAAAAATAAAAATTAATTTAAGGATTTACCTGAACTGTGTATTCGCTGACGTTTCCACGATTGCTTACTCTTATCGTTTTCACAACACACGGTTTTGTTACAATGTATGTCCTTGTCCAATGGGTCTTGGTAGAGTGGCTTGTGTCCTCTATTGGTTCAACCGCATCTTCAGGTTCAATCCTATGAGTGGTATATGCCCCGGTTTTTCTGGCTTGGTGGTACTCAAGAATTAACGCCGTGAATGTTTTCCCTGTTAAGTTTTCTCTCATTTTTACTACTCTCCCCCATGTCCACGACTTTATTGTTTTTAGTTCCTCGTAGATTGGTACTGATTCACCAGTTTCCACGTCAATTAGTGATTGAGAAGCATTGCCACGGTTACTGACGTAGTTGTGGTGTACAATTATTCTTTCGTTTACTGGTACGAGCCAAGCGAATAATGTTTCCCAATGGGTTCCACCTGAACTTGAGGAAACGACCTTGAAGAGTGGTTTCGTAATTGGTATTGTTTTCCTAACGGCTCCCATCCTAGTTGATTTTCCATAGAATTTAGCGAAAACTAACTTGTATTTCAACTCTTCTATCGGCCTGTTGGGTTGGAGTAGTTCAACCCGTAGAATTGGAAGGTTAAAGTTATAGTACTTCGTTAGGCGCCCCTCTTTTTCAATTATTCTGACAATCGCCGTGAACTTCCTTTCCCTTATCTCGAAATTTGAAGCGAAGTATAGGGGAAAAGGTATTGCGTAAGTCTTGTAGACATAGTAAATGAAAAACCTACTAAACTTCTTCTCGACCTTGAGTAATTCGATGTTTTTTAATTTCACGAGTACTGGCGTCCAATTAAGAATAAGCTTCGAACCGGGTCTGACGCTCATTGTCTCACCCCCTTTGACTGTTCGAGAAGCTTTGTCAAGAAGTTGATTAGGTCATCGAAGTCCATGGTTATAGTGAATTTTACATTCCCAAACCTTAGGGCATTGATTAATGCATGTATGAAGGCTTTTGTAAATTCTCTTTGAATGTCCTTGTTTTCATCCAAGTATTTTAGAATGTCTTTTACTATTTTTCTCCTTATTTCGGGTTCATTTAATATTTTCTCGAAGAGGTTATCCATCTTCTCACCTCCAGAGGATTGGAGGGGGGCGGGCTAGCATTGGTTAGGCACTTTCCCCTATTTCCCCCCTCCTATTTGGGTACCCAATCAAAAATAGGTACCTAAAAAAATATATAAGTTTAACGGTTTAAACGTCCTCTAAAACAAGCTCTATTTTCTTTATTCTCTGAAACTTCCTGAAACGGTAGTGGCGGTAGATTGGTTTTCCGTCAATGTCTACACCGGGTACCATTGCGTCGGTGTCCGGGTTGTATTCGGGACAGTTTTCCGATTTGTCATTGTGTAAAAGCTCCGTGTTCGCCCACCACATTTCGAAACCGTACTTCCTAGAAAGTTCGGTTAAGCGGGCAATCATTGAAAGAGGGAGAACCGGTATAAGAACTACCTTATAGCCCTTCTCGATGTATTCTCTTACGTAGTTCTCATAAACGTATTCGGCGTTAGGTGCGCGCGCGCGCACTATCCGCAATGTAACGCTTCCAAGTTTGTTTACGATGAAATCAAGTTGAGCTTTGAGCGGTTTATGACGGCTCAACCATATAACTACTCTCTTCCCATCTACCGGCATGGTTTCCACGGTAGAATTAGGTACCTAGGTTTGATAAAAAGGTTTTTCGAAAAAGTTCAAAAAAAATTGAATTTATTCAGGTTTTTAGGCTATTTTTCGAGTTTTATCGAGAGGTTGTAGTACTCGCTGACTATAAAGAGAATACCGCCGGCTATGAAAAGGAGGCTGGCGGGTATTTGCTGTCCTTTTTGCCATAGGAGGATTCCGGCGTTAATTAACGCTACGGCTAGTGTTTTGATTGTCCCGGTTTTAACGGCCTTCGCTTTTAGGCCCATTTTCCCTTCCTCCATGTTATGAAGGAAGGGGACAACCTATAAGTCTTCTGATGAACCGGGGTATGAAACACGGTTTAAGCTGTGGATAAACGTGGACGTTCATTATATGTAGCTTCATTTCCTCGGCGTCGCCGGTTTTGAATCCACACCATGGACACTCGTATTTCTCTTCTGGTGGCGGTGTAGGTGCTTCTACCAACCTCCAGTTGGGGTCTCCGAAGGCTCTTCGGTTATCCGCATCTAATATTAAGGTCATGGCGATTTCTGGGTCATCGTTTCTAATCATGTCGGCGTTCTTGTAGTATTCTTTTAACATGATGGCATGGGCCTCTATATGGGTTTTCCCTTCGGCTAGTGAGAGGATGTAGGAGAACTCGGCTTTGGTGAATAGTGCTAGAATCCAATCATGGAGCGGGTCTACACCTACTTGGGCGTAGAAAACGTATTCAATTATCTCTCCTAGCCCGGCTCCAAGCCCCTTTACCTCCATGTCGGGGAGTAGGCCAGCTCCTACGAGGCATGAAACGGGGGCGAAGTTTTTCCCTTTTATTAGCTCAGGAGGATAATTACATGTTACGAAAATGTAATCGTAGTTCTGGCCGGTGAAAACATTTTCGTTCCCATGTCCGACTCCGACTAGGGCCTTTACTTCTGGGTCTTTTAAGGCTTCATAGACCTTTTCTTTTACGGCGTCATCTTCAGCGAGTATGACCGGCTCTACTCCTTTGGCCTCTAACTGATTTTTGAGGTATATGGTGAGCCATGGGAACCATTCGTGTGTCGCTAGCTCGAAATGGGGGGCTACTACGAGAACCTTTACCATGGCCTCTCACCTTAGTCGTTTCATCTTGGGGGCTATATTAGCTATGTGTTTGAGGAAGAAGGTTAGAAACTCGTCGTCGTAGAGTATCCTCTTCGGAACTTCGCTCCTCTTTACGGCTATTATCTTCTTCTCGGTTATAACGAACATTGTTAGCTCACGGTGTTCGGGGGGAAGGGTGTTCAAATACTCTTGGTAAGCTTGGGCGAGCTGGTGGCGTAGCTCGTTTGAGAAACGTAGCGAGATTTTAACAACTTTTTCAAACGCTTCCCAAGGAGATTTCTTTTTGTCCGGCATACATTAGAAAAAGTAAAAAACGACTTATTAAATTAACTTTTCCCTACAAGCTGAAACGGGGAAAAAACCTTGTACATTCCATGTTCTTTGAAGATTAACTTTACCGAGAGTTCCACGCCTTTTATAGTTAAGTCCCTAAACGCTAACTCAAGTGATTTAAGTTGTTCGAGTTCCTTCTTTTTAATCGCTTTACGGTTTGCCTTGACTTGGATGAACCATATCTCCCTACTTTTGAAATCTATGGCCACGAGGTCGAAGGGTGAGTGGCTACCGGCCGTCCTTAAGACTAGGTCGAACTTCTTTTTAAGTAGTTCACGGACGTAGTACTCTACTCTACGGCCACGGATGTAATTGCTTACTTTCCTAGCCTTCATCTTTCGGTACCCAATCTATTATAATATAATATAGTATATTTACTTTTTTAGAAGTAATCTATTTGAACAATTCCTCGAACTTCTCTCTCGGTATTTCCTCTATATGTGTCCTCAAGTAGAGGGTTATTTTAACAAATGAGCCTGTCTTGGGATTACGTTTAGCCACGTATATCCTGTCCTTATGCTTAAACCTCTTTACACCGAGTAAAACATAGCCCTTCCTCTCGACTATCTCCCTCAACTCATCTATTGTAACCATGGGTACCACAGTAAGAAATTGGTTACCCAACCTTATATCTCTTTACGAAGTGTTAGAAACCTTTGTCACCTGCAGCTTTTTACATAGGTATCTAACTTTTAGACAAACGTAAAACGTGGTGCACAGGTGACAGTTTACTCTAACTACGTAGCAGTAGTAAACCTTTTAAGTACTGGCAGGTACCTAAAATTGGTGGCCCCCATGGGTACCCGGGTGGAAGGGGAGGAATTAAAAAATAAATTAATTTCTTTTTTTGGTACTCCGTTCATTTATAAGATAGAAGTCTTCTCTCCCGGCGATGAAGCGCCTTCTTTCGTCCTACCGTTCGAAGATTTCAAGAAATTCTTAAAAGACATACCATTAGGAGAAAGAAGAATATTCTACGAAGAAAGGACTATCAAAGAAATTAAGAAAGTAAAGAAAATCCTCTACTTCTACGTTCCTTGGAAATTC
>Ga0190312_1000145_pt1 | contig 25733 bp, 32 predicted proteins | sample 487007910_MG_FD_165046 | JGI IMG/M metagenome (GOLD analysis project Ga0190312, IMG submission 165046) | Hydrothermal vent sediment bacterial communities from Southern Trench, Guaymas Basin, Mexico - 4870-07-9-10_MG | ecosystem: Environmental > Aquatic > Marine > Hydrothermal vents > Sediment ... | reverse complement strand
TGTCTGTGGGGCGGGAGGTAGAGGTTTTGAGAAGTAATATTTTGAGGATAATAGAGGATGAAAGTTTTCTAGAAGAGCTTAGAAGAGAATTTAAGAAATACTTTGATACGGCAAATAGTTTCGTTAAACAGTATTATCGAGTAAATCGTAGGCTTCCGATGCAAATGAATGTTTACTGGGTTCTTAGAAAGAGTGGAGCGCCTAGTACTACTGCAAATGAAGTTTCTAAGAAAGTCTTAGAATCATGGAAAGGTTATATTGAGTTGAAGAAATATGGCTATAAGACTAGAGTTCCAGAGTTTAAGAATACTCCGATTATACTGCATAATGAGCAGTACAGGGTTTATGCTGTAAGAGAAAGAGACAAGTGGATTGCTGAGAAAATAGAGTTTTCTTTAAACAGGAAATGGGTTTCGCTTAGAGTTAGAGGTAAGTTGAGGTGGGTTCCAGAGCTTAAAGAAGGATTAGTATTCTACATGAGAAGATTAAAGTATCCTATTATAGAGCTAAGACACTGTCTTGTAGATAATTACTTGATTCTGGGAGAGAAATGTTTTAACAAGAATAGGGCAGAGATTTTTCGGAGAAACGGTAAATGGTATTTTGCTTTTAGTGTTTCTTTAAAGATTCCAAGGCTTAAGGGAAAGGGAATTGCGGGAGTAGACATTGGTGCTAGGAATCTCGTTGCTTTGTGTGGTGTAAGCGATAGTGGAGAATCTTTTTCAGTGCTTTTTAAGAGTGGTACACTGCGTAGCTATTGGCTTAAGTGCGAGAAATTGGCTAGGCGTAGGAATCGTATTGCTCACCAGTATTTCTGGGAGGCAGTAAAGTGTGCTGAGTCTGGTGATAAGGAGAGGGAGAAAGAGTGTTTCAGTAAATATCGGTTATTTTTAAGGAAGACAGGGAGGTTTAGGAAGAAGGCAAAAGAAGTGAGGAAAAAGGCAGTAAATAGTATGTGTCGGCTTATTGCAGAGTTTTTTGCTTCTAAAGGTATTTCGATTGTCTACATAGGGAATTCAGTGTGCTATTGTGTCAGTAGAGAAGACTTGGTTAAAGAGATTACTTCTAAGCCTACTAGAGAGCTTTTAAGGAACTTTTTTGCGCCGAGACAAATTATTGATTCTTTGAGAAGACACTGTGAGGTTAAAGGTATTCAAGTGATTGAAGTCGGTGAGAAAGGGACTTCTAGTATTTGTCCAGTGTGTGGTCAGCGGATTCAGCGTCCTTATAGGGGACTAGTAGTGTGTGAGAAATGTGGACAATTTAACGCTGATTTGGTAGCAGCATACAACATAATGAAGTTTAATAGTAGTGTCGAATTAAATGATAAAGAGTTAAAAAGGCTCCTCAATAATCCCAAAACATACATATACCTTGTTAAGGAACAGAAATGGATACCTAAAAACTAAATTAAGTTTCTTTACCCCGACAGGGAGACGCCCCCACGACTAGCCCTCTCCGAGGATAATCCTCGGAGGGGTAACCCGCCTGACCCCCAGGGCGATGAGGGGACTTAGTCCCCAAGCTGAAAGGGGGTCTGCTTCTTAAAGTAGTATTTCTTAAAATAGTACCCGTCCTCTTTGAAAGGTCCGAAGGAGCGCAAGCCTCTTGTTTTAAGCTGTTTTCTAAGATCTTCTGCGTACTCTTTAGATATCTCTCCCCGTTTCTCCATCCACTCAATAACTTCTAATGCTTCCTTTTCGGTGCGACATCTACGAAGAAATGATATTACTCCAGGATTTCTTAACTCATCTTCCTCTTCTTCGTGCCAGCGCACACCATTGATAGAAATGCACATTTTCTTTTCACTAATTTCTTTTGCTAGATGTGGGAAAAGCTTCTTGAATTTTTCATAGTCTATTTCCATATCCGGTTTTAATGTTTCACTGAAATATTTAAGCGCTCTTATTCTACTTAAGCTCTATTATATTTGGACTTACTTCTCTCCCTAGGAGTTTTTTTACAAGAGTTTTAATACATAGAATTTTTACTTCCTCAGGGTCTCCTGCACCCTGAGCTCCTCCGGCAGTATCATGTCCTCCTCCTTCTCCTTTAATTGTCTTGCCTATTTCTGTCATAATGTCTGCTCCTAGGCTTATTTTAGTCTTAAAGTAGAAGTCTGGAGTGCTTCTCGCAATTACTCTAATGTTTGGTTTTTTAGGCTGACTTACAACGAAGACTACGTGTGCTCCCATTTCTAGTATTAATCTTGCTACAGAGGCTTCAAAGGCATCAACTCGAGTAACAGCTATTAGCCAGTCTCCCACTCTATAGACCTTTAATCTCATTGAGGCCTTCAACCTAGCTATTCTTTCAGAAACATCCATTTCGTGTTTCATTAACTTAAGTGCCTTAGCGTAATCTGCTCCTTCCTCAATTATGTCGGCGACTATTCTTAGAACTTGTGGATTCACTAAAGCTAATCTTTTAGTGTCGTAGAGTATTCCGGCTAAAATAAATGTAAGAATGTTGCTCGGTATCTTGATATTATTGCTTTTTAAAATATTATAGACAATAGCAGATGTAGATAAGAGATTTCTTTTAATTACGCTTAGTTTAGTATTTTCTGGAAATTTCTTTTTCCATATATGGTGATCTATTATAATTAAAGGAGTTTTTTCGATAATATTTCTGACATTTTCACTCAACTGAAGCATAGAGTTCGTGTCAAGCAGAATGGAGTAGTCAAAATCAGTATCGAGGGTCTCTATATCTTTTTGGTACTCTAAATCAATTTTTAGTTCTTCATAGTACTTCTTAGAAAGTTTGCTTAATCCTTCAGGGAAAACTAAAACAAGTTTTGATGCAATAGACTTAAGAGCATATGCTAAGGCTGCTGAGCTAGCTGCTGCATCGATATCTGCGTTTTTATGACAAGTAATTAATACTTTTTTCTTTTCGAACAATTCTTTAAGATTCATCTTTACTCTCCTTTAGAAGACTCTCGGCTTTCCTTAAACTTTCCTCTATAGCTTCTTCGATAAGCTTTTTCGGGTCTATTCCTGAGAAGGGGTTTACTTCGAGGTAAACATCTACGTCGAGATTTTGGTCATCAAGAAACTTCACTTCGACAATTAAGTCTAATATATCTTCTTTTCTCTCTACTTTAGAAAATATAAATTCGTATATTAAGTTAGCTACTTTCTCTGATATTTTTTCTTTATCTATTCTTTTCATGTAGGTCTTTGCTGTACTGAAGAAAGCTGGCTTGAAATGCGTTTTCTGAGGTCTTCTATTTGCTTTCTAATAAGTGTTTCTTGGCGCTCGAGAGTCTTAATATGCAGCTGGGCGTCTTCTTTTTTGTCTTTTAATTCTTTAATAGCACTATCTTTGTTCCACTTTATCATAACTGGGCCTACTATCTTATATACGGGAGTATCTTCTGATATTTTCTCTAATTCTGATAATGCTCTGTCTATTTCAAAAATAAGTACTCTCCACTGCTCTTTTCTCAAAAGTATTCGTTGAAGCTCTTCTTGTAGTTGCTGAAGTCTAGCTACTTGAGCCTCTAGGCCGGGTGGAAGGGACTCAGACATACACTATTTCATTTGCTAGTTTCTTAAAAATCTTCGCCCGTAGCGGTACTATGTTTTAAGGTGTTAAGCCTATCAATGCATCTTTTTGCTGCCATGAGATTTCTTAAGTAGCTGTTTACAATGGCTCTTAGCCCAGTTAAATCTTTAGCAAAAACTTCTATTACTATAGTATTACCAGATAAACTTACTTTAACTGATCCCTTAGGAGTTATTTTGCGCTCTTCTGAATCTGGATAAATTGCTTTAAACAGTGCGTCTGATATTTTCTTACTAGGACTTGATATAGATATTAGGGCGGTATAATTGGACATTTACGTACCACCTTGTTTACCTTAATGATAGGCCCTGATAATCTCAAGTTTTGACCATTGAAAAACCTTATAATATACTTTCGCTTGACTTTTTCTATCCACATAATAGTGTCAGCGGTTCCCTGAAGGTCTTCTATACTTTCAACTTCAATTGAAGACAGGCCTAAAGCATCTGAAAGAAGATCCGGTAATTGATCGGTATTTGACGCAATTATTGTGCTTGCAACTTTTTCGGGGACATCAGCGTTTTTAATTTCGCGAATAAGCACTACGCCCTCAATGCCTATAATCAGGGGAAGTATTTCGTATTTGTCTTCATAAATTTTAAGAAAAATCATTCGGCCGGGATTTCCTCCTCGTCCTTTACCTACAACAATTACATGATCTATTTCCAGCTGATAAGCTTTTATAGCTACTTCCTCTATGCTCATTTTTCCTCTATTTACCTTAATAGCATCGGGTAAAACTTTAGCTAGGTCTTTGCAAAAAGTTCTAAGTCTCGGATTAGGTCTTCGACTACTAGTAATAAGAATGCTCATTTACTCTTCAGAAGATTTCGAGGCTCTAATAACTTTACCCTTTGTTGCCTTTTCTTCTTCAGGCGCTAGTGTTTTGCCCAAAATTGTTCTCGGAACCCAGGCTCCTCCGGCAAATATTTTTTCACACTTGGGGCACTGCCAAACACCTACGCTCAGTCGCTTCATTCGAACGAGAGAGTAGCAGAAGGGGCATCTATGCTTGCTTCTCATTTTCATCTCAATTAATGCTACTCTCTTTCTCAGCGTAGCACCGTATCTTGCACCAAATCTTCCTGCAGGACCAACTATTTTCGTACGTCCCATTGTAGTCACCTGACTGGAGACTCTTTGGTAGAAAGAATACAGTGTTATTTAAATTTTAGCTAGGGTCCAAGTTTCTTGACTCTATTGCTTCCGCAGTAAGGGCACTTAACTTCAGCAATCTCTTCCTTGACGCTGAAGTATCCTCCTCGCTTCTTTTTCTTACAATCTAGGCACACGTACCGGATCCTCATAGCTCATCCCAGCAGTCTTTCTATTTCTTCCTTATACCATTCAGCTGCCTCCGACCCCTTGATTAATTTTTTGAGGTCTTCTTTAAGATTACTTGGCTTAATGACTACAATCCATCCTTTTCCGTAAGGGTCTTCTGAAATTAAACCAGGGTTTTTAGCTACTTCTTCGTTCACTTCGACTATTTCACCTGAAACAGGCGACTCTATTTTGCCTACCCATTTTGCGCTTTCGGCAACAGCTATAGGTTTGCCTTGAGCTACTTTAGTTCCTTTCGGGCGAATACGAATGAGTATGATTTTTCCCGCAGCTTTAGCTCCAACGTCTGTTAGACCTACTTTAACGAGATCTCCCTCGATTTTCGCCCAAGTATGAGTTTTCTTCCACACATAGTAGTCGTCTGGAATCTGATAGCCGTCTACCTTAACCATAATCTTCCTTTCCAACCAACTATCCGGTAGATATATTCCTTTTGCTAAACAAATAAAGGCGCGGGAGTTTGGCTTAGGTATCTGGATGAAGTAGGAGTCTGTACAATTCAGCGAAAGTACTCAAAGGATCTTTTTTGTACTCTCTAAGCTTCTCTATTAATAAGCTCTTATTAGCTCTGCCTACCATTTCCTCGTATTTACTCCTCAAAAACCAGTTTTTTAACACGAAGTTTTGTACTACTGCTGGAAGAGTTTTTCTTTTAGAATTAAGGCTCACCGTCTCGAAGTCTATTATTACTGGACGATTGGTTTTAGAACATATGATTACGTGATCTTTAAGATTAGATAGCTCGGCGTGATAGATACCATGTCTATCTAGAATAAAACACTGCTTGAGAAGACTACTTAGAACTTTCTTGAAAATATTGGGTGATGTACATATCTTACTCCATTGGAGTATCTCAAGTCCGTTTATAAACTCGAGCAAAATATAGTTTTCTGAAAAATTTATGAGAGTTGGTCCTATATTCAGAGCATTGACGAGTTTAAGGTTCTCTGCTTCTTTCACCATATTAGGTCTATTTGCATCAAGGCGTCTTATCTTAAGTGTATGTAGCCTGTTTTTGTATATAGCTAAAACTACTATAGACGTGCAGCCCTTGCCAAGCACGCGAAATCTACCTATCTGCGTTCTTCCACTAAGAAAAACTTTACGTACACCCAATTTGAGTAGCTCTCGTATTCTTTGCTTGAATATAGAGGGAGAGCTGAGGTGCTTAGGATAGCAAATTATTTCCTCGAGGTCAATGTTATTTGCACTCACCTCTACTATCATATACCCATGGCCTGTACTTGGTTAGCCACTTAAACAGAAAAATTCTAAAGTCTCTGTTCTTTTTAGCTCTCTCAAGTAACTCAGTTTTGTTTAAAATATGGAGATTCTTTGATATAGCTTCTCGAATATCTTTACTCAGACCGCAATTAAGTAACCTATCTCTGAGTAAATCATGAGCTCTAGTGTATTTTCTCCTCATATAAACATACCATTTGCCGTTCTCAGAGAATGGTAAAGAAAAGTCTCTTGGATTATTCAAATGTTTAAGTAGAAAGTCTATCTCGTTTGCAGAGCCCACAGGCGGGCCCTCGTGTTTTTTCACTGACGCAATTGTGTCTCTTTCTAGCTCTAAAACGAAAACTACTCTTTCGCCGTTACACCATACATTGTGGCCAATAACATTGAAATCAAAGCTTAAGAGGAGATTCTTTATTCTCTTGAGAGACTTATATAGTTCTCCCCAAAGAATATCTTCAGGTACTTGAGGACAATCAGTCTCTACGCCTATAATGCTGCTTTCTCTAGATTCAATGAGGTTAGCTAACTCGCTTACTGAGACATTGATACCATCTCCGAAAAAGAATTTTCGAGAGGGTTTAATCAAAAACATGTATGCAGCATATCTAAACTCGGCAAAAGAATCTATTGATAAGGCTGAAGCAACGTTTCGATTAGGATCTACAGGGTCGATGACTATTAAGGGAGTTTTATATTTCTTAATTGCCTTTACTTTTTCTTCACTGCTTAACTTACTCTCTACGTCTATTACTGTCTTAAAGGGCTTCCATGTCTGTGAAGCTTTAAGAACGCTTAAAAAATCTCCATAATAAGCTATAAGTAATTCAGTTAAGTAACCTGAGAATCCTCTAACTTTTATTTCAGCACCATATACTCCTATTCCTTTAAGAAATTTTTTAAGAAGTCTTACTTGGTCTTTTTGCACAGGAGACAGTTTACTGTTAACATAGGCTGTGTGCAGCGGAGTTCTATCAACAGCGGTCAAAACTTTTTCTCCAAAAGAGATTTTGTAGCCAGGTACTATCTCTACCTTAAAGCCCTCGTAGTTTGTAGAAACATAAGGGTGCTCGGCATATTCTTCAGAATACATGCCAGCGACCTCTAAGGCAGCTTCTTTGGCTACTTCATAGCCTACTTTTTTTACAAATTCTCTATCATAAGTCTTAGGGAATAAAATAAAAATGTCAATATCTTTATCGTCTTTTAGCCACGTATCTTTTGCAATAGATCCCTCTACACGTGGCTCAGCGTCCTTTACTCCCTTTTCAGCAAGTTTTTTCTCAATAGCTGTAGTAAATTTCCTGCAGACTTCTCTTACTCTCTCATAGTCGCTTTTCGACGGCTTTATTTCAAGTAAAATAGATTCAAGTAAACTACTGTAAAGCTCGTTGTTCATAGAGAGTCGAATATATAGGACCTCTGGGCGTTAATGTACTTTTCTTGAGTCTAATGGAGGTTACTTTAAACTCGCCGATTTCGATATCCTGAAGTTTTCGCAGTATAGCTGAAAGTTTACTTAAATTATATGTTCCCTTAACTCTAGCTATTGTTAAATGGGCTACGAAGTCTTCTTTATCTTTAGGAAAACCTATCCTTGAGAGCTCCTTTTCAACTGCGTCGTGTATTTTCTTTAGCTCCTCGAAGCCTTTGTTTATGCCAATCCATACAACTCTCGGCCGGGCAATTGAAGGAAATGCTCCAACGCCCTTGAGCTCTATGTAAAAACTATTGAATGATATTTTCTTTAATGCGTCGATTACTCTATCTACTAAAGACTGCGGTATTTCTCCTAAAAATCTCAGCGTTATATGAAAGTTTTCTTTTTCAACGAGTTTTAGTCGAGTACCTGACTCTGCTATTGAAGACTGTATTCGCGTTATTTTGTCTACGAGTATCGGGTCGTCTATGTCAACAGCTATAAATGATCTGATTCGCTGACTCACTTTTAACACCCTTCAGAAAAGATGATAATATTCTACATTTTTCAGGAGACGGGTCTCCTCCCTCTGCACATGAGAAAAGATATGGGCATCGAAAACACGGGATGTCTCTCACAATATTGTAAAGCTCTAAAAGCTTTTTCTCAAGCATAGCGGATTTAACTATGAAAGTTCTTTTTCCTTTAACTGTTACCCTTTTCCTCTCAATTAAGCCTCTTTTCTCCAATTTAAGTAAAGCTCGAGAGCACGTTCTCTTATCTATTTTGAGAGCTGGTGCTAGCTCATCTTGAGTTATGCCTTTATCCCCTAACCTGTTTAGGTAATCTAGTATTTCTTTTTCAATGGGGTCTAGATCTGTGCTCATATTAGACTTTTAGAGTAAATTCTAATTTCTCCATAAGTTCCTTAAACCTGTTCCTTATAGTTACTTCAGTCACTCCGGCAGCTTGAGCTATTTCTCTCTGAGTCTTCTTGCAGTTAAGCATAACGCTGGCTAAATATACTGCGGCTGCGGCGAGGCCTTTAGGTCCTTTTCCGCTAGTGAGGCCAGCAGAAGTAGCTACTTTCAGTATTTCAGTCGCCTTACGGCCTATCTCAGATGGAAGTCTTAGTTTTCTTATAAGTGTCGGGATATAGTTCTCTATAGTGATTGGAGGTACTTTAACTATATCTGTTTTCACTAGCAGTCTGTAGCTTCTACCTATTTCCTTCTTATTTGCACGAGACTCTGATGCTATTTCATCTAGACTTCTGGGCAGGCCGTGTATTCTCACAGCTATATATAGGCATGCAGCAGCCATGCTGTCGATAGAGCGGCCTCTAATATAGCCTTTTTCAAGCGCTCTCCTATAGATTATTGCGGCTGTCTCCTGGACACTCGGCGGGATATTCATGTTAGAGCCCAATCTCTTTATCTCGTTTAAAGCCTGCTGAAGGTTTCTCTCAAGAGAATCTTTCGCTCTTATTCTCTGCTGCCATAATCTAAAGCGGAGAGCCTGAATACGCCTATTTAAGTCAAGAGATCTTCCGCTACTATCTTTATTCCTCCAGTCAATATCTGTTGTAAGGCCTTTATCAGGTTTAAGAATGCTAATCGGAGAACCTGTTCTTGCACGTTTAGCTCTCTGCTCTTCATTAAAGGCCCTCCACTCGGGCCCCTGATCTATAAGGTGGTCTGCTATAACCATTCCACATACGGCACAAGTTATTTCAGCTCTTTCATAGTCTCTAACTATTTTCCTACTCCCGCAATACGGGCAGACTATTTCTTCTTCTCCCCTATTCAAGCAGACCTCTTCACCATCAACCATTATTTCACCTACGTCTCCTCCTCTTCAACATCTCGTGAGGCTTAACATATACTTCCGAAAAAACCAAAGACTCGAAATCAGGAATTTGAGGCACAACTACTACATAGGGACGGGCTACAGGTCCTATCACATCATAAACTGTGCCTATTTTCCTCATTCTCCTATCATATACGAGGGCTCCTTCTCTTGGGGCAAAACCGGCTCTCACTAAAAGGTATTTGCCCAGCGAAACTCTCAAAACCTTGCCCAGTTTCCTCATCGGACCCCCTCTAGATATATAAGATTTTCTAAAAGCCCCTAATATTAGTTTCTGTCGATGTGTTTTTCGACTATTGGTATATTCTTTAAAAGCTATATGTGGGACATATGTATTACTTCCAGTAATATTGAAGTAGCTTTCTGCAGCACATAAAATATTTAAAGGGTCAGATATAGGAGAATACGCCCAAACGGAGGTGGTGCCATGGGTATTTACCAAGGAAATGATTTAAGAAAGCCTACAGGAGGAATTAAGAGGCCTCACCGTAAAGTAAAGAGAAAATGCTGCATGGGCAGGCCGCCTACATTAACTACTATCGGTGAAAAGAACGAGATAAAGAAAATTAGGGTAAGAGGAGGTAACTTTAAGCTTAGACTAAAGAAGGTCGCATATGCTAATGTTTTTATACCTTCCAAAGGAGTGTGTCAGAAAGTCAGAGTTTTAAGAGTTGTAAGTAATCCCGCTAACCGCCAGTATGCCAGAAGGCAGATAATAACTAAAGGCTGTCTTATAAGCACTGAAATAGGAAATGCCGTAGTTACCTCAAGACCTGGCCAAGACGGAGTTCTTAACGCAGTTTTAATCGAAGAATAGGGATAGATTTTGAAAGAAAAAGACTATATTATCATATGGCCCGAGTACATAGACTCAGCTAAAAGTAGAAGCGAAGGTAGAAAAGTTCCTTTATCGTTAGCCGTCAAGAAGCCTACAGTAGAAGAAATAGCTAAAGCCCTTAAGTCTATGGGTATTGAGCCTTTAATAGAGTTAGATAGAAAATATCCCCGGACATGGTGGAGCAGCAGGGGTAGAGTTAAAGTAAAGAAGGATAGTATCAAGAAATATGAGCTTCTCAAGAAACTGTGTATTAAAATTAGAGAAAGTAGGTCGAAAAGTAAGTAAATACTTTCGGCGGACTCTCAGCTAGAAAATAAGAGGAAGTTAAGCTCACTTCTTACTGATGAAGAGGCGTAAGAGAAGTTTCGAATCTGAGATAGTTGTTGTAAAGGCGCTAGAAGACCTGCTTCTCGAAGAATCTTTAGAACTTGTCAGAAATTCTCTTACGAAAGCTACAGATAGTACTCAACAAGCTTACGTACAGCGTCTCTGACACTAGTCATTACTGAGGGAGGAGACTTCTTTAAGTCCTCACATGTAAGGCGCCAGCTTTTTGCTTGAAGAATACGCGTAACTAACACTAGTTCCTCGTCTTCTGTCAATTTCGGAACGTTTTCTGGGAAGTTATAGAAGTATGTTTTTGTTATTTCGAATGCACAGTCCATGCAGTTTTCAAGAGTCATATAGCCTTCGGCGTATGTTTTAATGCGGTGTTTTTGGATACCAGTTAGTCTTGGTGAATAGTTTTCGAAGACAGGTTTTTTCCCGCTCTTAAGTAGCATTAAGGCTATACGTGGCTCTAAGTCGTGGTAAGGCTCACATAGAGAGTTGATGAGCTTTAAGCGGAATTCTCTGTTAGCTAAGTCTATTTGGGCTTTAGCTCTCTCTGAGAGAGGTCTTATCACTATTACAGTGTACTCTCCGCTTACCGGGTTTCTGTCGGGGCTTATGTGTACAGGTATGAAGTTGTTTCGGACCCAGAATCTCAGCAAGGGCTCGTTTACACCAAAGCCCGCGCCTACCCAGTCGTAGCTTCTCTCTAAAGCCTCTTTGCATATCTCTTCTAAAGCCTTCGAGCCAAGGCCTTTTCTCATGACCTGTGGATGTGTTGCTATACGCACAATGCGCCAGCCCACCATTTTAGCGAAGTCTACGAGCTTGTAATGTTTGAGCAGTCTATCGGGAATAATGTTGCCGGCGATCCACCCTCCTTTAATTAGCTCTGGAATCATAGGGTCTGGAATATTTCCTTCTTCAGCCAGCTCGACAGCCGTAAGTATTTTGCCACTAGTAGTTCTAAGCGCTCTAATAGTGTGGTGAGGAGCATCCATTATCATTCCTAAGTCATCGCAGTTGTTCCTGTAATGCGCCATAATGTATATTCCTATAAACTGTTTAGCTTCATCTTCGCGCTCAAGGAAGAATTCTCTTATATCGGGTTTGTAGTACACAACGCGGCCTTCTTCAATATCTTTTAAGTCGTTTTCGTCTAAATTAGCGGGCTCAGCGTCTAACATAAGTGTGTCGAAAGACCATATTTCAATAGGATCGTTGTCAGCGTATCTTATTGGTTCGTGCATTTCGTACTCGTAAATCGTTGTCTCAGGATCTTCTCTCAGTGCGCCCAAGAATCTTACAGAGAATCCTCTTCCAGCTCCCTCATATCCGTGAATGGTTGATGAAAATACTGCTCTACTGAAAGTTCTGTGAATTCTGTAAAGCATCGGTACTTGCAGTCCTGCTGCCTCGTCTACCGCTATAATGTCCGCTGACCTGCCTATACAGTCGAGAGGCTTATAATACTCTATGTCTATGCCTTTAGCCTCTAAAGCAACCTTAAAGCCTCCTTTCTTTTCTACCTCCACAGAGTGTTTAAGAACCTCGAGTGTCTTTTGAGCTAAATCGAAGAGAGATTGTATATTAGTCTCACTTGGAGCGGTCACTAGAATTCTAGCTCTTCCCTTTTTTCTCCTTAATTTATGTGCTAAAGCAGCTAAGCCTATTCCAAGCGCACAAGACTTCCCTCTTCCTCTATCAGCAGTAATAATTATAGCTAACTTGCCCTTAGGCTTCTCGTATAGAAGCTCAAGCAGTCGGAGTACTTCAACCTGGTCTTGGGTAAGTGCAAGAGAATACACCTTGTATGGAAAAAGAGATTTTTCGGGAAAAAGAAGCTCCTGCTTCTTTCTCTCAGGCAGCTCAGATAAGATATATGGCTCTTTCAGAAACTCGCCTTTATCGACATCGTAGATAGCTATACCTTTGTGCTCGAAAAGCTTGCGAATAAATCTCTGCACAAAAATATGCCTGAGCTTATCGACGCCATACTGAGGAGTAAGCAGGTTTTCCTGGAACCGAGTAACTATCTTATCCCACTTCTCGAAGCGAGGAGTCATCAGTATGAGGAGACCACCGCCCGCGACAATACCTGTTAGCCTACCCAAGTCATTTGGGCGAAGATCGTTGATTAGGTCTAGTACCGCTATATCGTATGTAGCTCCAAGAACCTGCTGGCTTTCGTGGTAAGGAACATAGTCTACATCTAGGCGCGAGCCAACATGGTCTTTAAATAAGTTTCTTCGATATATACCGTCCTCGTAGAAAACATGATATGTGTAAAGAACCTTAGGCGATTTCTTAACTACATCTGTATACGCCTTTACTACCTTAGCACATATGCCGACAATTTTATCGTCGTTATCTCCACTCAGCACTAGCATTCTCCTGTGTTTGAGCTTCTTGCCTTGAATAATGCTAGTAATAATCTTCTTCAAGTCACTTTTCTTCATATACACTTCCCGTGGGCAGAGTAAGTATCTCCACTACAATACATACCCAAGCTTATATACCCTACTCTAACTCGATAAATGCAGCAGAAAACAGTAACCTGTGTAGCCGTTAACGGTGGAGCAGTGCCTCAAGTATTTCTCGAGTAGCCTTCGCGGGATCAGGAGAAGCTACTATGGCTTTACCCACAATAACTATCTCCACGTTCAGCTCAGAGTATATTCTAGCGGTCTCCTTGTTAATACCTCCTGCTACAGCTACTTTAAACCCGGAGTCTACTAGAGATTTCACTTCTTTAGCCAAGTCCTCTGCAGTAATCCTCCTCTTCTTCTGTACATCTACTCCAACATGTAGACATAAGTAGTCTGCTCCAAGTCTACGTATCTGCTCTGCTCTCCCTAGTATATCTGATGCATTCATTAAATCGACCATAACTTTTGCTCCAGCACTATGTGCGGCGTCGCAAACTTCCTCTATTGTTTCGTCGGCGGCAAGAGCCATCACAGTTACTATATCGGCGCCAGCGTTCACAGCTAGCTCTGCTTCAAGCCGTCCAGCATCCATAGTCTTCATGTCAGCACACACAATTTTATCCGGAAACAGCTCTTTCAACTTCTTTACAGCACGAATACCCTCCGATTTAATCAGAGGAGTCCCTGCTTCTAAAATATGGACACCTGCTTCAGCCGAAAGACGAGCTACACGTATAGCCTCCTCGAGAGAAGTGAGATCCAAAGCCACTTGAAGGCGCGTCATGTAGTATCTTTACCTTACTGCTTAATAAACTTCTCCAATCCTGTCTCAGCCATATATTTCATACACTTCCGTAAATCAAGCCGCTTATACTCAAGACCTAAAGTAGCTAAAAGAGACTTGGCATCTTTAGAAATTCTGGGCGACGCCAATATGCCTCTGACAGGCCGCCCCAATTCATTGCTCAGTGCCTTAACATACTCATAGAGCTGCCTAACGGCACTAATACTTGCTTCTTCTCGCTTAAACTCTATCACAACAAGCCTTCCCTCTTTGTCGACACAAAGCAAGTCAATGAATCCCGGCCTCACTTTTCTCTCTATTTCAACAACCTTGAGTCCTTCCTCGATTAAAGCAGGATTTCTGATGACAGCTCTTCTCAAGTCTTCTTCTTTACCGTACATAATGAACTCGGGTTTAAAGTGCGTCTTAAAGGCGACAGCACTATAAATCTTCGTAAAAACTATTTTAAGCTCTTCATAAGGTCGACTTCTAACAGCTCTCAACACTACTTTTTCTCCGTTCCTAAACACCGACAGACTAGTAGTCTTAGGCTGGTAGTTTATTGGTTCGTATCCCTCGGGCCCGTGAACAAGGACAGCGCCATCAGACTTCACTAGTACTACATGAATACCTTCACCTAGCTTAGACTGAGCACGCCCCCTGTAATTCACACTACACAGCCCAAGAACAACTATAGTCATCTCTCTAGCTATCATAGATTTAAGAAAATCTACGAAGTCTTCTCCATGCTTAAAAACAACAACTTCAGGCTTTTCCTCCATCATTTAGTGTATTTTACTGTAGTTTAACTATTTAACGAATACTAGAACCTCGTCGGCCGAGTACGGCTCCCAGACGCGGCGCCTCAACTTAAGTCCATTACGGGAAGCCGCTTCCAGAACATTGTCTACAAGGCTTCTTTTCTTAAGTAGAACAGTTACTAGAAGAACTCCTCCTTTCTTCAGAACCCTGACAGCTTCTCTAATAAAAGCCCCTATATCCAGCAGATTCTGAATCAGAGTTACTGCAACCACATAGTCGAAGACATTAGACCTAAAAGGCATGTACTCAACACATCCCACTAGAAAACATCCTCTCTGCCGCCTATTTCTGGCGACACGAATCATTCCAGTAGACACGTCTATGCCTATGTATCTGCAGCAAACTTCCTTGCTGCGCAAGAACTCCCACAGAAGCCCCGTGCCACACCCAGCGTCTAGAAGAAGACCTTGTCCTAGGAAACGGTACAAAAGCTCGTACTTCCTCCTCTGTTCTTCTCCATAAAGTTCGTCGTAGACACTAGAGATCGCGTCGTAGTGCTCTACTACATCGCGCATCTACATTAGCTTAAGCTCACTCTGACAAGCAGGGCAAATACCTCTAGCCTCCTTATTGCACTCAATGCATAAGATAAGCTTACAGTTCTCGCAGAACAAGTAGTCGTCACCCTTGTAAACTTTCTTACCGCAGCGCCTACACCTCCCTATCATTAATGTCTTCGCCACATACGCCATACTGTACCCCCGATACAAAACAAACTAATAAAGCTTCCTCTAAAAATCGCGTTCATTAAACTGACTTAACTTCATGTCAGGTAGTTGTTTTAAGTTACTGCCTCCTAGACGACTGCAAATAAAGGAGATAGCTGAAGAAGACTATAAACACTATAGCGAGAACCAAGTCTCCTGCTACGCTCTTTATTTTTACAGGATTTTTCGCTACTAAGTAGAGACTAGACCCTATGACGATTATACATAAAATCAAGCCTATTATCGGGAAAATAAAGCTTAGTCTCGTTCTCACTTCAAATAACTATTCGAGAAGACATATACATATTTATCGAAGCATTGATGAGTCCCGCAAAACATAAACCTCCTGCCTCGCCGAAGACTTTGATTTTATAGCATGCGGCTATTTTCTACAAAGACTATTTATCTACTAAGAAACCATCTCATTTGTGGAGACAGTTTATCTCGGCTGTAAAAAACACCTGTTTATAGATTACTTGCTCTTAGAACGGTGTAGAGGAGTATACATTGCTGTAAACAGACCGAAACTAACTGGCGAAAAATGTTTAGTTGCAGAGAAGCCTTGGGAAAGCCATAGAATAGGCCCGTATAACAGCGTCTGGGAAGACAACGGAATCTATAAAATGTGGTACGACGCGATTGCCAGCGACGGAAGCAGGTGGCTCTGCTACGCTGAATCAAAAGACGGCGTGCGATGGGAGAAAAAGAATCTAGGCGCTGTATCCTTTAATAGAATTAAAGAAACGAATATTGTTTTCCCTCCGGAGAAAACCGAAGTATTTGAACCTGGCTGTGTCTTCATAGATACTAATCCCAAGTGTCCTCGAAGCGAGCGCTACAAAATGATCTGCACCTATAAGCCGCCCGGCGGAGAGCCAGGCACATGGGTCTTTGTTTCCAGTGATGGTGTATCGTGGGAGCCCCTGAGCAACAAACCATCCTTCAGGCTAAGCGACACCGACAACATATGCTTTTACGACAATAGGATAGGCAGGTATGTAGCCTATGTCAGAGTATGGGCTCCTCTCCGCAAAGTAGGGCGCTGTGAATTCAATGATCTAAAAGACTGGGGCGAAGCCCAAGTTGTTTTTTCCTACGACGAAGAGGACTTAGAGCACCTCGATAAAGATCTCTTCGATGCGATGGACTTCTACAACTCCTCAGCCGTCAAATATCCCTTAGCTGAAGACGTCTACCTAATGTTCCCTTCAGCTTACTACCACTACAGGAGAGAAGTCGCCGAAAAAATGGGATCTACGCACCCCGACAACGACGGTCCAATGGACATACAGTTCGCGGTAAGCCGCGACGGCGTACACTGGACTAGACACGACAGAAGACCATTTATTCCCCTAGGCAAAACTGGCGGCTGGAACGGCGGCTGCCTCTACATGAGCTACGGCATGATAATACACGAAGACGAGATATGGCTCTACTACACAGGATACAATTTCACGCACGGAAACTACGACGTGAAAAGAGACAAGTACAAGGGAGTCATCAGCAGAGCCATACTAAGACTCGACGGCTTCACTTCACTCGACGCAGAGTACACCGGAGGAGAAGCCATAACACGACCACTCATATTCACCGGAGAAAAACTAGTAATAAACGTCGAGACAAGCGCAGGAGGCTTCCTCAGAATAGGGCTACTCGACCCCGACGGAAAACCAATTCCAGGCTACACTACAAAAGACTGCGACGTAATCAACGGAAACTACATCGAAAAAAACAGTCTCCTGGCAAGGAAAAACAGACTTATCGAAATTCGCTAACATGCCTATACGCCTGCATTTTAAAATGAAAGACTGTAAACTATACTCCCTTCAATTCAAGTAAACTCGGTAACAATACTTCACGATAAGTAGTTGAGCTGTACCTGTAAAAGTGAGAAGAATACAGTAGCTCTATAAGGTATATTCGATTCAGGGAAATGTTTTTAAGAAATATCATTATGTTAGAAATAGAGGGATGACAGTTCAGCCTATTGTAGTAAGCGAATTAGTTAAAGAGTACTCTGGCAGAGGAAGGAAAATTACTGCTTTAAAGGGCGTTAGCTTTAGTGTTAATGAAGGCGAAATAGTCGGTATACTGGGCCCTAATGGTGCTGGTAAAACTACTCTCTGCTTAATCTTAAGTGGTCTTCTAGAGCCTACTAAAGGTACAGCGTATATTATGGGAGAAGATATTAGAAAACTTAGAAGGAAAGCATGTGAAAAGTACATAGCTCTCTATCTATCGGAGTATACTCAGTGGAGCCTTAATCCTCGCATTCCTGCCCTCAAGTACTTAGTAATGGTCGGTGCTATTGACTGTATTAAAGGCGACTTGAAGAAAAAGGCGGAGACTGCATTAAAGAAAGTAGGGTTGTGGGAGTGGAGAAATGAGTGGCCTTCACGCTTCTCAACAGGAATGAAGAGAAGGCTGCTGCTCGCGGCAATGCTGATGTATGATTTCCCTATACTTATACTCGACGAGCCTACAGTGCATTTAGATCCCGCGTCATGTATAGAAGTCTGGAAAGCTATTAAGGCGATAGCTAGTGAGGAGGGAAGAACAGTACTGCTGACTACTCAGAATATGGAGGAAGCAGAGTACCTCTGCGACAGAATAATATTTCTTCATAAAGGAAGCATTATTGCATCTGGGTCCCCCGAATACTTCAAGACGCTGGTCTCTAAGTATGAGGAAATCTCGCTTAAAGTAAGTCCTCTAAAACCTGAGTTTAAGAAGGCTCTCGAAAAGCTAGACGGAGTACTGAGAGTGAGATCCGAAGATACGACACTGATTCTTGAGGCTCAGAAAAATACTGTAGAGCCTGCGACCTTAATAGATTTGGCGAGTCAGTTTAATGTTAAAATCCTCTCAATGTCTTATGAAAGACCTTCTTTAAGCGAAGTTTTCAGGATTTTACTGAAAGGTGGTGGGAAGTGGGATTGAGAGAAGTTCTTAGAATGCTGTGGTTTGCGTCTTTTATCAACTACTGGTACAATCTTAAGGCATACAAGTCAGAGTTCGTGAGCTTAGCCGCGCGCTGCGTCATAAGCATTGTAGTATACTACTTCTGGGGCTACTCGATAGTCTACCAGAAAGGTATTCAAAGCTACGGTACAGAGTCACCTTTAGGCTTTATTTTATCCGGAATACTTCTCGCAGAATTCATGGGCTTTAGGTGGGCATTTAGCCTCCATATACGAACTTTCTACCATGTTTTCTCAAGACCTGTTTCTCCACACCTACAGGTTTTCCGAGAATGGTTTGTATTTAATACGACTCACATAATTCCTTTCAGAATCATACCGTGTGCTCTACTTATCATTGCTACACAGAGGCTGAACATTAGACTAGAGGCTCTTCTTGTTTTCCTCGCACTGAGCACACTGCTTTGTTTTGGTCAACATTTTATGGAATTAGGCGCAACATTTGTTTTCAAAAAAGAGCGCCCAGTACTATTTGCTTTCGAAGTTTTAGAAGAATTCTCAGGAAGAGCTTTTCCTATAACAATACTACCGGAGACAGCTCAGCAAATACTGTCATTTTATCCTCCTACGTGGGCTTATCTAGTTTGGCGCAAAGTGCTTTTCGCCGGAATGCCTGTCACAGACCCAGAGTTTCTCGTCTTTTCTGCCGCGTCGCTGGTAATGTTTCTTTCAGGCTTGGCGGTCTTTAGAGTAGGTGTCAACAAGATTTACCGAGAAGGATTAGTGCTGTAAGGTTGAGACCGTGCAGAACAAGGCTATCGTTGTAGACCACTTGTGGAAAATCTACACCGGTAGAGAGAAGAATATTGTCGCGCTTAGAGACATAAGCTTTAGTGTCAGTAAAGGCGAAGTTGTCGGCATACTAGGACCAAACGGCGCCGGTAAGACAACTCTCTGCCTGATTTTAAGCGGGCTCCTAGAACCCACTAAGGGTACAGCATATATTATGGGAGAAGACATCAGGGAGCTCAAGAGAAAAGCTTGTGAAAAGTACATAGCTCTCTACTTAGCAGAACACATGCGACTGTGGAGCGCCTTTATCCGACTGCCAGCTCTCAAGTACCTTGAAGCAATAGGAGCAATACGCTGTATTGAAGGCGATTTAAAGAAGAAAGCAGAAGAAGCTTTGAAGAAAGTAGGGTTGTGGGAGTGGAGAAATGAGTGGCCTTCACGTTTCTCAACAGGAATGAAGAGAAAACTTATGATAGCCGAGACCCTGATGTACGAACTACCTATACTAGTGCTCGATGAACCTACAGTACACTTAGACCCTATTTCCTGCATGGAGATATGGAATATCTTGAAGGAGCTAGCACACGACGGTAAAACCATACTGCTGACTACTCAGAATATGGAGGAAGCAGAGTACCTCTGCGATAAAATACTTTTCTTAAACAAAGGCAGAATAGTCGCTTCAGGAAGCCCACATGAACTAAAGGAGTTGACGAGATACGAGAAAATAGCAGTAAAAGTGTCTCCAAAATCTCGAGAGTTCGCGAAATTACTAGAGAAAATCGACGGAGTTACAGAAATTATGCAAGTTAAAGACGTCGAAGAAGGGACGCTCGTTGTAGCGAAGTCGATTAAAGGCTGTGTCGAGCCATCAACTATAGTAGAACTAGCTAAGTCTACTGGACTGAAAGTTCTTCTACTATCCTATGAACAGCTTTCATTGAGCGATATTTTCAGAATACTGCTAAAAGGTGAAGAAAATGAAAGTGAAGACCGTGCTTAGAGCAATCTGGTACTACTGCTTCATAGGGGGATGGAAAGCCCGCACCGCGTATAAAGCCAACTTCGCGGCGAACATAGCTTCACTACTTCTCAGCGTCGCCACATACTACTTCATAGGATACTCGATAATATATCAGAGAGGAATCGTTAGATACGGCACAGACTCTCCACTAGGATTCCTGCTCTCAGGAATTCTTTTAACACGAATAGTAAACCCCTTTAGGCTCTACTTCCCGCTCACTGTAAGAGACTTCTACTACCTGTACTCAAGACCAGTATCTCCAGCACTGATACTTTTACAGGAGTGGATATCAGCCTACATATGGTTCACTGGAATAGAGATCACGCTCTACGCAGTAATACTAGCTTCAACACAAAACCTAAATGTGAGGCCCGAGTCTCTCTTCGCGTTCATTGCCTTATGTATATTAATGAACATCGGCTACAACTTATTCGAAAGCGGCCTAACATACATCACTAAAAAGAAAACACCTATTTTCTTCGCGAGACAAGCAGCACACCTATTATTCTCAGGAGAACTATTCCCCGTAACAGCCCTCCCCGTACCCCTACAGCAAATAGCACTCCTCTACCCATACACATGGACGTATATAGCTTGGCGAAAAATACTGTTTTCTGCAATGACCATTACGGATCCAGATTTCATAGCATTCACTATAGCCTCGCTAACCATGTTTCTACTAGGTCTAACAGTATTCAAAACAGGTTACAACGAAATCTACAAAAAAGGACTAGTACTCTAGAAAACTCGTTGTTTTAGTTTGTTGTCTAATGTTTTCCTTTATTCCAGAGTACAGGAATCTGTATAGTATTCCCATGACTTCTTCCCCTACGATAACAATTACTGCGTCTCTCTTCTTATTAATCCACGACCCAAGCACTCTACCACCTACCTTAAACTCCTTAGATAACCTATATCCAAGCCGTTCATCACTTTCTGGTGACGGCGGCTCGTCGCTAAAGAAATTAAACTAGGTCTCAAAATATACACTTAGAGAATACAAGCTACACTCACATCTATACTTCTTGCCTAGATTTCCATAAATTAATAAACTTTATTCAATTTACCTTGAATAAAATCCTTAACTAAAATTTTCTAAATAAATACTGGTAAGTACACAAACAGTAACATTAATATTATTGTTTCTGTTTTCTCTAGATCTTATTTCCATGGCTTTATTGTATTGAATAAGTCTTTTTATCGGCTAAGATAACAGTACTAGCATTCACCTTAACAAAAAGCATTGATGATAGAACTAGAATTAAATTATTTAGAAATATTATGGCGTACTTAGCAGTCTTGTAGGCTATTACCGCGGACACTATTATTGATAACAGTAATGTAACAATAGATACTTGCCATACAGTAGCCCAGAAATTTTTCTCGGCTTTAAGCCTAGAGTTCTCTTCAATAAGACTATTAAGCTGCTGACTTAGTTTCTCTTTCCTCAATTCAAGGTCATTAATTAAAGCTTTATACTCGCTTATCTTGCCTTCAGCATCAACTATACTTTTTTCAAGGCTTTTAATTAAGATACTGAGTTGCTGCTTATGCACTAAAAGCTGCTGTACAGTAGTGTTAAGAGAACTTAGAGACTTTTCTAGTTCACCTACTTCACTTTCATACTGCTTTACACCAGCTAAATCACTCGTAAATATCTCTTTAAACACGTGGAAAAAGTCTCTTGGAAAACTGTAGAGGAGAACGTAGTCTAAATGCCACTTGTTAAATTCCTTATAAATTTCATTAAACTTATAGACTTTAAGAGTACCTTCAGTATGATATATTAGCACTAAATATGAGCATTCTCTTGTCAAAGGTATTCTGTAGTCAAATGCTTCATATACTTTGTCGAATACTGAGTACACTACATTAGTAACCTCTAAGTCATTATTTTCAACGCACTCAAATTCATCATAAGCTCTCCAGTGATTAAGAAGTACTCCAGTCTTATCCATTCTGTATACTTTTTTTGGCTCCCTTCCACCATTCTTCAATAGGATACGGGAATTTTACTGTAATTTTAAGTGGCAGTTTAAATTCTTTTGGATAAATTACCTGTACTTTAAGCCCATTACTATAGTAAACGAAAGTAACTGTTTCTTCTTGTGGACCAGAATACACTATAATAGGCGTCAATAGAATTAGTGTTAATGCTATTATGTAGCCTAGTCTGCGTTTTCTGTAGACTAAAGTAGCTATGAATAATACTGCTGAAGCAGCATAAAGCACTATAGCAGTATTTTTAGTCCTCTCTATTTCATTTATAAGCATCTTGTTTTCTTCAATAAGCTTATTGACCTCGCTTTCAAGCCCATTAACTTCACTACTCGTATTGAAATAAACTTCCTTCAACTTACTTAAATTCGCTTCAAGCTCAACTAGAGTAGAGTTAAGCTGCTTAACCTTCTCTTCAAGCCCAGCAATTTCCTTGAGAAGCTTTTCTCTAGAAGCATTAAGCTCACTAAGCTTCAATTGAAGCTCCTCTTTCTCAGCTAAAAGCTCACCAACTTTTTTGAAGTCAGAAACAATACTAGAGTAGTTCTGTAAACCGAAATTAAGGTCAGGAGAATAACCTACGATAGTAGCGAATATTCTAAAACCAGTGTGTGCCCACTGTATACCCTTTTCTACTTCACCTACACCGAGTATTAATACTAGTATTCCCGGCTCACTTAACTGTGCAACAAATCTCCCTTTATGAACACCAGGAGTACTAACTAACTCTAATAAACATACATTGCCTTCACTTTTATCAAGTACACGGTTTCTATATGCATGATAATAGTACCTTATCCATATTCTGTCTTTGTGAAGATGTGTGCAATTGTAGATAGCGTACACTGTTATTTTCTGTGAAATATTAGCATATACTGGGTACCATAACTCAAGTACGCCATGCTGAATCAAATACTTCTTTAAAACATGCCTCCACCATAAACTGCCGTTCACGTAGTATAGTTCGCGTATAGCCCAAGGACTCTCTATTCTTGTGAGAGGATCTGGTTTAGCTTCAATGGTTACTGTGAGTAGCAGTATTAGGGTTAGTGTAAATAGAACTGTTTTATTCACGTAGATAATGTATCTTGAGAGATATTTATTGCTGAAAACATAGAATACTTTCAGTATAGTAAAACTTTTCCTACACTACTTAAATAGCCTCAAACAACACTATATTTAAATGAACCAAGAGTAGCGTTAAGCTCTCTCGGCGACACCAACCAGTGAAGAATAGGAGGAATGAAGCTCTTAGAGAATGTTTTCAGTCTCACTGTCTTAAAGGGAGCTTCAACCCCTGCTAGCTGTGATGGAGGTCTTGGGACTAGTTCTCAGGCTAAGCTTCTTTTGAAAGAGATAACTCCTCGTAAAACTCAAGCAAGTATAAGAAGCTCATGTAGTAGCCTTCGGCTCTTTATAAAAGATCCCCCATGTACTTAACTTACTTGAGAGACGTCCATAGGTAGTAGGCTACGAGAGCGTCACCAAGCCTATTCAACTTTCCTCTAGAGTACTTCGGAGTGTACGTGTTTGTTTTAGTCTTTCATCACGTACTCTTAATCTTAATATAAACGAAGCTTTTGCTTTAACAAGATAAAATAAAAAGAAATCTACTTTCGAATACACAGGAGTCATTCTTCTAAATACAAGCTTGTGGACTCTATTCTCTTTAATTACAACGTTAAAGCCTCGCTATAAGTTGTTTTATGAGCTTCTTCAAAATTGTATTCTCTTTCTAATAAATATATGAGCATAAGGACGAAACAGCTTATAAATCAGCATATATCATATAAGAACATATAATATGAAATGCTTTCATATACTATACCGTAACTTCTACTCAATATTTAAATCTATTTTAAAGAGGATTGAGTCTAGTGAAGCTAGATAAACCGCGTACTCTAATTTCCTATTGCCCAAAGAATTGTAGGCTTTTTAAGCTGTTAATGCTTCTATTGTTTTAGCAAATTCTGATTTTCTTTATTTAGATTCTTGACAGACTATATGCTAAGTTAGATGGTAAGGAGAGTTTTTATTTTCTCATTTACTTTTTCCCTAAAGTGTTGAGGGAGAGTTCCTATTTTCCCTGCTATTAGGCTTTTATGTATTGTTGCTATTTTGTCTAGCCTTATGATTGATGAGACTTTAAGCCCTGTTTCCTCGAATCCAGGGTCTTCTTTTCTTATGATTACCGATGTTTTAGGATCATATTTTTCGAGCCTTGATGAGATGAATGCTAGAACGAGATCTCTTTTACCTTCGTAGAGCACTAGTGCTGGTCTAAGTTTTCTGCCTTTGAGGTCTGTAAAAGGAAAGTATACTAAAACTATGTCACCTTTTGACATCTTCTTCACTATAGAGGTCTGGCTCAGATTCTAGGAATTCTTTAAGCGATTCTTCTTGTAGTTTTAGTAGTCCGTATTCTTCTAGGAGATCTCTTAAAATTTCTTTTCTTGTTGCGAGAACTCGGCAAACTAGCTTAACTTCTTCTTCGCTAATTTCTTCAGGCACTTCAATCGTTATTTTCTTCACAAGTTTATCTACTGGCTTTGGTTTAAAAGTGTTGTGATTTACCGCAATTACTTAATTGACTATTTGTCAAAATGGTTTGTTTAACTATTTGTTGTTGGTTACAATGTTTAAGCTCTATATTTTCTTTGTTCTTAAGTTAATACATGGGATTGCTCAAAAAGCTGAAAGAGAAGTTTTATCAAGCTGATATTAGGGAAATTGAAGGCGATTCTAAGTTCTTGTTTGAGAAGAATAGGAAGGGTCCTTACTGATTGGTGGTTTTGTTATTAGTTAGTGGTGGTTAATTGATTAGAGCTTGATTGTTGTTGCTGCTGACCAGAATCCTCAGAGTATTGGCGCCGCAGCCACGCACCAGAACAGCGACACCCAGCTCCTGAACATTATTGTCCACGTCCACAGCGAACACGAGAATCCTCCCTCACTGCTCAGGGATCCCTCACCCGAGTAAAATGGCTCGAGCGAGTTCATCCCCTTATTCAAGAACTCGCGGAGAAGGGATTTAATTTTAGTGGGGCCGCCGGGATTTGAACCCGGGTTCACCAGCGCCCCAGGCTGGCATCCTAGTCCAAGCTAGACTACGGCCCCGTTGTGTTACTTGTTTTAGAGGAAATAAGTTTTTCTGTTTGCTTGGGGAGGGGTTGTCGCCGAGCTTTGTTTAATGCTTTTTGTAGATGGAGAGCGGTGTGTCGGAGAGTGATGTAAGGTTTGCTGGTTTAAGTGGCTTATAGTAACCTGCTAACAGGGTAAATGGCCTATCATAGGCGTTGTTTTGAGAAAATACTACCGCTAACTACATTCCGTAGTGGTAGTTGACGGACATAGCTAGCCAACTTATTATAGTACTAGCTAGTACTAACCAGTACCAGGTAAATGAAGCAGATACTACCCAGTACTAATTAGTACCTGTGAACTCTCGAAGAAGGAGACAGCTTATTTCATGAAAGCCACTAAGTTTGAGGAAAGAGTTAATTGAACTCAAGCAAAATCGACTCCGGGTACCGCAGTAAAGCAGTCTTCGCCGAAGCGGCGAATTAACTTGAGAAGCTTCTTTGAGTAAATAGAAGCTAAGTGTGGTCATCGGGCCGGCACTGGGGCCTCTCAACTGGGA
>Ga0190312_1000143_pt1 | contig 26068 bp, 25 predicted proteins | sample 487007910_MG_FD_165046 | JGI IMG/M metagenome (GOLD analysis project Ga0190312, IMG submission 165046) | Hydrothermal vent sediment bacterial communities from Southern Trench, Guaymas Basin, Mexico - 4870-07-9-10_MG | ecosystem: Environmental > Aquatic > Marine > Hydrothermal vents > Sediment ... | reverse complement strand
GGATCTATGCTCAACCACATCTTGATGGGATTTTTGCTTCTGGGCTTATTAGTAGGTTATTTAATGTTCCGATACGTTTCAAACTTCTCCTCCGTGGGGCAGAAAACAGTATAATTATAGGTATGCCGATCTCTAATGGAGCACACATAATTCAGAGTTTCATAATAGATATTATCAATTGTGAGAAGTTCTTTAGGGAGACTATGACAACAAACTTTATGTTGTGTAATGACAACTATGGGTCGCTCACAGATTTTGTTGTGGATGTATTTGATTTCGATGTACCTGAGGATATCTTAGATGCTATATACCGAATAGCAGTGAGGGATGTCCAAGAAGACACATTAGCTGAGAAGTTCTTGGTTTCTTGGTTAATGGCCCCAAATAAGGAGGTGTGGAAGAAGCTAGCTATTCTTATTAGGAAAAACTCATGGAGTGCCATAGTTGATTGGGCTCACAGAAATGCCTCGACCATGTATGCAAAACATATTGTTGATCTCAGCCAAAAGTTGGAGAGTAGGTGTCAGGTGCTCCTACGGGGCGTTGCCATGGTTCGTTTCTCAGTTAGGAACAAAATAGAGAAACTTGCTGCGAGACTAACTCTCTATAGGGCCTCTAATATCTCACCAGTATTCGTAAGTATTGGATCTGAAAACTCGAATGCTAAAATATGCTTTGTTCAGTCTCAGCGATACGATTTGATGCTACTATCAAACTTCTTTGTTAACCTTGGATATACAGTTGTGGCAAGACCAAATATAGTTAGAATCTATGTGGATGAAAATATTCAGCAGTTTCTAAATAAATTAATTCTTGCTGTGAGGTCCTCCTATAAGCGCATTAAGTAGCTCATTTATGGCGTGCATGCTAATGCTTAGTGAGATTATTAGACTCTGCAAAATGTATGGCATAAGACTGGATCCAAATCTATCTCAGAATTTTCTTCATGCTAAGCATATATTCGAGAGAGAGATTAGAGCAGCGGCTATTAATGAGGAAGATATAGTTCTGGACATAGGCGCAGGCTTTGGCTTCTTAACAGAGATGCTTGCATCCATCGCTAAGAAAGTATATGCGATTGAGCTTGATACTAAAATAGCGAACGTTTTTAGGCATCGGCTGGGGCGGTATATAGACGAGGGGAAAGTAGAGCTTATAGTTGGTGATGTGCTGAAGGTAGAACTCCCAAAAGATGTTACCAAAATAGTGTCTAATCCTCCATTCCATATAATATCGCCATTAATATTTAAGCTTGCTCAGACATATTTCATAGTACCTAACTTTAAGGTTGCTGTGCTTATAGTTCAGCTAGATTACGCCAAAAAACTCATTGCAAAACCCGGCGAGAAGAGGAGTAGAATAAGTGCAACCATCCAATACTTCTCTGATGTGGAACTCCTTATGAGAATCTCCCGCAAAAACTTTTTTCCGACACCAGAAGTTGACGCTGCACTTATTCGGATGCGGCCTAAAAGAACCCAACATATAGTTTCCTTCGAAACCTACAGTAGGGTTGTGACTTTGCTATTCAGCACGCCCAACAAGATGTTAAGGAAGGCCCTCAGCTTGCATCTTCCTTCCGAGTGCGTTAGAAAGATTGTCCTAGCTATGCAATCGTATGATATTCAGCCGAGAATTCGAGTGAGAGATCTTAGCAACCAGCAACTAGAGATAATAGCTAAAATTGTTGAGGAAACAGGTTGCATAAAAAACCTTAACTGACTGTCTCCTTCTTCTTGCGGGCCTCCATTAGTTTCTCGTATTCCTCGTCGGTCAGTTGGTAAAGTATTACTTCAACATTGCAGCTCCTACGTATACGCCAGCCTCTGAACAGACCTGGCCCTATCCTATCAGGTCTTCTCCTAATTATACGCCCCTTGTGGGCAGACATAACGAAAACTATGGTTCTTGAGGTATCTAAACCCGCCTGTTCTGCGTTAGCCTTAGCGGTTTTTAACAATTTCAAGATGTGTTTGGCCGCCTTTTCGGGGTATCCTCCTTGTGGCCATTTCCACTTATCGGAACCCTTTCTATGTGCGTAGTGGCGTCTGTGCTTAAAGAAGGGTACATATTCCTCATGTTTAATTACTTTTTCCAGGTACTCGATGGCTTCGTCGATAAACATTCTTTTAGAGGTTATAGCATCACATATATTCACAGCGTGCTTCCATTTTATTGGAAGATCTTTTCCCCTAGCTATTGCTATTCTTTCCCGAGGCAACTCATCAATGAGAACTGTATAACCCTCTCTATTTCTGGGCATATTATTTCACCTACTTCTTCCTTATTGTTGCTTTCTTAACTCCGCCATGCTGGGTAAACTTGGTTGTGTGCGAGAAATCGCCTAACCGATAGAATAGATGCCAGGGTGTAACACGGACCTCTATAAAGTCTTTTCCGTTATGAACAAGGAAGCGCATACCTACCATCTCGGGTAATATAGGGAAATCTCTACAGTGCGTTTTAATAGGCTTTTTTATTTTTCTCTCTCGATACTTTCGTATTTTCTCAAGTAGTTTTCTCTCCATTAAAGTTAAACCACCAACACCATTCACAAATCGTAATAGTTTCCTACGGATTCTCGCTGGAGCTATTTTTGCTAGTTCCTCGATGGGCATCGTCAACAGTTCCTTCAGTGTGTACCCCCTATATGTAAATTCCAACCATTTGGGTGGTAGAGTCTTCAATAGTTCCTCTGCTTCCTCAGGTTTGAGAGGCATATTCGATTCCCTCGATTCTTCGTTTGATCCTTACTTCCGATACAAGAATATCTATCTTCCGTTATAATGATATAAAAACACCCCGCTAATCATATTCCCCAAAATGGAATATAATCGTAAAATAGCATATATCTAGTCAACTCTTAATAGGAATATATTCATAGGGCTAAATACCCATTGCCGAATATCGATAAGATGCGTCGAGAGATAAGAATCATTCAAACTAGCTTTCAAATTGTGATGTGTAAATATAATCTTTAAAAAAGGACATCACTTTTCTTCTTAAAAACTTGAAGGCTAATGTCTTCTCCCACTTGAAAGGTAATGAGTATGGATGATAATGACGGTACTACTTGTCCTTATTGTGGTTGCTTGCTGATTAGGGCTTATGTTAATGGTTCCGAAGCTTTAGTCTGCGTTGGGTGTGGTCGTGTCTTTGAGGAGGACCTCCTTTCAACAGAATCCGAGCAAAGATTTTTTGACCCCGAAGAACTATACAATCAGAGCCGCTTGGTAAAATCTATGCAAGATCACCCATCTCTGGCGAATTCTCAACCATATTCAGGCTCAAATGTGACTGAGGATTATAGATCTCGAAGAATACTCGAGATAAGGTCGGTTGTCCAGAGTTTTGTGAACAGGTTGAAGCTTCACCCCGAAGTTGAAAAAAAAGCGATATCTCTGCTACTCGATTTCAATCAGAAGAGGAACCTTAAGCAGAAAGATCTAGAAGCATATGTCCTTGTCTCCATGTATGTTTCGTCTCGACTTCTATCCAGACCGATTCCCCTTGACAGTATTCTCAAGCTAACCAATGTTAGTAAAAGGGATTTCTCCAAGGCTTTACGAGTATTTACAACAGTTCTTAAAATAAAGCTCCCACCCGCGCGTCCAAGCGATTTTGTTCAATACATAGCAGAGAGCTTGAATTTAAGCTATTATTGCGTAAGGATTGCGGAAGAAGTCGCAAAAACTATTGAGCAAAGAACAGTGCTTAGCGGTCGCGACCCCTTATCTATAGCGGCGGCATGCACATACATAGCCACCGAATATACCGGTGAAACAAGATCGCAAAAGGACTTTGCCCGGGTTGTACACTGCACAGAAGTCACGCTTAGGAACAGAATAAAGGAGGTTTTTGAGGCACTAGGCGGCCGCAGAGAACTCAACAAAATTGTTGAGAACATATACTATGGAAGCGTTAAGGAGAAGATATATGCATAGACAGGCCAACGTATCAGCACTTTTATTCTTCACTCTATCTTTTTTTATTATCAAAAATTAGGTCGTATCTATCTAGTCGCTTTAGAGGTTTAGCGTATGCCGGAGAAGAGTAGCTCTAAGAAGAAAAAGAAGAAAAGAGACACATTAACCACTCCGATGGGCTCGGCCGGCCTATTGATATTCTACGATGAAGAAACGCCTGGTGTTAAAGTCGGTCCTAAATTCGTTTTCATTTTAACGTTTCTGCTAATTTTTGCTGTGATAGCCTTCTGGTATCTCTTTCCCCCTTCTTAGTTTCATTTTTTGGTTGGTGTCCTTTTTTAGTGATAGAGGAAACATACCTAGGGAAGTGAAATGGTAGTTGCATCGATAGGTGAAGTAGATGTCGAAGAAAAAACGGAATATTTGGGCTTGGGGAGACTGGAGGGAAAAATCAGTGAATTGCTCAACGAATACTCTTTGACCGTTCGTAATGACATTTGTGTTGGTATGGATGCTGGGATCTCCTATATCGTATTCACAACTATATCTCATGGCCGTGGTACATTTGCTTTGAATGTGTGCTGGGCGGATCTCGTTTTTTATGGTATCTTTGTTGTGGCTAGATATTGGTTGCCTCGCATTTACGTTGATTAGAATACTCTGGGGATCAGTAGTAGAAGCCATAATTCTAGTGCGTCCATGGTGTTTAGGGTATTCCTGCTTTAGCGGGATGTGTGGCGAAAAATGAATATGAAAACAACTAGGTTTTCTCCAGGTTTCTTCTTAGATAATACTCACTCAGTTTGTACCATGCTATTAGGAAGATCACGAATCCTATGAGTCCTCCCGCGTAGCCAAGTACTTGGTTATCTGTAATACGGAATATTCTTAGGGCTATTGCTGGAACTATAAAAACTAGTGCTACCCAAGGGAGAAATATGGCTAAAATGAAGATGGGGAGTCTCTTCATGATCACTATGGCTCAGCCTTCACAAGTATTTTAGCATCTAGGACTACTGCTTTATCTTTGAAGATCCTTACGGGGTTTAGGTCAAGCTCAAGAATATTTTGGTTCTCAGCAATGATTTTGCTGGTCTTGACTATCAAATCTTTGAGAATTTCTATGTTTGCTTGCTCTTTTCCCCTGAAGCCCATCAATACCTTGTAGCCCTTCGTCTCTTTTATCATTTCTTCAGCCTCGTCATAATCAATTGGTGCCAATCTAAATGTGACATCCTTGAACAACTCCACATAGATCCCTCCCAAGCCCCCAAACATTATTACTGGTCCAAAAGTGGGATCTTGCAAGCCCCCTATGATAACTTCGTGGCCTCCCTGAACCATTTCTTCTACTAGGATTCCTTCGATTCTCGCATTTGGCATCTTTTGCTTTACATTCTCCATGATTTCTCTGAATGCGTCTCTGGCTTCGTCATCGTTTTTTATACCAATCTTTACGCCTCCGACATCAGTTTTATGGATAATATCTGGGCTCAAAATTTTGAACACGACGGGGTATCCTATCTCGTGGGCCTTCTGAACAGCTTCATCTTCTGTTTTTGCTACGGCTCTTCTTGGAAAAGGAATACCATATTTCTCTAAGAATTCTTTGGCTTCCAGCTCGGTTAGAGGCTTTTTCTTCATGCTCTCTCACCAACTTTACGAACCAAAAATCCTAAATTAAATTTATGGGTATAAAGGTGTTTGCTAGGGGGGAGAAAATTTTGTTGGGAACCTCAGTTACTATCGAAAAAGTAGTTGTTAGACACATTAGGATGCGACTTCGCAAACCATTTAAAACAAGCTTTGGGGTCTCGCTATGGAGGGATGTTGTAATTGTTGAGTTTCATTCGGAGGATATTATTGGTTATGGTGAATCTGTCGCTGATAACTTCCCGGGATACTCCTACGAAACGCATGAAACAGTTCTTCTAGTTCTTAGAAATTTTCTGATTCCGCGTATACTCAAAGGAAGGTTTGACTCTCCATACGCTTTTAGGGAATCACTAGAGGTTATTCGTGGTCATCCGATTGCAAAGGCATCTCTTGAATATGCCTTCTGGGATCTTTATGCCAAAATTTTGGATAAGCCTCTATATGAGCTGTATCGGGGAACAAAGAAAAAGGTTCTGGTGGGTGTCTCCATAGGTATAAAGGAGGATATTCCTCAGCTTCTTAGTACTATTCAATACTATTTGGATCAGGGGTACAAGCGAATCAAGCTCAAAATTTCGCCAGGTTATGATATTGAAGTTCTTAATAAAGTTCGGGAAACTTACCCTGATATTAATCTTCAGGTTGATGCAAATGCAGCCTATGATGTTTCCAAGCATCTTGAAATACTCATCAGACTTGATGATTTTAATCTAATTATGGTAGAGCAGCCTCTTCACTACGAAGACCTCGTAGACCACTCTGTGCTTAGATCTGAACTATCAACTCCTATCTGCCTTGATGAGAGCATAGCATCGTATCATCTTGCTAGGGCGGCAATAAAACTTAAAAGCTGTGACATTATAAATATAAAACCTCCACGTGTAGGAGGCATTATCGAATCACTGCGTATCTATGATCTCTGCACACAATGTGGAATTGGGACTTGGATTGGAGGCATGTTAGAGACGGGTATAGGAAAAGCTCATCTCCTACATGTGGCGACATTGCCAAACATAGGTTATCCATCAGATATCTCGGCTTCTGATAGATACTGGGAAGAAGATATCATTAATCCACCTCACAAGCTCAATCCAGATAGTACAATTGATGTTCCAAAGAAGCCTGGTATTGGCGTGGATGTAGACTTAGAGCTCGTAGAGAAATATCAGATTAGAAGCTGGGAATTCAAATAAGATGTTGTTAACTATACAAAAACTACACGAGGAGTTATAGGTGTTCATCTACAACTAAGAATATTAATTTCAATTTTGTTTTAGGTATGTTTAGTTCGATTGTTGAAGTGATACATATGTCATTCCTATCGGAACTATTATACTGGTCGCCCTTAGCGATACTACTTGGGCTAATAGTCCTCTTAGTCATATTCTTCAAGACGGATCTCTTCAGGAAGTATAAGATTAGATATAGGATATACAAAAACCGGCTTATGCGCTTTATCAAGCATCTAATAAACTATGGGAAATATATTGTTAAGATAGCGGATCTACTAAAGCTGATTCTCTATTTCGTGATATTCATATCATTTGTAGTGTCTGCTGTTCTCATAGCCGTATTCTTCTATAATCAATATTTAGTTCCCGTACTCTCAAAGATAACCAATGTGCAGATGATTTCTCTTTCTCTCAGCGGAATGGCTAAGACTCTTTTCTCCTCCCGCATGAACCCCTTTTACTTTGTCGGATTCCTGTCTGGGGCAGTACTCTCGGCTTTTATGAGGCCCAAGCTTGAGCACTTTGCTGTTCGAGTCAAATCGAAGAAGACAGTAATATATGTCTTTGGTAGCAACGAAATTACACATCAGTTCGTAAAATCTATATGTGACTTTGGCTTTGGTCCTCTAATAGCACTTATAGCCGAAAAAGAAAAGCCTTGGATGGCAGAAATAAAGCATCACGTAGATTTACTCGTATTAGATAACCCAGAGATTCTGATGGACGAAACCCTGTACAAAAAGATAGAGTTTAAAAATGCACTTAAAGTGTTGGTCCTGGTAGATAGTTCTGAGCTTGCCCAGAGCATCCTTGTGAATGTACGTAAGGTTAACCCTCAGGCTGATGTTATAATACTGTCTCGCAACAAACCACCATTATTGGACTTTGTGGGGAATCAGATAGAGAATATAACGGTACTCGACGATATAGATCTGACAAGTAGGGAGCTTGTAAGGAGACTTAGTATAGGATTTATGTATGCGAATGCGGTGGAAGTACTTGTTCCAAAAGATTATGTTGGACGCAGGCCCGAAGACATTGAACACGATTTTAATCACCGCATAAAAGTTCTTGCTGTGAAAAGGAAAGGAAGAATATATATGCCAGAAAAACTTGAGATGAATGATATTCTTATCTTATATCTTGTCGACATAGCAGCGTTAAGAGAATTCCTTCAGCTGTTACCTATATCTCCATTTGAAGAAGTGAAAGTCCTAGCGGAATCCGAACTAGAACCAGCAAAAAGCTCTGAGAAGGGCGAAGGAGGTGGGAGTCCAGAGGATACGAATAGTAATTCCGAAAAAGCCTGAAGAATTTAAAGCAATGGAGGAGATACAGAAGGATGCTTGGAACGCCGAGGACATAGCTGTAACTCCTGCCCATGTCTTGAGAGCTGCTCAAATGGCCAATAATTGCGTATACATTGCTTATTGCGGTGATGAACCAGCAGGTTATGTCTACGGATTTTTCGGTCTCCATAATAGTAAGCTATTTTTGCATTCACACCAAGTAGGCGTTAAGAGAAAATATCAAAATAGGGGGGTAGGATACCTCCTAAAATTAAGGCAGAGAGACTTTGCGATGCGCCTTGGGATAGATCTGATCAGATGGACCTTTGACCCGCTTCAATCAAAGAATGCGTACTTCAATTTTACTAAGTTGGGGGTCATAAATCGAGAGTACATAAGGAATCTCTACGGCGAGATAAGGGATGAGCTGAACAAAGGGTTGCCGACGGATAGGTTCTACGTTGAATGGTATATATCCTCCCCTAGAGTTGTTGATAGGGTTGAGAAAGGGGTTAAGCCACCTTTGGCTGACGATCTCGAACTAACCGTGATTAACAAGATAAAAACTTTGGAGCAGGGACTAATCACCATAGCGGATTATGACACCTCACTTCGGGAAAAAATCTTGGCTATGGAGATACCAACAAATTTCACGGATATTAAAAAGAGAGCTCCTAATCTCGCTTTAGAATGGCGTATCAAAACCCGCGAAATTTTCGAGAAATACCTCTCTTCGGGCTATTTAGTGGCAGATCTTATTCACTCAAAAGATAAGAAACGATGCTTCTATGTGCTGGTACGAGATGCTATCGATGTTGTTCTAAAGAGAAATTGGTGGGAACTTCTATAATTTTTCTATCAACTCCTTAATTTTGTCTAAGGCATCTTTAAGATCGATCTCAAGTCGTATTCCCTGGGTATAAATAGTTACCTTTTTCTCTTTAACCTCCTTCTTCCCTATAAAAACGAGGATTGGGATGTCCTTCTTCTTTGCATATTCTCTCTGCTTCGAGAGTTTACGCCTCATAAGGTCCACTTCCGTGGGGATACCCGCATTTCTCAGTGTTTGAGCGAAGCTCCATGCCTCCCGAAATACTTCACGATCTATTGCAACAACAAATACCTTTGTTGAACTTACATTGATCCTAAATACCTCCTTTTGAAGACCGACCTCAACTATGCGGTCCACACCAAAACTGGACCCGGTGGCTGGAATCTGCTCCTTAGAGTAGATTCCAATCAGATTGTCGTATCTCCCTCCTCCGCCAACACTCCCAACACCAGCATTTTCCACGATGACTTCCCAAATGGGACCTGTATAGTAATCTAGTCCTCTTGCCAACTCAAGGGAGAGAATCATTTTCCTCTTAGCGAGGGGGGATAAGAAGGGCTCAATTTCTTCTAGGTGATGGATCCCCTCCTGGGAAATCGGATTTTCGAATCTATCGTTTAGTTCTGCTAGTGCATCGTCTATAGGCTTCTTAATATTTACAATATCAATCAACTTCTCCACAGCTTTTCTATTCATGCGCTCCAATAATTCTTTTTTAACACCTTCAAGCCCTATTTTGTCAAGCTTGTCTATAATACGAAATATTGGTATCTCATCCTTCACACCAAAATCATACCTCAACACACCCGAGAGAATACGGCGGTCACTAATCTTCACTATGTAATCTCGGAAGCCCAGTGACTCCATTGACTCCACAACAACATTTAATATTTCAGCATCCGCCTCAGGATATGGACTACCAACGATATCAATATCAGCCTGCAGAAACTCTCGGAAGCGACCCCTTTGGGGCCTCTCGTGCCTAAAAACATTCCCTATAGTATATCTCTTAAACGGTAGCGTGTACTTTTTCGAAGCAACGTGTCTAGCTAACGGCACCGTGTGGTCGTAGCGAAGAGCGTACCACTCGCCACTCCAAATGTCTTCGAAACGCCATATTAGAAGAGATTCTGCTTCCTCACCATACTTACCCTTTAGAATGTCCCAATACTCGAGGTGTGGCGTATAAAGAGGCTCAAAACCATACTTCCTAAAAACATTCCTCAGAGTATCGACTACATACTCATAAACTCTAGCCAGTCTCGGTTCCAGATCCCTAAAACCACTTGGCAGCATTATGACCACAACTAGGAGAAAACCCGAAAAGAAAAATGTTATTTTAAACGCCGATCATTCTTCTCAAACGCTTCTCTAACATCTCCTCGGGTATCTTCTTTCGCTCATCCCTTGGGCGAATCTTAACAATACCCAAATACATGGCGCATCGAATGCAATAGTATACAGTCTTACGCTGAGTTGCTATCAGGGTGCCTTGGGACGCCAACTCCTTTGCGATGCTCCCACTAACTGGGGCTCGCCAATAAACCCTTTTCACTGCCTTATCCTCGGGTATCCTCGCTCCGCAGTATGCGCAACTCACATATTTAACGCGTCCGGGGCTCCGCCCCTTTTTTCTTCCTCTATTCTTTCGTTTATATGGCACACCTAACCACCGAATACTAAGCAATATGCAAGGGCATCCTTCAACTAAAGGAAAACACAATTTTTCTCCGTATTTAAAGAGAGACGGAAATACTCAAAATACAGCTAATGTCGGAATGCTTATAGAATTTAGATATAAATGCTTGATTTACTATGAAATAACCCTGGTTAGATTGGTGAGAAAGATAACAACGGGCTACGTCATAAGAGTATCTGGCCCACTAGTAATTGCCGAAAACGTACCTAATCCAAAAATCGGGGATGTCGTCCACATAGGCGACAACAAGCTCATAGGAGAAATAATAAGAATCTCCGGCAACAGAGTCTCCATCCAAGTATATGAGGATACCAGTGGTATAAGACCTAAAGACCCCGTCGAAAACACGGGTAAACCTCTCACCGCCAAACTGGGGCCTGGAATACTAAAACAAATATACGACGGGCTCCAAACTCCTCTTACGGTTGTCTGGTCTAAACATGGTCCATTCGTGCCCAGAGGTGTTAAGGTAGAGCCCCTAGACACGCAGAAAAAATGGGAATTCGTACCAACACTTAAAGAGGGAGACGAAGTGGAACCCGTGGATATCATAGGTACCGTACAAGAAACCGCAGTAATCCAACATAGAATTCTCGTCCCACATCGAGTCAGCGGTAAGATAATTGACATCAGAGAAGGAAAATACACGATTAAAGAACCTATAGCCACAATACAAACAAAAGACGGAAAGAAAATCGAAGTAACAATGATGCAGGAATGGCCCGTAAAAATACGCAGACCCTACAAAAAGAAACTCCCACCAACAAAACCCCTCATAACAGGAATGCGAGTAATAGACACATTCTTCCCAATAGCAATGGGAGGATCAGCAGCGATACCAGGAGGATTCGGAACAGGAAAAACAGTAACACTACAAAGCCTAGCAAAATGGAGCTGGGCAGACATAATAATCTACGTAGGATGCGGAGAAAGAGGAAACGAGATGGCTGATGTTATTACTCATTTTCCGGAGTTGGATGATCCTCGTACTGGTCATAAGCTTATTGAAAGGTCGATTTTTATTGCTAATGTGTCTAATCTACCCGTTGCTGCTAGGGAGGCATCTGTGTATATGGGTGTTACCATTGGCGAATACTTTAGAGATCAAGGTTATAATGTTGCTTTGATGGCGGATTCTACGTCGCGTTGGATGGAGGCTGTTCGTGAACTTGGTGGTCGTCTTGGGGATGTTCCAGTGGAGGAGGGGTTCCCGGCGTATATTGTTCAGCTTATTGCGAGTTTCTATGAGCGTTCTGGGCGTGTTTTGACTCTGGGTAGGCGTCCTCGCGAGGGTTCGTTGACTATTATGGGCGCTGTTAGTCCCCCCGGTGGTGATTTCTTGGAGCCTGTTACTGCGACGACGATGAGATTTGTTGGTACGTTGTGGGCTTTGGATAAGAAGCTTGCTTTTGCTAGGCATTTCCCTGCGATTAACTGGACGCTTTCGTTTTCGAGATATGTTGATTTGCTTAGGGATTATTTTGCGAAGGAGCTTAATGCTCCGCGTTTCTTTGATTATCGTGCTAGGGCTCTTAAGATTCTTGAGGAGGGTATGAGGCTGGAGGATATCAGTAAGATTATTGGTGAGAAGGCCTTGCAGAACAAGGAGCGTTTTATCTTGATGTTTACTAAGATGTTTAAGGATGGTTATCTTGTTCAAAACGCTTTTGATGTTGTGGATCGTTATACGCCACCTGAGATTCAAGCTCGTATTCTTGAGGCGTTTATGAGGTACTATGAGGTTATGGTTAGGCTTGCCGAGAGAGTGCCTGTGGAGGAGATTGCTGGGTTGGAGTCTACTAGGATGCTTCCTAGGCTTAAGTTTAGTTGGGCTGTTGTTGATGAGGAGGAAGAAAGGATAGTTGGTGTAAACGAGGAACTTTTCGAGAGATTCTATGAGTCGTTAAGGAAAGAAGTTGAAATGCTTGCCGATAAGTATGGTATTCGCATTTCCTTAGATTAGTAATTTCACTCAAATTTTTCTTTCTTCAAATCGTGAGTTTTTCTTTTTTGGTGATGAGGACAGCGGAGTCTGAGTAGTGATGATGCCCCAAGAACTGCTGATTTTCTAATCTTTGTTCTGGAATAAGGCCCATATTAGTGGGCGGTACTATGGGTGAGGAGTCGTCGTTTAATACTGCTTCCGCTGCGCAAGTTGTTTATATCATGGGTTTTGCTGGGGCTGGAAAGTCTACCCTTGCGAAGGAGTTCTCTGAGTTTCTTAGGGATTTGGGATACCGAGTTGTGATAGCAAATTTAGATCCCGGTGCAGAGACTCTTCCATATAAACCCGATTATGATGTGCGTTCTATTGTTCGTCTAGCGGATATTATGAGGAGAGAGAGCTTAGGTCCTAATGGTGGGCTCATAAGGGCGACAGAAATCATCGTTGAGAGAATATCAGAAGTCATTGATTATCTTCAAAGGTTAGCACGTTTGAATGATTGGTTGCTTGTGGATACGACGGGGCAATTGGAGTTATTTGCCTTTAGGGAGCTTGGTGAGAGAATAGTGACAATGCTTGAGCTTCCGAGTGTAGGAGTATACCTCGTAGATGCATCAATGTTCTCGAAGCCATCGGATGTTGTTATGACGCAACTGATTTCCCTAGCAATACAATATCGACTAGGCATAAACGTCATAACTATTGTCAATAAGATTGACAGTGAGCGGATACCAGTGCGGGTACTTATGGAGGAATTTTTCTTCAAACCCGAAGACTTCAAGCAAAGAATATCTGGTAGTGATCTTGGTGTTCTGGCAGATCTTGCTTATGACCTTATAGATTCTATCACTCGTTATCTACCTCCAACCCGCGTAATCACTATTAGTGCTCTTAAAAGAACGGGTTTTGATGATCTCTACTCAATACTTCATGAAACTTTTTGTACGTGTGGCGATATGACTTAAAAATCAGTAGTTCCAGCGTTCATCATTGTCGTCAGACGACTGTTTATTCATCACCATTCGCTATGCTATTTAAGTTTAATGATATTTGAAAGTGATAAAAACCTATTGGTGTGTTTTGTTATTGCAACGAATTTTCATTTTTATGGATAATCATAGTGAACTTTGGAGATACTCATGAGTTCTCGTACTTTTTGTTCAAAAGCATTGAGTCTTCGTGTATTATTCCACGAGTCGGTGGAGAGATTAGCTTGGGAAGCAGTATTGGAGACAATTCGAACAACCTTTAATATCAATTTTTCCACATCTATGCTTGGTATGAGTATTGAAAATGCTTTTAATCCGTATCGTGGTCAGTTTAATGCTGAAAGAATATTGAGTATGATTAATCAGAGAATATCAGGTTCTATGTTCTTCGTAGTGCTAAGCGATGATATATATGTCCCCGGGCTAAACTTTGTTTTCGGCGTAGCTTTACCATTTCGTGGTGCCATTATGAGCACTTGGCGATTTAGAACTGAAAACAAGAACCTATATCGATTAAGAATTCTCAAGACTGTCCGACATGAGTTAGGTCATGTCTTTGGTTTGTCTCACTGCACTGGAAAGTGTGTGATGCGGTTTGCCAATTCGTTAGCGGAACTAGACGCAAAACCAAAGGATTTCTGTGAGAGGTGCAGACAACATTTAGTAGCATTAAATGTTATTCCTTCTTAGTGATGCTATTGTTCAGCAAATAGTTTTTTATCGCTTCACGTACTTTGCCAAACGCTATGTGAGGTATTCTGTATTTTTGTTGGACAAAGAACCATTCGTATTGGGGAATGTGTATTTTTTTGCCATCAAATCGAGAATGGAGGTATAGTCGATATATAAGCTCACCATAGAGTTGTGGTACACGTAACTTAATTATATCATTGTTCTCCCACCAAGGAAACACAAAGTATAGATCTCCTACCTTGATTATCTTTAAGTCTTCTGGGAAATTCTCGACAACTATATCAACTAGTTCATAATCTTCCTCAAATTTGATGGCGGTTGCCCCACCGGCAATGCTTACAGTAATGACAATCTTGCCCTTATACTCTTTCGCAAGTTCGATGTCGATGCTTGACGGTCTCGGGCTTTCGCTTCGGTCAAATGGGTGGCTATGGGCTATTCCTAGGATCCTAATCCCTCCAGGTAGCGAATTTGATAGTAATAGGCGGCCAATGGGGTCAGAGACTATATGTGTTGAACTTTTCGAGCTGTATAGAACTTCGAAGAGCTCTATAACATATTTTCTATCACTATTATCAAAACCAACAAGATAAAATGCGCATTCGTGTTGGTTTTCTTGGATGATCTTAAGCATTCTTTCCCATAACTCCGAATCTATATGTAAAGTCATAATCGTAACACCAAAGGAGCAGTATAGATATCTCTTATGTATTCTCAAGAGGAGGGGGTCTATAAGGGTGTGCAGAATAAAAGAAACAAAAAATAATCCTTATCAGAAAAACTAGGAGAAACCAAGCATTTCCGCTGAGGCTATCTGGAAGCTTATACTTGAGGTTTCCTTGATAACGTCTCCTACGCTTTTTCCTACGAATGAAATCGGTGAAGAACCTCCTAAGACACCAACTCTTGTGTTTCTAAAATTAAGCTTTCTTGCTGCTTCTTTCACAACGTTTTCGAAGAGTTCTGTTACTGGCACGCGTATAGTAATGCCTTTCCCGGGTTTGTCGGCTCTTTCGAAGTACAGTTCTACGACATCAGGTAGCTCTATAATTTTTCTTTTTTCCTCTGCTAACTCTAGTTTTTGTAGTGTTTTCTGCCTCTCCAAAAGTTACCACCTCAAAACCAAATAATTATGTTCCTGGCCTTATATATCTTTCTATAAGTTTTTGGTTATCTCATAGCTTCTTAAGGAGTTCTGGGATTTCGTGAGGGAACCTAGCGATGGGTATCCCAGCTTCTTGGAATGCTCTGATTTTTGATTCTGGTTTGCCTTTCTCTCCAAGAATTATTGCGCCTGCATGGCCAAATGATACACCTTCCCTCTTTATGGTAGCACCGGCGATGTAAGCTACGATGGGTTTAGTTATTTCACCACTCTTGACAAGCTCTGCTGCCTCCTCTTCTTCGGTGCCTCCGATCTCCCCAATAATTACTATTTTCTTTGTTTCGGGGTCTCTTTCTAGCATTTTAAGGGCTTCGGGTATTGTGAGACCTCGGATGGGATCCCCACCAAGGCCGATTACTACGCTTTGTCCTAATCTCTCAAGGGTGCATAGTTGTGCTACCTCATATGTTAGTGTTCCGCTCCGAGAAATTATTGCTACGTCTCCCTTTGTGAAGATATGGCCTGGCATGATACCTATTTTTGATTCTCCTGGAACTATAATTCCTGGACAATTTGGTCCTATTATCACTAAACCTTTTCTTCGCGCCTTATTCACAAATTTCATTGTTTCCCAGATAGGGATACCCTCTGTGATGACTATTATTGGGTTAAGCCCGGCATCAATGGCTTCGTATACAGCACTAGGTGCAAACTTTGCTGGAACAAATATTATACTTGCATCTATCTCATGCTCCCTCATCGCACTTTTGATGCTATCATACACAGGTACCCCATGGACTTCCATGCCTCCTTTACCAGGTGTGACACCCGCAACGATTTTTGTGCCATACTCGATCATAAGCTTCGTATGGAAGCTTCCTTCTCGACCAGTTATTCCTTGAACAACAACTCTTGTGTTTTTATCTATTAAGATCCCCATCTCGATCACCCCCTCACAGTTTTTTCAGCCCCCTCCAGCATTTTAGTATATGCCCTGATACCGGCTGATTCTAAGATTTTTTTGCCCTCCTCTTCTAGTGTTCCAGTGAGTCTAACTATTAGAGGAAGCTTTATGTCTAACTTTCTTATAGCTTCTACGATGCCTTTTGCGACTTCGTCGCATCTTGTTATACCACCAAATATGTTTATAAATATTCTTTTCAGCGTCTTCACAGTCAGTAAAGTTTGCATAGCGGCGATTACGCGGTCTGCGCGTGCACCTCCTCCTATATCAAGGAAATTTGCGGGTCTGCCACCCAGGAGTTTTAGGACATCAACTGTCGCCATAGTAAGTCCTGCTCCATTACCTATAACTCCAATTTCTCCCTCCTCATCAACAATGACGAAGGAAATACCTTTTTCCTTTGCCTTGTACTCGACAGATTCTATACCCCCTCTTTGAGCCTTGAATTCTCGAATGTACTCTTGCCTAAACTCCGCATTATCATCCGCAATGACGCGGGCGTCGAGTGCTAAGATGTCCCCCTCAGCAGTTTCCACAAGTGGGTTAATCTCCGCTAAGATTAGATCATATCTTGAAAAGGCATCCCAGAGTCTCATAATGACTGGCACGAATTTGGCTGCATTTGAACCTACAATTCCTATTGAGTTTAATGCTTCATAGACCTTATATGGCTGTAGTCCTTCCTCAGGGTCTATGTATACTTTTACCATTTTCTGTGGGTATTTAGCAGCAATCTCTTCGATTTCTATTCCTCCCTCACTCGAAAATATCATGATGGGCTTGGCAGTCGAGAAATCGATTAGGAAGGATAGATAGTACTCATGCTTTATGTTTACTTTTTTCTCGATGAGGATCTTCTCTACTTTCTTTCCATGTAGACGCATATTGATTAATTCACTGAAATTCTTCTTGAGTTCATCTGGATTGTCAACAAATCGAATAGCTCCTGCTTTTCCTCGCCTTCCTCCCGTTATTTGAGGTTTTAGAACTACAGGATAACCTATCTCCTCCGCGATTTTAAGAGCTTCGTCAAGGCTGTCTGCTACTTTTCCTTTTGGTGTAGGAATCCCTGCTTTCTGGAATAGCATTTTCCCCTCATATTCAAACAGAAACATGAATTACCCCCAGCCGCAATTTTTGGTTCACTAGAAAATCAAAAATTGAATATCTATTGTGGAGGATATATATCTTGGTATGAGGGAATTTTGCGGGATTCATGAGGCTCTCTGATCATTATGCTGGAGGCAGTGTTTGTATTCTATTAGTAAGATGTATCTCTCTCCAGATTATTGGCTCATAGAGCTTTGACACCTTTGTTTTTCTAGTAGATTTGCATCGCGGACATACCAATGTATTACTAGCGAGGTCTCGGGGCGTAGGTAGTACTGCACCACAATTGCTACAGATGCCAGAGACGACTCCTGTATCTTCTGTGTCTAGGCTGAGAAACACGGGTTTAAACCAATCTACTTTTACTCTTCCAAGTACAAGGTCTCCCAGCTTTAAAATATCGGATAAATTTACACATGGGAACTTAACATCGCCTTTAAATATGTATGCATGTGTTGGACTTGGAGGCTTTAAGAGCCTTATTTTCTCCAGATTTCCATCCTCTATTATCCGTATTATTAGCGAGACAAGAACTGTAGCTATTTTTTCACTAACACTAACAATTTGGCCCAACAGTAGATCTCCCATAGAAGGTATTTTCAAAATTTTGGAGTCCCAGGTTACTCTCGATGCACCACTAATGGTAGTATTTTCGAAAGTTTTTTGCCCCAATGTTATCTCCTCTTTCATTTCATAGCCATACTAACCAAAGCTAATAAATGCATAGTATGGCTACACAAAGCTATATTGTGACCACATCACCATCATTGGGAATTATTAATTTCATATTTGATGATTCTGACAGTTTCTTTGCATAATCCAAAACATCATCTAATTTTCGTGAATATCTAGGAGATATATGAACTAATGCCAACATTTTAACTCTTGCTTTTTTAGCAATTTCATATGCATCCTCTATCGTTGAATGATATCGCTTATAGGCAAGTTCTCTATGTTGTTCTCCAAGAAAAGTTGCTTCATGGATTAGTAGGTCAGCATTTTCTGCAATTCTTATTAGGTGTCGGAGAGGCTGTGTATCACCAGTATAAACAATTTTTCTTCCTGGTACTGTAACTATAACATCTTCTGGGCGAATAACGCGCCCAAATAATCTGATGGGTTTGCCTTCCAAGAGGGTTCTTCTAATCCTAGTACTAGGAATGCCATATTGCCTGGCTTTATCTTCATCAAATTTTCGAAAATCTTTTTCTCTAAAGACATACCCAAGCGATGGAACCCCATGCTCAGTTTTAAATGCATAGACTCTAAAGTTTCTTTCCTCCACAACTAACTTAAGGCTTTCATCCTCGGGAATGATCTCTATTATTTCCAGTTTGTCTAAAACAGGTTCTATTCCAAAGAGGTTGGTGATTGTTTCGATAAAATTTCTTGTTCCAGTAGGACCCACAATTGTAATTTTCTTTGATGAGTGTATAAGGTTATATGTATGTAAGAAAGTTGGTAGTCCTCCCACGTGATCAGCATGAAGGTGGCTTATTAGTATATATGTCTTTGATCGGAATGGGTGAAGCTTTTTCTCAATTAAACTAAATTGGCAAAACTCACCAAAGTCAAAGACAATTAGGTAACCCTCATACTTCATCGCGATGCAGGGCATTTTCCGTAAACTAAATGGTGTTGTTCCACCAGTCCCCAGAAAATATATTTTTATAGGTGGCGGCATAGTTGCACACTGGCTAGCATATATCTTATAGTGAAACTGGGGATATGGTGAAATAAAAATGGCTAGAATTACAGTTAGATTACTTAGCATAGCAAGCGATTTGCAGCTAGTTCTCATATTATTAGCAACTTATCCCCGCTTTATGTCCGAGGAGTTACTAGTACCAATAACTATTCTTAATATATTGGCATGCATATCGATTCACAGTACGGTACTATACGGCATAGTGGTCTTTGATAGTACCCTCCTACCAGCGATTTATAATTGTATACAAAGTTTAGGTGATGCAAAATTGGTTAAGTGGTTTATCGTGGGTTTGGTCGTGCATGTAACCATAATTATGAATAAGATCTTGGCTAATACGATATGATTTTTGAGCTCTGCTTAGATTCTGAAGTACTTTATGAAGAAGATGGAGATCATAATTGATATTAAGTGTCATTAGGATATCTTTTTGTTAAGGAAGTCAATGTTAAAATTATAAGTGAGTATACAATGCGTAGTGCCACTCTTGATGTATTCTTTAGGAAGCAGGAGGAGTTAGAGGATAAAAAGGAAGCTCCTAGGCCAAGAAAAACTGTTTCAGAAAGCATAAAAGACTTGGAATTGAAGGCCATCGAGGAACTAAGTAAAGTTGCTCTAAAGTCACGAGAAAAAACTACATCGGATCGCGCATTTCTGCTTAGCGTAGATTATGATCCGGACACAAATAGGGCTGTAATGAAGTTTTACGACTTAACAGCTCACGAAGCTTTTATTGTAAGGGATAATACTGGTCATCGCCCATACTTCCTCTCTGATCTGCCTAAAGAAGAAATTATGCGATTGGCTTCCACGCATGGTTTGAAGGGAAGTATCATAGATATAGAGGAGATAGAAAAATACAATCCTATCCTAGATGAAACTGTTAAACTTAACAAAATAGTTGTAAAAACTCCTCAAGATGTTGGGGGAGGAGGCGGAAGAAAAGGTCTCCGGACAATAATTGGGGAAGATCACTCATGGGAGGCCCACATAAAGTATTACTTATGTTACCTCTACGATAATAAGAATCTATGGCCATCAGCAATACACTCATTAAGTGATGGTGAAATAAAACTTAGAAGAGACGAGGTAACTTTGCCCTCGAAGATATTTGAGGCAATTGACAAAAAATTTGAGGATCTTATAAGAAAATATGTCCCTATAGTTATGCAAGAGATTCCAATAGTAAACTTCCTAGCGTTAGATATTGAGGTTGACGCACCACCACAAAAATTACCAGATTTCCGTAATCCTAAAGATAGGATATTAGCGATAAGCCTAGTGTGGTACAATGAAACAACTAGAGACTTCGAAGGGGAAGTGTATCTTCTAAGAACTTCCAGAAGAGGAACTGAGCGAAACTTGGCGGGTATAAGACTTGAAAGAGAAGATGCAGGGCGTGCCATAGGTTACCTTGAGGTGAACAATAAGAAGGTTAGAGTATATCTATACACGTCTGAGAGGCTTATGATTATCGACGTTTTCAAAAAATTATGGGAAACACCGCTCCTAGTAACCTTCAATGGGGATAATTTCGATCTCAATTACCTTTATGTAAGAGCAAAACAATTAGGGATTGACCCGAAACTGATACCATTTAACATCAGAAGAACGGCAGAGCTTATTGTCGCAGAGTCTAAGCCAGGGGTACATATAGATCTTTACAAATACTTCGCGAATGGGGCGATCAAAACATATGTCTTCAAGGATATGTATGAAACTGTCAGTCTTGACGAATTAGCTCATGTCCTTCTTAACGAAAGAAAATTGTACCTAGAGGTAGACTTCGAAAAAATGTCGCTTGAGGAGATAGCGAAGTATAATTGGTGGGATGCCTACCTCACAGCAAGACTTCTCGCATTCAACGATTGGTTGCCATGGCGAATAATGGTGATTCTCTCTAGAATAACGCGTTACCCCCTGAAGGATATAAGTCGCAGGGGAGTCTCAAGTTGGATTAGCAACTGGTTTTATTCGGAGATGCGGGATAGGGATTGGTTGATACCAAACGAGAAGGATTTTGAAATAAAGAAGAGCTCAATGAATCTAGCGCCAAGACCTAGCCCTATAATTAAGGGCAAAAAGTACAGAGGAGCCGTAGTATTTCAGCCTAAAGCAGGCATATGGTTCAATGTATACGTGTTAGATTTCGCATCGATATACCCAACAATAATCAAAGTCCACAACATATCCTTCGAAACAGTTTTATGTCCGCACATAGAATGCCAGAAAAATAAGGTTGTAGACCTGAACTACTGGGTTTGCACGAAAAGGAGTGGCTTGACTAGTCTGCTTGTAGGATTTATTCGCGATTTAAGAGTGAACTACTACAAGAAGATCGCCAAAAAAGAGAAAAACCCTACATTGCGGGCATTATACTCTGCAATTCAAAGTGCTCTCAAAGTATTAATCAACGCATCTTATGGTGTTTTTGGGGCTGAAAACTTCAGCTTATACTTCCTGCCAGTAGCCGAATCTATAACCGCGATCGGGCGGCATAAAATCTTAGCTGTGGCGGAAAAAGCCAAAGAAATGAATCTTGATGTCATCTATGGAGATACTGACAGCATATTTATTTATAACCCTCCAGAGGAATCCATTGAGAAGCTCATAGAATGGGCCAGTAAGGAATTGAAGGTAGACCTAGAAGTAGACAAAAGATATGTGTTCGTTGCCTTTTCAGGGAGGAAGAAAAACTATTTTGGCTTACTCATTGATGGTAGCCTAGATATAAAAGGACTGCTAGGAAAGAAGAGGAATACTCCTGAGTTCCTTAAAAGAGAATTTGCAAATGTTCTAGAAATACTAAGAAATGTTAGGTCACCGGAAGATATGGCTGAGGCGAAGAAAAAAATTGGAGAGAAAATTGTCAGCATCTACAGAAAATTAGCGAAGGGTGAGTATTCTCTAGAGGAGCTAGCATTTAAGGTAATGATCTCGAAACCTATTGAGAAATATGTCAAAACAACGCCTGAGCATGTTAAAGCTGCAAAAAAGCTGCAAAAGCTGCGTACAGTTTATCCAGGCGAAATCATAGCATATGTGAAGTGCAGAGACGGGCCCTGGCCAATAGAATTGCTCAAAAACGATAGATACTGGAGAAAGAAGGTGGATCTCGAGAAGTACTTTGAATACACGCGCAGTGTTTTCGATCAGCTATTAGATGCTCTTGGCATGAAAATAGAAGAACTGGAGAAAAAGGCTAGGGGGATCGCCGAGCTATCCTCATTTCTCAGTTAGCCTTCATATGATCTTAGGATCTCCTGAATCTTTTCTAATACACCAGAAATATATTTTCTCTCGGTCTCTGGCAAGTTTTCATCCTGAAGTTTCTTTTTTAGACTGTCTACAACTTCTGTATATTCCCAAGGGTATACTATCCAAGAATCAGTTTCGCTTACAAAGAAGTCTGGCTTTATTTTGGACCATGGTTTCATGTGTAGGGTTGCTGTTTTCACCGTATTGGCACCCAAAGCACTAACATGCTCTTTTACGAGGAGTAATGTCTCTCCAGTATCCGCAACGTCATCAACAATGAGTACGTTTAACCCACTAAGATTTATATTCAATGGCTGTGTGATAACTGGTTTATCATGAGTTTTTCCAACATCAGCGTAGAAGGTGACTCCAATGACGAAAATTCGATTTACTCTTAGGCAATCAGATAGAATCCTGGCTGGAACAAGACCCCCGCGAAGCAAAGCGACGATTATATCTGGCATAAAGTCAGATTCCCTGATTTTTTTTGCGAGTCTGAAGGTCATGCGGACTATGTCATCCCAAAGCAGTATTTCGAATCTCATTTATTTTCACCTATGACCTGTGGCATCAAAATAAAAAAGAATACTTCCTTCAATTTAATGGAGAGAAGGAATAACACTATACATGTGTGGTGCCTATGAGTATAGACTACAGGGGTGTAGGTCTAAGAGTAGGTCTTGAAATACATCAACAACTCAGCTCATTGAGAAAGCTTTTTTGTTTCTGCCCACCAGCACTGATAGACAGAGAACCAGACATAAAGATAATCCGATTTCAAAGACCAACACTATCTGAGACCGGAGAAATAGATCCGACGGCTGTAAAAGAATTCAAAAAGAAGAAGAGGATTGTCTACGAGACATATATGGATTTATGTTTATACGAAATCGATGAGAAACCACCAGAACCTGTGGACGAGTATGCACTAGAAACAGCTTTGCTATTAGCTAGGATCTTCAAAATGGAGGTCCCCGATGTGCTGTTTGTTTCTAGAAAGCAGTACCTAGATGGGAGTGTCCCAAGTGGCTTTCAAAGGACAATACTGGTGGGATTGAATGGGGAGCTGGTATTGTCAAACGGGAAAAAAGTTAGAATTACCCAACTTTGTCTGGAAGAAGATGCAGCTAGAAAAATAAGAGAAAGCGATAAAGAAGTAGTCTTTCGAGTCGATAGGTTGGGTATCCCCTTAGTGGAAATTACAACGGGCGCCGACCTAGAATCACCTGATGAAGTAGTTGAGTGTGCACTCAAAATAGGAGCTATACTTAGAGCAACAAGACGTGTGCGCAGAGGACTGGGGACAATACGCCAGGACATAAACATATCGATACGGGGTGGGACGAGAGTAGAGATAAAGGGTGTGCAGCACCCTGAATGGTTTAAACCGCTGATAGACAATGAGATAATCCGCCAAAAAAATCTTATAGAGATTGCCAAAGAGCTGAAGAAGCGTGGTGTGTCAAAAGAGATGATAATGAATCAGCAACCAGTAGACGTTACGGATGTGTTCAAGCGGACCAAAGCAAGGTTCATACAGAAGGCGATTCATCGTGGAGAGAAAGTATATGCTATAAAGTTGCCAGGATTTGGAGGGTTATTGGGAAGAGAAATTCAGAAAAACAGAAGATTCGGAAAGGAATTTGCTGATCGGGTTAAGGTAATAACTGGTCTAGCTGGAATTATTCATACGGATGAATTACCAGCCTATGGGATTTCCCTCGAGGAAAAGGAGAAGCTATTCGAAGTCACTAAGGGTAATCCTCAAAGTGACTGTATAGTATCTGTTGTCGGTCCACCAAAAAAACTTGTGGAGGCGATAGAGGAGATAAAAGAAAGGGCCGTATTGGCGTTGGATGGCCCTCCCCCTGAAACTCGTAAGGCTAACCCTGATGGCACAACAAGCTTTGAGAGGCCACTAGGTGGCGCAGCTAGGCTATACCCGGATACTGATTCGCCGATGATTGAGATCACTGGGGAAATGTTAGATCGCGTATCAAAAATACCATTTAGATTTCCATGGGACGTTGCTTCAGAGATCTCGCAGAGGTATAAGTTGCCCTATGATGAAGTATATAGAATCGTTCTGTCACCCTGGTTCCAGCTATTTGAAGATATTATAAAGCAGAATATTAACCCAAGAATATTTCTTCGTGCGATAAGCATAATCACTAACTTGCGGAGAAAAGGGCTGGATGTGTCTAACATATCGGAAGAAAAATTAATGGGTGTCATAAAGAGAGTGGATTCTGGTCAAATTTCAAAGGAGGCCTTAGAAGGTGTTCTTGAGTATCTATCCAAAAACCCACGTAAAACTGTTGATGATGCGGTAATAGCATTGGGTTTGGAGGCCGTCAGTGTCGATGATGTGCGCTGTTTCATAAACAAGTTGCTGAAAGAGAAAAAGGATTTCATAATTGAGCGAGGGGAGCATGCATTTAAACCCCTCATGGGATTAGTTATGCAGAAATATAGAGGTAAAATAGACGGAAAAATCGTAGCGAGAATACTAAAGGAAGAACTAGATAGATTCCTTAAAACAACTAAGAAATAATCATCCTCCTAGCAACTTTCTAATAGCATCCATAACTAGTTGTTCACCGAATTTAAGAAGATTCTCAGAATCTTTTTCTTCAGCGCTCTCGGCATGAATCCTATATTTAGGCTCCGTTCCCGAAGGACGGAATAGGAGCCAAGAGTCGTCATCAAAGAATATCTTAAATCCATTGTGGATACGTATGATTTGCCGGATAGGTTTAATGCTAATTTCCTCGATCTTCTGTTCGATTTGCCTAGTGACATATTCCTTGATATTATCGGGGCAGTTCACAGCAGCCTTTTTCAGATGTCTCTTAGGAAGTAATCTTACGATTTCAGAAAAGCTTTTTCCTTCTCTTCCAAGAAATTCAAGCATACGTAATGTAGCGAGTGCTGCGTCACCATAGAAAATGGCATCACCCCAAATGTATTTGCCGGACTCCTCTAAACCTAGACCCGCCCCTACTTCCTTCATTTTAGCAGCTATTGCTGGGGGACCAACATCACAATAATGTACAGCTCCGCCAAGATCTCTTGTCACGATTTCTACTACACTACTTGTGTTGATAGTAACAACTATTCTATTGATATTTCGGTTCTTAATAGCATCGATTGCGAACATAGCGCTTGAGATATCCCCCCAGTAGACTTCTCCATTGTCTCCTGCGAATATTGCACGGTCTCCATCACCATCAGAAGCAACGCCTAGGTCAGCGTTTATACCTTTTACTAATCTTCCCAGTTTTTCAAGATTTTGAGGACGTGGAAAGGGATCTCTACGAGGAAAGCGAGGATCGGGGACATCATTTATTGCTATAACTTCAGCTCCTGCCAGTTCGATGATTTCTTTAAGAACGCCAGATGAAGCTCCATTTCCAGGGTCTACGACGACAGTATATCCATCTAAGCGATCTAAACAAACCTTGCTAAGAACTCTTTCGACATAGATGTCCTCTACATCAACATATTCAAAGTCGCCAACTTCGTTCCAAGGAACTCGGCGATACTTTTCGTTGAAAAATATATCTTCGAAGGTGAATTCCTCACTTCGATCGAATTCCGAAGTATCCTTCTTAAAGAATAGAATACCAACAATTTCGGAGGGAGTGTGTGACCCCGTACAA
>Ga0190312_1000142_pt1 | contig 26124 bp, 18 predicted proteins | sample 487007910_MG_FD_165046 | JGI IMG/M metagenome (GOLD analysis project Ga0190312, IMG submission 165046) | Hydrothermal vent sediment bacterial communities from Southern Trench, Guaymas Basin, Mexico - 4870-07-9-10_MG | ecosystem: Environmental > Aquatic > Marine > Hydrothermal vents > Sediment ... | reverse complement strand
TGTCTAGACTAGCTATATTAGTTATTGATAAAGCTAGTATATCATAGTATCTACTAACTGTATAAAAGAGCACTATATGTAGTATAAATAGTGTAGATACTATAGCTATCCTCCTATTAGCATCCATACTATACCCACTAGTTCATAACTTACTCTCTACTAGTTACTTAATCTATAATACATTTGTAACTATATAAGGTGTTTTCCATAATGTGTTATCTTAGGATAGATGGTGGAATGAAGGATATAGTACCAGTAATACCTATAGAGAAGGTTGTTAGTAGTAAGTTTGCACAATGTCTATCTAGTCTAGGTTATAGAAAGATCTCTTTAATACAGTATAGAGCATTTAAATCTATACTTAAAGGTTTTTCAACAATAATAGTCTCACCAACAGGTACTGGTAAGACTGAAGCAGCACTACTACCTATACTATATTATATATGGCGGCGTAAGCTGGAGCCTATAAATGCTATCTATGTAACACCTCTTAGAGCTCTTAATAGAGATATTGTTGAAAGGATAAACCGTATAATAAAGTGTTTTGGGTTAAAAGCCGATCTAAGGCATGGTGATACACCTAGAAGGCTTAGAAGAGCTATAAAGGAGAATCCTGGACACATAATAGTTACTACACCTGAGACTTTACAGTATATTATAGTTGATAGAGACTTTAGAGAGAAGCTTAGGAATCTAAGGTTTATAGTTGTTGACGAGTATAGAGAAGTTGTTACTAGTAAGAGAGGGTTAGAGCTTTTATCAGCTATAAATATGGTTGAAAGACTTATTAAGAGAAGATTGGTTAAAGTAGCTTTAACAGCTACATTGTCAGATATTAATAAGTCCATGTGTCTTCTAGATAATCCTTCATATATGGTACCTATTATAAGTAGTAGTGTTAGAGAACTAGAGATTCATGTAGAGACTCCTAAAGCTAGTGGAGAAGTTGTTGAAGAAGTTGATCCATGTTTTTATGCTAGACTAGAACATATTAGAGATATAGTTGATAGACATAACCATGTACTTGTATTCACGAATACACGTGATCTAGCTGAGAGACTTACATGGGGTTTGTCTAAACTAGTTGGTTTAGAAGATAGAGTTGGCGTACACCATGGAAGTTTGTCTAGACACCATAGACTAGGTGTTGAAGAACTTTTTAAGAAGAGAGTGTTGAAAGCACTTGTTGCTACATCGAGTCTGGAGCTAGGTATTGATATAGGTCATATAGACTATGTAGTGCAGTATATGTCTCCTAGACAGAGTGTTAGACTTGTACAGAGGATAGGTAGGAGTCTTCATAGAGTTGAGAGTGTTCCAAGAGGCTCTATTGTCACACTAGACAACTTCTATGATATTCTAGAGTCTATAGCTCTAGCTGTTAGAGCTGTTAGAGGTGATCTTGAGGGAGAGGATATACCTTATAAACCACTTGATGTACTAGCCCATCAGATAGTGTTAAGAGTTCTTATAGAACCCGGTATACCATACAATGACTTGTATATCGAGTTTTCTACATCTAGAGTATTCCAGGGTCTTAGTGAGGAGGAGTTTAGAGATGTACTGGATTATCTTGTTTCAGCCCGTATACTTAGAGTACGTAGTGATAGAGTGTATCCGAGTGTTAGAGCTAGACCATACTTTTACCGTGTAACAATGATTCCTGATACACGTGTTATACCAGTTATTGATGTTAGTAGTAATAGGAGGATTGGTGTTTTAAATGAGGAGTTTATTGTATTACATGTTGTAGAGGGTTCTGTTATAGTTCTTGGAGGTGGTTTATGGAGGGTTATATCATTTGATGAAGATAATGGGAAGTTGTTTGTAGAACCAGTTACAGAGTATCCAATGGCTCTTATACCTCGTTGGGAGGGTGAGAGCATTCCTGTTGAATACTCTGTTGCTAGAGAGATTGGTGCTTGGATAAGACTGTATAGAGAAGGCTTTAACGTGTTTAAGAAGCTAGTGAGTGGTAGAGTTATTGTAGACGGGTATGGTGTTGATAAGGTTTTCTCAGTTATAAATGAGTTGAAGAGGGAGGGTATCCCAGTACCTTCTGATAGAGATATTGTTGTAGAGGTTAATAGGAGTGATAAGACTATTGTTTTCTATGGATTCTATGGTTCAAAAGTAGCTAATACGTTTAAGGAGCTACTGACAGCTATAGTTAGGAGGTACATTACTCCAAGAGTAGTTGCTTATACAACTCCATACTATGTAATGCTGTGTTTTCTAGACTATTTTCCTAGAAGGGAAGAACTGGATATAGTGGTTAGTGAACTAGCTTATTTGGGTAGAGATAGGGGGTTGTTTACTAAACACCTACTATCCATAATTAGTGGGAGCAGTCATTTTCTATGGAGAGTATTCTTTGTTGGACAGAGATTTGGAGCAATAGATCCTAGTAGTTCTAAAAGGATAACAAAGACTCTATTAAAAACACTAGCTAGTACTGTTATTGGTAGAGAGGCTTTAAAGGAGACTTTGTTAAAAGACTTCGATCTAGAGAATATGTTTAGGATTCTAAACAACATCTATAGAGGTAGAGTGAAGATACGCTTTGTTATAACAGACAAGCCTACACAACTGTATGTTGAAGCAGTACAGCGTATACCTGGTATTAGTATAGTATATCCTGTTATAGATATAGGTAGGTATAGAGAACGTGTTTTAAGAAGAACTGTTACAACAATATGTATGATGTGCGGGTATAAATGGAGTGGCCGTGTAAGAGACTATCTTAATTATAGTGAAATACGATGTCCAAAATGCGGTAGTAAGTATGTAGCTGTTGTTAAAGGAGATGGTTGTAGAGAACAAGAGATTATATTGAAGGTTATTACTAAGAAGAGGCTATCTAGTGAAGAAAGAAGTATTTATAGAGACTTGCAGAGGAGAGCTATGCTTATAATGGATCATGGAGTTAGGGCTTTAACAATACTTGCATCTCGTGGAGTAGGATTTACTGAAGCTGTACGTATAATCAATAAACCGGTGTATAGTGAAGATGATCTATTTAGATATTTGTATGAAGCTGAGAAGAAGTATATTAGAATAAAGAAGTTTCTAGACTAGGTAGTGTAAGAAGCTTGTATACATGTAGTTGTCTAGCTCTCTTAATTAGATCTGATTAACGCTTATCTACTAGTAGGGGTACTAGTAACTAGTAGGGGTACTAGTCCTTGCTATTTGATGTAAATCCTAAAACAAGGCTCAAAGATCTATTTGACCGTGAGAAAGAGTTTAATGAGCTTAAAGAAGCGTTAGAGCTTAGTGAGAGGTTAATAGTTATTTATGGAGTTAGGAGAGTGGGTAAGACAAGTTTGCTAAGAGCTAGTATGTATGAGCTTAAATATCCACATTTACTAGTTGATGTCCGTGAAGTATATGAGGAACATGGTTTTATATCTAGGAGTTATCTCTATAGGCAAATGGCTAGATACTTTACTGAGAATATGAGTTTCTTTGAAAGGATAGGTTTTAAACTAAAAGACTTGTTAAAGTATGTGAAGGTGTTTTATATAAGTGGTACTGGTGTTGAAGTAGATATAACTGTTGATGAAAGCATAACTGATTTACTTAAACACTTTGATAACTGGGCTAAGAGAAATAATACTAGATTTGTAATAGCTTTTGATGAGGCACAGTATCTACGTTTTTCAGGAATTATTAAGTTTGATGGAGTCTTTGCATGGGCTATTGATAATCTGGAAAACTTATCTATTATACTAACTGGTAGTGAAGTAGGTGTTTTAAGAGACTTTCTTAAACTAGATAATCCAGAAGCACCATTATATGGAAGATACTATAGAGAGATAGTACTTGAGAAATTCACGATTGAACAAGGTATAGAGTTTCTAAGACAAGGATTTAAGGAATTAGGATGTAGTGTATCTAATCAAGAACTTATGGAAGTTGTTGATAAACTAGATGGGATACCTGGATGGCTAACTCTATACGGATACTATCGTGGAGTGAGAAATTTAGGTCATAAAGATGCCTTAGAAAAGGTTTTTGATATAGCATCTAAACTAGTTATGAAGGAGTTAGAGAAGGTAATAGCTCCTTCAAGACATAGGTATTTAGCTATACTAGAGGCAATAGCTCGTGGAGCTTCTAGATGGGTGGATATAAAGTCTTATGTGGAGTTTCGTACAGGAACTAGAATAGCTGATAGAAATTTCTCAAATCTACTTAAAAAACTTGTTAAGTACTCTATAGTTGAAAAGACTGATGATAAGTATAGGATATCTGATCCACTAGTACGCTATGCTATGGAGAGTCTTAAACACTAAATGTATGCAATATATACTGTTAAGCTTTCCTAAATATTGGAGAAGAGAGTTCTATGGAGATATAATACCCATTGAACGGAATGATTTAATAATATCTTCTCTCTTAACACGTGTAGACCTCCTCCAAGCATCAACACGGTTAGTCAGTAACGGTACTACAACTCTTTCAACAAGCATTTCAGCTATTGGACATACCTCTATACATATCCTACAGTTTATACATGGTAGACTAGGTATGGGTCCATAGTTAGACAACTTGATCCTTTTTTGTGGACACCATATCATACAGCTACCACACTTTACACATCCATGTATCCTATAGATTATCTTTAACATATCTACAACATCCTCAAATCCTTTCTCATTAAACAACTTATATTTTAGATAATTATCTTTAACAAGGATCTCTGAATCATTGGATCTTATAATCCATCCACTATCTTCTCTAGAGAGACCAAGCTTTAACATTTCAACATTACCTATAAACGCTTGATCAGCATCTATAGGTATAAGCCTTTTATTAAATAGTACTGTAGTATACTCTCCTTCTCTAAACACTTTTGTAAAAACTAGTCCAATACCATTTAACAGCCTAGCTCTATACTCATCAACCCAGTTAGCACTATAACTAGGTAGTTTAACAACAAGTCTATACTTAGCAGTAGCTGGTGTAAGCCATCTCCATAAACCATAGTGTATCCACTCAATTGGTTGGTTAAGACGCTTCCTCCAATCCTCTAGTCTATCCATCCACTTACTCCACAGTCTTGGATGGTTTCTCTTAACCTCCTTAAACTCGGCTAGTGTACTTGATGGACATAAGTAGCATCCAAGTCTCTCATAACCTAGTTCATAGAGTTTATTATAGGGTAGTCTATACTTGAATATGTAGAGCCATATATGTAGTTGACTCCACTCCTGTATAGGTGTTATACTGAGGAGATGGGGTATCCAGCGGTTTCTCCAAACACGAGGGCTACGTGCACGATCAAGTGATTCAAAAGCACGTTGTCCAACAATATTTAATGCACCACTACTCCACATCCTACGAGACACACGGGCTAGTGGTACAAGCTTAGCTATCTTACAACACCATCTATAGTCCTTGCCAGGCGGTCCAAAGACATCTAGTCCATTCCAGAAAGAGTCTCCAGCATTAGCAACTATTTTCTCTAAACCATACTTCTCTGCAACATAGTCTACATTCTCTATAGTCTCTGGCAACTCTAGACCAGTATTGTTGAATAATAGTTTAGCATCTCCAAGTGTCTCAAGTGTTAAATGGAGTGCTACAAGACTATCCTTACCGCCAGAGTATGATACAACAACTTCCTTTCCAACCTTAGAAGCCATGGAGTATAGGAATGCTTTAGCACGAGACTCAAAGTAGTATATACCATAGTTATTGTGTTTAAGAACATCATCTATAGAAGCAGGTTTACAGCCAGCCTCCCTAGGCTCTATACGTACACGATAAGTCTTAGAAACAATAAGTCTCCCACCTAGATTCTCTGCAACACCCTTAACAACACCATTCCTATCAACAACAACTACTTGGCGAGAACTACTAGAATAGTTCTCTCTAATAACCATCTTCTCACGTATAAATCCGTTAACAACAACCTTATCTACAAGGTCGTCTTCAATAGCAAGCTTTGCACCAGTATAGTTAAGACGATACCTCCACTTACTACGAAATGGGTCATAGTATAGTTGTCCAACAACATTACCACATGATACAACCTCCCACATCTGATCCCAGTGTGGAACCTTGTTAAATAAGATAAACTGGTTTCTAAAGAACCTATCATATACTGTTAATGAGCCAAACTCGTATAGTATAGCCTCTCTAAGCTTCTCATAGTCTCTTAAAAAAACTGGACGGGCATCACCAGGTTCTGTAAGCTTTAGTTTGAAAACAACATCCTCTCTATCTGGAGGAGGCTTTAGTATTGGAACATTATACTCTGGATCCCAGTATATCTTAGCAGATACTGGCCATATCATTCTAGTCCAACCTTTAATTATTAGACAGCTGGTTATCTGGATTTAGTCAATGCCGTACCTTTCTAATATACACTATGCTCCTCCGATCAAATGTAGACAGTTGACTAAGTATTGGGTAATAAAATATCATGGGACATCTGATAGTCATGTAGTCTATTTGGGATAAGGCTTAAATACTAACCATATTAAGTAAACACCTAAAATGAATAAGTAATTGTAGTTTATGAAGGTGGATGGTTGTGAATAGACCTGCATCTATATTATTACTAATACTCCTACTATTCAACTCGTTTGCTATAATAACAACACCGTTAACAGCTAGAGCTTCAGCAGTAAATGTTAGCCAAGTAACAGAGTATCATGACATATGGGTATGTGCTCAAGAAGGCTGTATGCCCAACGCTCCTGGCGATAAAAACCTAACAGCACCCAATGGTGATCTATACGATATAACTCTAGGAAATACTAGTGAACTTATAGTATACTTCAACTTATCAGTGCTGTCAGAGGCGGGTATAGACCTAGGTTCAGTATACTTAGCTATTTCACCTGGTTTACCAAAAATAGCATTCTTAACATCAAGAACTAATCCAAAAACTATATCGTTACTAGTGAATGGATTCTATGACTCTGATCCATACATTAACACAACATTTGTTGAATATGTCTCTATAACTAGAGTGTCAGCAGATTTATCAATGGCTAAGATAAAGTTCAAGACATTAAAAGGTATATTTCTCGAAACAGCTGATAGTAGCCCTGGCCCCAACGATAACCCGCCAACTTATGTTGAGGATCTATATGGAGTAGGGCTATCCTTTGTAGTTGAGGATATAACGCCAGATAGAGCTGAGAGTGATAACGTATTTACTATGTATGAAGTACCCAATGTTGATGCTCAATTACAGTCAACAGACATATCTATAACTGTTACAAATGATGTCATAAAGAAATATCATGATACAATTATTGTAGTTGATTACTCGGTTCTCTTTGATAAAGTAAATGATTTGCTGAATAGCTATGGACTTGTAGATATTATTGGAACAGTAAACTTAACAAGATCAGATATCTATACTGAAGTATATATGTATAATCTATACAACACTAGTGAAAGACACTTACTAGTCTACGGGAACGACCTTGGATGGACTACTGATGGAGGTCCATACTTCTCAACTGTTAGTGCTTACACGGATTCCGATGAGAAGATACTGTATGTGGATGCTGATGATTTACTAGATTTCGCTCCTACCGAAATCTCTGCTGAAGAGTACCTTACATCACACTATGGCTTCTACGTATTTATTAACTTTAGCTATGCCGTACTTAACTGTACATTCTCATTAAATATAACATTTGATCTAGAGGCTGATAGCGCTACAGCTAGTGGTACTAAGAAGATCTTGAAGGTTAAGGCTTCTGAGGAAGTTACAGAGATCCCTGATCTATGGGCTGATCCAGCTGAGCTTAATCCTAATGACAACTTAACTATCGTGTTACACCATCTACCAGAGGATGCTGATATAACTAAGGTTGTATTGAATAGGAGTGGCTACGTTATTGAGATACCTAAGGATGAACTTACAATAACATATCTAGGTGATGGAGACTTTGAAGTGAATCTTACAATACCTGATGGTGAATGGGGCGGTGCTGATACTGAAGTTAAGGTGATAGTTGATACAACACGCTATGTTAATGAGCATCCAGACTGTTACGTTGAGTACATAGCTGTTTATCCATACATTATAACCTACATTATAACTAATGAGACAGCTTTCGCTGAAGAGAATGCTACTGGCTATAATGCTACATTCATATTTGGTAATAAGACTGCTCCTGGAGACTATGTTATGGTTAAAGGTTTCGGCTTTATAACACCAACTAGTGAAGGCGAGGAGCTTACAAGTTATGTAAAAGCATTTGTTGACTCAAATAGGATACTAGTACTACATGCTATGGATAAGGGCAACGGATCTATAATTGTGTTGCTTAAGATGAACTACACAACTGGAGGAGTAGTACCGCCTGGAACCTATACACTAAACATATCTGTTGATCCAGTGCACAACTATGCTACAGCTGGTTTAGAAGTAGCTATTGAGGACAAGTTGAAGAAGATGTTTATAGACCCCGTACCATTCTATAACGGCACACTATACAAGATCTACCATATCAAACTAACAGATCCATTCCAGCTATACTACCCACTAATAGGTAGTGAACCTGGAGACCACTTTGACTGGGCTCATATACCAAGTTGGTTCAACCATTCATTTGAGTTTATAAGCTTCCCAGATACAAGTGTTGATATAGACTTGCGCAACAAAGACTATAGTATAGACTTCTCATGGCTAACGCTATCGCTAACACATGGATATGGGCTATGGCATACTGGTAACGCTCTTGTAGACCAGTACCTACCTTATGGAGACTATACATGGCTTGTTAATGGCGAAGAGCCTAAGGCTATTGATGGTAGGACTATATTCTATGTACGTATACAGATTGATATAGACTACGACTCGCCAATAACTGATAGAGTTGGCTGCCGTGGACAGAACATTACAATATGTGCTATTGGACTACCGCCTAATGAGGATGTAAACGTAACCATACAGTATACAGTCTATGCTAATGGTACAAACTACTATAGTATATATCCAGGGTTGACTAGAGAGTATTGGGAAGGCGAGTTCAATGTAACAATAACTAGTGATGAAAATGGTACTGGCTGTGTAGAATTCAATACAACAGACTACTATCCAACAGACTACGTAACTAATGCTACACATGAAGTCGCTATTAAGAAGGGATGGGTTGGTACAAATGTTAAGGAGTACTTATTCTTTGAGTTTAATGCTACAATTACTGGAGTTAGTAATGAGACAGACTCATTTGAGTTAAAGACTCATGACACACAGCTAGACTTCTCAATGATATTCCATGTACATATACTATACAACATTACTGTAATAGAGCATGTAACAGTAACGGTACCACGTGAAAACGCTACAATAACAGTACCAGAAGTACTACTGCCTGGAGACACTGTTACTGTACAAGTGTTCATACACAAGAAGTCGGTCTACGACGCCTATGTTGATCCAGCTTCACTACTAGAGATCTCTGATGTAACAATTGATGGATATATGTTCTGGGAGGCATGGGTACGCCTAGTAGACCCATTAACTAATACACCAGTACTAACAGTATATGGAAACTCAACACCAAGTAGTCACCCAGAATGGCTAATAGCAGAAGATGTTGATGGTGATGGCGAGCTAGAGGTATGGTGGGCTATACCAGTAGATACTTCACCACTAGGGCTTGTAGGCGTTGATAAAACTTATCGTGTTGATGTAAGGATTAGATGGAGGTTTGCCAACTATTCATTAACACCAGAGATTAATGTTAGTGATGAACTATGCCATATCTATATGAACTACACTAGCTTTATACCATTCAATGTATCAGAGACATACTGGTACATAGGCGGCGACCACCAGCTTGTAACAATACTTGGTATACTAGAGTGGAAACTTGACAAGATAATTAACGATACTGTATGGCTTAAAGCTAAAGTTAATGATACTTACAACTACCTAACAATCAATATAACACAGTTCCTAGAATACATCAACAACACCGTTGTAGAGATACGTGGAGATGTAGCCATTATAAAGGCTGATGTAGCTATCATTAAAGCCAATGTATCAACACTAATAGATCTTGCTAGAGAAGCACATGTAAAGCTAGACCTCATACTAGGTAATCTAACAGTTATAGAGTATAAGATCGAGAATGTCAATGAGACCATACACCTAAGGCTAGATGAGATTAATGCAACTCTAGAAGAGATTCTATGGTGGCTACAGGATATCAAGTATGAACTAGAAGCATACTATGCAGAACTTGAGTGGAAGCTTGACGAGATCAATGAGACACTACATGTTATGAATGATACCTTACTCTGGAAGCTAGACGCTATTAACGAGAGCATTACGCTACGCATTATTATGGCTAAAGAACAGCTTGAAGAACTTATAAAGGCTGTTAATGAAACCATATTCCGTAGACTTGATAGATTAGAAGGATCTATTGAAGCATATATTGATGATAAGGTAGTCTATATTGAAGGATTACTGCATGAGGTAGTACATAATATTACAACAAATGTAACAATAGAGATACACAATGCTAGAGACGAGGTAATTACTAAACTAGAAGACATACTAACTAACCTAACAATACAGTTAACAACGCTAAAGAACGATCTAAACGCTAGCATAACCTATTACGGAGACACACTCATAGCTAAGATAGAATCAACTAATACATCACTACACCTAGTTATTAGAGAATGTTGTATGAACCTCACCAACCTGATAAAAGCTGTTAACACAACAATCCTAGACAGACTAGACGATATGGAGAGCAGTCTAGAAGCCTATATAGACATGAAAGCGTACGAACTAGAGATCTGTATAACAGATGCAGCTAACGATGTTAAAGAGAACATAACTATAGAGATTGGTGAAGCTAAAGACGATATCCTTAAAGCTATTGAGGACATGTTGACACGTATAACAAGTAGACTAGACATGCTTGAAGAACACATAAACGCTAGTATAGAGATTGCTAAAGATGAGACAATACTATTCATAAATGATAGCAAGAACGCTATAATAGCACGTATAGACAGCTGTTGTACAGAACTTAAAGACCTTATCATAACAAAGGCAAGCGATATCCTGGCTAGACTAGATGTATTAGAAGCTAATGTTGTTGCTAACATAACTGCTGCTAAGAACGATCTAGATATATTGATTAGAACTGTTAACTCAACACTATATGCTAAGATAGAGGATGAAGCAGACCGTATAGTAGGTATACTAAACAATGTCTACACCAGCCTATCAGACAAGCTAGACAATGTCAACGCCAGCATATCAGCTCTAATAACATACTATGGAGACATGCTAGAGCTTAAACTAGACTACATCAACACTACACTACATGGGGTTAACGCTACACTGTACTTCAAGATAGAGTCTGCTACAGCCAGTATACTAAACGCTATAAACAACATGCATACAGACCTATTGAATAAGCTGTATGAACTAGGCAATAACCTAACAGTACTCATAAACGATAGATCGGCTGAGATAAAGGTGCTTGTAGAGAACAAGGCTTCAGAAATAGTGTCTAACCTGTCACTAAAGATTGATGATGCGTCAAACAATATAATTAGTGAACTCAAGGCATTCGTATCAGCAAAGATCTCTGAAGTAATTGGAAATATAACGGATCTAAAGGAGAATGTATCAATAACCATCAAGGCCTACGCAGATATGTTTGAAGCTAAACTAGACAGTATTAACAGCACCATACACGTTAAATTAGATAACTACTACACAGCATTAAGAGACCTCTTAATAGCTATAAACACCAGCATCTTTAACAGACTTGATGAGCTTGAAACTGACTTAACACTACTTGTTAACGAGAAGACAGCTTATCTTGAAGGAGTAATATATAATGTAAGAGACGAGATACTAACTAACTTAACCATAGAGATACATGATGCTAGAGAAGACATAGTATCAGAGCTAACAAGCTATGCTACACAGATCCTTAACAGAATAGACCTTGCTGAATCTAATGTTGTTGCTAACATAACATCCTATGGTGATAGAATAGTAGCTGATATAGCTTCAGCTAATGCTACCATACACTTAAAGATTGAAGAGTGTTGTACAGAGCTCAAGGACCTTATAACAACAAAGGCTAGTGATATACTAACTAGAATAGCTGAGCTACAGGACAATGTAACAATAACTATTAAGACTTATGCTGACATGTTTGAAGCTAAGATTGATAGTGTTAACAGTACAATACATCTAAAGCTTGACAACTACTATAGTGCACTAATGAGCTTCCTAACATCTATGAATGCAAGCTTGTTCAGTAGACTTGATGAACTAGAAACCGATCTAACGCTACTCATTAATGAGAAGACAGCATATCTTGAAGGAGTAATATATAATGTAAGAGACGAGATACTAACTAATGTAACAATAGAGTTAACTAATGCTAAGGAGGAGATACTAGCAGCACTAGAGGCATCAACACTAGCTATACTAGCTAGACTTGACGAGCTTGAATCTAATGTTATAGCTAACATAACATACTATGCTGGAGTACTAGAAGCAGATATTATAAGCACTAATATATCACTACATGCTAAACTAGATGCGTACTATGTATCACTTGTAGACCTACTACTAGCTATTAATGAGAGCATATTCAGCAGACTTGATGAACTAGAAGGCAACCTAGTGGCATTTATTGAATACGAGACTTCAAGACTAGAGGGAGACCTATACGATGTTGAAGACAACATAATCTATGAATTAACAATAGAGATTGATAATGCTCGTGAAGAACTATCATCACTAATAACCACTGAGAGTATGGCTATACAGTCACTCATTACACTAAAAGCTGATGAGCTAAAGGCGTTTGTGAATGAGAGTAGATTAGAGATTCTAGCATCAATCAATGATGCTAAATTAACAATCTTAACTAGACTAGACCATCTAGAAATAGTACTTAACGACACCCGTGCAACGATAATGACAGAGCTATTTAGTATAGAGACAACGCTAGACAACATAATAGACTTAATCAACACAGCAGCTGATGAACTAGGTGTTAAAGTTGACAGCTTATCAGAATTTGTTGGAGACGTTAACGAGTCAATATATGGACTAGTACTAACTGTTGGTGACAACATCAAGGTAACAATTACTGGTAAAGCGGATGATATAATGAACCTTGTAAGTAGCTCAAGCGATGAACTAAAGAGTCTTATTGGCGAGAAAGCAAGCGATCTAGAATCACTTGTTGGAGATAAGTTTAGTGACTTATCAGATCTAGTAACTAGCAAGACTGATGAACTAAGTTCAGCCCTAGACACTGCTAAGAGCGATCTAGAGACATTAATAACAGATAAGTTTAGTGAGCTATCAGGTAAACTAGATGATACAAAGACTGCTTTAAGTAGTGATATATCAAGTGCACAGACAAGTCTAAGCAGTAGATTAGATGAGAAATCAGACGACGTATCACAGAAAGTAGACTCTGTAGACAGTAAGTTAGTAACCTACAGCCTTGTAACACTAATACTACTAGTCGTTGTCATTGGACTAGTAGGATATAGTGTAATAGCATTTAGAAGAGGCTAAAGAATTTTATATAAGAGGGTATTAAACCAAACCTTTTTTAATTCCTTCTCTTCATCAATATGGTTAGCTAGTGTGGTTTAAAACTTTTTTAATAAACAACCTTATTTAAGCACGTTCTCTAGTAAATAGGGAGGTTGTTGAAGGCTGTATCAAGCTATCTATCGCTAGTGGTAGCACTACTGGTTATAACAATGGTTTCAACAGCATCTATTATAGCTATTAATAGTATGGAGCGTACTATTCAGAAGTCTATAAAGGATGTTGGTAGAGAGGCTATTGTATATAGGAGGGTATGTCTTAAGAATAGTTCTATAGTAGTTATAAAGTTGTTAGAAAATACTATAATTCAAGACATAGTTGTTGTTGATCAAGTTAATAACAGTTTATCTAGACTAAGTAGTAGAGACCTATCTATAAATACTTCATGTAGATTCCTTGATAGAGAACTACAGTGTAGTGTAGGGGATCTAGTGGTTATTATAGTGCCTAGAGACTACAGAGTTTTACTAATAACTAATAGAGGTGTCTATATTGTCTAGAGCATTAACAAGTTATCCACTAGCAATTACAGCTATAGTATCTATCATAGCTGTACTAACGGTCTCTCTAACAATACTAGATACAATGTTTAGAGTATCTAGAGAAGTAGTTAGTATTAAGGGTAACTCCTTTATAGAAGACATAGACTACACGATATATAAGGAGGATCTCTACATACTATCTAGCTCTAATAAAATATACTATGAGATAATACTCTATCCAAACAATACAATAGAGACTATAGCTCTAAACACAACACCCTACTCTAAAGGCTTTCTCCACGGACCGGTTAAGATACCATGTAACCCTAGTGCATCTATAGCTGTAGTTGATGGAGAGAGTTTGGAAGTCGTTGATGTAATAGAGACTATGGATATAGCAAGTAACCTAGTATATAGTAGCAATAGTGTGAAACCACCAAGTCTATACATGAATATTTTAGAAAATAATCTAGAAACAATAGACCAGTTTGTTAAAGGTTCATACGTGTTTCAAGAGTATAGACCATTTAAAGACAATGTATTTACAACTTATTTAGAACCTGGAACTAGCTATCTAATAGACTTTAACGGTGTCATCTATAGAGATGGATATGTAAAACCTATACCCTTACTAAATGATACAATAGAGATTAACTATGAAATGTTTAGTGAGAATGTTAGTAGAATACTTAGTAATGGTTCAAGGGTTTATGGTAGATACAGTGTTCTATACAACATATCTCTAAACACACGATTAGTTGACAACAAGACTATAGGCTTTGAAAGCTTTAGTGATACAGGGTGGGCTATACCAGGTACATTATATAGAGTTGTTGAGGAACACACTATATACAATGGTTTAGTACAACACTATGGATTATACTCCCTACTATATGATCTAAACCATACAATAGACTATATACTCATACACGGTTTTAAAACAGGGAAGCTATATTGTGTACCCTTAAACGTGACATATAGTATAGAGTTACTTAATCAAACAAGTGTTATAGAAGTAGAGAACTGGACTATAGAGATAAACTCTTCACTAATACCCACCTTCCCTCTATACAGGGAGAGATTGAACAAGTCTATAGATGCTATACTATCCACTGGTAATGAAGCAATCCTGAAACTAGAGGTCACATACGACATACCCATACCTTATGTAAGTGATATATTTTACATAAACATTTCAGCACACATAAATGATCCTTTAAAAGAAGGCTCTGTAGAGATGATATATGGTGGGCTAGTAAGGCTTAAACTAGATAATAGTAGTCTAATAGATTATAGATTATACTCTAATAGTAGTATCATAGTGAATTCTACAATAGAATACCCTAGTCCTAACTATACACTATCTATAATAATAAGTGGTTCTAGTAGACAAGACCTCCTATATAATGGTTCTATATTATTAGATGTTCTAGGAATGGGTGATATTAATAGAGTAGAGTATATGTCTCCTGATATAATTCTAGAACCTGAGCCATTTCTAGTTATAAACAGTATTATAAGTGTTAATGGATATAGTATAGTATATGGCAACATATCAGATAATACTATATGGATATACTCTGAAGACTCTAGAGTGTATATAAACTATACAATACCACCAGCTATACGTCTTAACAATACATACATCTCTGTAGATGATGTAGCCTATATTCTTAGTGATATAGCTAGTAACATTAGTACTGTAGTTGTTGGAGACAAGGTATTCCACGGATCTAGCGTCTATGTACAGAACATGTATTGTTTAGAAGAAACTGTTTTTAGAGAACCAGTTCTAGTGGTTGAAACAAGTGTTCCTATAGAAGTGGTTGTAGAACATATAGATGGCTCTATAGTTGAAAGTGTTTTCTATAGAAGTGGTTCTCTAGAGTTAGAGGATAAACTAGTTTCTAGAATAAGTGTTTATTTAGTAAATAATGTTTCAATAATCTACCGTAGTTGTAGAGTAGGGAAGTTCTTCATATACTATAATGGTGGGTTAGAGGTAGGTGTTTTAGATAATAGTATAGTGTATGTTATGGGTTATCCAGTAGCTAGGATAGTTTTTAAAGACATAGAGGTTTATACCATACTTTCACCCATCTCTCTCCTACTTAAAAACCCTCCATGATAACGGGTGTAGTCTGTGACTGATGTAGTAGAGTTTATTCAACAAATAATACTTGATGTAACGATAATAGCGTGGGTAATGTTCTTCCTAACATGGGTTATAGGGTGGGCTCTAAAAGGCTCACCAATACCATTCCTTAGGGTAAAGCGTGCAGGACAGAGGTTTATAGAGGATGCTGTATGGGCTGCATTCTGGCTTGCTATGGGTAGTACAGTGTTTGCTTTAATAGCCTATATTGCTACACAATTCCAGCAACCATTCCCTGAACCACCAACGATCTAGGGCTAGCCGGAGGGCTGTGGTGATGTTATGGAGTATGAGTTCCTACTTACTGCTTTCTACTTGTCAGTACTCTCATACTATCTAGGTACACTATTCTATATGATACCGCTACCATTCTACTCTATTAAGAAGTGGGCTCCAACACTAATGGTTGACGGCGTTTTTTCTGCTACACTAGTATTTACATACACAATCATACTAGCTTTAATAGACTATATTGGAGGGGTACTGGGTAGTAACTGGACATCATTCTATCTATGGATTGGATTTAAAACAGGTATTGTAGCTACACTATTGACAATACTACGTATTATAGGTATGACGCTCTCTATGAGTGGTCTACAGTTTCTAGCAAACAGTATAATATCATCACTTATATCAATACTAACATATGTAATACTATCACTACTTATCATAACAGTAGTTGCAATGATTATAACAAGCTATGGAGCAAGACTACTAGCACTAGGTATACTACTGCATGCAGTACCATTTCGTCTTACAAGAGCTAGTGGAGCAATGATGATCTCTATAGTCATTGTATTCTCTATAGGTCTACCGTTAATGCCTGCTTTTGTAGAATATGTTTCAGCACCACTTATAGTGCCCGGGCTAGTTGTTACAGACTATGGGTTAGCATATGTTGTTGTAAACATAACTGATACAGTAGGTAACAGTATACCATACACCTTGTTTGAAGCATATCGTCTAGATAACAATAGATTACTGGCTAGATACATAGGTAGTAGAGAGGGATACATAGATACGTGTGATCCAGATAAGGGGTTGCCAAGTAGTAGAAGCTATGGAGTAGTTGTAGAAGTTGGTGGAGCTAGACTAGTTGATACAGTTAATCCAGTAGAGGACTATAAACAGTTAAACAACACAGTCTATAGACTAGATCTTAGATACAATAAGCTATTATCAATAGGTGTTACTAGGTTCATATACTTAAACAACTCTATACTAAAATCACTGACAATTAGCCAAAACCACTACACACTAGAACTAGATGTAGACCAGGAGACAGCTATCTATATAGTAGTACAGACAAGTGATACGGTAACAGTGTATATTGATGGCTATGGAAGGAGTCCTGATAGAACAGACTACTATACATGGTATGGTGTAGAACTATACTCTCATACATACACACTAGATACTGGAAGCCATGTAGTTGACTTATACATAGTCTATGGTGATACAGAGACACCGGAAATAGATGAAGTCTACTACCTACGTGATGTAGCAAATATTACACTAACAAGGCCTATAACACTGATAAACCCAATAGCATACCTTATATTCAACCTCCTTATAGCACCACTAGCCTATATAGCAATACTATTCTCAACATCATACGCACTTGCTAGACTACTTGGCGGTACACGCCCTAGTATCCTATACGCAGTCACTATGGGGAGGAGGATTGGGTAATGGATAGAGTTGAGAAGATAATATGGGTTATGATAGCTATAATAGCAGTTGTATCAATAGTTTCATCACCTAAACCACTAACTATAATCCTAAACACGTTGTTCATAACCATCATAGTCACACTAAGGCTTGTCTTAAATAGAGTTGGTGAGAGATATGAAGTTTAAGAACATACTAAAAGCTTTTCTAGGAGACAGTCTAGACTATGAGATAGCTGATGGAGTTCTCATACTATCCTATAGAGGTAGGTTTCACGGTATAAAATACTTGGTTGCAGATGAGGTAGACTACGGGTTTAAAGACCTTGATCAAAGGACTGTGTATAGACTAGTTGAGTCGTATACAAGCATATATTCTAGACTACCAGTTGGTAGTGAGCTTAAGATTGTTAAACTAAGGTTTAATAAGAAGAAGTTTACCCGCCGTATAGAGAATGAGATGGTTAATATAAAAGCTGTATTAGAGACTACTAAAGAACCACATCTTATTAAGAAGTTTGAGAGAAGACTAGGTATTCTAGAGAGACTATATCATAAGATTATTAGTTTAGAAGATATTGAGAGAATACAGCTTATAGTTAAGATACATGGAGAGTCTAGTAGTAGAGAGAACTTGTTAGAGAATCTTGAAACACTAGCTGATATGGTTAAAAACTTATTCCATATAACATACGGGGTTGAGCTAAGGTGTGCTAGAAGGAATGAGGTTAGAAGGATTATAGAGTATGAGCTTGGTCTTACAAGTAGAGAACTAGGTATAGGTAGAGCAATAGTTGTTGAAGGTAAGAGGATAGCAACAATACAGCCAATACCATATACTAAAAAGCCTAGACTTGAGGAGATGGATGGTGTATACCTTGGATACGATATAGAGACTGGATGGCCTGTTGTAATAGATAGAGATGCACTGTATAAACACTTGCTTATCGTAGGCCCTACTGGTAGAGGTAAGACTGTCACACTAGCTAGTATTATTGAAAACCTTATAGCACTTGGAGGTGTTGATGTTATTGGTATAGATTTTAAAGGGGATCTTGTAGAGCTTCTTCAAAATGATCTACTATGTATAGTTGGTCCAGAGAGTCTTCCATTAAATATTCTTGTAAGACCAGACTATATACCACGTGTTGACTGGGTTTTAGTTGTTAATGAGCTTCTTAACAAGGTTCTTGGTGTTGATTCTAGGAGGGTTTCTTCAATACTGAACGTTGTTGTTGATGAGGATAGGGTTTTAGAGTATATTGATCCTGAGAAGCTTTTACTAGATAAAGACTTGTCTATACTAGCTAATGTTATAGAGATTGTTAGTAAGAAGCCTGATTATAATAGGTTTTTAAAGCTTATTGATAGCGGTAACACAGTCTTCAACCTACATGGTTATGGGGTTGCTTACCAAAACCTCTATGGCGGACTAGTATTGTCTATAGTATCGTATCTTGTATCTACTAGTAAGTTGTTTAATAGAGTAGTAGTTGTTGATGAAGCATGGAGGGTTATGGGGATTAAGACACTTTATACACTAGTTAAGGAGGGTAGGAGCCGCCGTGTAGGCGTTGTTCTTGCTACACAGAATATTGAGGATGTTCCTCCAGAAGTCCTTGATAATATTCATACAGTTATAGCCTTTGGATCATATAGTGATAGCTATATTGGTAAACTTAGAGAACTACTAGGGCTTAGAGATACGTATGTTGAAAAGCTTAAGAGAATGGGTGTTGGAGAAGCAGTCATGATTACTTCAATGGATAGCCATCCAGTATATGTGAGAATAGAGCCTCCTACAAAGCTTGAGGATAAGATTAAACAAGGTGTTGTACGTATAGTATAGAACTGGTTATGATGAATGGTGGGCTTTACGGATCAAGTTGGTGAAGAATGCGGTCGTATCTGAACCTATATAGTTATTAACTATACTATATGGTATGGTGTATGAGAGGTGGTTTGTAGTGGGTGGGAGGCAGAGAACAAGCTTGTTTATGACAAAAGAGAAGAAGATTGGAGAACAGGAGAGAGGGAAGACTGGAGGGAAGGTGAAGAAGAGGAGGAAGAAGTAGTTGATAATGGCGTCTATACTAGGTCTTTTGATATAGCTGTCCTCCTCCCATCAACAACTCTATCTAATGAGCCTAGTGTTAGAGAGAAGACTCTTAAATACTATCGTATAATCCGTAGTCTATCTATATTTAGGGTAAATGAGCTAGTATTCTATACTGACCCATTGGTTGAAAACAGTAGAGGAGATCTTGAGCTTATAGAGTATCTACATAAATACTATCTAACACCGCCGTATCTTAGGAAGAAGCTTATACCATTAAAGAATACTCTAAAATATGTTGGACTAACACCTCCACTACGTATTCTACTGCATAGTGTTGGTAGGAAGCCTAGAGTTGGTGAGTATAGAGAGGGTGTTGTAGTAAGTGTTTATTCTAAATACATAGTCTATGTTGATGCTGGAGCTAGGGGTTTGTTTAGAGTATATTGTAGAGACTATACTCCTAGTAAGGGAGAACTTGTTGTATTCAAAGTATCTTCTCTAAATCCTTTAAAAGGTTTTTCTAGTAGAGACCTCCTGGATAGAGTATATTGTGGTCCAAGACTATCTATTAGGGATAGTCTTATAGACTTGCTTAAAGGCTATAGAAGAGACAAGTACTATGTAGTAGCTACGAGCCGTTATGGAGAAAATGCTTCTATAGAAAAACTAGTTGTTTTAGGGAAGGAAGTGGGTAGGTATAAGGGTTTAGTAGTTGTCTTTGGCTCACCATACTATGGACTATACGATATTGTTAGAGAACAAGGGTATAGGCTTGAAGAACTAGTAGATACTGTTTTAAACACACTCCCAAGACAGGGTACAAAGACTATACGTATAGAAGAAGCACTACACTCAACACTAACACTATTAAACATAGTAATCCCTTAAACACTATGATGCATAGAACTTAATACTCCCCTACACAATAAAACCACTATACAGCCGTAGGTGAAGAGAGAATGGGAGCTAGGAAGAAGTCAGCGCCAAGACACGGATCGCTTGGTGTAAGGCCTAGAAAGAGGGCTTCACGTATAGTTCCACGTGTAAGAAGCTGGCCTAAAGTAGAGTGTGAACAGCCTATACTACTCGGCTTCCTAGCATACAAAGCTGGTATGACACATGCTATAATAGTTGATGACAACCCGCACTCCTATACTAGTGGTAAAGAGATTATGGTCCCAGTTACTGTACTTGAAGCACCTCCACTACTTGTTCTTGGTGTACGTGGTTATACATACCATGTATCAACTGGTTTAAGAAGTGTTGGTGAGGTTTGGAGAGATCCTTTGGAGACACTGGAGAAGCTTGCTGAAGAGTTTTCTAATAACCCGTTTGTAGGTAGGAGTGTGGAGGCTATTGTTAGACAGTATTATAGGGGGTTGAGGAAGAAGCTTCCATGTATTGTTAAGGAGGATAAGAGTCTAAAGTATGGGTACAAGTTTTTAGAGGGTGATTGGGAGTCTAAACTAGATAGGCTATTGTCTCGTAGACTAGTTGATGTAAGAGCTATTGTGTCAACAATACCTGTTGTAACAGGTGTTGGTAAGAAGAAGCCTGAGATACTTGAGATAAAGATTGGTGGTGGGGAACTAGGTGATAGAATAGAGTATGCTAGGAAGATACTTGGTTCAGCAGTATATGTATCCGATACATTCAAGGAAGGACAGTTTATTGATATAATAGGCGTTACAAAAGGTAAGGGGTTTCAGGGAGTTATTAAACGGTTTGGCGTAAAAGAGCTACCTAGATGGCATAAGCATAGGAAAGGTAGTAGGAGAATAGGTGCTAGAAGCCCAGGGTTTGGAACAATAAGCCCTGTACCACAAGCTGGACAGATGGGCTTCCACCGTAGAACAGAGTATAATAAACGTATTATAAAGATCGGTTTTAACGGCTTAGAAGCTACTCCATCAGGTGGTTTTCTAGGATACGGTATTGTAAAGACACACTACATACTAGTACAGGGATCGGTTATTGGCCCACGTAAGAGAACTCTAGTACTAAGACACCCTATTAGACCCCCAGAGTGGAAGCCTGATTCTCCACCACAGATAATCTATTTGAGTCTAACTAGTAAACAAGGTGTCTAGAGGGGAGTAGCTATATGGTTTGGGAGATAGTTATACCATTAAAGATTGAGAAGGCTAAAACAGTAGTCTATAACCTAGAAGCAAAAGCTGTAAAAGAGACTGTGCTACCAGAGGTATTTTCAATACCAGTAAGGAAGGATGTTATAAGAAGAGCATTCCACTCAGCATTTACAGCAAGACTACAGCCTAAGGGTAGAGACCCACTAGCAGGTAAGAGGACAACAGCACGTAGCTGGGGTGTTGGTAGAGGAATAGCACGTGTACCACGCATACCTACTGGTAGAGTAGCGTTCATATCATTTGCTCGTGGAGGACACCGTGCATTCCCTCCAACAACATTGAAGAAGATTCATGAAGAGATTAATAGGAAGGAGATGGCATATGCAGTAGCATCAGCACTTGCAGCAACAGCTAATATAGAGTTTGTGAGGAAGCGTGGACACTGTTTTAAAGTTGATAAACTACCCGTAGTTTTAGCTAAAGAGGTTGAAGAAGGTATTAGTAAGGCTAGAGAAGCACGTGATTATCTAGAGAGGATTGGTTTATGGAGTGATATAGAGCGTGCTCATAGGAGGATAAGGGTTAGAGCTGGTAGGGGTAAGATGCGTGGTAGAAGATATGTTGAACCAAAGAGTATACTGTTTGTATTGTCTAGTACAAGTTCTCCACTAGCACTTGCTGTTAGAAACATGCCTGGCGTAGATGTTGTTACTCCAGAGAATCTCAGTATACTACATCTGGCACCTGGAGGTGTGCCTGGTAGATTAACTGTTTTTATAGAAGACACACTAGATGTTATAGCTAGTAAGTATAGGGTGATAACACTATGAGCGATCCATACAAGATCATTATAAGGCCTGTTCATACAGAGAAAGCTATCAATCTTATAGAGAGACAGAATACTCTAGTACTCATAGTTAGCCAGAGGGCTAGTAAGCACGATATAAAACAGGCTGTAGAAACAGTATTTAATGTAAAGGTTGAGAAGATACGTACACTAATAACACCACGTGGTGAGAAGAAAGCATATATCAAGCTTAAACCAGAGTATCGTGCATCAGATATAGCTTCACAACTAGGTATACTCTAGAGGTGGTTGTCTATGGGTAAGAGAATACTTGTGCAAAGAGCTGGACGTGGAACACCAGCATTCCGTAACCGTGGGCACTTACGTGTAGGTCCAGCCCACTACCCACCAATAGCAGGGATTAAGGAGACACTACGTGGTAGAGTAGTAGACCTACTACACGATCCAGGTAGATGGGTTCCACTAGCAAGGATCGTCTTGGAGAATGGTGAGGAATTCCTAACACCAGCTGTAGAGGGAATGTATGTTGGACAAGTAATAGCTATTGGGCCGCAAGCAGGTATCAGGAATGGAAACATACTACCAGTAGGAGCTATACCAGAAGGTACACAAATAGCAAATATTGAGGTAAGGCCAGGTGATGGAGGGAAACTAGTACGTTCAAGCGGTGCATACGCTGTCATAGTAGGGCGTAGTGGTAATAAGACAATAATACAGTTGCCAAGCGGTAAGGTTAAGGAAGTACCGAATAATGCAAGAGCAATAATAGGTGTAGTAGCTGGTGGAGGTAGACCGGAGAAACCATTATTGAAAGCAGGAGCATCCTATCATAAATGGAAGGTTAAAGCACATAAATGGCCTCGTGTACGTGGAGTAGCAATGAATGCTGTAAGCCATCCACATGGCGGCGGCAGCCACCAGAGTGTATCATTTCCATCAACAGTATCACGTACAGCACCGCCTGGACAGAAAGTTGGGCACATAGCTGCTCGTAGAACTGGTAGGAGGAAAGGCTAGTTATAGTATATAGTATTGTAATGCTCTCTCTTTTAACTAGAATTGATTAATAAGGGATCTATTGGAAGATTTTTAAACAAACATTTTAAATACTTGATGGAGGACGCAGTATTGCTAAATAAACTAATTAAACAATGTTCATTATATAATTAAACAGTATTAAACATTATCCTAATAACACCAATACAAATTTAAGTAAAGACTTAAAAATAACCATAGTATATGAATATACATGAAAGATAAAGGTGTGTGTTAAAGGGGTGTAGATATATGCCTAAGTGTCCAAAGTGTGGAGCTGAGGTAGAGAAGCCAATTAAGACTTGGGTTCTAGCTCCTAAGGGAAGGAAGGGTGTTGTAATCGGTCTATTCAAGTGTCCAAACGGACACTACTTCAGAGCTAAGGCTGAGTAAAGAGTCTAATAGTATCTAGTCTAAACCCATATGTTTTTTAACAACCTTTAAACTCTCTCTCAAATAATCTATTCTAGAAACTGGATAGTGAATTATAATAGTACCTGCTCTCCACTTTATCTCTAATAATACTTCATCTCTACCTCTAGTTTTCATCAATCTTACATCCTTTATACTGTTATAATCTAAATCTACGCACTCGCCAACATCCTCTCTACTAACTCTAACTCTATAAACAACTCTGTCAACAAATGGACTATACCTCTTCTTCCTAAAACCAGTAGAATAAGGTATAGTGCATATCCTCAAACCACTACACGAAACCTCTAGTATACAGTATTCAATACCGTGTCTAACAACATAGCCTCCATAAACAACTATTCTACTACACTCCAATTACTCTACACCAGTAGTAGGCTTAGGATACTATAGTTAATTAAGGGAATAGTTTATTCTTGATTATATAGTATATGTACTTAGGAGAGAAACAATATGATTGATAAGGATGATCCGGTGGTTAAGAAGGTATACGAGATCTATGGACTAGCTATTGAAGAGTCTAAACCAGTTAGGAATCCAGAGCTTATGATAAGGTTTTTAAGAGAAAAATATAGGCTACTAGTAAAACCACGTATAGTATACTTAACAATAGCTGCATTCCTAAACAATAGACCAGTATTATTCGAGGGACCGCCAGGTACTGGTAAAACAGAGATTGGTGAAGCAATACTAACTCTATGGGCTGGCAAGACAGCATTCATATTACCATGTAGTGAAAACTATGATGAATACCGTGTTATAGGAGACTTCCACCCCGTAATGGCTATAAGTAAGGGTTTTAATGAGGAAAGCTTTATACCAAGGCCATTGCTTGCAGCATTGATTTTGGATGCTGGCATACTTATTGACGAGGTACGTAGGAGTAGTGAGGAGTTCCAAAACCTTCTTCTAGATATTATTGATAAGAGACGTATTATTGTTCCAGAACTTAAGAAGGTTTATAGACAGAAGGGTATTGGTTTCCAAGTCATACTAACTAGTAACCCAGAGGATATAGCACAGAATGAACTTAGTGATGCTTTTCTAAGACGTGTTGTTAGGATAAAGTTTAGTTATCCAAGTATAGAAGAGGAGTTGGAGATTCTGAAGCTAAGGCTTAGAGACAACCTAGACTATATACCAAAACCACTAGTTAAGAAAATGCTTAATGTAGTCAATGTTTTAAGAACTAAGACAGTATATAAGCCAGGTCCATCAGACACTGTTTCATGGGGTATACTTGCTGTTAAAATAGCTATGTCTCGTGGTGATAATAGAGCATCTATAGATGACCTAGTTAGTTCTGGTGAAGCAGTCCTTATTAAGAATGTTGAGGATGAAGAAGTTGTTAGAGAAATACTCTATAGAGAGTTTAAGAAGTAGGTCAGAGCATATAGTTTTCTCACTAGTAAATGCTCTCTATAAACTAGGTTATAGAATACCTATTTCACAGACTATAGACTTTATTAAAATCCTTGAAACATACATGGTTTTGAAACATTATGCTGAACCATCATATCCGGAGATTATTGAATTAGCTGAATCAGTATTTACAACAATAAATTGGAGTCCAAAACTTAAACAAGAACTACTAGATCTTTTGGAGAGAAAACGTGTGAGGCTGGAAAGTGGTTTAAGCCAGAAAATAGTATCTAGGATTAGGTTTGGTAGAGAAGTAAATGTTAGAGAGATACTCTCTGGTAGACTGTGTAAGAGTGATATTGAGACATATATTGTTATGAGGAAACTAGGTATTATACACCGCATTAGATCTGGTAAGTATAGAGCTGTTAAGT
>Ga0190312_1000141_pt1 | contig 26151 bp, 26 predicted proteins | sample 487007910_MG_FD_165046 | JGI IMG/M metagenome (GOLD analysis project Ga0190312, IMG submission 165046) | Hydrothermal vent sediment bacterial communities from Southern Trench, Guaymas Basin, Mexico - 4870-07-9-10_MG | ecosystem: Environmental > Aquatic > Marine > Hydrothermal vents > Sediment ... | reverse complement strand
AGCTAGACTAGTAGCTTTAGCAGATCCTGCAGAAAAATCCCTTAAATTTGCTTTAAAGAGAGTAAAAGAAGTCTTTTCAAAGGAAATTCAGCATCTAAAAGAAACAGGGCTCGACGACGAAGCCGACCGATTGTCGCAAATAGTTTCTGAGATTAAAGTATACCGAGACTACAAAGAAATGTTGAATAAAGAAGACTTAGATTTAGCTGACATATGTACGCCTCACAAGTACCATGCGCCTATAGCTGTTGATGCTCTTAAAGCTGGAGTAAACGCTATGGTAGAAAAACCTCCTGCTAGAACCTATATTGAGGCCCTGAAAATAGTTGAAGCAGTTAAAGAGTCAGGCAAGTTTTTCCAAGTAAACGAGAACTATATTTTTGCACCAGTAGTGTATTTAATGAGAAAAACTCTAGAGACAGGGCTATTAGGCGAAATAGAGTATCTCATTGTTCCGTGCTCGCACTTAGGACCTGAGGGAAAAGCCTGGTTCTGGGATCCCGAAGTCGGCGGAGGAGGTTCCCTCCTTGATATGGGTGTTCACGCAATAGGAATAGCATGGTACTTAGCGGGCTTAAATAAAGAGCCAGTAGCAGTTAAGGCAGAAAAATTTACTGGCATAACTATTCGTTCAAAGTACCGCTTTATAGACGACTACTACACTAGAATAAAAGTCGAGGACGATGCTCATGTCATTATAAGATTTGAAGACCCTGAAGACTTCTCGCAGACAACAGCTCTCATAGAGGGAGCGTGGAGTGGAAAAGAGTTCGAGTCAATAATGGTTTTTGGTACAAAAGGAGTCTTGAGAGATGTTAGAAAAGACGATAAAGTCTACTTAGAGTTTCGAGAGTACTCTGGTTCATCGAGGCTAATGGAGGTTGCGGGAGCAAAATCTCCCATCTTGAGCGAAATAAGATACATGTGCAAATGCATTCTAACAGGAACAAAGTCGATACTAAATGAAGAATATGCAGCTGAAGTAATGGCAATTATTGACTCAGCCTACTACTCTGAAATGCAGGGAAGAAAAACAGTTTTCCTAGAAGACTTCAAGAACTTCGCTAAAAAACTTATAGAAGATTATGGAGAAAAGGCTTCAGAAAAATTCATTGAAATGAAAACAAAATATTTCTCCAAGCTAAAGTAGGCCGAATATTTAAATATTTATTTTAAAATATTGTGATATTTAATTGAAGCTATATAATGACTAATATTTAAACTATTTACTTTAGTTGTGAAAAATTGATGTATAAGTAATTTTAAGAGCACTTAAATGAAATTTTACTTCAATATTAAATTAGCTAGGAATATCAGCGACCATTAAAGTAGGTAAGCTAGCTTTATATAATATTCTGGCGCGAATATTCTGGTGAGAATATTCAGATTATAATAGATAGATGGGAATGCAGTAAACTCAAGGAAATGGATGCGTGGACTCTTGTTTATGGAAGGCGTAAAACTGGTAAGACATTTATGTTAAGGAAGTACTTAGACTGGAACATTTATGTTCTTGTCTCTCGGACAGGGGTGTGTTTTGTTGAAGAAAGGGGGGAAGGTATTGAGGTGCAGAATTATGAAAATGCGTTGAAGAGAGTATTTGAGGTTATTTCAGGCGGGGGTCTAGGTGTAGTAGATGAGTTTCAGAGGCTTCCTGAGCATTTATGGGACTTTATAGCTCTTAAGAAACTTGATGTTCGTGGAAGACTAATTCTATGTGAGTCTAGTTTATCTGTTACTAGAAAAGTTTTTAGCGAGAAAAGTCCTCTACTAGGTCTTTTTATGCCATTTAAAGTAGACTTAGTCTCTCCAGCAGACTCTGTTCTCGCGTTCGCAAAAATATTTGACTATAAGAACGCTATACTCTGGGCTTGCATAGCTCGTGATCCCTGGATTCTTGGAGTTATGAAAGTAGAGGGAGAAATTGTAGATAAATTGAAGCCTAATTACAGGCTTTTAGCTAGTTCAGCTACTGGTCTCGTAGGCGAAATTTTTGAGGAAGAGGAGAGGAAGCTTACAAGGCTATATGACGCTGTTTTAAGGTTTCTTGCACTTGGATACTGGTCTTCTCGAGACTTGGCGCAAAAACTCTATGAAGCTAAACTTATTCAAAGACCGGAAGCCGGAGTCGTTACAGGAATTCTTAATCAGCTAGTCAACATGGGTCTCGTAGAGAAAGTTCGTTTATGGCGAACACGTGGAGCAAGAGCATTTTATAAACATAGATCAAGTCTTCTATCAATTCTGCTTTATCTTGACGAAAAGTACAGTGAGTTAGGACTTGATCCTTCGCGTGAAACTATAGTAGGAAAGCTCGGACTAGAAGTCCAGTTCTTTATAGGAGAGCTGCTAGCGCAGTATAAGAATCTCACGAGAGCCTATGTAGTACTACCAGGAGGCGGAGATGTAGACATAGTACTGCTGAGCGGAAATACTCCCATTATAGGCTACGAAGTGAAAATAGGCTCAATTACTTCAAGTGAAGCGCGCAGAGCTATGGAAAACATGAAGAAACTGGGAATTCCTAGATTCGGGCTAATAAGCTTAACAGGAGAAGTACCAGAGATAGGTGACGAGCAGCTTACAGCACAAGACTTAATCAATATAGCGGCTAAAATAGCTAGAAAACAGAAGAGAGAAGAAATTAGCTAAAGACAGGTAGTCGGCTACAATTGAGTGTTTATTGTTCGCCAAGCTTTTATTAACGATCTAAATTATTTAAACTGTGGAGAAGATAGAAGTAGCTGTAGGATTAATGGTCATTATTGTAGGAATTTTCCTATACTACATTTCAGTCGAAATCGAGAACAGAATTCAAATTAAAGAAGAAACTATACCTTCATTTGAAAAATCATCAATAGTATTTTACAATATAACATATGTTGTTAAAGCAAAATATCTTGTAGTAAACACATATAAAATACCTATCAAGGACTATGTTTATGTAACACTACCCCGTAATACTACTTACCAGAAAGCGTATCTTCTCTCAATGATACCTAAGCCCACTAAAATTGAGAGAGATGAAGACGGAAATACTTTTGCAGTAGTTGTTGTTAAAGCAGAGCCTGGCGAGAAAGTATGGATTAATGCCACTTACTTAGTGAAAGTCTCTGGCTACAAGATATTCTTTAATGTCAATGAAAGCAAGTGGCCTAGCTACTCTATGGTCGCAAAATATACTGTTAAAACAAGGCTATGGAATACTGAAAGAGAAGATGTAGTAGATTTAGCGTATAAACTGAGAAAGGGGTCTACGCCGCTTGAAATAGCCATAAATGTGGCTAAATGGGTTCAAAGTCACATATCATATACAATTCTCATGACACGTGTAGGCTCAGACGGAGCTTTAGTCAAGACACCTCTAGGCTATATCATTAGAGGAGACTGTACTGAAGTAGCCGATGTCTATGTAACGCTTATGAGAATACTCGGCATACCTGCGCGCACAGTTTTCGGAATGCTTCTCAGCAAACACGAGTCCAAATTATGGATCAATATGTCTACTGCCTGGTATGAAGGAGAAAAACTCTTAAGACACTGGGGAGGCCATATGTGGAGCCAAGTATATTTGCCTCCATGGGGCTGGGTCGACGTAGAGCTTCTAGAAGAACCTCGAGTAAAGCTTGGAGACTATTCTAATTTACACATAGTTTTCGGCATAGAGGAAACAAAGTACTATGGAACAGCTCTAGGTAATCTCTGTGCACCGAGCTACTTGACTCTAGAGTATATTGAAATGAAGTTCAAACCTAAGTAGAGGGGGTAAATTATGAGAAAAATAGTTCTCCTTATAGTAATTCTGCTTACATTAGCTCTCTTAGCAGAAGTAAAATCTCAAGAAGAGCGCTACTGGATTGCACTAAACTTTGAAGTAAACATATCGGGCGACGGCACTACAATAGTTAAAGCTAAGCTTCATCCATTTACTTCTGAAGGAAAAAGTCTTTACGGAGATAGAAGAATAGAAGAAAACTTAAAAGCTTCGTCAAGACAGATAGTTGAAGAAATACTCTTGATGTTCGCAAACTCACCAGACACGATAAAGTATAAAGTTCTAATAGAATTCAGTAAAAACGATAATATAATAGTACTATGCGACGTAGGAAACACCGGTAAGTTAAGTAAAATGAAAGGAGCATACATTATCGAAGTGCTAATATACCTTAATACAAGCGAGTTTATTCGAAAAATAGACGAAAACCTTTACGAAATAACAATAAGAGATAGCTATACGCACAGAGACCCAAGAAGCTGGATAGACATCCTCTCAGTTGAGTTCAGTAAAGGAGCAACTCTAGTCAATTATACTTGGCTACCTGCATCGGCTCACGGGCCTCTCAAAGAAACAAAATCAAGTTTACTCTGGGTAAACTACAACGAGTTACAAGCACCCGATTACTATATTTTTTACGTTAAACTACCCAGAATTAAATTTGCTTTAAGACCTGAGCTCTATGGAAAAATAGTTAATGTATCTAAAGTACCTGCAGGTATAGAAGTAACTATAGAAAACAATTCAAGTACTTCTGGGTATTTCTACTTAAGGGTTTTTGCTGAAGACTTGGAGCAGACAGTTAAAGTCTACATTAAGGCTGGGGAACAAATATTTGTCGAAGTACCTTTATTAGGAAGAAAAAGTAGCGAAGTTGTAGTAGTAGAGCTATTATCGGGGAACAGTGTATTAGATAGGAAAAAAGTAGTGTTAAAGGAACTAAAGGAATTTCGCAGAAAACCATCTGAACTTATGTTTCTTCAAATATTTAGAATAGTGTCTATTGCAGTAATAATTGTCGGCTTAATCATAGTTATATACGGTATATTCTACAAGCCTTCGAAAAGAGTAGCTTATAGTCCTTATTACGAGCACGAGGCTCCGACTTGGACTAATTACTAAGACTTAAATAAACTGCTTTATATTGAGTTGAGTGTCTAAGAAAATATCGCTATTGCTGTTACTGTGGACTGTAACATGTTTCCCGCTTTTAGGAAACTTTGCTCAAATAATGTCAAACACCGCTCTCACATTCAAGGCTAGAGCTCTTGGTTTTTCTGCACTACTGATAGGTAGCTTTACTTCAGCTTTTATGATTACTCGAGGACTCGCAGCAGTTGTCTCCGGCTACATTAGTGACAAGATTAAGCGTAGAGGAGTGTTCGCTGTAATGGGATTCGCTTTAAATTCCTTTGTGGCACTAGGGTATGCTTTATCCAATACATGGACTCAGCTAATATTATTCTCGTTTCTAAATGGAATTGCCTCAGGCGTACTATGGCCAAGTGTTCAAACTATCGTAGTAGAGTTATCGCCGTCTAGTTGGAGATCAAGCATAATGTCTATTTACTTTGCGTTAGGCTCTCTAGGTTCTGTACTAAGTTATCTTGCTTACTCGAGTTTCTATGCTGGCAACTACTTTGAAGCATTTCTATGTGCTTCATCCATTTTAATCCTCATGGCTTTTTCAGCCACACCTTTAGCCCGCCGCTACACTACTATAGTTGAGAAAAAGCATGTAACAGAGAAAATTCATGTAACTGAAGTAGCACTCGCTCTCACGGCAATGTTTCTAGCAGGACTGATTGTTAGTACACGTCCATTAGTCCTACTCTACCTCAGAGACGTTCCCAGGTATAGCGAAGAACTGGCTTCAAGCACAATGTCTATAGTGACTTTTATAAGCCTTATATTGAGCCTAATGATAGGTTTTCTTGCAGATAAAACCGACTGGATAATAGGGTCGCTAATAGGTTTTATCATAGGAATACTTTCTCTGACGGGTGTTTACAGTCACAACTACGTTGTCTTAGCGGCTTCTCTAGGAATCCTTTTAGGCTCATTCTCAGCAATGTATCCTTTGACTAGAGCCGTTATGGGTAAAGTAAAGGCGGCTCATAGAGGACTCTTGATAGGTTTAGTAAACTTGACAGGAAACATTGGAGCAGTAGTAGGCCCACTAATATTAGGCCACATATATGATGTTATCGGACCCTATTGCTTAATTCAAGCCTATGCAGTAGTTCTATTAACTTTAATAGTAATGTTCACTAGTGTAAAATTGCTTAGAGCAGTCAGTTTTCTTAGAGAACATTTCATAAAGTTTTCTTTTAAATCTTTTTAAATCTTCTTCAAATAACGATTTTAATATAAGAGATTTTTCAGCAAGAGCAATAATTCTATCTACATCAAGCTCTATTGCATAAGCGTGTCTAAATACATGACGAAAGCCTCTAAGTTCATTTAAATAAGTATAACTCTCTTCAGAAATAAGGCTTGGTCTAATTCCTTTGATTTCAATAAGCATCCTCCTTAAAAGCTCTATGTGATATCGAGCAGGGTCCTCGATACGGTTTTCGAAGAACTTCGCTATTATTTTAAATAAGTCTTCATAAGCGCAGTAAAGATTGTGAAGTCTATACGCGAGAGAATCTCTGAGATCTTCATTATCTTTATTTTCTTTAAGTCTCTTTAATTTTTCTTCAATACTTTTATATATCTTTAGTATTTGATTCCACTGATAATCTATTTCTGCAAAAAGAACTGCTAATCGGGCTTCCATAAAATTCCCTCTTTTAGTACTTTTTCGCGGAAAAAACTTGGAGCTTTCTCTAATTCAATTACATCTACTTCTCTACCTAACTCGCTGCTGAGAAAAGCTACTGTGTAGAAAAGCTTGTTAGGCTCTAGTTTCTCGAAGGCAATATCTATATCAGATTGTATGCTATATTCTCCTGGACAGACTAAAGAGCCAAAAATATAGGCTTTTTCAAAAAATACTTTTTCTCTTAGCTTTCTTAAAACTTTCTTTGTTTTAAATAAAGTTTCTTGCCTAAGTCTTTCTCTTTTCAATAGCTCCTCTTCTAGTACTTTTTCAAAGAGAGACATTTAATTTAACCCGGTATTATATTTGCGAAAGCTAGCTAAAATTTTTAGCCGCTGATTACACGTAATCAAAGAAATGAGCCTTAAATTCAAACCTATTTGGGCTGATTCACTTGGAGCAAAATCTTTCTCAACGCTCGTCGAGACTCCTGACGTAACTATTCTAATAGATCCTGGAGTAGCCATTATGCACGGGTCTTTTCCTGCTCCACCTGACCTTAAAGAACAGTGGGTTGAAGCAGGCTACGAGAAAGTAGTCGAGGCATCAAAGAAAGCTCAAGTAGTAGTAATAACACACTACCACTACGACCACTTCACAGACTTTGACGAAGTACTTTACAGAAACAAGACTATTTTAGCTAAATCACCCAATGAATACATTAATGATTCTCAGAGAGGAAGAGCACTAAAATTTTACTCTAAGCTTTTTGGGCTAGAAGAAATTTCGCTCGATGAAGTGATGGAAGAGCCTGTTGAAAAAGAGTATCCTCATCCGCTCGAAGACCTGCCCCACGCAACTAGCATAGACTACGGCGACTACAGCCGTAGGAAAAAGGAGCTTCTAGAAAAAGGCTTCAAGTGGTTCAAAGGCCGTGTAAAAAAGTGGAATTCATATAAGCGTATACCTGAACATGAAGGCGAAGTATTCAAGCTCTTTTTTGCCGACGGCAGAAAATTCAGTTATGGGAGCACTGTTATTAGATTTACTAAGCCCCTTTTCCACGGAATAGAGTACAGCAGAGTAGGATGGGTAATAGGAGTTGTAGTAGAGTACAGTGGCAAAAAATTTCTTTTCTCATCTGATATCAATGGGCCTATAATAGAGGACTACGCCGACTGGATTATACGCGAAAAACCAGATATTTTATTGCTAGATGGTCCGGCTACATATACTCTCGGATATATGTTAAATCAAACAAACTTGAGGAGAGCTATCGAGAACATAAAGAGAATAATTACTGACGCAGCTCCAGAACTTATTCTACTAGACCATCATTTACCGAGAGAACCAAAGTATGTTGAAAGAGTACGTGAAGTATACGAGCTAGCAGAAAAAGAAGGAGTAAGAGTGATAACCGTAGCCGAATACTTTGGCGAAATACCTGTAGTGCTTAGAAAATGGCATAGAAACTAATTACACGGGACTCGAAGGAAGCGTTTAAGAATAGATCCACTAATGTTCATTTATTTTCCTTATTTCTATAGTAATTCGGTAACTCGTAAAGCTACTTAATATTTCCTATTTTTTGCTGAAAAAATGTCTATAGAAATTAATTTATTTTGAAGTATAGTAGAAGGCAGAGTAATGCGAAGTGAGTTAAAGAAAGAGCTCTTAAAGCTAGTAGGTATCTCTTTATCGCTAGCTCTTGTCGGATTAATAGGGCTCTACATAGTTATTCCGCCTTACATAGCTAGCCTTGGAGGCAATATATTCCTTATAGGAGCTATTTACTCAGCTATATCAGTAGCACGAGCCTTGTCGAAAATAGCTAGCGGCCTTATAAGAGACCGCTTAGGCGATAAACCTGTTTTTCTTCTAAGTAGAGTGCTTTACGCTATAGCTTTCCTCATACTCTTCCTATCAAGCAATATTTCTCACGTAGCTTTAGGTCTATTGCTCTCAGCTTTAGCGATGGGATTTGAGCTACCGGCATTCATGTCGGCTACAGCTACTATTGCTGCAGATACAGCTTTTACAGCAACTCTTTTCGGAGTAATACTCACTATTAGGAGTGCACCCATAGTGGTAGCGCCTGTGCTCACAGGCTTTATTGCAGATAACTATGGAGTTAAAGCAGTTTTCTTAACAGGGGTTCTCTTATCGCTAGCAAGTTTTCTTCTCTTATGTAAAATAAACATAGAGAAGCAGAAAACAGCTAAAGAAGAAACCATAGCAGGGAAGCCTATTTGGCAAAAAGAATTCATTATCTTAATGATTTCAACGTATTTTCTCTTCGCTTCCCTAGCGGCACTAGTCCCCATCTTCTCACACTGGATTGTAGAAAAGCTGGGGTATAGCTATACGGTTTTAGGCTTAATGCTTTTAGCGAGGAACATTACTGCCTCTCTTTCGAGAATATATTCAGGCACTTTAGCTGATAGGCTCGGAGACCTAAATCTACTAGCGCTTGTAGGATTATCTAGAATAGCTGCTCTATTGGCTCTTTCCTGCGTAAAAGATCCTCTGGCACTGACCATAGCTTTATCGATGCACGAAGTATTTGTCGCGGCTCCTCCGAGAAACGCCTACATCTCCAAGATTATCAGTAAAGAAGACTATGGCAAAGCATTTGGAGCAATAGGGCTTGCTCAAGAACTAGGCCGGATGACAGGACCTCTTCTGGGGGGATGCATTGCGCAAATATATTGCCACGAAGCAGCTTTTGTAGTTTTAGCGCTAATCCTAGTTTTCTACACGGCGCTAATACTGTTGCTTAAGTTTATTAGCAGAAGTAGCTAGTAGGCAAACAGCTTAAGTGTTTGAAAGCTAGTTAAATATACAGAGAGGTACTGTTTTCCGAACGCTGAACGGTGATCACATTGAAAGTGGAGTCAGCAGAGCTAAACGGAAAAACTGTGCTTAAAATAGTTCTCGAAGAGGGAGAAGAAGCAATAATTATTTCTGATACGCACTTCGGGCTCAGAATAAAAGGTAATTATGCGACAAACTACAGGCAGCTCGCAAAACTAGCCGAATACATTAGAGAAAAAGGCAAGCAAATAAAGCTAGTAGTACTCTTAGGAGACGTTTTCGATTTCTGGCAAGCAGATGCTTCAGACTTAATGAATTCTTCTTATGAATTTATACGAGAGCTGATGAAGCTAGACGCTACAATAGTCTATGTAGCAGGAAACCATGACAGAATTGTAGCTAAGATAGCTCTGAGAAGTAGTAAAGGAGATATCTACGTAGTACCAGACTTTTTCTTACTCAAATCGAGTGGGAAAACATTCCTCTTAATTCATGGACACCAATTTGATAGACTATTTCTTGCAACTAAAGGATTATGGAAAATACAGTCCTACATCTATACCCTTTCGGAAGCACTCTTAGCACTACCAGGTCCACTAGAATGGGGTATAGCTATACTATCTGCATTATCTACAGTTACATTAGTCTATGTCACGCCGCCGTTACCGCATCCACTGGACCTAATATTTTACTATGCTTCAGCAGTACTAATTCTACCCCTCATAATACTAGTATGGAGAACACTACAAAGCAGGTTCTGGTACCTTCTAATAAAACCGCTATCAGCAAGTGTACTTAAAGGAAAAACTCGTGGAAAGACATTAGATCAGCTAATTAAGAAAAAATCTTTCGTAAAATATATAGAATTCTATAAAAGTATAATAAATCCTTTAGACGGAATAATTTTCGGACACACTCACGTACCAGGAGTAATAAAGTGGAACAACCTACTAATTGCAAACACTGGAAGCTGGATACGTGAAAAAGAAGTACTCTACAACACATTTATCAAAATATCAAACGGAGAAATCAAACTATATCAGTGGAAACAAGGGAAGGCTAAAAACATAGCTACTTTCTGAGCTTACATTAAGTAAGCTAGGCCGAAATAGTATTAGGAAATATAGGTGTTAGCAGAACATGTATCTTTGTTAAACAAGACTATAAAACACATTTCTCTGTTAAACTTATATAAACTTGCTGGTCTTTTAATTGGTGTTAAAATGGAAAAGAAAGTCTTGACTTTTTACTATGCCTGGTACGGCACTCCATGGGGTCCTGCTGGCAAGTGGCTTGGCTGGAATGCTGTTGGCTACAACCCTGATATAGTTGTAGGGGGTAGACGGCAGATTGCTACAGCAGAGTATCCCTTGGATGGAGTGTATGATAGTTGCGACGAATATACTCTAAGGAGACATCTTCGGCAAGCAGAGTTTGCTGGAATAGATGGCTTTATATTATCGTGGTGGGGATTTGAACACTATTCACATAAAGTTCTAGAGAAACTTCTCAATCTTGCTCCAAAAGACTTCATTACGATATACTATGAAACAGCTATGACCTTAAAGCTAAGAGATGAAAAAGAGAGGTTGCTATTGAGAGAATTTATAGTGATCTTAAAAGACTTTTAGAAGAATATGCCTCGAAAGAATCTTGGATAAAAGTCGACGGCAAGCCGTTACTCGTAATATATATTGCAGACCAGTATTCAGTTAAAGAGTGGAAGTACATTAGAGAGAAGCTCGAAAAGAACTATGAATTCTTCCTTTTAGGAGATACTTTCGACTTAAATTACTTAGAAGTATTCGACGGCCTCCACATCTATACTCCAGTTCGCTACTCTAAGCGAGGAATACCACTAGAAGACGTTTACCTAGAAGTTTCGAAGAAAATAAAGGAAAAGGGCAAACTATTCGCTGCTACTGTCTGTCCAGGATATGATGACAGGAGAATTAGACAGCCAGGAATCTTTATACCGCGTGAAGACGGCAGATACTATATTGACTGCTGGAAGACCTCCTTTAAAGCTGATGCAGACTGGATACTAATAACTTCGTGGAATGAGTGGCTTGAAGGAACTGAAATAGAGCCTAGCCTAGAATGCGGATACAATTATGTCTATATAACAAAAATATATTCAAGAAAGTTTAAAGAAAGCTAGTCTTTTTTAGCTAACCATCTTAGTGTTTGAGCCCAGAATTTGCCGTAGTATTTCCATTTAATGAAGTTTATGCCCCAGTGCAGTACTGGATCTGAAGTAAACGCCATAACTCTTCCCTTACCGTATTCTCCAACAACTATGAACGGGTCTTCGTTATCCCCTATAACTGCCAATACTTTGGCGTTTTCTTTTGGCTCGACTTTATTGTAGCCTAAGAACGGTGGACAAGTCTCCCACGGCAGGCCTTTAGTAACTGGATGATCTTTACCGATGACTTTTACGAAGGCTCCATCCGGGGCTTCAACGCGGTCATCAAGCTTGCTTATCTTCACTGGAAGAACTTCGGCTACAGGAGTATCGTACCATGCTCCTTGCCCGAATCGCCCTGAGAAAGAGTACCAGCCACCGCCCATCAAGAAGCCGCCACCTTCTTCGACGAACCTTTTAATTAGTTTTAGCCTATTAGGCATTCCCACGTACTTGTGTTTCTCAAGTAACTCGACTTCTCTAAGCTCTTCTATAGGGAAGAATTCGGGGTAAAAGGCTAACACCTCGCTAGACACATCGCTTAAAATTATTACGTCGTATTTCTTTAAGTCCTCATATTTTCTTGGAAAACGTCTGTAGGCATCTATTGAGTGAATGTAGTCAAAAGATATTTCTGGGTTAGTCTCTTTGACAGCATTTATAAGGTAGTGGCTCCAGTCTCGAATGTATACGTCCTTTATCTCGATAATAAACGGTGACTCGAATATTATAGGACCGATAACGACGCCTGCGTCTTCAGCATATAGCACCTTAATCATGTTTCCACACTTCTAGTAATTACTCGGCTTCATTAAAATAATTATTTTTACATATAAAAAATAACTTGTGAAAATATGAGCTAAATATTGTAAAGCTACGGAATATCGTGCTGAATTGAAGTAAAGTGGTAGAGGAAACTAAGTTTCTTTAGGGAAATAGTGTTTAGTAATGTGTATGATATATTATCGAGTCAGCAAATAGGGAGATATAGCTTAAAATAGAATTGCTTTAAATACAAAGCGTGCTATAAATAATATAAACAAGCTAGAGAATTGCTAGTAGCCAAGACCAATACTATAGAAGAAGTAGTTAAACTTCAAAGTGATAAAGTCGATAAAAATAAAACTTAAGTCTCATTATTACTACTGCTGTGATGAAAGGTAGAGACGCTGACTTATGAAGAAATGCCCCGTTACTGATCTATTCACTAATTTCTTCTACTTCCTTACGCCCTTCTTCGAGCTCTCTAGCCTGTTCTTTATCAAGTTTAAGTAATAGGGCTAAGAATTCACCTACATGAGTCTTTTCTTCTTTAGCGATATCAAGGAGAACTTTCTTTATTTTCTCATTATTCGTCATAGCTGCTAGCTGCTCGTAAAGACTAATAGCGTCTAATTCAGCAATAATACCTAGCCGCAAAATCTCTTTATCAATATCTTCTTTACTCATTTTACTTAAATCAATAGGCTCCTTCGACAACACGTATAACACTGTACTACAAGCTACTTAAATGTATTCAATATAAAGCAGAAGTAATACTATTGAAGCAGAAACAAGCATTAACAGCATCTCAGAAGTCTATTCACTTAAAATCTTTTCGAGTTCACTATAACGCATTATTTTAAACTCTAGGTTTATTTCTTGAACTATTTCCAAGAATTTTTCATTACCTAGTAGCCTGTGAATATCTTCGTCTTCTGTCAATAGAATATCAGCATAATTTATGGCTGCTGAAAGAATAATACAGTCTATGAAGTCGCTCAGTAGTTTTCTTAACTCTAAAGCAGTCAGTAGCACATAAGTATCGTGTATAGGGATCTTATGAACTCTATCATCATATAAAAGAGACCTTATACCTTTAATTACTCTTTTAGCTCTAAGAAGACTCGATGCAACATATTTAGCTCCCTTAGCTAAAATTTCAAAGAGAGTAATTTCGCTCATCAAAATGGTACACTTTTCGTTTATTAAATCTACAACAATATTACCGGAAAATTCTTTACAGAAATTCCTGTTACAGGTAAAAAGTAGGTCGTATCTAGCAAGATTTTCATGATTCAGCCTCATGTGAAAGCTTTTTCCTAAACCTATGAAACTCTTCTAAAGTTACTTCTACTTCGCAAGGCTCCTTAAGGACATCTTCTATACTAGGAATAGGCCCAACAATAAGCCTCTCTTTCTCAACTCTATAAATTACCTTCACGTGAGGTCTGAGACCTAACTTTTCTCTAATTTCTTTAGGAGGAAAAAGCTCTCCTTTCGAGCCCACTCGACCAATAGCAATCAATTAGATCCACCAAGCAACAATACTATTGCTCAAATATGTAAAAGTTGTTTAGTTAACCGGATAACACTAATACTTAAACTTAGGCACTAGTCCAGTCCAAGAGGACTCCTATAACTCTGTCTTTTTCTTTTCTCAGCAACTCGTAAGCTTCACCCGCGTCTCTGAAACTTAACTTAACTGATATAAGGTCCTTAACATTGAGGCTTCTCATTTTAAGAAGCTTAAAGAACGTTTTTATCTCGTCCTTGAGAGTCCAGTAGTATCTAAAAGATTCTACTTCAGGCACTGTAGACACGTGTGCCCCTATTACATGAAGCCCTCTCCTATGAATATCTCTATAGAAATTTACAGTAGTCTCACCTCTACTACTCCCAAGCAAAACCACTCTACCTAACTTTCTCGTAAGCCTGAACGCTAAATTTACAGCTTCAGGACTACCAGAAGCCTCTATTGTAAGCGAAGCTCCCTTACCTTCAGTTAACCTAAGGATCTCTTTTTCGACGTCTACTTTAGAAGGATTAAAAACATAATCTGCTCCCAATTTTCTCGCTAACTTGAGTCTTCCCTCATATAGATCTAACCCTATTACAGGCACAGCACCGCTGAGTCTCAGTAGCTGAGCTGTAAGCTGGCCGACAAGCCCTAGTCCTATAACTAAAGCAGATTCACCTATCTCAACTCCCCCTTTTCTAACACCCTGCAAACATATTGCTCCTAAAGCAAAAAACGATGCCTCCTCAAGACTCAAGTCCTCTGGCACAGAAAACACTTTCTCTGTACTCACTGTCACATAAGATGCATGAGGGCTCCACGAGACTACAGCTTGACCTACTTCAAGTCCTGAAACTCCTCTACCGAGTTCTTCTATAACTCCTACATTCGAGTAACCCGCCACCATAGGAAATTTTCTCGGAGTATTAGGCAGAGCATAAAGAAAAGCTAATTCTGTCCCGGGACTTATAAGAGTATATAAGGTCTTCACCAAAACTTCGCCGGATCTAGGAGGCTTTACATCATATTCTTCAAGCTCAACAATACCGGGTCTCCTAAACACTACTCTAATTCCTTTCATTTAAACTCCCTAAAAGAACTATTCTTCTTTACATTTAATTAAATTTCAAGTAGGCATTTATTAAAGTCTCAGTAATACTTCTCTAAAACTTTTTAAACTTATAACCCCCATGTAGCTCATTTAAATTAACTCTAATGTTTATTACTTTAAAAAGTACTCTTGTTCTTGAAATTTTTGAGAACTTTAATAGAGTAATTTTGTTTTCTGTTAACAGTCCAATGAAGGAGATTTTCAACAAGTATTATAATTATCTGGTTTAGAGCAAAGAGAGAAATATTTTTGATTGAAGATTCTCGAAGATAAAGCTTGTGAAGTAATTTTAATGCGACTAAAGTCATTTAAGTTAAATTTTTATTTCACCTATGTTTAAGTAGTGTGATGACCGCCACAAAAGGCAACTTTTTGCTTGGAGTAATAGTTGGCTTTATTCTACACGCAGTATTAAGTGGTCCTTTACCGCTTATAGGAGACTTCATAGCAGGGCTTGTTGCAGGCTTTATAGCTGGAGGCGGAATGGGTAGAGGTGCTCTTGCAGGCTTCTTAGCGGGTATACTTGGAAGTCTTATTCTCGCAACACTAGTAGCAATTATTTTCCCGTTTCTCTTAACAGTAGTAGTTCCTCCTTTAGCTCCCTATGCACCTCATGCTGGAATAGGATTAGCTTTACTAGTAGTCGTTCTTTCGCTTAAAGGAGCTTTAATAGGGCTTGTAGGAGGAGTATTAGGAGCAGTCATTAGAGCAAAAAGCTAGCTCTGCTTAGCTTTTTCTTTAACTTTTATTTTAACTCCTAGAAGCTCTAATATTTTATTTAAATATTCTTTTTCGTTTATTTCTCCTTTAACAAGCATTTCTGTAAGTTTATCGAACTCTTTTCTAGCTTCTTTAGGTATAGGTGGAAGACCTGTAGTTTCTTTAGCTATAAGTGAGGCTACTTCACAGGCAATAGGGTCGTTTTTATTAAAGTATGCTTCACCAGTCTTGAGATCTACTAGAAGTATGTGAGAATTAGGTAGAATAAATGACTCTACTTCCTCTATACTTTTCTGATCCCAGCCAGTAGGAGAAGCTAATATGAGTACATGCTCTATATCTTTTCTAATTCTCTTCTCTATAGCCTTAAGAGCTTCAGCTTTAGCTAAAGGCTTGTGATCTATTTCATTGTAAAAAAGTTTTCTAAGTCTAGAGTAAGTAAGCACATGTATGGCGAATTCTTTTCTTCGGAAAAAGCTTCCCGTGTAATAAATAAATTCTAGTAGAGTGTTTTCGGGAAGCATACTTAATTTCTTTTCATTAATAACTTCTCTTTTTGCTTCTAATTCTTTTCTAATAGCTTCTTTTTCTTCTTTAGATAAATTTATCTTCTTATAACTTAAATTAACTTCTTCTCCTAGTCTAGGTCTCCAGTACTTGAAAATATTTTCAACTTTTGTACAGAATTCTAGTTGAAGTGTTCTGGCTAAGCGGATATCTGTAGCTGATAAGATTTCTTCTAGAGTAGCTGGCCTTAATGCAATATAGCTACCTCTATCTTCTGTAACAGTTGCTATGGGATGTTCAAATACAATTGTTATTTCTTGTCCTTTAACTTCAATTTTCTTCCAGGGTATATTCCCTTGAATAAAAACTGGCTTAGAGTACTTCTTTATCTCAGGAAGCTTTTTCCCTACAATATATTTCCCTACTAAATAGCCTACTCCTACAGAAAAGGCACTTTTGAAAAATAGGTCTATGAGAGAGCTATAGTTTATTTCCTCTGCTTTGGCGGGCTTTACTTCAATTACTTCTTCTTTGAGCAGTTTTTCCCAAGTGCTTCCTCGAGGATCTCTGTATATTACTTTAGTTGAAGGTAGTGTATGTGAACCAGAGGGCAGGTGGATCTTATACCTAAGTACTTTTTCTTCGCCGGGCTTGAGTACGCCTCTCCACTTGTACTCGCCTTCAATTTTCATACCTTCTATAGGTTCTACTACACTTACGCCAAGAGCAGTTGTACCTACATTACGAAGAATAATTTCTACTTCAGCTGGTTTTCCCTCTCTAATATTTTTAGACTTAACTCGACGCACTACTTCAAGCATAGGTCTATACGGCTTAACCTTAATCTTGAGTAGCTTTGACTTTACGTTAATTCTTTTGCCGTCAGAGAAAGTTGCTTCAGCTACAATAGGTCCTATAGTAGCTTCTCCTGTTTTCTCAGCTACAGCAGGTATTTCTAGTGAGTATTTTTCGCCTGGAGCAAGATATATAGTGTAGCTCCTGCCTTTTGGAAAAGATACTCCGACTCCCTCTAAGCTCAATATTACTTTAGCTTCTCTAAAATAGTTGTTTACAAGCAGACACGATATTTTTGCTACTTCCTCTTCAAATACTTCACTTTTATCTGCTTCAATTAGAATTTCCAGCATCGGAGTTTCTTTGCCTCCGCTTAGAACTACTTTTAGTTTACTTAGTCTTCTATCTATTTTGGCTAAGATATCTTTGCGGTGGTGTGGATATAAGTCTGCTGAGAGTACTTCGCTACGGAGTTTTGACAGAAAATCGATATACTTTACTAAATCCTTTCTGCTATAATTAGCTTTAAGTTCTTCAGCAGACAGCACTTCAATAAATTCCGTTTCTTTAAGCTTCCTATAGTATTCGACTGCAGTACTAATAGGCGATCTTCTGTACAATTTTTCACCTTAGCTAATCTTACTTAACTTCAATTCTATTTCAATGAGCCTTTGTTTATATATTCTTACAAGTGAAGTGTATAGAGAACTAGATATTCGTCTTTCCATAAATGCTTTAGAAAGGTCTCTAATCATTTTCAAACAGTATGCTTTTTCTCTATATAAATCTAAGTAATATTTAGTTTTATTTGCTAATATCTCTAAATCATTTTCATTAAGCTTTAATCCGCTTTTAAAAGCAATGTTTTTTAGTAGATTCTTTATCTCATCTAAAGAAATTTCACTGAACGTATCACTTTTTTCTTCTAGAGGGAAATACACTATGCGAGGGGGAACTTCAGCTTCAACTACTTGAGATTTCTTGCCGAGAATTAAACCAAGTATAAATGGAGCTAAAACAGCCCATTTTTCACTCAAAGTACCGTCCCCTATTTCAAGAGTACTTTAGTTTACTTAAATCCTTTTCCAGTAACCAGAGGTCTTTTCTCTTTACTTCAGCTATTAGCTTAATATTTCTCTCAAGCACTTAAGTTAAATAAAATTGAGTAGCTTCTAGTGCGGGCTTTTACTTAAGAATTCTAGCTATTTCTTTTGGGTAGCTGTCAAGTAGGCTTTTTGAGCATACAGCTCTCTTAGACGCTGTTCTATTTGAGTTAATCTCTCGTTAATTTTCTTGAGTTTTTCTTCATTGAATTCAAGTAAAGCCATTTTCTTTAACTCTATTCTAGCTTCTTCGAGAGCTTTGATCTCACCTTCAATCATTTTTAGCTCAGGTAGAGCTGCTGGCTGCTGAGAAGACCGTGAAACTATGGTATGAACTTGAGCTACTTGAGGCTGCTGTGCAGTAATAGTCATTTGTCTTAGTATCTGAGCTATTTTCTTAGCTAGCTCATCTTCACTTACAGCTGGCTGGACGGGCTGAGGTTCTACTGTCTGCTGAAGTTTTCTTACTTCCTGTCTAACAGCCTCGATAAGCTCTTTTTCATCTACTCTACTTCCTCCTCTGACTTTTTGAGAAATTATGTTAACTAGCATAGGGTAAAGCGAGTGGTAGATGAAAGCATAGTAGAGTCCTCTCGCGCTTTCTGTGCCTAAAATTTTAATGATTTCTTTTGCGACTTTATCCCATGGAATTTCTTCACTCATAATTATCAGTAAGTAAATGTAGTCTAAATGCTAATAAATTTTGCGTGAAGAAATAAGAGCTATTCTTTAATCGATTTCTTTTAAAAATATTATTCTATACAAATATTTTTCATTAAAGTATCTGAAAGTATATTGAAGTTTTTGTACTATCTTTTTATGAGAAAACTAATTAACTATTAACAGTTAATTTAATTAATGAGTTTAGTTCGTGAAGTGACTTTAAAGGTTGCTGAGGCTAAACCATGGGATGTCGGCAGAAGCATTGCTAGGATAGACGGTAAAGTAATGAGTCTTCTTGGATTATCTGTGGGAGATGTTGTTGAAATAGAAGGCAAAAAGAGTACTGTAGCTACTGTAGCGTCGCCTTATCCTGAAGACTGGGGGCAGGGTATTATTAGAATAGATGCATTGCTGAGAAAAAGCGCTGAAGTAAGTTTAGGTGAAGTAATTAAAATTAGAAAAGCGGTTAAAGTAGATCGCGCTAAAAGAATTGTTTTAGCGCCTCTTGAGGCGTCTCTTGAAGATATTTCAAGAGAATTCGTAGACTACGTTAAATCTAGGCTTAAAGCTACACCTCTTTGTCGGGGAAGTATTATTGAAGTACCCTTACTTAGAACTTCTCTTAAGTTTATTGTAGTCAGCACAGCTCCTCCAGGAGTAGTTCAGATAAGTGATGCAACTGAAGTCATTATCCGCAGGAAGCCGGAACAACTTGAGCTCACTATACCTAAAGTCACTTACGAAGATATAGGAGGCTTGGAGGAAGTAAAGCGCAAAGTAAGAGAAATGGTGGAGCTTCCCTTAAGATACCCCGAAGTATTCAAGCGCCTCGGTGTACAGCCGCCTAAAGGTGTACTGTTTTACGGGCCACCTGGAACAGGTAAAACCCTTTTAGCTAAAGCTGTGGCAAACGAGTCTGGCGCCTACTTTACAGCTATAAATGGTCCGGAGATCGTAAGCAAGTACTATGGTGAAAGCGAAGCTAGACTCAGAGAAATATTTAAGGCAGCAAAAGAGAACGCTCCTGCTATAATATTTATTGATGAAATAGATGCTATAGCGCCTAAGAGAGAAGAAGTAGGCGAAGTTGAAAGAAGAATTGTAGCTCAGCTATTGACATTAATGGATGGGCTTGAGGAAGCAGAACAAGTAGTAGTGATAGCTACTACAAATAGAATAAATGATGTAGATCCAGCGCTCAGGAGACCTGGTAGATTTGATCGAGAAATATTCTTTCCGGTACCTGACAAAAAAGCGCGTAGAGAAATACTAGCTATACATACGAGAAACATGCCTCTAGCAAAAGATGTAGATCTCGACGAAATTGCGGCACTTACTCACGGATATACGGGAGCAGACCTTGCTGCACTGTGTCGAGAAGCAGCAATGAATGCTCTAAGGAGAGTTCTGCCTAAAATAAATTTCAGTAAAGGCGAAATACCTCCAGAAGTTTTAGAGGAAATAGAAGTCACTCGAAGGGATTTCATGGAGTCACTCAAAGAGATTCAGCCTACAGCTATGAGAGAAGTATACGTCGAAGTACCTGAAGTACACTGGGAGAACATAGGCGGGCTTAAAGAAGCAAAGCAGATGGTAAGAGAGGCTGTCGAGTGGCCTATTAAGCACCCGGAGTTCTTCAAGGAAATGGGCATAGATCCTCCCAAAGGAGTACTACTCTACGGGCCACCAGGCTGCGGTAAAACACTATTGGCTAAAGCAGCCGCAACAGAAAGCGGAGCAAACTTTATTTCAGTTAAAGGCCCCGAGATCCTAAGTAAGTGGGTCGGCGAAAGCGAAAAAGCAGTCAGAGAAATATTCGCTAGAGCCAGACAAGTAGCTCCCTGCATAATATTTTTCGACGAAATAGACGCTATAGCGCCTAGAAGAGGCACTAGATTCGACTCAGGCGTCACCGATAGAATAGTTAACCAGCTTTTAACAGAAATGGACGGAATAGAGAAACTAGAGGGAATAGTAGTATTGGCGGCAACTAACCGCCCCGACATAATAGACCCAGCTCTCCTAAGGCCCGGTCGCTTCGACAGACTAATATATGTTCCTCCACCAGACCTTGAAGCCCGCTACGAAATACTGAAAGTACATACTAGGAGAATGCCTTTAGCAGAAGACGTGGACTTGAAGAAAATAGCTGAGCGAACAGAATTATATAGCGGCGCCGACTTAGCCGCCTTATGCCGAGAAGCAGCAATGACAGCGTTAAGAGAAGCAGGCAAACCTACTAAAGTACACATGAGGCACTTTGAAAAAGCAATGAAAGTAGTTAAGCCTAGTCTTAAGCCCGAAGACTTAGAGCGCTACGAGAAATTAAGAGAAGAATTAACGCGTATGTTTACTTAGTAGAGTTTGATTAAGACTCGTTTTCCTTAAAGTAATTTACCCAAATTATTGGCACTAAACTATTCTATCGCGAAGTATATTAACTACAATGCTTAGTGAGTACTGTGGTATCTGAAGACTACCTATCGAAACTCGACTCCAGTTTAATTCAGATACTTGAGTCTTGGAAACAGGGGGAAAAAGATAGCGAAGTAAGAGTATTCGTATACTGCGCTGAGGGATGCGAAGAAATTGTCTTGAGTTTTCTTGAGAAACTGGGCTGTAAAGTTCTCCATCGATACAAATTCAAGCCCGTTGTTTCGGTGGAAACTAGAGTTTCGCTAATACCTAAGATAGCTTCACATAGCGCTGTAACAAAAGTGTCTTTAGTTGGCAGAGTACGAGCTTTAGGTGGAGGCAATGTTTGTAGCTAAAGGACTTGAAAAAATTCTCAGCGAAGTAGTTTCAAGAAATCCCTTTGAGCCAATAAACGCTGTTTTCTGGACTAAAACAGCGCCTCCTGAGGCGCTGTACTCTGCTTTCAAGAATCTATCTAAAGCCTTTTCTATACTTGAAGGAGTAGGAGTAAAGCAGAGTTTAGTAGAGACACTTAATTTGAAGCCTAGACATATCTATAAAACAGTAAGTGCTTTTAGCGCAGAGCTCCCAGCTAAACACCTACTAGACGTCGTTAAAGGAGTAATCGAAGTTCCTTTCACTAAAGTACATAGAGTACATAGAGTTAGAACCTGCCTAAACGTTTCTGTACCAATGATTGCCGGCGACTATGCTTGGCGGACAGGCTTCACTGGAAAAGGAGTAGCAATAGCAATAGTAGACACAGGAGTAGATTCTTCTCACCCCGACTTAAAGGGAAGAGTAGCCGCTTCAGAAAGCTTTGTTTCGGAGGAAGATCCGCGGGACTACAATGGACACGGAACACATGTAGCAGGCATAGCTGCTGGAGCAGGAAGCATTTACCGAGGTGTAGCACCAGACTCTACAGTAATTAATGCTAAGTGTCTCGACACACAGGGCTACGGCTACGAAGACGACGTAGTAGCCGCTATAGAATGGGCTCTCGACAAAGGAGCTGACATATTCAATTTAAGTCTAGGAGGCCCAGGAGACTACGAGTCTCTGCTAGTAGAGGCAGTAGACACTATTACAGAAAAATACGGCAAAATATTCTGCGTAGCGGCAGGAAACTCTGGTCCAGCCAAAGGCACAATAGAGTGCCCTGGCATAGCAAGTAACGCTATAACAGTAGGCGCAGTAGACAAACACAAGAAAATAGCTCCATACAGCAGCAGAGGGCCCTCGCCTAAAGGCGAAGTGAAGCCCGAAGTAGTTGCTCCGGGAGGCTACATGGTGAAGGAAGAAGGTAGAGTAGTAGACAAATTCGAGGGAATAGTCTCTGCGCGCTCAACTACAATAGATCCAGAAATCCTCAGAAATTACCTAGACTTAGACCTCTTAGTAGAACCACACTATTTGTCGCTACAGGGAACAAGCATGGCTACACCACATGTAGCTGGAGCATGCGCACTAATACTACAGTACATGAAAGAAAGGGGGCTCGACTACGGTAAACAAACACCTTTTATAGTAAAAGAAGTGCTCACAAAATCAGCTGTCGACTTAGGCTACGATAAGTATTCTCAAGGATACGGCCTAGTAAATATTGAAAACGCTTTCAAGTACCTTGATGAGGAAAAAGAGCATTTAGTTGCTTTAGCTAAAAGAAAGACTATTGAAAAAGAAACAAAAGACGAAATACTCAAAACAATAGGATTAACAGCACTCACTACAGCCACAAGCGCAGTCGTCTTAGCTCTTGTATCTGAGCTACTTAAAGGGGTAAAAGAAAAGAAAACAGTCTCTAGAGAAGAAGTAAGAAAGGCTCTGAGACTTCTAATACTCGAATCTGCTAGAAAAGCCCGAGAGCTCAGAGAGAAATATGAGAAAGGAGAAATAAGCAGAGAAGAGTACTTAAAACAACTCGAACAAGTACAGAAACTGCTCGATGAAGCCGAAAAACTACTAAAAGACCTAGAGTAAACTAAAATAGAAACAAACTCTTATAAGAAAACATTAAGTATGAGGTACAGAATATGAGCGGAAACATCGACTGGATGAAAGTAGCTAAGACAATAGTGCAAACACTAGGAGTAGAAACTGCCCGCGGACTTTATTACGCTCTACTAGCGCAACTAATATATCCTCAGTTAACTGAAGCAGTAAACAAACTAATTAAAGGAGAAACATTAACTCCTCAAGAGAAAACAGCGCTAAGTAAGAAATTAACTGAAATAATTCAGCAAGCACCTACAAGCTATAAAACAATTATTAGAAGGGAACTTGAACAAGAACTAGCCAAATTATTGGCAAAATATTCTCAAATACGGTTTTCTGTAAAGCCCTATATTTCAGCTGAAATAAAACTAATTGAAAAAGATATTAAGACATTAGAACAGCTTAAAAGCATATTATTAAATAAATTAAGTAAAGCTAAGGGAGAAGAGAAAAATAAATTATTAAAACAGCTAGAAAAAATAGAAAATGAGCTACAAAACAAAACTCTAAAACTAGAAAGACTTAAAAAACTTAAATCAACTGAAAGTTTCTGCAACAATGTGTAAATAAGTTACCGCACTTGTTTAAAACTTGAGATTTCATATAAGTTTAGTAAGGTAAATTTGTGTGACTCTAAAAGATTTGAATAGATAAATTAGTAGAGTATGAACTTGAATTTTGTTGAGCCTATTTCTATAATGTCTCCGTTTCTAAGCTTTACTCTAGCTTTAGGCGGTATAAGTCTTCCATTTAAATAGGTTCCATTAGTGCTGTACTCGTCTTCAATAAGCCACCCTTTGTTTTCTTCATAGAGTAAAATAGCATGGCCGTACTTGCCTATACGGGGATTGTACCTAGTGACATATCTATCAACTTTATTTAACTGGTAGAGAATTCTACCTCTGCTATCATACACTGTTACCTTATTTGTATAGGGGTCTCTCCCAATAATACAGTAATCTGATATACGTACTTTCTCATCTGTGTCTTCACATATGAGGCTTGCTGAAACAGGCCTAGTTACGGTAGCAGGAGGCTGCGGCGGCGTGAAAACTTGTTTAGAGCCAATTATAGCATCTATATTATCTATCAGGAATCTTACTTTCTCTTCCCATATTTTAGCAGACTCTGCTAAGAGCTTCATATCTTCGGGACTAACTTTCTCAAAAATTCTCAGCTTATACAATTCAATATAGTCTCGTACTTCACTAATTATTTCGTCTACTACTCTATGTAATCCTTCGAGCGGGCTCAAATAAAGGCTTATTTTTTCTAAAGGTTCTCTCAATTCACCATAAGTAGTAGACTCATCCTTAACATGTAATAGTATTTCATAACAAGCTTCCCGTGCAGAATAAAGATATTTAAGTACTCTAGCTAAATCAAATTCACGCATCTTCACGCATCAAATGATACATACAAGAATTTATAGTTTTCTTGAATAAAATAAATTCAAAATCATTATTTCAAAATAATTTACCGCTTAATACTGCTATGGCCAATAAGCTCTATTTTTCTTCGATGAAATCATAGAAGAAAGTTAGGTAGTTTAGCAACATGCGACGTAATGTTGATTCCTTAAAGTTACTGAATATAGTATACAGATGCCCTTTAAGCATCAGTTTTCTCAGAAATAGAGATGCTATTGAAGTAAAATTGATAGAACTAGTATTCTAGGTGATATATTTATCTAAATAAAACTATCTTAAACTATTCAAATATTCTTGTAGTATTTCCACTAAATTTTTTCTTCAACTGTTCTAGGAAGTCTACAGATTTCTATAAGGCCTCCCTTTTTGCATCTATAGCTTACTGAAATTTCTTCTTCTCCTACTGTTATATGTGGTAAATGCTCGTTAACCCACTGAGGAGGATGATTTGAGACTATTATGTGTCCGCATGCAGGGCATTTAACATTGTGTAGTTTATTTCGCAGCCATTTCTCTAGCTCAGATAGTAAACCTATTATGCTAGCTTGAGACATAATTTAAATACATGTGATGAAATATATTCTTAACTCATTTTCTCAAAATGCTGTATTTGTATTGTAGAATACGTAAAGAGATTTCAAGTACATGCATTTCTAGTGTTACTATTTTATAAAGTTATATAATTAGCTTATAGTATCTACTTAACTATTTATTTTATTTTTATATAAAATAATTTCTATTAAATTTTAAAGCAGGGCTTCCTTAGATTTTCTTTTTTATAGAGTTTTTCTGATAGAAGTAAAGTCTTCATGAAAAGTAATGGTATTTCAATAATAGCTAAAGTAAGCCCTTAAGTTATTTCACTACAATAATTTAATTTACTTTTTATTCATTAATTTTTCATGAAGCTAAGTAAAGAAGTTGTTGTGATAGAGGTATCACATGTTCTTAGGATTATAGGGAAATAAGCTAAATTTGCCTAAAGAAATTTTGTAGGGAAGACATTGAGAGGATATATATTTTTCAGGAGAGGTAGGACTAGAAGTAATTTTAGATGAGTTTAGGAGATAAGATGCCAGATTTTCTGCAGAGTTAGCTCAATTAAGGCCTAAAACTATATAGTTATCACTGAAGTATTCTAAAAACAAATAGAGTTATTTTAGTAGTTGTAAATTAAGAGAAACTAAGTAAATTTAAACTATTATTGGCGTAAACAGCTACTTTAATAGAAAAAGCTTATATAGTTTAACTTGGTTTAACTATAGGTGGAATTAGTTTGACACTAAAAATAAAGGTTGGCAAAAAGGGTTACGTTATTCTTCCTAAAGCGGTTCGTGAGGCTGTAGGTATTGAGGAAGGAGATGAACTAATTGTTGAAATTAGGGACGGTATTTTACTCAGACCTGTTAGAAAAGTGGATATTGAAAAACTTCGAGAGGCTCTTAGAAAACATGTAGAGCTTATAAAAACTATTCAAAATAGGAGAGAACCTAAGCCGGGTGAACTTGCAGGAACTTATTTAGAGGAGGAGTTTGAATGAAAATATTTATTGATGCTAATCTGTTTATATACTTAAATACTATTACAGAT
>Ga0190312_1000139_pt1 | contig 26301 bp, 21 predicted proteins | sample 487007910_MG_FD_165046 | JGI IMG/M metagenome (GOLD analysis project Ga0190312, IMG submission 165046) | Hydrothermal vent sediment bacterial communities from Southern Trench, Guaymas Basin, Mexico - 4870-07-9-10_MG | ecosystem: Environmental > Aquatic > Marine > Hydrothermal vents > Sediment ... | reverse complement strand
TTGGAATCAACATCAAGGGAGGCGAGGTTTTAGGGGAAAAACTCTTCAGATCTATACTCGATGTTCCAGGAGATGTTGACCATGCGGTGATAGCTATCCCCTCGAAGTTCGTCCCAAAGGCTATGGGGGAGTGTGGAGAAAAAGGTGTCAAAGTCGCAACAATAATAAGTAGTGGGTTTTCAGAGATTGGAAACGTAGAGCTTGAGAATAAAGTTAAGAGAATCGCCAGAGAATACAATATTCGTATAATTGGCCCTAATGGACTTGGTATCTACGATCCATACACAGGTGTTGACACTCTATTTATCCCTCCAGAGAAAGATGTGGATGGAAAATTAATGATAAACTTGGCTAGGCCGCCATGTGGATACATAGCATTTCTCACACAAAGCGGGGCGCTTGGGGGAGCACTACTTGATTATCTATGGGGCGAGGGTTTGGGTATCTCAAAGTTTGTTAGTTGGGGCAACAAAATAGATGTTGATGAGGTTGACATGCTTAAGTACCTTATCGATGATCCAAATACTCGGGTTGTCGCTATATATATCGAGGCTTTGAAGTCGAGGGCTAAAGAGCTGGTTGATTTCGGGAAGAAATTTACCATGAAGAAGCCCATTGTTGTTCTCAAGGGAGGTGTAACGGAGGCTGGGGCAAGGGCGACTCAGAGCCATACGGCATCACTAGCTGGCAACTATAGAGTCTACGCAGGAGCATTCAAGCAGATGGGGGCACTAATATCTGATTCGGTTCTTGATCTCATGGATAAGTCCAAGGCACTCGCATTACAACCACCATCACGGGGGAGAAATGTCGGAATTGTCAGCAACGGTGGTGGCCCAGGAATAATTGTAGCTGATCAGCTGGAGAGAAGAGGACTAAGGGTTCCTAAACTTAGCAACGAAACGCTAAAGGAACTTAAATGCGCTGTGGAGGAGGGTGTCATACCAAGTATAGCAACATTCGCGAACCCCATAGATATTAGTGGCACCGCAGGGGACGAGGCATATGTTAGAGCAACAGAAATAATGCTTGAGGACAAAAACATAGATATCGTCATAGTACTTGCTCTTCACCACCCGCCAACCCTAACAAGTAGGCTCCCAGAGAAGCTTCTATCCGTGATAAGAGACTTTAGAAAGCCCGTTCTCGTAATGGATATAGGACTCGGAGAACTATCAGTATATGTCAGAAGGATATTCGATAAGAACGGAGTACCGTCCTATCCACTACCCACACGTGTGGCGAGTGGTGCTCAGGCGCTTGTTGAGTATGGAGAATACCTCACTAGGAGGAGGGTTATTGATGACTTCATCTCATCATGGGAATCTCCGATCCGAGGATCTCATTAGTCCATCCCACGAAATAATTCCAGCCGAGCTAGTAAGATCTGTCCGAGAAAACATCCAAGTCAAATCTTTATATCTAAAACCTATCAGGAAGTTCACAAAACCAAAGCCAGGCCAGTTTGTCATGATATGGGTTCCAGACCTTGAAGAGATCCCTATGAGCATCTCTGGGTACTATGGGGATGCGTTCAGAATAAGTGTCGCGGCTGTTGGCCCTACTACAAGAAAGCTACATAGCTTAGCGACAGGATCACTGTTAGGGGTTAAGGGACCCTTGGGCAATGGAGTAGAAGTAGAAAAAAAGAGGTATTTGCTTATCGGTGGCGGATATGGTGTTGCTCCTCTGGTATATGCAATGGGAGAGATTAGAAGGAGTGGGGGAGAGGCACACATAATAATTGGTGCAAGGACAAAGGATTTTCTTCTCATGGTGGAGGAGGCAGAAAAGCTGGGGAGAGTTTATGTGTCGACGGATGATGGCTCAGAAGGATTTCACGGGACAGCATTGGACCTAGCGAAGAAGATTCTATCATCAGAAACATTTGATGAGGTTTTAGTCTGTGGGCCGGAGCCTTTGTTGGTAGGAGTGGCAAAGTTATGTTTAAGCAGAGGGATAAAGTGTAGGGTATTCGCTGAACGCTATATGAAGTGTGGTGTGGGTCTATGTGGCACATGTGTACTGAATGGAAGTGGATTGTTAGTATGTAAAGATGGCCCTGTATTTGAAGCCGAAAAATATCTTGAGGCATTAGGTGAGTTATGAGGCAGCCTAAATGAAGGAGAAGTACAAACTATTTTTGATGGCATTCATAGGATCCTTTGCTGGAGGCATAGTGAGAGTCGAAACAGCAGCAGGGGCCTACAATATATCGGAATCACTTCTTCTTCTCACACTGTTCTCAGCAAGTTTTATGCTTGGTCGCGCAATAGCCGCGGTACAAGCTGGCAAAGTATTCGATCGTAATTTCCCTGCTGCTCGTAAGATAATGATATTTTCTTTCACTATGATGGGTCTCCTAACAGTTGTATATCTATTTGTGAGTGTGGAAACATATATTATTCTTAGGCTCGTCTTTGGTATTCTCTCTGGGCTATCCTGGCCCATGCTTCAAAGTGTCCTCCTTTCGATAACTCCGAGCGCCACCAGAGGTAGAGATATGAGCGTCTACTTCATCTTCGGCTCCCTTGGCATGTCCACAGCATACTTCCTCTTTGGTTTCTCAACAATGGTGATAAGTGTCGCACTAGGAGCTACACTATATATCCTAACAGCAATACTAGGATTGGTATCACCTAGAGTCCCGCAGACCAAAGGAGACAACAAAAAGCCCAAAGAAAAAGCAGGAGGAAGAATAAGGATGGGGCTTGTGATTATAGCTGTTGAACTAGGATTCGTATCAGCAATCTTAGCAACAGACACAATAACGGGACTGCTTCTGCTTAAAGGATTCAGCAGGATAGAGATTAGTATTATTCTATCATCGGCAACATATATAAGCATACCTATCAGCCTAGCAGCTTCATATGGACTCGCTACGATAAGCGATAAGTGGGGAGAGAAAATAGTCTTAACGGGACTAACGGCTCTGATGGTCTTCTCGGCAGTAATGTTCATCTACACCACAGAAATAGTATCAATAGTAGCATCTATAATACTTCTAAGAATGTTTGTAAGGAGTTTCAGGCCAATACTGCTTGGATTAGCAAAGAGCACGTCATATATCGGCTCGAATATAGGAGCGATAAACGCTTCACATAATATTTTCACAACATTATTATCTCCCGTGGTCGGCATATTCATCGAAGCTGGTATGATCTCAGGCTTTATAGCCCTTACCCTAGGAACAGCTCTAATGGCTCTCATACAAATCAGAAGGCTGCCATGAAAATGGGTGGGTCGCAGAAATTGATGTGAGGCATCATCGTAAGCTCCAGCTTACTTAAAGCATCTCCCATAAATGGCGCTATGAGCTAATACATAGAAAACCTCTAGGAAATCAAAGTATTGAGAGGAAGCTTCTGCCGATCCTAGTAGCCAGCTAGAAAGCGGTCTCTCTTTATTACATCAAAATATTAGTAAGTTTAGCTCAATGATATAGATAATGTAGCGTTGTTTCCAAAGGATACATCCATGTTTAGGCCGGATTCTTTCCAACATTTTTCAATTTAAGCGAGACGAGCAGGTCTATCTGAATCGCTAGTCGTTTTGTGGAGCTCGGTACGACGTTGTGTTCTTTCCTTACGATGAAGAGTGTGAGTGGATCGATAAGAAAATTTGTTCAGTGTGATTAGGGTTAAACCGATTTATGCAAAGGAATACGTAGAGGTGTCATTCGGAATCGAAAATCCAAAAATATATTTGAACTTTTGTACTTTTTCCATTGTTTATATCTAAGTTTTATAATAATTACATCAGTTACCGACGGTGTCCTTATTGCCGAGCGTATTAGAAGAGCTTCTAAAATCTAAGAATCTCCCAGATGACGCGGTAGAGCTCTATTTAAGCTGTCTAGGCTTTGGGCCGATGTCTATGGCGGAGCTCAGTATGGCGCTAAGTATGCCCCTAGATGCCGTGGAGAATGCTATGAATATACTTGTGAGGGAAGGGTTCGCCAGGAAGATCGAGGGAACTCCTCCGAGATATGAGGTTATTCCTCCCTATAAGCTTTTCATAGATCAATTGGTGGATTTGAAGGAGAGATTCGAGAAGTCTGAAGAGGAGATAAAACGCGCGATAGATGAAAGCACTAAGGCGCTTAATGAGAGTGTTGCCGAATTCAACAAAGCGATAATAAGCATCGTAAACAGCGGGCTATCGAATATATCAAAGAATCTAGAAGAGATGCTCGGCAGAGTATCTGGGCTTATGGAGAAACAAATTGGAGATACAGCTAAATTCATCGAGAACACTGTAGTAGATCTTATGAGTAGCTTCTCTAAACAGTCAGAAGAACTCAAGGAGAACCTAGAAAAACAGCTGAGCGAAACGCTAAGAAATATGGGTGAGATGGCTCAAAGATTCAGTGCAGATACCACTCGGGAGGTTTCATCAATAATGAAAAAGCTGGAAACTGAGCTTGGGCTCCTAACAACCTTTATCTCTAAGGAGTTGGGCGAAATAACAATTTCAACTTCGGAGAGCTTAGAGGACTTCTCGAAAACAACGACGGAGAGTCTTGAGAAAGCACTTAAAACAATAGAGGATAGTGTTGCCGGCTTCGCCACAAACATCATAAACACAGTATCGGAGACCGTTGGACAAGTAAGCAAACAAGTCTCCAAAGCTGTGAAAACGCTAACAACTACTATGAGCGACTTCGCCCAAAAGATAATCCAGCAGATGAACAACATACAAAATATCTTCACAAAAATACAGCAGATGCTTCAGGAAGCACTGTCAAATGCAAATACCCAGATAGAAACAACAGCACAGAGTGTAGCCACGGGTTTAGAGAGCCTAAGCAAAGAAATAGAAGTGGAATTCAGCAGAGTCTCCGAAGGCATGAAGGCGAGCTTTGAGGAAATGAGTAAGAATACTAAAGCCCAGTTAGATGGTATGATTGAAAACCTCAAGCAAACAGCAAAGAAGACGGCGGATGAGTTTTCATCTTGGCTATCAGCAAAGATTACAGAGCTAACAGCAAAACTTAATGAGACAAAAGACCAGACAACAACTAGGGTATCGGAGAGGTTTGCAGAGCTTAAATCAACGATGAATAAAACAGTGGAATCTTTCTCCGAATCGATAAGACAAGCATCAGAGAAGTTTATGGAGAGCCTAAGAGAGATGAACCAAGCAACCATATCCAGCATAGCAGAGCAAATAGAAAACATAAATAAAACACTACAAACACTGAAAAATGACGTAGAGAACTCTCTGAGAAAAACCCTAGAGGATGCAAATCAGAGTATAGCAAGCCTCAAAGAAGAAGTAATGAACTCCCTGAAAACAAGTACTGAGGAGGCTCTATCGACTATATCGAGCAAGATAGAGGAGGAGTCAGGGCGTCTGGGAGCAAATATAAGAGAAGCCTTCTCAGAAGCAATACTAAAAGAAACGAGAAAAATGCTGGAAGGATTTGAGGAGTCACTCGACATAATGCTAAAGTTGTACGAGGAAACAATGAAGAAGGCAATGCCCGAGAAGAGAATTATATGGATAGTGAGAGGAATAAGTGGTGTACGAGCACACATAAAAGATATGATATCAAGAGCTAAAACATTTGTAATACTAGTACTTCCATCAATGGACCAAGTACCACTAGAAAGAATAGCAGGTTTAAGAGGGATGGTGCGGGTACAGGTTGCCGCTAGGTTTAACCCAGCGAGCTCATCACACGTTAAAACACTCAACCAGCTAAAAGCGCGTAGGGGTGTTATCATCAGAAATTATGAGGAAGGAAATATAATCGGATGTGTGGTAGATGGAAAAGAAGCGGTCTTTGCAGTTATACCGCCAAGAGGAGAAGTATATGGCTTAGCGACATCGGATGAGAATTGGGTAAATACACTCCAAGGCTTTCTTATGTACATATGGACAACAGCAAAAGACGTTCGCTGATATTAATTCCAAAATATTGTGTAGGGCAAAAAATGAAAGCGGGAGAATCAGAATGTGTGCCCATCATCACTACCTATCAGAGGTGATGCACCTCATCATGCACTAGCATTCACTATTTTTATCAAGGATCCTTCAGCGTTGAAAAAACTACGAATTTTCTGGATTGCTTTTGTTTTCTTAAATTTTTTAGGCTAACTTTTAGTTTTGTTCTCAATGGTGCATGCCTATGTGGGATCTGTTGGAATATGCTGTCGAGAGAGCCTTGAAGCTGGGCGCCGACTTTGTTGAGGCACGTGGTGAGAGGCAAGTAACGAATATTATTCGCTTCTCAAATGAAGTATTGCGATCAGTAGAATCAACTTCGCTGATCGGTATTGGAATAACAGTTGTTGTTGGGAAATCGAGGGGGCACGGCTTTACGGGTGTCCTCACGAAGGAGGGCGTTGATGAGGCTGCTAAAAAAGCTGTTGATTCCGCTAGGGGTCTAGGGGAGGTCGCTGAGCTGTCAGCAGAGCCAATAGAGTATAAGCCAAAAGAATACAAAGGTTTCATTCCATCCAGAAACAAGGACCCAGAACACGTAGAGCTCGAAGATAAAATAGAGCTCCTGAGGAGGGGTATAAACGAGATAAGGGGATCTGAGGGAATAGCATCTATAACAGCGATCTATGCTGAGCTATATGGGGAGAGGTTCTTCCTCAATAATGAAGGGCTTAGAAGGCATTGGAGACCGATGAGAAATGGTGTCTATTATCAAGTTGTTGTGAGAAAAAATGGGGCTATTGGCTTTGGACGTGAGCTGTTTGCCTCCTCGTATGGATTAGAGATATATGAAAAGAAAACTCCCGAGGACTTCGCTAAGAAGGCATATCAAAGCGCTGTCGAATCGGCGGAGGCTAAAACAATAAAGCCCGGTAAGTATCCTATGGTAGCAGATCCAACATTCGTCGGGGTTCTTGCCCACGAAAGCTTTGGCCATCTAACAGAGGGTGATTATGTTGCAACGAAAGCAAGTATTCTCTATGGCAAACTCGGTGAGCAATTAGGGTCGGAATACGCAACTATCATAGAGTCGGGAGACCCAGTAAACTATGGATTCTACATACCATATGATGATGAAGGAGTAGCTACAGAAAAGGTCATACTTCTTGATAAAGGAGTCCTTAAGGGATATCTGCATTCTAGAAACACAGCCAGATTATTGGGCATGCAGCCTACTGGAAATGCCAGAGCTATAAGCTTTATGTATCCAGCGATAGTGAGAATGAGGAACACATATTTTGGCCCCGGAGACATGACCAAAGAAGAACTATTCGAACTTGTTAAGAGAGGAGTCTATACCGAAGGAAGCACGGGTGGTCAAACAGAGGACACAGGAAACTTCACATTCGGTGCTAATAGGGCGTATTGGATTGAGAATGGTGAGATAGCATACCCACTAAAAGGAGTCGTTGTCAGAGCACATATACTTGACTTCCTAAGAAATATCATAGGTGCCTCAAAGGAGATAATAGTCATGTCAAGTCCCCTTGGCGGATGTGGCAAAGGCGGACAAAGTCCGCTGCCAGTAGGGGATGGTGGCCCCTATATGGCAATTAAAGAAGCTCTGATAGGGGGAGGTGTGTAGACATGGAGGAGAAAGTAAATATGCTGATAAACATAGGAGAAAAAATTGTTGGAAAGAAAGATGAGATCGGTGTGGATGATATTGAAGTGTACCTATCTAGAGCTGATACATTCAACTCGAGGGTCATAACAAACTATGTTACTGTGCGGTCTGGCATAGATGCAGGAGCTGGAATAAGAGTTGCAATAGGCAAAAAAGTAGCGTTTGTATCGATCTCAAGCCTTGACGTAGATAAGATACTGGAAACAGCGAAACTTGCCGCAAAGATAGCAAAGACGAAGGAAGAAGACCCGAATTTCACTCATCTCCCAGACCCTATGCGTGGCTATGGGAGGCACGCTATATTTGATGAGAATCTTTACTCCTTAGGCTCTGAGGAGTTATCTAGGTATGTATCTAGATTCGTAAAGGAAACGAAGCAGATATCCAACATGAGGAAGATGGATTTATTTCTAACAAGAGTAAACTATGCATATGCTATTGTCAATTCGCGGGGAATAAGCGTTGGAGACTATGGATCCGTGATGTTTGTTTGGTATGAAATAGACCTAGAGGATGGTGGGCGGAGAGGCAAAGGAATGGATATCTACATAACAAGAAAACTAAGCGAGGAGGAACTATTTGCGGTTCTGCCAAAAGCTGTTAACATGGCGAAAGAGGGGCTCCGAGCAAAGAAACCAAAGGAACCCTTCAGAGGGGACGCTATTATTGATCCCTGGATAATGTCATCCATCCATTGGCCCCTAGCATATAATGTGTCGGCTCTCAATGTGCAGGAAGGAAGAAGCCGTTTTATCGGAATGATAGATAAGGAGGTCGCAAATAGGAATTTAACGATATTGGATGATGGCACTCTCCCTGAGGGGCTAAGCACAAATATGAGCGATGACGAAGGAATACCGATGCGGAGGAAAGTTCTTATCGAGAAGGGGGTACTCAAAACATATCTATACGATACCTACACAGCATATAGGGAAAATAAGCAAAGCACGGGGAACGCGAAAAGAAATGGCTATAGGTCTCAGCCTTCTCCATCCGTAACAAACCTAGTTTTCGAGAGCACAACAGGAAAGAAGCTTGAGGACCTCATAAGGGAAGTAGATAGAGGCGTACTACTTAGAGGGGAGGCTATGGGATCACATTTAATAAATCCTCTTAAAGGCTCGATGGCGATAACATGTCTGAATGCTCTATACATAGAAGGTGGCGAGGTTAAATATCCCTTAGAAGCTATAACAATGAGTGCAGACTACTTTGAATTTCTCAAGAAAATAGACACTGTCGGAAGCGACTACAGAATAACGACCGTAGGGAAAATACCCACAATAATTGCTAGAGATGTGTATTTCAGCTAACAAGTTTTTCTCTTTTATTTTAGTGATTCTAATCTTTCGTACGTCTTATTGGCAGTTGGTTTATTTTTTGAAGCCCTAGCCATGCAAAGCATCTTCTATGGGATTCACCCTAATTAATATCTATTACTTAATTAGGCAGGGATCTTTCTGACCAATATGGAAAAAAGTAATACTAAGCTTTATAAATGTGGGTTCTTTGAAAAATTTAATATTCTCTTGCTCATAACTCTGTTGGTATTTTTTAATTTTTGATGGTGTGTGTGTTGATACCTATCAGATCACCTTGGAGTTTTAGGTTTTGGCTCGTCCACTCGATAAAAAGTATGTTAGAGTTGCTAAATTTCCGTGTAGTTGGTTTCGGCCCTGTTGGAGCCCCCTTTGATCTGAAGTTCTCAGTTGTTAATTGGATTGAGAGGAACAACCTTATTAAAGTCGTTGTCCTTAGAGTTAAGGGAATATATACCACTGAGGAAGAATTTAACCGAGCTGAGGAATATGATAAGAGACTTTTCTACTATAAGGTTAGCCCAGAGGAAATAATAAAGATGTCCGAGAAGAATGATTCTATGGGAAAGGAGTACATGCTAGTTGTCTTTCCAAGGTACTACGAGAATACCTTTGATCCTCTAGCAGTAGTTTTCTCAGCTTTCGCATCTCCTAGGAATCTCCTTAGCAAATTGGAGCATGACCGTGAGTGGTATAACTATGAGGAGATACTCAGAGGCTTTAAATATTATACCTTCAGCGCATTTATGAAGGCCCTATATAGATGCAAGCTTGGTCTTCCCCGAGAGAAAATTCTTGAATTGTTATCTGAGAGTGGGTATAGCTCATTGAGCTACCCAGCGCTAGCAACAATTTTCAGGAAGTTGGCAGATATAGGTATGGATGAGTATATGGGGGTAGTAATAGTCTTTAATTTTACTAGAAGAAAAGCAGTTTTAATGGCTGTATCCGACCAAAACTAATTTTACTTCCCAACCAATAGTATGTTTTGCTTTTCATAGCTTTTGTTAGATATTTGGCGATATGGGGTGACGGTGTTGAGGATAGACATAAATAGGATAAGGGCCGAATATTGGTATGTCAAAGTGGTTTTGTATCCGATTATATATGGACTCCTCGCCCTAGTCGGTTACAGCACGGTCGCTAGGCTAGTGGTTAATGGGTACTATGTATTCCCTCCACGTGGACTTCCTCTCCCGATAGACCCATATATTCCCTTCATATCGGTGTTCGTGATACCCTATGTCTTCATATTTTATCCAGTGCTGATATTCACATTGGCATATTACTTCTTTGTGAAAATAGAGAGGGCGGACCAGCTGATGGTATCCATCTTAATAATCTATGCCGTCGCATTCATAAACTATCTCGTATTTCCCGTAACCATGGAGCCATTCCGCCCAAAACCAGAAGATTTACCAAGCGATTTCCTATCACAGGTAATGGCCCGGTACTACGAGTCTGATCTACCAGTCAATTGTTTCCCGTCCTTGCATGCTGCGAATTCCACGATAGTAGCATATTATCTAAGCAAGGACCATAAGAAGTATAAGTGGATATTCTGGACTTATGCATTCCTAGTTATTATTTCGACGCTCTTCGTCAGACAGCACTACATAGTGGACGAGGTATACGGTTTTCTACTCGCATACTTTGCTGGTGAGGTAGCAACCAAAAAGATAAGCACGACACCACCAATAGATAAGTTTAAGACAGTTCGGGTAGTATTAGCCATTATTCTCGCGACGATAATATCCGTAGGCATGATAATAGTGTACATATGACCTTATAGAACTTACTAGTCCATTGCAAGGACGGAATAGCTCAGCAGTAATATCCCTTCACAGTTTCTTTCTCCTTTTTCTTTTCTCCCTTAATAGCCTTTTCTATGTGTGCTTCGAGTTCCTCTATCTTAAGGATTCCGCGTAGCTTTTCGACGACAACACCATTTTTAATAATAAGCACTGTTGGTGATGCCTTGATGATGTAGTTCTTAAAAAGGTTTTTGGCAGTCTGATCTCCACATTTCTTGTCGAACCAAGAACACATTACGACCCAGAACTTAACATCTTTTATCTTTTCCATTTTTACGAATGGAAACCAAATAAGATCAAAAAGTCTACACGCGAAGCATTCCTTATTATCAAAGTACACAACGTGTATTCCTTCATCGAAATATGCTTTCCTCTTCCTAACCCACCCACCATTCTCATATAAATACAGACCGTCTGGGTCATCGTCAGTTATCGTGTCTTTCATCACTGATCGCACCGCCCATGAACCGCTGGGCCAGTAAGAGATTTTATATTCCTAATTTTAAAGATAGAAATACACCGACTATTAGGATCAGTGCGGGAGTAAGCCCATCACCGAATTCAGACAAATGCCTCGTCATCATCTCCACATGTTGTGATGGGCCATTATTAATATTAAACCGTATAGTTCTTTAAATGCTTGATAATTATATCCGACTCCAAGCGGAGCGAGGAAATGAGAATAGTTCTTAAGTTTCCAAGAGACCGAATAATCTGGGCAACAATTTTGAGAAGACCAAACAGATTCCTTGGTATTGCCAAAATAGGAGACTCACAACAGCTTATTCACATACATGACCCTGGAAGAATCCCGCTTCTAAAACCAGGAACTAGGATATTAATTCTCAACGTAGAGCATCCGAAAAGAAAAACAAAGTATGATCTGCTGACGTTTAAGTGGAGAGACGAGTGGATATTCTCGCATTCGGGTTATCACTCAAAGATATTCGAGAAGACAGTTAGATTTCTCAATGGGTTTCAAGGCCATATTCGCCGAGAGGTAAAACTAGGAAAATCAAGAATAGACTTTAGCTTTAGAGACATTTTTGTGGAGGTTAAGGGATGCACATGGATTGTCGATAATTTCTGTTGCTTTCCTGATGCCCCAACTAGCAGAGGTAGAAGACACCTGTTAGAACTCGCAGAGTATGCCTCACATAGAAATAAAGCGTACATAGTTTTTCTTGCATTTTCAAAGTATGCTAAGAAGGTTAGAATCGCTAGGAGTGTCGACCCAGAATTCTATGAAGCAGCGATAAAAGCAAGAAATATGGGTGTAAGGTTCCTGGGGTTAAAATACAAATTTGATGAAGCTAAGCTTATTCATATAGGAAGCATCCCTGTCGACCTAGAAAACCCATGCTAAAAAACAGCTAGAAGTTGTAGCTTTATTCTTCACTTTTATAAATGTGTAGCTGTCTATATTTCTATATGGTGATATGGCTTTGGCCCGGAAAACCACTCTTATACTAGACGATGAGATCTATGTTAAGTTGGTGAATATTAGTGTGAGGAAATATGGATCGGCTCGTCATATTTCTAGAGTCGTAAATGAGCTTTTAGCTGAGGCATTAAAGAAGGAGGAGCTTAACCCACTAGAAGAATTAAAAGAGCTGCTTTCAGAACCAAAACTAGCTAAGGTAACACCTAAGGAATTCGAAAAATTCAGAGAAAAACTATCGAGGAGATTCGAATCATGATAATCGACACTACATATCTCCTCCCCCTTGCTAGGATAGAGGTTCCAGTAGACATATTCTCTGCTATTCTTGACAATAAACTAACAATAGAAATACGTAGTCTAGCAATAAACCTAATATCGATCTTTGAGCTCCAAGCCAAAGCAACGAAGCTAGGAATACCACCCGTACATGTCCTAAAAGCTGTACAGTTCATAATGAAATACCTAAGAATCCACAATTTTTGGGATAAGGATATAGTAGAAACAAGCTTTGAATTAGGAAAGCTCATACCAGATTACATCGATTGCATTATACTTGCAACAGCAATTGAAAAAGATAACACATTATTGACTGAAGACACAAGAATTCTCAAAGTGAAACAACACATTGAGGAACAATACGGAATAGAAATAATAACCTACAATGAGCTTCTAAGGAAGCATAGTTAGTTTAACCAGCTCAGATAGCATATCTAACGTAGACACCAGATTTCCATGATGAAGGGCCGGAATGCTGATAGTCGTGATGACTGGTGCTCTTATCTACCGAACAAATGTTGTTTTTTATGAGGGCAATTCGTTAGATTTCCCAGACCGGGTCACATGAGGAGTAAGCATCTCTGTTTGTCTATCACATATGTGTGGGGATCCACATGTCTTCGGAGGTAGATCTAGTTCTAAGAAGTCTGCTAAAAGGGGAGATAAGCATCGATGAGGCGAAGAGGAGGCTATCCTCGATTCTATATAAGGATATCTTCTATGCAAAGATAGATACATCGCGGTCTCTGCGAAGAGGGTTTCCAGAGGTGATTCTTGGCGAAGGAAAAGCGGTCTCAGAAATAAAGGAGATTGCTGAGACCTTAATAAGAAGTGGGGAAGATGTGCTGATAACAAAGGTGGATAAAGATGTCTACGAGGCCTTAAAACATCTCGGAAATGTCTGTTTTTATGAGAAGGCTAGAATAGTAACGATCAGAGTAAACCCAGAGCCAGAAAGAAAAGGAAAAGTGGTAGTTATAACTGGAGGAACAGCGGATATTCCCGTGGCAGAAGAAGCAGCTATAACGGCCGAGTTTTTTGGGGCTAATGTCATAAGAATATACGATGTAGGTGTTGCAGGGATCCACAGACTCTTCGACAATCTTGAGAAGATAAGGGAAGCTGATGTCATCATTGTGTGCGCAGGCATGGATGCCGCTCTTTTCTCAGTTGTTGGAGGGCTTGTCGACTCCCCAATAATTGCGGTTCCCACGAGCATTGGTTACGGTTCATCCTTTAAGGGCCTTAGTGCTTTGCTATCAGCCCTAAATACTTGTGTCCCAGGAATAGTGGTTGTGAACATCGACAATGGCTTTGGAGCAGGCTACTTCGCAGCTCTGATAATAAGGAAAATCTACAAAACAGAGTAGAGAATCTAATAATTAGGAAGGCGATAGCGCTCCTTGTCAGAGGATAATAGCCCAATACGAGGACTCGTCGGGGGATTGTAATTATGTGAGGCCATCAGGATGATAGAAAATAATAGTTAAATATGGATGGGGTGTTTCATTAAAATTTATGGGATTCATTATGGGAAGAAAGGCAAGAAACCTATATGTGGAAAGAATCTTAGTGTTTAGCGGGGGTGGCTTGGTATCAGTCATAATCTTTGAGGACAACGAAGCCAGAGTATTGATCGATTGGCCAGAATCAATAACCTTGCAGTCCATGGCTCTTGTAGCTAAAATGTACAATGTTTACCGGGAAACTGGACGGCGCGTCATATTTCGTAGCTCTTGGGTAGCATATATTCCTGAAGACTCAGACTACATAGTGGTAGCGAAACTTAAGCAGAAGAAATATCTGTTGCCCGTCGTCGGACTCACTAGGAGAATAGGTAAGGCACTTAAGGATGTTCCAGAGGAGAGTGGGCTCATAGGAGAACTCGTCGTTAGTATATTCAGAGAGTATTTCGGATTGGTACTTAGGATAGTAAAGCAACGAGAGATCATACAATAGGTTTCCTTCTCTAAATTTGTTGGCTATTAGGAGATAGATTCGAATATTGCCTGCAATATTCCTTCTGCTAGTCCCTCAGCTGTTGTATCATCTACGTAGGTCACAGTTGGGAGCAGTAGTGACCCCGTTGATCGCTGTTCTAGGTTGAATCCTAGGTATATCCCGCCGGTGATTCTTGTGGCTATTCTTAGCAGTTCGGTGGGGGATAGTATGTACTTTGCTGGCCAATAGTCTAGGTGCCATGGGTTTACGACTATAAGCTTAATATTCTTCCGAGCCAAGAGTCTCGCAACGGCGATTACATCTGCTTGCGCATCTGACTCAAAGAGTGTTCTTATTCCTTTGTCAATTGGAGTTCTTAGAGGAATATTTGCGATGCCATCCGATAGGAGAAGTATCCTAGGTATTATGTCTGGGTATTTGATTCGTGTTGATAGGATCATCCTATAGGCCTTAAGGAGACCCAAAGCTAGGGGTGTTTTTCCAGAGAATTCGACTTTTAGGAAACTACTAATTATCTTGTTTATGTTTGTTGTTGGAAAGGAGAGTATTTTTGCGGTATCCATCTGTATGGATATAAAACTTATCAGACTTCTAAGTTTCCAGGCCTTCGCATGGAATTTAAGAAGAGTACGAACAATTATGGGTATGAAAGGCTTCATACTATCACTAGCATCGAGAACCACTGTGAGTAATAATCGTCTCTTACCCTTCCTAAGCTCAATCTTAATATCGCTTGGATGTACTCTTCGGTTTTTTGGATTCCTAGCCACTGCTGATATGATTGTCGGTACCAATGCTATGTTTCCACGGGCTCTCCCACTAGTGATATATGAAACATAGTATCCTCTTGAACCATAAGTAGTTGCATGTCTAAGACCATAGTAACTTCCCTCAGCATAAGTGGGTCTTATTCTTCTTAGCTTTGGACGAGAGCACTTAGGAAAGATTTTCGGCTGAGATGGTATAAAGTCAGTTATACCTACAGCGTCTGAAGCTGGGAACATCTCCTTTTGGATCTTTATCTTAGCTAATCCTAGTTGTGCTTTTTTTGTCTTAGCTCGCATTGAATACTCAACATCAGGTTCAAAACTCCTCTTTGACTTAAATGGTATAATTCTGCGGATGTGCTGTAGAAGTTTCATCTTAAATAGGGCTCTAAGAATCTGCCTCTGAGTTTTCTTTTTTATAACATCTTCCTCTAGCTTTTCTCTTCTTACTTCAATCTCCCGAAACTTCTCTGATTTTTTCGGTATCCTCTTTATTTTTTTCTCTTCTCTAGCAGTTTCGGTTTCAGCGAAAAAAGTGCTGCTCTTCCTGAAGTGTTGTTTTGCTCTTCTTCTCGACTACTATTGGCTTTGTTAGTATGCTTCTCATATAATCCGCGGCTGTTCTTTGCTCTGCTTTAGCTTTGATTTTAAACCTTGCTTTTGTCTCCTTGAGGGCCTTTCTGAACGCTTCATCAATCTCCTCAAGGCTTGGAGGCTCCAACAAACCACCTTTCCGTGTTCTATGAATGAGGGCCATAAATGATGCTAAGCGTATGTCTGATGGATCTACATATCTTCTCCCTTCCAAAGCAGCTAGTGCTCTTGCGGTCTGTGCGATTACTATGTCGGGTCGGTGCCCATCAACGCTTAGTAGGCTACATAGCTCGGCTATGAGGAATAATATGGGAGCGTCTATGGTGACCTCATGCAGGATTTCTCTGGCTAGAATAATTCTTCGGCGCAGATTCTTGGTTTCTTTTTTGTAGTGCTCCCTGAAGGATAAGGGATCCTCCTGGAATTTGATGTTCCTTTCAATTATTTCCGCACGTAACGTTGGGTCATTGATACTCTTGACATCGACACAGAGAGCTAATCTGTCAAGTAGCTGTGGGCGAATATCCCCCTCTTCGGGATTCATTGTGCCGATAAGTATAAATCTGGCTGGATGCGAAAAACTGATGTTTTCCCTCTCAACGTAGTTCCAGCCCATCGCGGCGGCATCAAGTATTATGTCAACGAGGTGATCGGGAAGCAGATTTATCTCATCAATATAAAGTATGTTCCTATTAGCCCTAGCCAGTATTCCTGGGCGAAAAGCTCTTTCTCCTTCCCTAAGAACTTTCTCTATGTCGATAGTACCAAGAACCATATCTTCTGTTGCTCCTATTGGTAATGTAACAACTCTCATCTTTACTTTTTTTGTAGGGAGTTTCTCACCGCGGTAGTATCTCTCTCGGCATCTTGGACACATCATGAGCGGATTGTGGGGATCGCAGTTAAAAATGCAATCAGCAACCACCTCGATAGGAGGCAAAACATCTGCGAGTCCGCGCACAATAACGCTTTTCCCCGTGCCTTTCTCTCCTCTTATAAGTAGACCTCCGATTGAGGGGTTCGTAGCTATGGCCAAAAGTGCGAGTTTGAGGAGATCTTGTCCAACAAATGCGACGAATGGGTAGGTAATCTCTTCTTCCAATACGAACACCGAAAAGTGATTATATGTAGCTCTACAATGTTTTTTTCGTCAATTAATATCGAAAAATTTTGCCAATAAAATAAGTACTCTACGGTCATGCAAGGTGTGTTGTTGATATTCGAATCACCCTTTGGCATTATGATGTTTGTAATTTGTTGGAATGTGGTGGTTCTGTGTGAATAGGGATGTTTGGAGTTTATCGGCAACTGCTACGATAATATCCTTTGCGTCATCGATATTTTGGACGATTCTTCCACCTTACATGTGGGATCTAGGTTTCAGCTTCTGGGAGATAGCTGTTGTTTACGCCTCACAAAGCATCGTCATGTTGATATTTTCTAGGCCTCTTGGGATATACGCGGATAGTGTTGGAAAAAAGAAGTTTATAGTTAGTGAGCTCCTAGTAATACTCGTTGCGTATATCTTTCTTTTTTGCTGCGTTAAGGCGGGCTACATAAACTCGCTCTCAATAGCTGCTTTCTCGATATTGATGGGTCTCGCTTGGGCGACTGGGAGTGGTGCGTTTGCAGCAGCTATAACAACCTCATTAAGTAGAGAGAAAACGGGAACCGCAACGGGGATGTACGTTGCGACTGATTCTCTCGGTTGGACTATAGGTAGTTTTGTATCAGGTTTCTTTGCTGACGTTTTAGGTATAGGTCCAACATTGATCATATCAATGTTTGTGATATGTTTGGGCTTCATCACTATTAGTTTCTATCATGAGACGGGTGAAAGACGCCTAATCTCAATAGGAAAAGCAATTAGAGACTCATGGACACTATCTATGCCCAGCAAGGATAATCTCCTAGTATATCTATTTGTTATTGTGGCTTCGCTCAACATGGGCGCAGCCATCTTCTTCTTAGTCTTCACAATAAAATTCTACATTATCGTCGAGTCAAAAACTATGTATGGTATCCTATCGGGCATAAGCGGGTTACTTAGCATGGTAACGCCCTATTTTCTGGGAAGACTAAGTGAGAAGGTAAGCAAAGAAAAAATCTTGGGCGTAGCAATAGCGGTCAGGGTCCTATTCATGTCGCTACTAGTCTTCAGCTGGGACTGGCTGATAACAGTAATATTCTGGATAACACCCCTCTGGCCAATAATTACGCTGGAGTTAGTATCACTGACTACTGATTATTCCATCGATGATAGAGAGTCTGAAGCTCATGCTATTAGAAATATTGTTAATATGGTGTCACAGACAATAGGTAGCTTGCTTGGTGGATTCATGGCCGAGAGGTTCGGTGTCAAGAAAAATGTACGTTTGATGGCCTTAGTGTTAGGGCTTGGTGTCGTTGTGTACGCTTTGGGAATACCACTAGTATTTATCCTACATAATCGAACTAAGGAAATTGTGAGGAAGCAAGAAACTATACTATAGGTAATGCCGTATATTTATATATTTTTTTGCTGTAGTAATATTCTTAGAAAAGATTGTATAGGGTGTTTTTGTTGGACAAAAAAATTTTTGCTTTGCTTCTAATCGCAATAATGCTCGTAGGTAGCATGGCATTCATAAATTATCTGGATATGCATACTAATCCAGCATGTAAAAGTACCCTGGGTGAATTCAAAAAATCCAAAGTTTTCGTCGATTCAGCTCTTCTAAAATCATCCAACAAAGAGCAAATAGTACTCGTGCTGTTCAAGGATGAAACATCGATGTTAAGAGCACTTCCGAAACTTGAGGCCGTGAAGGGTATTCATATACTCCATAAATATAAGATAATACCTGCAGTTCTAATCAGAGGAAAACCAAATGACGTACTTAAACTCGACATAGAGGGTCGTTTTGTCGCTGGTTACTATTCGAATAGGAAGTATCGAATAGCGGATGCCAAACCCGTAGAGGACATAGGCATAATGCAGATGCCTCCAACAACCACAAACTCGACAAACACTACTGGTGCTACAGCATTCTGGAATGCTGGATACAATGGAACAGGTATAGTTGTATGCGTGATAGATACTGGTATCGATGCCGAGCACCCAGAATTATCAGGCAAAGTAGTTTATGCAAAATCCTTCGTAAAGGCCATTTATGGTTTCGGAACAGATATAGATGACCCATCTGATGGGAATGGTCACGGAACCGCCGTGGCGGGCATAATAGCAGGTAGGGGGCTCGACCCTCGTGGACAAGGTATGGCTCCTGGGGCGCTTCTAATGAATGCTAGAGTATTCCCACCTGGAGAGGTCCCAACAACATTAGCTGCGATAATAGCTGCTATTGAGTGGGCAACATTTGGGGAAGACGGAGCACCCAATACTGGAGACGAAGCAGATGTTATAAACATGTCCTTAGGCGGAGGAAGTATATATAATTCTCCAGTATGGTTGGCGGTCAGAGCAGCTGTAAGCTATGGAGTCACAGTTGTTGTAGCTGCTGGTAATGAGGGTGATGGTGGAAGAGCATCTCTCAGTATAGGAGACCCTGCAGACGCTCCAGAGGCAATAGCAGTTGGTGCTACTGATCCATTCTATAATGACATGCATATAGCGTATACATCTATAGGGCCAACAATACTTCGGGCAGTAAAACCCGAAGTCTCTGCACCGTCTGGAGTAATAGTGCTTGACTACCAAACCAATGGATACACAGACAGACCATGGTCTGGAACAAGCTTTTCATCACCACATACTGCTGGTGCGGCTGCACTGATAGCTCAATACTTAAGTAGCAAGGGGGTTCCTAAGGGTGCTTGGCCCTCCATAATAAGAACAGTTTTAATGAAAACAGCTAGGCCTGTAGGGACATATGAAGACATGATTATTGGAAGCGGAGCAATAGACTTGAGAGCGGCACTTAGTCTCTTAGAATCAGCTACAATATCCGGCTCCACATACCCGCAGTGGATTTCCGTTTTACCCACAAAAATGCCAGTTGGTATAGGTGGGGGGAATCTTGTGGAGCGAAAGCCATACTTCCCATATCTTGACAGACTATTTAATGGTCAGCATCTAATGTTTAATATATCCATTTCAGTTACCAAGAATACGACATTAAATATAACACTAGTAGGAGACATAGCAAATGTGTTTACGCTCTACACACCAACGATAATAAATGCTCATACCCCGGTGACATACTGGGAATTCAATGCTACCGTGAATGAAGATGCCCCAGAAGGGCAATACTCGGGTGCTATAAGAATAGAGGATATCGACTATGGAGTAACCGTCGAAATACCAATGGAGTTTAAGATCGTCCACCCCAAGGCACATCTTCTCTTCGATCTCAGACATACCGATTGGGGCATTGATCAGCGATATGGACAATATAGACTCTTCGTCAGAGCCATGGAGGTTCTCCATAATGTATGCGTGGAGGAGTGGCTCTTCGGCTATCCAGAATTGACATATGATGTTCTCTCAAAATACGATATTGTGGTGGCACCAGATACGGCGTCTCTGATATATTACTACTATGATAATGGAACTCCTTCATATTGGGAAACATTAGATTTCACACCATCGGAAATAGAGGCTATAAGAAGCTATGTTGAGAATGGTGGTGTGTTCCTCATTTTCGCTATTGACGCAATAGCAGTAGAAGGAGAAGTAACATATGTTGTTCACAATGTAACGAACATAAACGAGATCTTAGCTGGTACTGGCATAAGTCTGGTGGAAGCTGATATCCAACTGAGAGGCTACCCAGTTACTGCTCATACACAAGGAAATCATATGTTGATTAGAGATATCCCTACATTGCCCTATTATGGAATCAAGCTCGAAGTCGATCCTGAAGCGGCAGATGTGTTTTTGGTATATGGCGACAATAAGTTGGCAGCGGTCTATCAATATGCCAATGGGGGTGCTTTTATTGCGACGGGTACAAATTTCATCTTTGACAACTGGGCATTCCTAGGAGTATACGGTGGAACGGGTGATGGAGACTACATATATAACTTTATTAGTAACCTAATAGACTTTGCACTATATGGAACGAATGTTGTAAACGTTAGTGTATCCTCAACAGCGATAACTCTTGGAGACACTGTGGAGGTAACTGTGGTCAATAACACGCCAATAGGGAGCATTTCTTGGAAAGTCGTAAGCAAATACTACGAAGAGAGCGGCGTCCTCTCATATAACCCTAGTGCTGGGAACTGGGCTGGAGAAATAGAAGTTGGGATTGCTGGAACCGTATATGTTGTTCTAACTGTGCAACTTGCAGATGGATCGATTGTGGAACCGATCGTGAGGCTTTCTGTTGCACCTTCCGAGACAAACTCGCCTACAATTACTCTTACAAAATACGAAAACATGTCAGAAATTGCCGTGAGTAAGAATCAGACAGTATACTTAATATTAAACATTAGTGATGATACAGGTGTGGTTACTCGCTCAGTAAGTGTTAAGTTGAACGTATCGAAGTACAGCTATGAGGTCATCGGGTCTGGAAAGCTTGTTATTGTAAACATCACAATACCCTACGAATCAATCGGAGGATACATAAAGGAGTATGGTAATGCGACAGTATCAATAACGATAAGTGCATTGGATGTCAATATGAATATGGCTCAGAAGACATATATCATGATATTCGTCCCACCAAAACCATTCCCAATAACATTAGCCATAGCAATAATAGGCATCATCCTAGTAGTAGTAGTCGTAATACTTCTTAGAAAGAGGAAATCGTAGAATTTTTTTATTTTTCTTTTTTCCGCAGAGGCCATGTCAGAAAGGTGTGATTCTCTCCTAATACGATAAATAGGTTTTCCGTAAATATCGTAATCGAGTATCCTATTTCTCGGGAGAAACGATGAATGAGAATAGAAAAAATGTCAGAAATGTTGTGATATTGAGTACGGTAAGCTTTGTGATCAGTGTTGGTTTTGGAATGATATTTCCGATGCTTCCCTTCTTATTGTTGTATTTTGAAGGTAAATTAGGCTCATATCCAGAAACATTCGGGAAAATACCAGAAGCTGGAAGCATAGCTTTTGAATTTTCTCTTATTGCGTCGGTATTTATGCTTACTAGGGCTTTCTTCGCAAGATATTTTGGTAAGCTAAGTGACCTTATTGGGAGAAAAAAGTTGATAGTAATAGGTATGGCTGGATATGTGGTAACAGCAATTCTATATATCCTATCAAGGAGCTGGCTTCATATTCTCCTTACTAGGAGTCTACAAGGGTTTTTCTCTGCGATGACATGGCCTGTGGCCGAGGCAATGATAATGGATTCGGTTTCGTCGGAAGAACGTGGGAGGTATATGGGATGGTATATGTCTATGACAAATGCTGGATTTATCATAGGACCAGCCCTCGGGGGCTATGCATATAGGCTGATAGTCGATATGTTTCGCCCTCCGCTCTTCGAGAGCCTTTTGGCCCCTTTCTTCTTCCTGATGGCTTTCTCAGTACTTTCCCTATTACTTAGTCTTCTCATAGAGGAGACTATCCTAGAAGGAGCAAAAGTAAAATCGCCAGTAGCTCTAATAAAACATGCTGAGATAAAAGTGAGACTTCCAGAGCCCATAAGCCGATCAATAATGATTATTTATCTAATGGGCCTTGCTAATGGTATTGCTGTGGGATTCATAATGGCAATACTAAATGTCTTTGTTGTCCAATATATAACTAGCGATCCCGCAGCGATAGGTTTGCTGTCTACAGTGGCTGGGGCATTGGGTTGGCTTGCAAACTATCCTTCTGGTAGGCTTTCTGATTCGATAGGAAGGAAGAAACTTGTGATTATTGGGCAGCTGGGAACAAGGCTCTCCACTTTTCTAATCCCATTTGCTAGGAGTCTGGATCAGCTGTTGGTGATATATACTATACGTTCCATATCCTTCAACATGAGCTCTCCAGTATATAGAGCTCTCCAAGCAGACTTAGTTCCAGCGAGGATCAGAGGAAAAGTATTTGGTACGGTTCAAGCATTATTCAATATAGGTGCGGCTACATCGCCTCTTGGAGGGTACATATATGAACCACTTAGTCACATAAGAATTAGCTTTCTAAGTTACGTTTTGCCTGGTCCTGCAATATTGTTCTGGATAAGCGCCTTTATAGGACTATTCACAACGATGCTATTCGCACTATTTGTTGTTGAGCCAAGAAGCATTAAGAAGTAAGAATGAATCCGCATTAGAGTAGCGTTCAATCAAGTATTTTATTCTTTGTTCAACATCAATTTCTCAGCTGTGATGTTATCATATATTTGCTTTGAGACAATATATCCTATGCACCCACCAAATATGACATCCGAGACGAAATGCACACCACAGTACACGCGTGAGAAACTCATCAAAACTGCGAACAATATGAGTAGGAATCTGGCAAGGCGAGATCGTGTGGTTACAATGAAAGGTGTTGCTAATGCCCAAGCAGCACTTGAGTGGCCAGATGGAAAACTAAATCCTCCTACAGGGGCCAAAGCGGTAATTGCTGGGTTCGCGACATAGGGTCTTGGTCTCCTAACAATATTCTTTATGGCTACGACTAATCTATCAGCAACGAACCACCCAAAATATGAGTTGAGAACCAAGTAGAGGTAGTATCTGAACTTTTTGTTCTTCGATGCCAAGAGAATCATTCCTTCAGCCAGCGCGAAAATGTAGTTACCATAGGTAGTGTAGTAAACCATGAAAGTATCCATAATAGGTGTTCGCCACAAAAACACAGCATCAACGATCTCCATATCGAGAGGAATGATGAGTAGCGAAAGGAGACCGATTGAGAGGATCAATATGGCTTCCCTTCTATGCATACCGTTCCCTCCCCTGCGAACCCATTAAAATTGTTTTTTGGATGATTTATGGTTGTTGTGTCTGGGAGACACCATGGACAGATATAAGGTTCTACTACTCGGCTTATATATCACAGGAATAATCATTGGAGGGGGAATACTTGCGCTACCATTCGTCGCGATGGATGCGGGCTTGCCGATACTAATATTCTTGTTGGTGCTTTTCGGAGCGATGTTCTACATTATGTATATAAGGATATTGAATAGTGTTGCCTACTACATTAAAGGGATCGCCAAGATAAGGCCTGGACTGGAGATATTCGACTATGCCTTAGAGAAATCAGGCTTAGCTAAGTACGGCAAAATGATGTTTACTGTTGGTTTAGCACTCTACGTTATTCCAGCAGACATAGTTTATATGCTATATGGAATGAAAAGTATAGTTGCACTTTCAGAAATACTGGATATATCAGCGGATATAGCTCTGATAGCAGTAGGTTTGGTATCTCTCCTATTTGTGGTTGTATGTTCCGCGTACGTGGTTCGAATAAAAAGGAGGTATGTAGGTCCCCACGAAAGCTTCTTGATGAAGATCTCTATGATGTTGTCAATATGGCTGATCGGCATAGGGGCACTAAGATTTATTGGTAGCTATCCAGCGAAAGTAGCTATAGCTGTTATGGTCTTCTGCTCCTCAATTCTTATAGGAGAGTATTTTCCAGATAGAGTGTTTAGAATAAGCTATGATATCTACGACCTCGGGGACCTCGAACCAAAACACAAAGTGGGCTCATACCTAACACTCGCCAAGGTTATACTGATACTGATGATACCGATAGTAGCGTTTATACTGATAGTGACTACTAGTGGTATTGCTCAAGGCATACCCATAGCACCCCGATCTGTGCAAGGTGTGGTGTACTCCACAACGATAATAATATTTATGTATGTGGGGTCGGGTGTCTACAATATCCTTGTCTACAGATGGGTATCGAGCAGAATGGAGATCGGTAAGAAGGCTGTCTACATAGCAATTCTCTTGTCTATGGCGACATACATAATATTCACATTACTCATATTATCCTCCGTAGATGCTGACATACTAGTAGCATCGGATCTCAATAGGGAACACGCCTTTATAGCACTATCACGTAAGTTGACATTGGTAGGTCTCACGGAACTTGGGTACGCAACAATAGTAGCTGCAAATATCTTCGCGCTCATATCTGTGGCCGTAGCATATATGGGGTTCACGGAGACTCTCAGTGAGCGAGTCAAAATAGATACTGGCACGAATGCATCCACTATATGGTTAACAATAACATTCCTCCTAGGAATAGCGACGATTCTCTTAGAGGTATTCGATGTTACCAGGTTCGCCACGGATGCTCTCGGGATAGCGGGCAATGCGGGAGGAGGGATGTTTGCGCTGATACTTCCATGGTTACTCGAAAGTGAAAATAGTACAAAGAACATAGCGATGGCCATAATATTTCTGATCGTCATAGTACTACTTAACATATCCTTGATGCTTGGCGGAGCCACAATAGTAACTGTTATCTCAGCAATAATATCAACGATACTAATAGTAGTATTTTCGTCATTGGCAATAATAGAAGCAACAAAGGGCAAGTAGTTATGGATCTAAACCAGTATTGCCATAACCTTTTAATTCTACGCGCAATATAAAATTATTTGATGAGATCGAAGCACCATAAAATACATTGCCCCGATTTATCGGTGTGTTGTCACTCAGTTTTTTCTATATGGGGGGAGCATGTGGATAAAGGAAGTTGCATGGAGGTGTTGCGATGACATACTCAATAGTAGCTCTAGATCCTAAAAAGAAAATTTTAGTTGTGGGTGTTGCGTCTGGGTCGAAAGCTGTTGGTACACGAGTACCATGGGTAAAGAGGCTAGTGGGAGCTGTGGCTACGCAAGGATACACAAATATCATGTATGGTGTTGAAGGTCTTAAGCTCCTCGAGCAAGGTTACTCACCCGAAGAAGCACTAAAAGCACTGATAAACATAGATTCTAGTCCGGAGCTTCGGCAAGTCGCAATGATGGATATAAGGGGAAGAAAAGCTGTTCACACAGGTTCTAGGTGCCCAGACTATAAGAGTCATGCTGTTGGAAGAAATTTCATTGTGATAGGTAATCTTCTCAGAGGCCCCGAAGTTATAGAATCTGTTGTCGAAGTCCTCGAGGAAAGCAGAGGAGATATCATAGAAATTGTTCTTGAAGCCCTATTAGCGGGAGAAAAAGCGGGAGGTGATGCTAGAGGCAATCTATCAGCATCTATCGTTGCGGCGGGATACGGAGTTGATTTGTCACTCAGAGTTGACGAATCTAAATACCCAGTCAGAGAACTTATAAAGAAATATCGTACTATGTAGCTTAGAAGAAATCAAATGAGCTTCTTCCCCTAATCGTGGTGTTCTTTAAATATAGGATTTAGAGATTATATAATAGTACTGTTTGTTAACCCAAATGGATAAGCTTTCTGTTCTTTTGGTACTTTAATATGCCCTACTCCTGTTGGTCGAACGCATGCTTAGGGAGACCCTACTCCTACTATTGGTGATCATACCAATTCACAATGTTGCTTTGCTCTCAGCAAGTAGTAGGCCCTATTGTGGTGAAGTTCAAACAAATAATCTACATCTAGATACTCATGCTTCTTGGAATAATCACCTGAAGCGAATAGGCGATGCTAGAAAAAAGTGTGTTGAG
>Ga0190312_1000138_pt1 | contig 26376 bp, 27 predicted proteins | sample 487007910_MG_FD_165046 | JGI IMG/M metagenome (GOLD analysis project Ga0190312, IMG submission 165046) | Hydrothermal vent sediment bacterial communities from Southern Trench, Guaymas Basin, Mexico - 4870-07-9-10_MG | ecosystem: Environmental > Aquatic > Marine > Hydrothermal vents > Sediment ... | reverse complement strand
CCACTGAGCTACAGCGGCACCACACATCGCACACACACGCACACACATCCTCACTACGCACACGCCCGCCACGCCGCACCACCACACCGCCTCTCCCGCACATAATTATTGTAGGCAAAATGTGACCTCCTCCTCTCACTGAAGGGGCGTCTTTCAGTGAGGCTCATCGGTTCCCATTTCATCCACCTGAGCTTACCCTTAAGGGCAGCGGTCGTGGTGTCGAGGGCTTCACTTCGGGCGGGCCCCGCCCTAGGCTCGCAAAGCGAGCAATAAATAATACGGACATTATATATAAATATTTACCACCACCCAACCGCCCCCCAACTGCAAGGATAAAAATAAATATTATGAGAACGCATCACAAAAGCGATGAGAAAGGAGGAGATAATTCACTTGCACATGCTTTTAGTGCAGTTGAAGGAGTTCTGCGAGCAGAACGGCTTGGCCTGCGACTTTGTGCGTTATGAGTCGCTGGGTATTTCGCCGTTCCAAGTGCATCGCAGCAAGGAAGAGCATAAGCAGGCGATATTCGTCCTCCTCTCCGAAATAGTATCTGCGATGACGAGAAAGAATTCGCAACTGCCTGAGCTAATACAGAACATACGGAAATAAAATCGCAGCAGGCAACGCAGAAAGCAGCATGGATTCCTCCATTTGACTTTTCTCCGCCTTTTAATAATAAAAAAAATCAGTATTTTAACACTTTCTATTATATAGGATGAACATTTTCATTAAGAAGTGTGTATAGGTATGCGTGTGAAGGATACATTTTTTCAAACGCAATTTTTATTTCTTCGCCCTGAATGAAGGCGATGTTGTTTGCTTCTGCGAAAGAGCGTGCCTCCTCTTTAGGTAGCGCCCTTCCCGTCTTTTCGTCAAGCATCTCGCATATTGCCACCGCTGGAGTTATGCCTGCGAGGAGCGCCAGAGCAACGGAAAGCTCCGTCTGACCGCAACGCTCTTCAAGCAGACCGTCAGCAGCACGAAGTATTGCGACATGCCCGGGTGTGCGGAATTCATCGCAGAAATCGTAAGGAAGACCCGCAAGAACTCGCTCAACCGCCCTGCCTATGCGGTTTATTGTCAGTGCCCTGTCTCTGTCCGTGATGCCCGTGAATGTCTCACGGTGGTTCACCCAGAGCGAGAAAGAAGAGCGTCTGTCGTAGGGAATGTCGCCCTCTTCCTCCACGAGACCTCTCAACGATGGAAACTTCTCAGATGCGCAACGCATCACATCGCTCACAAACGGCAGACCGAGCTTCTCCGCAGCTAACGGATGAATCGCAACACAAATCAGCCCACCGCCCCTCTTACGAAAAAAGGCGACATCCTTCCACGAGACTGAAAATGCCGGCATCGCAAGGTCTGTCTCGCCCTCCCTGTCATCTGCATCGTAGATTAACACCACTCTCCCCTTACGAAAATCCTCCGCCCCCTTCTTCACCGATGCTGGCAACATTTCTCATCCCTCCCTACGAACTCTCATCTCACACCTCCCCACACCGCACACCTCAACCTCACATCTCACCTCACATCTCACACCGCACACTGCACACCGCACATCTCAACCTCACACCACACGCTCCACACATGCACTCTGCGCACTGGTGTCTGCATGCACCGCTCACACTTTCACTCGGAGTGCGAGGTAGTCGCCGTCATTCAACTGCAGTTCTTTACGCAGGAAGACAGGAGAGATGATTTCAATGATGTCGTCAGGGTAGTGTGTCCTTTCTGGGATAATCACGAAGCTGCGTATGCCCTTTGCACGCTCGTGTAGTATTTCACAGGGGTAGCATCTACCACCGCCGAATGTGCGTTTAGGCGTCTTGAAGCCTTCAATTCTGATTGCATTTGCGAAATCAAGCATTCTTCTCGCCTCAATACTGCGGGCATCCAACTTGATATTTAGCGTGCCCGGAAAAGGAAAGAAGCCGAGCTTACGCTTGAACTGCCTTTTGTAGCCTTCAAGCGTCGTGTAGTATTTGCCTTCGCCGAGACCTGTAATGACTTTACCTACGAGCTCAACCTCCAAGTTCGTCTTTGCGAAGAATATTTGACGATACTCTTGGCATTCCGCCTTAAGCACATCAATCCCACGACGAGTGAGCATCACCCACTGTCCGTCCACCATGATTCTTCGGTAAATCAGACCTTCTCGCTCCATCTCTTGAAGGCGTCTCGCAGCCGTCTGCACAGAGGATTTCAGCGCCTCCGAGAAAGAGGCTGCTGACAATTTTATCGGCTGCTCCATCGCACCGAGCAATGCAAGCTTCCTCAACGAAAATATCGTCTCCGCATCCATATCCCCCCTCATCCCCCTCCAGCACACACCTTTACCATTCCAATTTTGAGATGCTTCTTATTTCTGATATAGGTATTAAAATCATTTTTGGTTTTAATATGTGGGGGCGTGCGGAGAGTGAAAAGAGTGGAGAGTGTGGAGAGAGTGGAGAGAAATAGGGGGGGAGCGGCACAAGCGTGAGAAGAGTTAGAATCCTCTTCTGAAGCCACCGCCGACGCTTCTTGCCTTTTCCCGCAGCATGACGCCTGCGAGCATGCCAAAGAAAAGACCTGAGAGGTGTGCGGTGTGCGCAATATGGTCACCGGAGAATGCGAAGAAGAAGTCGTAGAGTGCAAATAAAATGGCTGCGAGCCACATCTCCATCGGCAGAAAGAAGAAGAAATAGACACGCATGCGAGGCATAAGCACCGCAAGTGCTCCGAAGACGCCGCATAACGCCCCGCTTGCTCCCAAAACGGGACTCTGCGATGTCAAGCACCAGCCGACGCCTGCAGCGATGCCTGAAAGGAAGAATACCACAAGAAAATTTCTACTGCCGACTGCTCGCTCCAAAACAGGTGCAAAAAACGCAAGAAAAAGCATGTTAATGAAGAAATGCTCAAAGCTTGCATGCAAAAATATGTGAGTTACGAGAGTCCAAGGTCTTTCCTGCACATTCAAAGGATTTAAAATAAGTAAGTTGGTGTAATTTGGGATTAAAAGTTGCAATATGAATGAAATACTGATGATAATAAGCAGAAGTAGGGAGAAATTATTTATGAAAATGCCAAGATTCGCACTTGCGATTGGACGCCTTGCCCCTCTCCTCCTACCCCCGACGCCTTCTAAGCCTTCAACGCCTTCAATGCCTTCAACGCTTTCAAAGCCACCCTCAGCAGCGGTGGAAGCGGGTTTGTAAGCGATGCAGTAATGCTTTTCAGGCGGAAGATGCTCCTCACAGAGCGCATCACCACAGAACTCGCATCTGCGAACCGCTCGCTTCCCGCAAATCACGCAACGAGCCATGTCAAACAAGAAGGAGTGAGAAGCGAGGGAAGTTAAATGTTGAGGTTGGCGTTGGCAGAGGAGGCAGCGAATCACTCGCCTATTGCGAGGACTTCGCCGAGCAGGTAAGTGCTTCTTGCCTCTCTCACACGAACATCGCAGAAAGAGCCGAGAGGTATTTCATCCTTGAGAATGACCGTTCTGTAGGCGGGGTCACGAGCGACGACGCCACCTTTCTTTCCACGTTCGGTGACAAGCACTTCAAAAATGCGACCCTCAAGAGCCTTGTTCTGCTCGTATGCGATTCTTCTGTATGCTTCGGAGAAAATGCGGGAGCGACGCTTCTTCTCTCGCTCAAGCATATCTCTCAATTTCGCAGCATCCGTCCCGGGGCGAGGCGAATATCTCGTGATATTCACTTTCTCAGCACGCACTCGCTCAAGCAGCCTCAACGATGCGAGAAAGTCCTCCCATGTCTCCGTAGGATAACCAATAATGAAATCTGTTGAAATCGTGCAATATTCAAACATTGAACGGATTTTATCAACAATTTCAACGAAATCTGCAACTTTATAGCATCTGTTCATGTCTCTTAAAACCTTATCAGAGCCTGACTGCACGGGAATATGAAAAAATTTAAACACTTTCTCGCTCGTAAAAGCATCTAAAATTTCATCTAATAGCGGAAGCATCGTGAAAGGATTCATCATTCCCACTCTTATTCTGAAATCTCCTCGCAGAGAGGTGAGCATACGCAGCAATTGAGGTAGCCTCACCGATGAAGCAGAAGCATTGAAGTCCCAGCCGTAAGCGCTGCAGTCTTGTGCGGTTATTCTTATTTCTTTTGCTCCTCTTCTCAAAAGGCTGGCAACTGCTTCTCTTATTTTCTCAGCGTTGAAACTGCGTAGATTTCCTCTTGCAAGCTTCACGATGCAGTATTTGCATCTGCATACGCATCCTTGCGCTATGGGGACGATTCCTATCACGCCTGAGAAATCAAGTGAGAGTTCGTCTCCGAGCTCTGAAGGCGTGAGCATTTCAGCGGAATCGCCAAAAACCTCACGAACAAGCTCAGGAAGCGCAGCAGGCATGCATCCCGCAACAATTATTCGCTTCTTCCCGTTGCTCTCGTCCTGAAAGCGTTTCAACTCACGCAAGCGCTTCAGCACATTCAGTTCAGTGCGCTCCGTTACGATGCAAGTATTGACGATGAGCACATCCGCATCTCTCTCGTTGCTTACGAGCTCGCAGCCTCGCTCCTTAAGGATTGCTCGCATACGCATCTCGTCGCCTATATTCGCAGTGCATCCAAATGTCTCAATGAATACTCGCTTCCCCGCTAGCTTGCTCCAGTCCATCTTTTTAAGTAAAGATGAAAAAATAATAGAGGTTTTGAGTAGGTGGTTGGAACAGGGGATTAATAAGAAGGAACAAGAAGCTGAGGGGGTTTAGTTGGAGGTTCTAAGACTTGTGAATGCATAACCTTACGAGCCTGCGAGTATTCTTCTTGCCTCTTCTTCTCCTTCTCTGGGTCCTCGCAAGATTAAAGTGTCACCTGCTCTCAACGCTGTTTTCTCGTCGGGGTTGTATATCCAATTTCCCTCTGCGGTGCGGATTGCAAGCACAAACATACCGGTTTTAGTCTCCAAACTTACTTCCTCAAGCGTCTTTCCGAAGACTGCTTCGTTCAACACGGTGACTTTCAAAACGACCTCATCTGACTCTTGCAGTGATGCTGTGAAAACAGGATGCATGCGAATCTCACGCAATACCGTGTCCGCAATCTCGTAAGCGGCATCCGCAACGATTTCAGATGAAAATGCAACATGCAATATCGCACGCAACTCGCTGAATCTTCTCTTATCTCGGACACTCGCAGCCGCTTCCAGCACAAGCATCTCTAAATCGTCTTTCATGGCGTCCATTCTCTCTTCCAGCGCTGCGACCTCCTCCGCAATCTCCTTGCTTTGAAATCTCACGGATGAGTATGCGAGACCGACCATGAGTTCTGAAATATTTTTCATTTCCGCAATCTTATCCGTGATTTCCTCAAATATCTGACGCCTGCTCCTCCTCTCTGCGAGGAATTCTTTGCAAGAGGCGAGTTTGTAAAATGCTGGAATGCTCTCTGTGGGTCCTGATGCAATTAAAATGTCATTCGCCTCCAATCTCTCATCCTTGCGAGGGGAGTATATCCATCTTTGACCTCGCTTAATCGCAAGAACTCGCATTCCTGTTGCGGTTTCAAGCTTCAACTCGCCGAGTGTCTTACCGCAGAGTGCCGAATTCGCATCAACTCGCACATTCACAACGCCCTCTTCTAAGTCCTCAAGGTCAAAATAGCAAGTGAGGTCTACTGAAACAGCGGTTTTCGCAATGTCGCCAGCCGCATTTGATATTTTTTCAGCAGCAGAAGCAATCTGCATGATTCCCGCTAGCTCAATCGCATCCTGAACGCTCCTCGCTCCGAGCATCGCAGCAACCCTTAAATTGTAAAGCAGGGCGTCCATTCGCTCCTCAAGACGCAATACTTCAGCAACGACCTCACTGTTCCGGCATAGAACTGCGGAATATGCAAGGTCAAGCATCTCTTCAGAGATGTCCTTCATCTCAGCAAGCACATTCTTCACATTCAAGTCCCTCTCATCCGCCTCAGAACTCATCCAAATCCTCACCACCTTTGACATCGCCTCCCACAGAGAAGAGCAAACACACTCCTATTTCAACTCAAAATCCGCACCTAACACTGCGAGATGCTCAAAGAATTCGGGGTAAGAGACGCTGACGCTTTCAACGCCTCCGACAACGGCACCAGTGCGAAGAGCGGCTACGCAGAGTGCCATCGCAAGCCTGTGGTCGCCGTGAGCATCCAATTTCACAGCAGATTTCACTGCTTTCGCTCCAGAAGAGGAGATAAGCAAGCCATCCTCCCGCTCTTCAACAGAGACGCCAAGCTTACGCAGTTCAGTCGCAAGTGTGCTGATTCTGTCCGTCTCCTTGTGTCTCAAGTGACTGACGCCTTTTATTTCCGTTCTGCCTTCTGCGAATGCTCCTAAGACTGCGACAGTTGGCGCCAAGTCAGGGTTCTCTCGCAAATCCACACTTATTCCTTCAAGTTTCCCGCTGTCTCGCACATGCACGACGCCTGCCTCTTTGTTCCAACTGACTTCTGCGCCCATCTCCCGCAAAATCTCTAAAATTTTAACATCGCCCTGCTCACTCGGCTCAAGATTGCGAACTGCGACAGAAGAGCCTGTGAGAACAGCAGCAGCAAGGATGTAGGAAGCGGAGGAGAAGTCACCAGGCACTTTAAAATGCTTTAGTGCATATCTCTGACCGCCTGAAATTTCAAAAATGAAGTCATTCGCCTCACAAATGAACGGAATTTCAGCGGAAGCAGCACGCAAAACTTCAAGCGTCATTCGCATGTAAGGCACCGAAACCGCATTTCTCACGGCAATTCTGCTGTCATTCTCGCAGCGGGGACACGCAATTAAAAGAGCAGAAGCGAACTGCGAGCTGACTGAGCCGTCAATTTCAGTCTCACCGCCTCTCAAGCGACCTCGCACAACTAAAGGAGCTGTGCCGTCGCCTTTTGTTGAGAATGCTTCCGCACCCAAATCGTTCAACGCCTTCAAAAGAGGCTTGTTCGTCCTCCTTCGGAGCGAAGCATCCCCCGTTAGAACAGCAGCACCTTCACAAAGCGAGCATATTGCGGTGAAAAATCGCAGCGTCGTCCCTGAATTCGCAGCATAAATCACATCATCAGGCGTTCTTAAGCGTTCAACGCCCTCAACTCGCATCCTACGAGCATCATATTCCACTTCAGCGCCGATTGCCTTCGCTGCTCTTATCGTCGCCTTCGTATCTTCGCAAATTAATGGTCTTTCTATTTCACATGAGCATGCACTCAACGACGCAACCGCAATCGCACGGTGCGTGTAGCTTTTCGACGGCGGAGCCTCAACCTCACCCCTCAACTCTGAGCGATGCAATATCGCTTTCATTCCTGCTTCTCTTCGCCTTTCTTATTTGTCAATTTCCTTTAAATTATTTTTGAAGCGGTGCTGTTCAGCGAACGACTTTAAGCACACGGTAGCCGTCGGGAGCGAAGAGAATGCCCGCAGCACACATCTTCTCAATTAATTCTTCCGCCTTCTCACGGGGGATGCCACGCTGCTCTGCAACATTCAGCACCTCCTCACGAGGCACATTCTCGCCATATTCTTGGGAAAGTTCTTTTATTATGTCTGTAAGGATGGTCATTTTGTCTCTTTTCGCCTTTGAAATGCCCACAGATACGACATCTACATCCATCCTGCCAGTTTCAGGGTCTACAAAAACACGCCTTAAGCAGTAAGAAACGAGATTTATGACATGCTCCGCATCCTCTTCCGTCACAACTTCTCTTAGCGAGGCACGAGCACGAGCCTCCCCCAAGCGAATTAAAGCCTCAAGCTGCCTCGCAGTCACGGGAACGGGCGCATTCTCGTCATCGTAGCTCTGACGCCTCAATCCGATGTAGAATTCAAGGAAGCGACGCCTCGCAGCATCTGAAAGCACCGGAAACACATTCTTGCGTGCATACGCCACATACTTACGCAGTAATTCAGCAGGAATCGCAGACTCCATCTTACGCATTACTTCACTCTTACTCGCAAGCAACGCCTCACTTTTGCATTCTTCCTCCTTCCGCCCTCGCTCTTCTTCCCGCTCTACCTCTTGCTTTGCTTCAGCTTTTTCCAGCTCTTCTTCCTCTCCACGCTCGCCTCCCTCGCTTTCTTTTTCATGCCCGCTCGCACTTTCTCCGCTTGAGTGGATGCACGACGAGCCTTTCATGCGATTTCTCGTCAGAATTTCGCCGAAAATGTGAGCGTCAAGGATATGTTCAGCGGTTTTTTTGTCTGTTTCCTCGTCAGGCTCGTCCATCATCGTGAAAATCAAATCAAATCGTGATAAAAGTGTTGGCGGCAGGTTTATCTGCTCTGAAATTGGAGTGTATTTGTCAAACCTTCCGAGCTTTGGATTTGCAGCTGCGAGCAACGCACATCTCGCATTCAACCTTGCGGTGATGCCTGCTTTCGCTATGCTGACCGTCTGCTGTTCCATTACTTCATGCAGCGCATCCCTGTCTTTCTTCTCCATTTTGTCAATCTCGTCAACGGCTGCGATGCCCTTGTCCGCTAAGACTAAAGCGCCTGCCTCAAGCGTCCAGCGACCTTCGCCGAACTCATCACGAACAGCAACGGCAGTAAGTCCTGCGCCTGTTGAACTTTTTCCCCCCGTGTAAATGCCACGAGGCGCAAGCTCAACGATGTGAGAGAGCATCTGCGACTTCGCAACCCCAGGGTCGCCAACTAAAAGAATGTGAATGTCTCCTCTTATTCTCGTCCCGTCTGGAAGCTCTTTCGGCACGCCTCCGAAGAGCTGAAGAAGCAACGCCTCCTTTATCTCGTCGTATCCGTATATGAATGGCGCTATACTTTCACGCAACTTCTCGTAAATGTCGGGCTGTGATGCCAATTCCTTTATTGAACGCTCATCTTCATCAGAAATCTCAATCTCTTCAAACTCCCCTTCCTTCCTCTCTATCCACACTCCCTCCAAATAGACATCAAAAAATGGCGTTGCACCCATGTGTGTTCGCCTTTGAAACGATTTAAGAATGCCTATGACCTCTACTCTGTCGCCGGGAGACACTATTCCTGCCAAATCATCCTCCAAATTCACATCTATTACCTGCGGAAGCTCACCGCCTCGCAACTCCTCTGGTGCCTCTTGAATCCTTATCTTTTGAGCATTCACGAATATGCTCTCCGCAGTGAGCAGTTTGAATCGCTTCGCCTTACGACCGCAACTCTCACACAATTCAGGCTCTTTAAACCTGTTCGGCGCATCTCCACTCTCTTGCGAAATCTCAAAAACATTGTGGCAGAGTGGGCATTCAAACCTCGCAACCACAACTTTTGGGCGGACTTCTGTCGCTTTCAGCACTAAACCTTCAACACAAATTAGCCTTCCGATGTCTTCGCTCCTTATTTCACGAATCTTCTTTCGCACAGGAATACCATAAATGCGCACATGTGCTTCCTCAAGCGTCTCGTCTATTCTCCTTAGTGCATCCTTCGCACATTCAAGTGCAATTTCAGGATGCTCAAGAATCATGTCCGCAAGACTTCCGTCAAACTTCAGCACATCCGAAAATTTCACACGCAGCGACTTCACATCTGAAAGCGAAAGCGCAACTACTTCATCCCAGTAATACTTCCTTAAAAATTCCTCCCATCGCTCAGTCAGCTCCTCACTCATTTCCCCCCCGCTCACCCCGCACCTCTTCACACAAACGAGATTCCTTCTAATTTTTTAAGCGGAACGAATTAAAGGTAGCGGGTAACGAAAAGCGTGAAGGGACAGCGTAGAGCGTGTGAGAGGAGCAGGATATGAAGGATGTGGAGGAATGGAGCGAAGAAAACGTTTAGCGGTTGTATTTGACGGTGCGGGAGTTATTTATGAGCCTGTTCGCATCGTTAAGGATATTGAACGAGGAGAGGTGAGGCAGAGCAAGCTTTCAGGCATACACCTCGCAGACAGGGTCGGCGGTGCATTTGTCATGCTTCGTGCAGAAATTCGTGAATTGATGCGAGGAGAAGAATGTCTTGAACCGCTCTCAGATTTCTTAAAGAAGAAGAGGATTCCGATTGTTGTCGTTTACAAGAGCAGGCATTTCAGCGATGAAGAAGTGGAGCGAGTAGTCCTCTCTGATAAGCGAGTGAAGTTGGGCGATGTGCATGAAACAATATCAATTCTGCTGAATTGTGATATTCTTCCCGTCATCGGCACGGGTCTCGTCGTGAGCGTTGTATCTCATCCTTCCCCTACCTTGTCCCTGTCTTCGTCTGCGTCCTCTTCTTCGTCTGCTGCGTCCACGATGGCGTTGAGAGAGGGAGAGGGCATAAAATATGTGATTTCAGGCGGATTGAACCTGTTTCAGGGTGCTATTCGGTTGCTTGAAGAGCTTCGTCGCAGGGATGTGGCGGTCTTCATCGCCTCTGGTGACAGGATAGAAGGGGAGGAAGTAGCTCCTTTCTTCAGAGGAGTTCCGCCTGAGAATATTTTTGGCATGCTGAAGCCTGGGGATAAATGCAGGCTTGTGAAGAGATTGAGGCAGAGATACGAGAAAGTAATAATGGTAGGCGACGACAAGAATGACTATTATGCGATGTGTGCGGCGGATATAGCGGTGCTTTCGCTTCAAATAGAGGCGGAACGCCCCAAAGAGTTATTTGATGTTGCGGATTTTGTCGTGAGGGATGTGCAGGAGGTTGAGGGAATCGTGAATAATGCTCTCTCTTCTTCAGATGGCGTTCCGAAGAAGGACAGCGGAAGGAAAGGGGAAAGAAGGGGAGGCTTCGTCGCATTACGAGATGGAATTGAGAAGTGTGGTAGTGGTGGTGAAGGCGATGATAGACGAGGGGAGAGGGAGCGAGAAGAGCAGTTATGAAGCGGATTTGAGGAAGATTGCGGAATCTGTCAGGAAATACGAGGGCGTTCAGCGTAAGCGAGCGATAAGCGATTTAATGCGGTTGTTCGGAGGCATAGACGCCGTCGGCGGTAGAACTGTTGCGGGATTCGGTGAGGACGCTGCGGTCATTGATGTCGGCAGCGAAGAGTATGTGCTCGTAGCAATAGATGGCATCTGGGGTCGCCTGCTTGAAGCAGACCCTTGGTGGGCGGGATATTGCGCAGTCCTCGTGAATGTGAATGACATCGCTGCGATGGGCGGAAAGCCTCTTGCGATGGTGAATGTGATCGCCTCCGCAAAGGAAGAAGTCAGGGAGAGGATTGCGGAAGGCTTACACGCAGGCGTCATGAAGTTCGGCGTTCCCATGGTAGGCGGGCATGTCCATCCTGACACGCATTACGACGCTGTTGATGTCGCAATCGTCGGGACTGTGCGTAAAAATTGCGTTATTTTCTCAAACGGTGCGAGACCAGGCGATAAGGTGATTGTTGCAATAGACACAGATGGGAAAACCCGCTCAAAATTCCGCATGGGTTGGGATTCTACAACGGAAAAAACGCATTCAGAAATAAAGAAACGCCTCTCCACCATGGTTGAAATCGGCGAAAGACATCTCGCAACCGCAGGAAAAGACATCTCAAATCCCGGTGTCATCGGAACTCTTGCGATGCTCCTTGAGACTTCAGGCGTCGGCGCAACTGTTGAGATTCCTAAAATACCGAAGCCGCCTGAAAATGAAATGACGATGGAGCGATGGCTGAAAATTTATCCCGGAATGGGCTTCGTTTTGACTGTTAAAGATGTGGAAGATGGCAAAGAATGCATAAATATATTTGAAGATGCTGGTATTGATGCGAATATTGTTGGTGAAATTGACGCTACGAGGAAACTTAAAATAACTAAAGGTGGGAATTCCACCGTTGTCTTTGACTTTGAGCGCGAGTTTCTCACGGGCATTAAGAAATGAACACACAAACAAACACACAAGCAAACGCAGTAGGAAGTGGCAGACCCGCAGCAACAGCTGACACGACACTTACGCTGAAAGAGGCTGCGAAAGGGCCTGCGAAAGAGGCGAAGGGGAAGGGAATGGAAATCTATGAGAAGGCTCTGCGAGGCGAAATCAGAAAGGAGGATGCTCTTTTCCTTGCGAGGCACCCGCACATCCTTTTCAAAATTGCAGACGCTCTTCGTGAGAAAGAGAAGGGTGAAATCGTTACTTATGTCGTGAACAGGAACATAAATTTCACGAATATATGCGTTGGAGAATGCAAATTCTGCGCTTTCAGGCGTAGAAAGCACTCAAATGATGCATATTTACTGCGAATTGAAGAGATTTTGAGCAAAGTTCAAGAGGCTGTTTCGCTTGAAGCGACGGAAATATGCATTCAAGGAGGTCTTCATCCCGACTTAAAGATAGATTTCTACTGTGAAATGCTTGAACGGATAAAGTCCGAATTTGATGTGCATATTCATGCATTCTCGCCGATGGAAATTTTCCATATTGCACGCAACTCTGGCATGAATTGTGAGGAAGTTTTGAGGGAATTGAAGGCATCAGGTCTGGATTCAATGCCCGGAACAGCAGCAGAAATACTGAATGACGATATAAGAAGGGTAATATGCCCGAAGAAGTTGCGAACAAAAGAGTGGGAAAGCATCATAAAGACGGCTCATCGCTTAAAAATACCCACTACTGCGACGATGATGTATGGTCATATTGAAAGTATTGAGGATAGGATAGAACATATGTTCAAAATAAGGGAAATACAGAAAGAGACAGGTGGATTTACGGAATTTGTCCCCCTTAAATTCATGAAAGGGAACAATGAACTCGGTAAAATTGTGAAAAGAGAAGTGAATCTGTTTGAAGATGCGGTTGTTCATGCTCTCGCAAGGGTGATTTTGCATCCTTATTGCAAGAATATACAGGCATCATGGGTGAAATTGACGCCCTTCGGTGCGCAGCAGATGCTTTTCTTCGGTGCAAATGATTTGGGTGGAACACTAATGGAGGAGAACATTTCAAGGCTCGCAGGCGCTTCTTCAGGCGAATACATGCCTCCTGATGCGCTTGAAAGGCTGATTGAAGACGCAGGTAGAAAACCTCGCAGGCGAGACACGCTTTACAATCTGCTCTGATCCCTTCTCATCCGAGAGACACTTTTAGCTGAGAGATTAGAAGAAGAAAAAAACGAAAGCCTTTTTATATATTTCAAAAATTTTTGAAATTATGTGTCTCGGTGTCTGCGTGAGCGGCGTGGGTAGCGTGAGTGGTGTGAGAGGCGTGAGCGGAGTAAGAGGTGTGAGAGGGAGGTGAGCGAATGCCAATCGGTTTTTTGACAGCTGCGGTTGTTCTGCTCTTGGCGGGACTCGGCGTGGGCTTCGCAAGCGGTCTTCTCGGCGTCGGCGGCTGCTTCATCATGATTCCTGTTCAGGTATGGGTATATACGGCGATGGGAATGGACTTGAACACGGCGGTCAAGGTTGCTTTCGGCACGAATCTCGCTGTTGTTCTTCCTACTGCTATGAGTGGTGCTTACAGACACTCAAAGAAAGGTGCGGTAATGTGGAAAGCGGCGGTAGTTCTCGGCATAACAGGTGCAATAGGCGCGGTAATAGGCTCAACAATCGCATCAATAACGCCCGGAAAGTATTTAAGCATTGCCTTCGGCTGCGCAATCATTCTGGGTGCGGTCAGAATGCTCACTGCGAAGCCACCTGAAGAGACAGGGAAGAAGCCCGTTGAGAACCCGCTTGTTTGGGCGGCGTGGGGCTTCCCGCTTGGCATCGTCACAGGCATCATCGGCATCGGCGGCGGTGTCCTCATGGTTCCTGTGATGGTCGTTGCTCTTTCATTCGGAATACATCTCGCAGTCGGCACTTCCACCGCTTTGATGATTTTCACAGCAATTGGCGGACTACTCGGCTACATCTATAACGGATTGAGGGTTGGAATGCCCTTCGTATCAGAAATAGGACATCTAATTGGCTACTGGAATCTCGAATCTTGGCTACTTCTCGCTTCAACAAGCGTATTAATGGCTCAAGTAGGCGCCAAAACTGCACATAAATTGCCAGCAAAGCAGCTCAGGTATGTGTTCATTATAGTGATGCTCTACATGGGCTGGAAAATGATTGAGGCGGGTCTTGGAATAAAACTGCCGATATAAACGCAGAGAAAGAGCAGTAGAACACGAGAACGCCCAAAAGTGAGGGGCAAAAGCGTGGAGAAGCGAAGAAGGAAGAGGTGGAGGAGTGGTCAGTATGCGTTGGGCGGAGGCGGTTCGGAAATTTTTACCTATATGGGTCGCAATTTCAATAAGTCTTGCGCTCATAATTGGCTATTTTTACCCTGAAATAAGCAAGTTAAAGCCGCTTATTCCCTTCTTTTTATTTGTAATGCTGTATCCGATGATGATAAATTTGAAGATTGAGGATGTGGTGAAGGCGGCGAAGTCGCCAAAAATCATTTCTATCGCACTTTTAATGAATTTCCTGCTCGCTCCTCTGCTCGGTGCGCTCTGGGCGTTCATTCTACTGCGAAACACTGACCTATATCTCGCAACGGGCTTCATTCTGAAAATCGTTGTGCCTTGCAGTGGAATGGTCGCCGCATGGACGGGCTACGCAAGGGGAAAAGTTGAAACTGCGCTCATAATTGTTGCGTTGAGCCTTCTGCTCGCCATTCCTCTCGTGCCTTTCTGGATGTGGCTGCTCGCAAGGATATATGTGAGCATTGACCCTTTTATGATACTTCAGAAGATTTTTTTCATCATAATTCTGCCGCTCATCGCAGGTTCAATCACAAGAAAAATGCTCATTCGCAAGATAGGAATGGAAAAATACCGCAAAATATCCCCCGATTTCCCAGCAGTTTCAACATTAGGCATGTTAATCATGATTTTCACAATCATTTCAACGCAAGCAAGAACAATTATTCCAAACTTCCACTATGTTTCCCTTGTCTTATTGGGCATCGCAACGCTGTATCCGCTGAACTTCCTCCTCGTAATTTTCATTTCAAAAGCACTTCGCATCGGATTCGGCGATTGCATGGCTCTCGGATACAGCGTTACCGCAAAGAACCACGCAATTACCATCGGCATTGCAGTCACCGCATTCCACGGAACGCTCGCTGTCTTGCCCGCTGCTGTCGCACCTCTGCTTCAAATGCCGATTATGCTGCTTTTTCTCCACCTCTCCCCTAAAATTGAAAGTTTCCTTGCATAATGAATAAAAAATGCCGTCAGAAATTCCGCCATCATACGAGATTCCTGGGGAGACGCTGGAGAAACTGAGAAGGATTTTCAGCAAAGATGTGTCGCAGGAGGCTTCAATATTTAAGGTGCTTTCCGACCCGCTCCGTCTGAAGATATTAAGAGTGTTGAAGGAAGAGAGTGTATGCGTTTGCGTCCTTATTGAACTCTCAAATATTCAATACTCAGCGCTCTCTTACCATCTTAAACTGCTAAAAGATGCAAATTTGATAGATTTTGAACGGAAGGGAAAATTCCTGATATACTATCTCACAGATTTTGGGCGGAGAATTGTTGAAATTCTGGAATTAATATCTCATGATTAATCCCTTATGATTAATAAGGCAGGCAAAATTAAAATTGTTTTCTAATTTCTCTACTCATGTCTTTCACTTTTTCTTCTCGCACTTTAACACATTCCTTATGGCAAGCAAGTCCAATTTTGATTGTGGTTTTACTGTTCTTTGTATCGGGTCAATGAACAGAATGTTCCTTTCAACAAGAAATATCTTTTCTTTGTTCATCCTATCATATTGTATTATCTCCTCTCTCTCAAATCTCCTGAATTCCTCTATTATTGCCTCTTCCGAATATTCTACCTTACGAAGCGATATTTCGTCAAATATTGAAAGTATTTGATTCGTTCTAATCTTCAACAACTTCTTCACTTCCTCTTCTATGTCCTTCCCATTCATTTTCGCATTCGCAAGCTCAACCAAATAAACGGGCTTACCGCCCACATACTCCCATACCATTTCCTTCTCCTTTTCTCCGAATTTGTATTTATTCAAGAAGGCAATCGCCGTTTCGTAGTCAAAATCATCCACAAATAAGTATCTACAGCGCCCTTGCAACATCGCCTCTTTGTAAATGCGCTCAACGAAGAGCGAATCTGATGTTATTGCGAACACATGACACAAATGCAACTCCTTCGTCAGGCGAATGAAGAAATTAAAAAGCTTGAGCAGTTCATCCACTTTTACATCCTTTATCACCTGTAACTCATCCAAAATCAATACGGAATTCTTATTCTCACCTATTTTCATAAAATAATCCTCAAGAAACTCAAAAACATCCTCATAAGTCCGCTCCTTAAACAGTAAATTCAATATATCCTCCGTTACTGGAATGCCTACAAAGTTCAATGCCTTCACAGAAACTTCGGATATTTTCCTGATTATGTCTTTGTATGTCTTCTCTCTTTCTATTTTGAATAAAGCACGCACAAAATCTCTGTAATCTGATACGAATTTACCGCGCAAATTCACATTGAATACAATATAATTCTCAGGTAATTGTTTAGTTATGTGGTTAATAAGTTCGGTTTTACCCGAATTTATAGGACCATATATGAAAGTAATCAAAGTAGGCTCGGTATTTAAGATGTTCATTATCTCATTTATTTCTCTTTCCCTGTCATGAAAACCCATCTTTCTCATTTCCTTTCTCTCAAAATCTCTCACTCCTCCACTTCTCCGCCATCCTGTTCCGAATCTCCGTTTCCACAATATCGCATTACCGCCAAATGCCTTGCATGTAAAAAACAGAGCAGTACCTTCAATTTTTCATTTTTTTTATCGTTCCTCTTCTATTTCTATTTCAATCCATTTCAACCACTTTCAACTGCTCAAGCACTCTCTTCCTTGCAGATTCCAACGAGAGTGGAAAATCTTCAACAATCTTTCCGCCGATAATGAGCGGTTTTAGCAGAGGCTCCCCTTCAAAATGCTGCTTTGAGTCCTCAATTGCAACGAAATCCTCAAATCCCTTCTCTGTCTTCTTACGATAAACCTGCTTCTTCCCTCCCTTTTTCCCTCGCTTTGCACACGGCTCGCCCTCAATCTCAACAATATCAAGCGCAAAATCTATGCATTTCGCATTCGCTACGCTTGTTCCGACGCCGAATCCCGAAACAATGTCTCGCAATTCCTCAATTTCCGCTTCGTCTATGCCTCCGCTGACGAAAATTCCGACATTTTTGAAGCCTCTTATGTCAAGCTCCCAGCGAACCTCCTCAACAATTCTTCGGAAGTTCCCTCTTCTTGAGGAAGGAGTGTCCAAGCGAACCGCATTTAGTCTCTTGAGCGTTTCCGCTGCCATGACCGTTTCTGTCTTCTCGTCGTAGTAAGTGTCGCAGAGGCAAATGCGTGGCACATCTTCGGGCATAATTTCGTCAAAAGCTTTCCAAGCGTCCTGCTGCGAGCGGAAGCATATGATGAGCGAGTGAGGCATCGTCCCCATCGGTTGAATGCCGATGCGAGATGCGCCTGCGACATTGCTGACGCCGTCCATTCCGCCCATGTAAGCGCATTTCTCAATCACTGCTGCGAGTGCGGGGTGCTGTCTTCTCGTGCCGAATGAAATCACAGGAACATCTCCCGCTTTCTTTTTGATGCGTGCTGCCTTCGTTGCAATCCCAGATTCGTGGCAGAGAAATCCGAGAATCGGCGTCTCAAAGCGGGCAAACTCCAAATAGCGTCCTTCAATGCGAAGAACTGGCTCCTCCTCAAAAAATATCGTGCCTTCGGGCATCGCATACACATCTAAATCCTTACCTGCGAGGAGCGTTGCAACCTCTGAAACGCCTGCGAGGACGCCCCAGCCGTGCTCAAGCGAAGAGGCGGTAACCTCCGCCACAACTCTCGGATTTATTCCCTTCTTGCGGAGAACCTCCTCTGTCCGCAGAAAATAAACATCTGTGGTGTTGCCTGCGAGTATTTCATCCGAAGGAACTATCCAGAAGTCTTCCATTCCGACCCTTCCTTTCTTCTTTTTGCCCTTCTCCGAACCGCCCGTTTGCTTCTCAGCGGAAGGAGCATTGACGGTTGTGGCAGGCATCTCCTCTCTAATCTCTGCATCACTCACATAAATCTGTTCATTTTTCCTTCTCTCGCTCCTTGCTCACACAAGCCCTTCCGCTTTGAAGCGTCAATCGCTTTCGTTTGCTTCTTCTTCATTTTCCTTCCCACCGCTCTCAATCAATTTCCGAACGCTTCTCACCGCCTCATCAACGGTAAGCGGAAGAGGATTCAAACCGAGTTTCAGTGCAAATTCAACAAATGGAGGGGCATCAAGCCCATTCTTGCGGAGCAGTTCAACATTCGTCAGGATTTCTCTCGTCTTTCCCACTGCGACGACATGCTTGTTAAGCAGATAAACCCTGTCTGCAATCAGCGGAACAACAGAAATGTCATGTGCAGTCACGACAATTGTTACGCCTTGCCTGTTCAATTCGTTCAGATGCCTTATCATTGAAAGTTTCGTCTCAATATCAACGGCGGAGAAAGGCTCGTCAAGCAGCAGAACCTCAGGTTTCATCGTGAGGACGCATCCGAAAGCGGCTTTCTGCTTCTGTCCCTCACTGAGTCTGAAAGGGGGCTTGTCCAAGAGATGTTCAATGTGAAGCATTTGCGTCACAGCGTGAAGGATTTGCTTGAACTCCTCTTCGGGCATCTCAATCTGCGCAGGTCCGAACTCCAAATCCTCTCTCACCGTCGGATTGAAAAGCACATCGTCAGGATTCTGAAGAAGGATGCCAACCTTCCGCCTCAACTCGTAAGGCTCTATCTTTTCTTTGCCAAAAAATTTTATACTGCCCTCTGTTGGTGAGATTAAGCCGCCAAGAATCAGGAGCAGTGTGCTTTTTCCAGAGCCGTTCGGTCCTATAATAACGACCCTTTCGCCACGCCAGAGCTCAAAATCAACATTCTCAACGCCTATTGTCCCATCAGGATAGCGATATTTCAAATTCCTCGCCTCTATAATCTTGTCAGAAGCCATAGAACCACCATCGCTGCGACGATAGCGACGAATGCACTGCTGTTTGCATTCCATCCTTGATTTCTCGGATATGTTTTAAATTTTCCGCTGTATCCCCTTGCGAGCATCGCCTTATGCACTTTCTCGCCCTTTGAAAGCGTTCTCAGCATGAAATTCGCCGTTATTTTGGCACCTGTCCGCCACGAGTTCCCTTTCGCCGAGACGACCCTGCTCTCTTTTCCGAGAAGCATCTTCTGCAGTTCTGAAAGGAGCGAGAACAGGTAACGGTAAGTAATGCCGAGAATTTCAACGAACATTTCAGGAATTTTCAGCGAACGCAAAGTGTGAAGCAAGTCGGAAACCCTCGTTGTGAACAAAAGAAGAGAAATTGCAGCGACACATGCGGTAACACGCAGTCCAAAAGTAAGCACATACATGATGCCTTCTTTCGTTATTTCAACACCAAGAAGTGAAAATACGGGCTCACCTTCCGTGAGGAAGAGCCAAGGGATGACAATAATGAATGCGAATAGCGGAATGAAGCCGAATCTTGGAAGATAAGCTCTCAACGGAATTTTAGAGAGAATAACAATAGAGAGCGAGAATAAGAGGAGGAAAAAAAGGTAAAAAGGGTTTTGCGTGGATATTGCGAGAGCAATAAGGAGGAGAATGCCCGTCAGCTTCGCCTTCTGATTCACTAATTGCAGGAAGCCTTTTCGTGATGCATATTCTTCAGCAGCCAAGAAGTCCCGAAGGAGTCCCGAGATTTCCCTGAGAGTCCTTGTGAAGTCTGCCATTTCAGCCGAAAAGCTATCTTGCGAGTGCTTTACCTACAAGGATGCCTATAACGAGAACAATTACGCAGCCGACAATCCCAGCGACAATTGCAGATGCATACGGATTCGCTCCGGGAATCGTGTAATCTGGCAGAATTCCTGAAATGATTGCGGTTTCATGCTCCATCGCTCCGAGCTCTTCAGCGGCATTCTCAAGCGGTTCGGCATATCCAACAAAATCTGCTGCCCATGCGAACAGCGGCGTAAGCAGCAGGAGGATGCCGATGACGATTAGCGCACCTTTCCACTCTTTCAGACTTTCAAGCATTAGGCAACCACCTCCTTCGCAGCATAAATTATATCAGGCTGCCTCAATGCGATGTATTTGATGACGAGCATGGTGATTATGCCTTCAACGATGCCGAGAATGCCGTGCCAGATGCCCATTGTAGGCACTGTTACACCGATTTCGTATTTGAATATTGAGGAAACACCGATTTCTATGCCACAAGCGATAGCGGCGAGCCATATTCCGAGCCAACCTGCGAGGAATGTTGCGGCATCTTGATTGAAATTTCGCAGTGCCCTGAAAACTGCGTAGCCAACGAAAACATCAACGATGCCCATGTTGAATATATTTGCTCCGAGTGCGGTGATGCCGCCGTCGCCGAAGACCAAGCATTGTATTGTCAGGACGGAAGCCATCGCAAGACATCCCGCATAAGGGCCGAGAAGGATTCCTGCGATTGCTCCACCGACGAGATGTGCGGAAGTCCCACCTGGAATCGGCCAGTTCAACATCTGCGCTGCGAATATGCCAGCAGCGACCACTCCAATCAGCGGAACTTGCTTGCTCTCAAGCGTCCCTTTCAGCTTCACCGCCGAATAACCGATGACCACCGCCGAGATAACATACATGAGGGCGCATATCCACAGGTCCAGAAAACCATCCGGTATGTGCATTTTTCACCTCCTCTCCTGCTTCTTATTCCCTGACGCCTTGCTCTAATTATATGCTATATAAAAAACTTTCGGTATTATTTTGTTTATCAAATTTGAGATGGGTGTGTCTGCGTGTGTGAAAGCGGAGCCTTGAGCGGAGGTGCGAAAAGTTTAACAGGAAGCGAGTGGAAGCGGACATTTGGGGTGAGCGTATGGAGATAAAATGGCATGGGCATGCCTGTTTTGAGATTTCCGCTGAAGAGGCTACTGTCGTTACTGACCCTTACGAGCCGAGCATAGGCATTAGACTGCCGAGCATCCGAGCGGATGTCGTGACGGTGAGCCACGAGCATTACGACCACAATTATGTCGCAGCGGTAGAAGGTGCGGAAGTCGTGAGAGGAGCGGGAGAGCATCTTGTGAAGGGCATCCGATTTCTCGGCGTAAGAACATTCCACGACACTCGCAAGGGTGCGGAGCGGGGCGAGAACACGGTTTTTGTATTTGAGCTTGAGGGCATCCGTTTATGCCACCTTGGCGACTTGGGGCATGTGCTTCAAGAGGAGCAAATCACTGCGATTAATGGAGTAGATGTGCTTTTCGTGCCTGTTGGAGGCACTTACACCGTTGACGCTGGCGACGCTGCGAGAGTTGTTGAGCAGTTGTCGCCTAAAGTTGCGATTCCGATGCACTTCAAAATACCGCCTTTGAACTTGAACATCGCATCAGAGCAGGCATTCCTGAAAGAAGCGGAGAGAAGGAGTTGGAAAGTGCGCAAAGCCTCAACGCTCTCGCTCTCAAAAGACACGCTTCCCGCAGAAACGGAGGTCGTGGTGCTGGCATGGGAGCATTAAGCGTGCTGAAGTGGCTCGGCGTTCTCATTTTCGTTGCGGGAGTGGCAGGAGTGGCACTCACACCCTTACTTTCCATTTTTTCGCCAGCTTTCGCATTTTTGAGCATATTCGCAATAGTTCTCGGTGTCGTTCTCATTTTTTCTGTGCTGATTTTTGAGAGATATTGCGAATGGAAGAGGATGCGTGAGGAGCTTTCGGAGGAGGATTTGCGACCATGATTGTTGTAAGCACGGATTTTGTTCCCGGAAAGGAAATTTCTGAAGTGCTGGGGCTTGTAAAAGGGAATGTAATTTGGGCGAAGCACATCGGAAAGGACATTCTTGCGGGATTCCGTCAGCTCGTAGGCGGCGAAATAAAGGAATACACGGAAATGATGAGCGAAGCGAGGGAAATTGCACTGCGTAGAATGATTCAGAAGGCTGAAGAGCTCGGAGCAGATGCGGTCATTAATGTGCGATTTATGACTTCAATGGTGATGCAGGGCGCTGCAGAAATCCTCGCTTACGGCACTGCGGTGAAGTTGAAATAATAAAGATTTTGCATGTGCGCCATGCATGTGCGGTGTGTGGCTGGAGCAAGAAGCCGTTGCCAACATGAAGAGCTGAAAAGGAGCTTTGGAGAATGTTTAAAATGAACGGACAGGGAGGGGAGAGAGGGGTGAAGAGTTGTGCTTGAGCGGAAGTTTGAGGAGCTTCGTAAGCGAGGCGAAAGGGCGTTAATCGGTTTCATCACGGCAGGCTACCCATCCGCAGAAGCAACGCCTTCGGTTGCATCTGCTTTAGTTGAGGGAGGCGTTGACATTCTTGAGCTCGGATTGCCTTTCTCAGACCCGATTGCGGACGGCGTAACGATTCAGCGGGCAAACGAGCATAGCTTACGCTTCGGAATGAATACCGATTTGTATTTTGATGTCGCATCACGAATAAAGGGCGTTGAGAAGGTTTGCCTCACATACTACAATCTCGTGCTTCAAAGAGGGCATGAAAGATTCGTAGAAGAATGCAAATCCGCAGGCATAAACGGCATAATAGTGCCTGATTTGCCCGTTGAGGAGGCCTCTCCACTGCTGAAAGCGTGCAGAAAGCACGATTTTGATGCGATTTTCCTCGTTTCTCCAACGACAACAGAGCGAAGAATTGCGAAGATTCTGCGAGCATCCTCCGGTTTTGTCTATGTCGTTTCTCTTCTCGGTGTGACTGGTGCAAGGGAGCGCCTTTCTGAAGTTTTAATGCCCACTCTCTCACGCATAAGAGAGATTCAGGAAAATACACACATAGAAACGCCACTCGCAGTGGGCTTCGGCATCTCAAAGCCTTCACATGTGAAAGCGGTATGCGAAATCGCTGACGGTGCAATCGTCGGCAGTGCATTCATTAAAATCATAGAGAAGCACATTTACGCACCCGAACGAGCAGACATGCTGCACGAAACTCACGAGGAGAATAAGGACATGCTCAACGAACTGAGAGATTTTGCGAGAAGCCTTAAGGAAGCGACAAGATGGTGATTGTGTTATTTATTCTACCCCTCACTCCTCTCAACTCATCCGACCGCAGGCAGCTGCAAGGATAAAATATTATTCCGATGCAGATGTCTTAGACATAAGAGTAGGAGATGGGAATAAATCGCTGAAATTCATTCAAGTCAATAAGATGCACCGAGGGATAGAACGCAGAGCAAAAGCACACTCAATCTTTACTTATTCTTACCATAATCTGATCGCTGGTATCCAGCCATAGTGAATATTCCCATTTTCATCAATGAATTTATCGCAAGTAATAGTTCCATCTGTTGCATTGAATTCCCTTGCATGTATTATCTGCGGATAAGAGCCTGTGCGGATTTCATAGAAGTATGTTTCTTGGCGAAAAGCGTGAGAAAGTGTATCAAATTAGAGGCATTCCATTTGCTATTATTGGTTAGGTTTAAGCTAACTATCCTAGGACCTTCTTACCTTGAGAGTGTATACTCTTAGCACATTGGTATTTACAACCTTATTTAAATCTCCTAAAAGTAATGCATCAGAGCTTGAACCTAAATAATCAAGTAATGCTTTTGCATCGTCCTGGTATTCGTTATTTTCAGTAATCTTCCGTTGATAATTTTCAATAAATGACCAAGCCTTTATAAACTTATCTCGAAGAGCTTCATTCTCATCTTTTTTCAAGTCATCAAGGTAATTTTCAATCGCATTTTCCAAAATCCTATATAGTTCGAAAACATTGATACTTATCAAAATTTTATCATTAACTTTTTCAATGTGCGATGGGAAGTTCCGATCTTCAACATAGAACTGAAATTGAATATAGTTATTCTCGTATTTGAAAGGTTTTGGAGAAAATGTATGAACAAGACCATTTCTTATCCCATCCCAGAGGAGCAATGGAATCGCCTTGTACTTCTCTGGAAAATATTTCTTGATAAATTCTTTGACATTTTTTGTAGCCTCATATTTCTCATTATTAGATCGTAAAATTAATTTATCCTCTTTAATCCTGACATCATAATATACCTCTTTTGTTTCTTTATTTATTATTTCCCATCTTTTTTCTTCTCTTTTTTCAATTTTATATTCCTTAGGGAGTGGAAATTTTCTATTATCGAATTCTTTTCGTAATTCCTCTGGGATTTTCCCTTCATCTAGGTCTTTTTCAAATTTATTCTTTGTTTCGAACTCCATATAATATTTGGTCTTCCCTGTATATAACGCAGCAACAAATTCAAGAGCAGTGCAGATAAGAATAGGAACTGATAAGTTTCCACCGCCACGAGGGCGTGGTTTAAAAGCAAATCTCTCTTTATTGTCTGTATAGTTTTCGATGCCGTCCAGAAATGTTCTAATATCGCCTAACAGACTATCGGTAATCCACTTGACACGAGTGCGACCTTCAAAACGCGTATCTTCAAAAATATACCAGTATTTTTCATCTTTTGTCTTTTTTTCTGTGTCTTTCATTTTTATCTCCTTCCTCTTAGCACGAAATAAGCCACTGCTAATAAGCTACCAATTGCAAAGATTGCTTCAAGTCCCGGTGCTGGTGGAGTAGGTGCAGGTGTGAGCGTAGGCGTTGGGCTTGGCGTTGGTGTTACTACTGGGGTAGGTGTAGTAGTAGGTATAGGACTGGCAGTTGGAGTTGGAGAGGGAGAAGATGCAGGTGTTGGAGAAGGACTTGGACTTGATGTAGGGACAGGAGCCTTTGTAAACCTAATTACAATGGTTTTACCAGTAATTGCTAATCCTCTGACTGTCCTTTTGTCAGAGCTGGTTGAATTCCCTATCAAATTTTCTACTGAGCTAATTATCCATCCTTTAGGAACAGTAAAAGATACAACATTATTATCAACTAGTCCTACCCTGCTATAAACGTGCTCATTCTTATCTTCAAGATTCCACTTCATTGTATAAGTACACGTAATTATAATTTCCTTTTCATAGTCTTTCAAACCTCTCTCCTTCCCCGCATCACAATCAACATCTATTATATTGCCCCTGACGCCGTCAATGAAAGTATTTTCAGTCTCACCTTTTTCCTTTTCAGGTTTCTCGAGCTCCTCTCTCATGTATCTTTCGAGTTCATCAAACTGACAATGTCCATCAGGTTTCCCAGGTGGGCGGGACTCTGAATAATAATTTGTGTCAATATATTCAGCTAATAACTTAGCGTCTTCTCCCGTCCAGTGGTATACACTAGTAGATTGAACCTCTTCCATATTTAGCATCACGGTCTCCTCGGTATATGTATAAGATGCACTCACTATTGACATCATACTCAATATAAAAGCTGCCGCTAAAACCATTCCGAGTCTCTCTAAAACCAAAACCATTCCGAATTTCTTATTCATCTCTGAAAAACACCCCCACCTTACTTTAGCTTCTTTCCTTTATCATCGTAAGCTCCACCAAATATTTTGTTCCATGCCTCTTCCGGCGGTATTACTCCACTTGCGCATCCAGCGGTTACGATTACGAATGCCAACATTGCGGGCATCAGCAAGGAAATTACTGAAATACATAATTTACGCATTTTCATACTTATGACTACTTATCCATTAAAAAGCTTTTCGGTTTTTGCTGACAAATGTGAGAGGCTAATGGCGTGGGCGCTAAGATTTTTGAATGATGCCTCTCGCAGCGAGTATTCCTGTTGCAGCGGCATTCACGATGTCTCTTGAGAGTCCCGCACCGTCCCCCGCCGCAAACAGATTTCTCACGGAAGTCTCCATTTTATCGCTCACGCAAAGCCGCATCGCATAAAATTTTATCTCAGGTGCGTAGAGAAGCGTTGAGTCCGCAGCAACCCCAGGTATTATCTTGTCAAGTTTCTCCAACCCTTCAACAATATCCATGACTATTCTGTGCGGTAGTGCCATTGATATGTCTCCAGGAGTGACATCTTTGAGCGTATTTTTCACCAAAGACCTTCTTATTCGCTCTGGAGTTGACCTTCTTCCCCTTTTCAAGTCGCCCATGCGCTGAATAATGGGTTTTCCTCCGCCGATTGTCGTTGCGAGTTTCGCTATTGACTTGCCATATTCTGTGGTGTTCTCAACAGGCTCCGTAAGCTCAACCCTCACGAGAAATGCGAAGTTCGTGTTCTCTGATTTCTTATTCTTGAATGAATGACCGTTCACACCAATGAATTCATCATAAACCTCTTTGACAACAAATCCCCGCTCATTTGTGCAGAAAGTCCTCGTGAAGTCCTCGTAAGTGTCTGTTCTTATGTGAAATTTCGGGTCTCTATTTATTCTCGTTACTGGATCCATCGTAATTGCGGGAACTTCAACACGAACTCCGACATCAATTCCCGCATATTGGCTCTCAATGCCATATTTCTCAATCAAACTCTCAACCCAAGAGGCTCCCACTCGCCCAGGTGCAAGGATTGTGAATCTGCTCCTTATTTTCTCTCCTCGCTCTGTAATTACGCCTTTGCAAATTTTGACGCCCTCAGTGCCTTCATCCCCTCCGCTT
>Ga0190312_1000135_pt1 | contig 26516 bp, 38 predicted proteins | sample 487007910_MG_FD_165046 | JGI IMG/M metagenome (GOLD analysis project Ga0190312, IMG submission 165046) | Hydrothermal vent sediment bacterial communities from Southern Trench, Guaymas Basin, Mexico - 4870-07-9-10_MG | ecosystem: Environmental > Aquatic > Marine > Hydrothermal vents > Sediment ... | reverse complement strand
TAAGGGATTGTGATGGAGTTATAGGTTGGCTTACATACTATGGATGGTATATTGGTGTACAGGGTGTTAGAGATTTTAATGTTCTGAGAGAGAAAGCAGTTGAAACAGCTTATAGGGAGATAACTATGTTCTTGTCAAAAACACAGAGTTGGAGATACAGGGTTTTACTAAAAGCAATAGCTAGTGGAGTTAGTAGATGGAGTATGATAAAGAGATATCTAGAAGCAGTAGAGGGAGTAGAAATTGATGACAAGACATTCAACAACCTCCTCCAAAGACTAGTAAAGACAAGTATAGTAGAGAAAAGAAACAACGAATACCATATCATAGACCCAATAATAAGGCAAGCGATAATAAATAAGCTATAGCCTTGAGAGTATAGAGAAACCAGTATCTTAGAAGAAAGCATATAAACTATAGCTAAGAACACTGCTAATCTACAACATGAATACTGGCTAATGCAATAGATTAATAGCTAAGTTAGTATAAGAGTTTTATTGTAGAGAAAGGGTAGGAGTAATGAGTAGAGATCGAGGGAAGACTAGAAGAGTACAAGTTAGAATAGATGAGATTGTTGAAAAGGAGATTAGAAGTAGGGAAGCAGACTGGAGTTTCATCAATAGTCTACCATCAAAACTTAGACACGCACTACTACTGTATATAGAGACTGGTGATGAGTATAAAGCATCTAGATTAGCTGGTTTAACACTTGATGAATTTATTGAATTAAGGATTAAGGCCCGTATCCCTAAAGTCGTAGTTGTAGAAGAGTAAAGATACTATTTCACTAGAGAGGAGAGGGATTGTATAATGATATGTTCTATTGATACATGCTTTCTCATTGACTGGACGAGATATAGTAGGAGGAAACTACTTCTAAAGGTTTTTGACTACTGCTACATAGTTGATGAAGTGCTTAATGAAATACGTAGTGAGAACACTATAGTGTTTATATCAGAGCTCTTAGCTAGAGGTTTTCTAGTATTCTACCCGTTTAGGAGAGAGATAGCTAGTCTTGTTAGAGAACTTGTTGAAACAAGTATAAGAGATCCACGTATAAGAACCCTCGATCCACCAGAAGCTTATGCACTAGCTATAGGTATTAGAGAAAACGCTATAGTATTAACAGAGAATAGAGGTGTGTTAAACCTTGTAAAACTATATCCCAAGTATAGTGCTAGTGTGTGGAGAAGCTATGAACTACTCCAAGAACTATTTAAGAGAGGGTTAATAGAAGACATAGATGAGGAGATTAAGAGGTATGAAGGAGAGACAAGACACAAGTTCTCAAGAATACATAGAAGATGAAGAACTCTATATTGAAAGAAAAATTAGGAGAAGAGAAGCAGACTGGAGTTTCATCAACAGTTTACCGCCGAGACTAAAGTATGCTATAATATTGTTTATTGAGAAAGGGGATCTAAGGTTAGCACAGAAACTATCTGGTTTAAGTCTTGAAGAATTTATAGAACTACTAGAGAAGGCCCGTGTACCAGTGTTTATAACTATCCTGAGAGAGTAGTAGACTATAGTAGCTATATACTAGTAGCACTTATACCATAGACCCTGATCTAGAGAACACAGCTCTATACCTAGTGAAGTGGTGGTAGAGAGACTTATCTATAGTGGATAAGTGAAGGATACATGCTAGTGTTTACCCACTATTTTATTGAAATCTCTTAGTTCTAGTAATGTATAGCCCTCCTCTAGTAAATCATCTACAGATTCACTATACTCTCTAGCTATTACACCATAGCTTAAGCTATACTCTCTAGCCCATTTAGTTTTTAGAGACTTATCAATAAGCATATCTATTATCCTCTCAACGTCTCTTCTCTTCAACCTACTCCACTTAACTTCATAGAATACAGCTTGCTTAAGCTCATCATCTATTGTGACAATATCTATTTCTACATCCCTATACCAGTATCTACCTACTCTCTTAAACCTATGTTTTAACAAACCTCTTTTATTAAACTCTATAAGGAGTTCTAGAGCTATTTTCTCAAAAATAAAACCCATATAGCTATCATAATCTTTTAAGACAATGTCTATAACATCCTCTACTAACTCTTGTTCTAACATTTCTTTATATGGGAAAATGTATCTATAATAGAAATTAAAGTAGTTGTCTTTAATAAAGTAGAGCCTATTTCTAGCCTTTAACCTCTCTTTAATACCTAAATGTATAGACTGTATATAGTCAACTATACCTAGCCCATATAGTACACTAATATACTTAATAACATGTGTTCTATCAAAACCTGTTTTAGAACATATATCATGTAATCTATTATATCCAGAAGCTAGAGCTTCAAGTATAGCATTATATATAGTTAAGTCTCTTAACTCATACCTTAAAAGCTTCTCAGCTTCATCATATAGGTAGCAGCCCTTCCTTAAAACATTTACTAAGAGATTATCTCTAAACGATAGCTCTCTATTAAACCAGAGTATGTATTCTGGAATACCATCAGTTACAGAGTATATGTATGCTAATTCAATCCAGTCCTTATTTGGGAAAAAACCTCTAATACTATAGAACTTTAAAGGCTCAAGCTTTATAGTAGCTACTCTCCTACCATACAATGGACTAGCATAACTAACTAGTTTCTCCATCATAGATATATATGAACCACATAATATAATTGAAACCCTACCACTATGTAGATCAATAAATTCCTGTAGTAAACCAGTAATACGTGGATAATTCATAACTAGTATAGGGAATTCATCAAATATAATAACTAGCTCCTTATCACTCAAATAGTTAAAGAATTCATCAAAAGAATTTAACGGCCTATACAACAACACTTCATCATTAAATAACTTATAGAGTTTTCTAGAAATTCTTTTAAGCATTAAACTAATAGGTTCATCAATACACAAATGATATAGTACCTTACCATTAAACCTACGGATAAACTCTAACAACAACCTAGTCTTACCAACACGTCTACGACCATAAACAAGTATGATCCCTCTTTCTTTAACAAATCTCTTAAGTAATTCCAACTCAGCCTCACGATCAATAAATACGGTGTTTATATGAAATCCCAAGGACTGTATACCCTAGAGTATATACTCTAGAGTATACTATAAAAAGTTATCTGATTTAACTATACTAAGAGAATTAATAACCTTGATAGAACCTATGTGTAGCTTAAGTGAACTAACTGGAATAGCTTGTTTTAGCATAGCATCTTTATCCCTATAGTATTGGGAGTACTAATAGTGATATGTGAATCATATTTCTATACCTTATAATCTTTATATCTGAATTATTATATATAGTATTATGGTAGATAGTATGCATATATGTAAGTCTAGGAAATGTAGAACTGTGCTTGTACAAGCCCGTATTTCAGAGTATCTTGTTGAGAAGCTAGATAAGCTTGTTGAAGAGGGATGGTATAAGAATAGGACTGAAGCTATAGAGGATGCTATTAGACACCTTATTACTTTATGGTATAAACCTCTAGGTGACGTAGGTAGGCTTGTCCTTTATAGACTAAGGGGTAGGTTAAAGGATATGGATCCGCTTGAGATAGTTTTTGATCCAAGTATTAGAGAGGATATTGTAAAGGTATTTGGCACAGACAATATTGATGATATTGTAAGAGTTGTTAGGAGGAGGAAATAATGAGTCTAGTAGCTATTGATACTGATGTACTCGCTATACACCATATATTCACTTGGGATAAGAGATATCACATAAATGAAGAATTTCTTAGAAAGGTCTCTAAGCCTGCAACAACAATTCATAATCTCCTAGAGCTAGTTAGTATAGTTTTTAGAGCTTATAGAGGAGACAAGGGAATGGAGATTTATAAAGCATACATGTTATCAAGGGAATGGAGTATATTGTTTCCAGACATACCTAGTGGCTGGAATGAGTATTGTGAGAAAGTATTTAGTTATTTAAGAAAAGGTATGAGCTATGGAGATGCTGTTATCGCTTGGGCTATTGATGAATACTCTGATCTAATAGATTCTTTTGTAACATGGAATAAGAAGGATTTTGAAGATAGGTTAGAAGTAGTAGTCTATACACCAGAAGAGTGGTTGAAAAACACTGGTTATCTATAGAGTGGTTGCTACTTCTTATACCCTATCTTTCTAAGGAACTCGTGCCTCTCTTTCTTATCCTCACTACCCTCTACTCCAAGTGGTGTATAGCCGTCTACAACACCTATAACAGCTCTACCCTGATCGGTTTCTGCAACAATTACTTGTACAGGATTAGCTGTTGCTACAAGGATGTAGAGTACCTCCTGTACATGCTTTAATGTGTTAAGTATGTTTATTGGCCATGCTTTCCTTATATAGATTACAAAGTAGTGTCCACCACCAATCTTCTCTGCAGCCTCAATAGCTAATTTGATAAGCTCTTCATCATTACCATCATATCTTATAAGACGCTTACCACTAGCCTCAAGGAATGCTAATCCAAACTTTATACCTGGTACACTAGTCACTAGTGCTTCATAGATGTCTTCAACACTCTTAATGAAGTGTGTTCTACCAATAATGATGTTTGTACCCTCTGGTACTGGTAGACCTATAGCCTCAATCTTCTTAACACCAAGTAGTTCCACCATAAGACACACCCATAGTAATATAATATGTAGTATAGTTTTTATCCTCTACATTGTTATACCAGTAAAGAAGCTTTTTGGTGAAACAAACTCTAACAATGTCTCTCTAGCAATTCTCTCACCAACTTCTCTCCTAGAAGGTTCTTTAACAAATTCTTTAGAAGCATATATCCTTATCAAAACCTTTAACATAATACCCTCTCTCTCAAGAAGATCTGGTACACCTAATTCCCTTGTATTAACAACACCTCCATTAACTAGACGGCAGAGCTGTATATAACCACTAGGTATAGGTGGGGTTGGTTTTAGAGTACTCATTGAAACCCAGAAACCACTACTATAATCCCCAAGCCCTCGATCCTCAAGTCTTTCCCTAAGTACTCTCCATATCTGGCTACGTAGACTAATACTTTGTTCAAGAAGTATAGCTGCTGTTATACCAGATAACTGTCTAGCACTAAGAGCAACCCTCTCTTCATACAATAGCTTCCATAGAGGCCTCCTATACAATATACTATCAACAAGTCTATAGAGCTCTTCATCACCATGCTCCCTAGCAACTTCTAAACCGTCAAGAACTGCCCTATAATCTGTAAGTTCTAGATACATATCTGGTTCTCCATGGCTAAGCTTTTCAATAGCTTCACTATACCTACCTGTAAGTTCATCAACACGTTTCATCATCAAAGACACTGTATGGCTGAAAATAGCTGATACTGGGTGTATGTATACGTTTTCAAACATTGATATACGGCTACGTAGATAGTCAACTAGTGTACCATAAGCCCTCTCTTCAAGAGCTATAGATGAGTAATTATCTGGATTAACATGGCTAAGCTTAATAAGTCTCTCATAATCAACAACACCATACTCACGTGTACCAGTATAATAGCTATCTCTCATAAGGAAATCCATTACATCAGCTGGGTAAATCCACTCTTTAACAGTATTCCTAACAAGTAATAATGGTTTAGAAGAAGGCTTTTCACAAGATAGAAGCTCAAGCACTGGCTCTAATAAACCATGTTTCTCAAGTACATCAGCTATACAGCTATACTTTACAATATAGTATCCAGCCTCCTCATGATCACTTATAGGTAGCTTCTTAGACCAGTAGATAGCTTCTTCAAAAGCATGGCTGAAGGGGCCGTGGCCTACATCGTGGAGTAAACCAGCTATTCTAGAAACTTCTACAAGCCCGTCAACACTATACCCCTCAAGCCCATCATATCTATAAAGCTCTTGTACAAGATGTTGTGAAAATAACCCAGCTAAATGCATAACACCTAGACTATGCTGGAAACGGCTATGATCAGCACCTGGATAAACCATGTGGGCAAGCTGTAACTGCCTTAGCCAACGTAGTCTCTGCACAGGTTTAGAGTCTATAACTTGTTTCTCAACTTCCTTATTATAGTCTATATAGTTGTATATAGGATCACGTATAATACTCCATGTCATTCTACTAAAATCAATATCCTCCAAGGAGAATACACCATTCTATAAACCACTACTAGATAATGTATCCATAGAACTAGAGATTATAAAGTGTAAACCAAATCAACTAATTAATCTCAACAAATCTACTATAACTTAGAAACCTCCTAGCTTCAATAGGTGTGACAAGGTGGATTTCAAAAGGATAATCCCATGGAACACCAAGTTCTTCAGCAACCCTCATAATCCTTGATATAATTCTAGCTCTCTCTAACCGTATTCGGGAGATCGCTATAAACAATAACTACATCTATATCGCTAATAGCTGTCAACCTATCTTCAGCAGCACCAACAACATAAACTCTAGAACCAGGGAGAACCATGTCAACAGCCTTCTTAAGTAAAACAACATACTCTCTCCATTTAAGCAACATCCTAAGTCTCTCAACCATGTACTTAGACATTACTCAACCTCCTTAACAACCTCTCTTACCGTTCTCCGCCTACGGTCTGTGTAGGTCTCCGTAGGTCGGTTCATCACGGTTTCTCCAGACCCCCTCCCCACCCGACCAAGGAGCGGGTATCGGGAATCTAGAGTCACCAATACGCCTATATACTCTTTAAACTTATAAGTCTAGCCCAACAACACTTAAGACAAGAAGAAACCTACAAAGACCTTAAAAGACCTAGAAGCTAAAACTGCATTCAACCCTGTCTAATAACTTTATAAGCTCCTCCATAACCTCTAAACACTTAATAGCATCCTTTCTACTATACTCTATAAAACCATATCTAGTGTCAGAATGGCTTGTATCAATAAAGTATAGTTCATCTCTATATTTGTCTAGGAAATTTCTAAGAACATCCAATAGACCTGGTTTAATACTAGAGTTCTTAACCTCCTTGTATAGTATTGAGAGATTAGATCGTACACCATGAACTCTAGATTCTAGTTCAAACAACTCTAACAACAGTGCTTTAACTCTCAATTGTAGAGACTGTTCTACATCAAAACAAACTAGGTCATAGTCTCCATGTTTAAACCTATAATAAGCTGTATTTCTAAAACTCTCACTCCTCCTAAACAATGTATTAACAGATATACCGCTCATAACCATCCATTAGAGTAAATCAGTTGTGAGGATAATAAGAGTTATTGAGTTAATTCTCGTCAACCAGTTTCTTTAAAACATACCTGTATATAGGGAGCTGGAATGCATAGCGTTCTCCTATACCGAGATCAAGGTCTTTCACAGGCTTATTAGCTATCCTTAACTCCTTTAGTGGTAGTTCAATAACGATATTATATTCTAGTAACATGTTGTATAGAGAACTTGGAGTTTTAGATAAGTAGTCTGGATCTTCTATAACATACTCTAAATAGCTGATTAATTCCCTATCCATAGTTTCTAAAACACTCCTAACTACTTCTAAATACTTCTTAAACCAGAAACTAGTATTCCATGAAAGCCTCCATAGCTCAATAACTGATCTAGGGTTGCCGCCAGTATACTCTATAATCTCTTCAAACCTATCTCTAGGGGCATGGAGCTTCTCTAGTAGAGCTCTAGTAGCATCTCTATCAAGATTCCATAGAAGATATTGTGTAGTCCATCTATGTTTAAGAAGTCTTTCTCTAGACAATCCTTCACTAGTTGTCACAATTATAGATACAGTCTCTGGATCATACCTATAGATCTCTTCAAGTAGATCGAGCATTTTCTTACAATATACATCAATATTGTCTAAACCAATAGCTCTAACAACGTCATCAACAAGGAGTACAACATGTCTACCTCTAACATTTATTCTAGTAACTAGTTTCTTAAACCAATAACCTATAGCTCTAGCAAACCCACTACCTAAACCAGAAACACTACCAATAATACTAGAGACTGTATCTAAAACATAGCTAGAGCCATAAAATGCTCTACTAGGATCCTTATCTTCTAAAGCATCAATATAGAAAACCATGTACTCATTAAACTCTCTAACCCTATTAATAGACTCTATTAAAAGCCTAGTCTTACCACAACCTTCAGGCCCATAGATAACCATTATAGGATAGAATCCCTTGTCAAACCATTCTAAAACCCATTTCAACTCATAATCTCTATCAATAAATGGGATATACATAGACAATCATCCTTATGTATATAGATAGGAGGTTGTCTATTAATAAGAATTCATCTATAACCTTATTGAAATATAGAGAACCTATATACTATACTTAGCTCTCTTAATCATTGGAAAAGGTATTGCTTCCTTAATACTTGTTAAACCAGTAAATATCATTACAAGCCTGTCAATACCAAATCCTATACCGCCAGCTGGAGGCATACCAACACATAATGCTTCTACAAAGTCATAGTCTGGCTGCTGAGCTTCTTCATCACCTAGTTTTCTACGTTCCTCCTGCTCCTTGAACGCAAGGTATTGCTCTAAAGCATTATTCTGTTCTGTATAACCATTAGCTATCTCTAGACCAGCTATGAAGAGCTCAAACCTCTCAACAAGCCTTGGGTCTTGACGATGTGGTTTAGCTAGTGGTGAAGAACCTCTAGGATAGTCTATTACAAATGTTGGTCTAACTAGTTTCTTCTCAATATAGTGTTCAAATAGTTTAACAAATGCTATATCACGGTTATAACCACCCTTAATAATAATTTGTCTCTCTTCTAAAAGCCTCTTTATTTCATCATCACTGGTGCTATCATAGTCTATACCAACATGTTCTCTAATAAGATTGAGTAGTTTTAACCTTGGATATGGTGGAGACAAGTCTATCTCAATAAAAAGTCTTGGTTCACCAACCTTTCTAACAAGCCATTTAACAGGGTTTTTAAGAAACTCCTTAACTGATGAAGAACCTATTTGAACCCTCCTTTTCCTACCACTATAACTCCATAAAGTATACTCTAGATATTCTCTAATCACATCATTATCATACTCCTTTAGAAAACATGTACCAACTCTCTCAAGATCAACTGGATAGCGTATAGCTGTACCACCGGTAAGCTTTAAAACAAGGTTGTATAGGAGATTTTCAGCAAGTTCCATCATATCATTATAGTCTGCATAAGCCATATAGGCTTCCATTATAGTGAACTCTGGGTGATGAGTAACATCTATATCCTCGTTACGGAATACACGGGCAATCTCAAAAACCTTGTTAAAACCAGCTACAAGCAGTCTCTTAAGATAGAGTTCTGGAGCTATACGTAGAAACCATTCTTCACCAAAGGTATTAACGTGTGTAGTAAATGGCTTAGCAGCTGCACCACCATAGACTGGCTGTAGTACTGGAGTATCTGTTTCATAGAATCCCTGTCCATACATCCAAAGCCTAATCTCCTTGATCAAGTTAAACCTTGTACGAATAGCTTCATAGACTTCAAAGTTTAAAACCATATCCATATATCTCTTCCTTAAACGAAGCTCTGGATCCTCAATACCAATCCATACGTGTTGGAGAGGGACCATACACTTTGCCAATAACCTATAATCTACTACACGTATTGATAACTCACCACGTTTAGTACGGAACAATGGCCCCTTAACCCATACTATGTCTCCACGCCTAATGTTTTCAATAAACCAGCTATATTTCTCAACACCTAGAACGTCTCTTGATAAGAACAACTGTATTCTATAGCCTTCATCATATAGGTCTGCAAACGATAGTCCTCCATGGACACGTAGAGCCATTACACGTCCAGCTACACGTACTTCACGATCCCACTTGATCTCTGGAGTATTCTCTCTTACAACAACCGACACACTATCTAGACTATAGTGTCTAGCCTCGCTATCGTCAATGTATGGGTATGGGTTATAGCTCTCCATAACCTCTCTTACACGTTCAATACATTCATGAAGCATTCTAGACAATACACTATCCACCACATAGCCTTTACTCTACAACGCTATATTGTCTCAATAGGGATTAAATGCTTATTTAACCAACCCTACCCATAGACTCTATAAACTCTCTAGCAACCCTTAATGCTCTCCAATAACTACTCCTATCCATCAACCTAACTTCATGGACCATACTAGATGCTAAGTAGACAACTAGTACATGATCAAGCTCTAGAATAGTAGCATAAACTGGTTCACTACCAAGACCGCCGACCTCGTCTTCAAACAATACGTTAGCTCCATGCCTACGTGCTTCATCAACTACTATAAATGCTTCAAGCTCACTAGTCAGTGGCTTACCAGATAACAGATCATCTATAGTCTTCTTAGATAAACCACGCTTATATAGAGAGTCTAGAAAGCGAGATAACCTAGTAGAGCCCATGGCCTATAAACCTAGTACTCTATACTACTCTCACTAAGTGTCTCCACAATCTCTCCATAAGCACGGCTACCCTGTACTCTAGTAATCCTCACTCTAACTTTAGAGCCAACACTAGCGTTATATATATAGACCTTGTATCCACGATAACTAGCTATACCCTGCCCTCTATCACCCATATCGTTTATAACAACAGTAATCTCCATACCAGGTTTTAGTCTAAACTCGTCACCACTAGCTCTAACTCTAGGGTATATACTTAGTCTCTGAATTTCACTAGTATAAGGGTTCCATGAATGCTTCCTCTTCTTATGTCTAGCCAAACCAGATCCCAATAAACCATTTCCTATATCTAAAGGGTTTATAGTTGTAAAGGTTATTAATTGTTTCTATAGCATGGGTAACTGTTAATAAAGTTCTGTAGTATTTCTAGGTATTAATAGTAGGGTGGACTCCATGTATAGAGACTTCCTTAGACACATTATTAACCCTAAGTTAAGCCAGTATGGTCGTAGAAAGAGGTATCTTATAGGTGTTCTTGATGAAGTACGTAAGCTTATAGCTAGTGCTGAAGATAGGTATGGATTTAGTGTTTATGGTGGAAACCCTGTAAACTTGGTTAAATACTTTAATAGTAGTGACTTTGACTTAGTTGTAAGTGTTTTAAAATCAGCTAATGCTCTAGATATACTTGAGGATATTTTAAAAGAAGTTATTAAGACATATAGTGATCTACCAGAAGTTGTTCAAGCAGCTTCTAAGAAACTCCATGATATAGAGAGGGGTATTGTAAGTACTAGTGAGGTAAAGATTATTGTTGAGAATATTGAGAAGAAGCTTGCTAGTTCTAAAGTATCTATTATAGATGATAGAGTTGAGGTAGAGTATGATGGGTTTAAAGCATATCTAGTACTTATTGAGGATAGGTATAGAGTCTTAGTCAATATTAGTTTAGATAAGGTTTTTGACAACTATATTGATGCTATAAACTATCTTGAGAAAATATATAAGTCGATCAAATAGTCAAGTACTAGCTGGTGTATAGAGCTTGTATAAAGGTATAGTGTTCTTTGACTGTGATGGAGTACTAACTGTAGATGAGAGTAGTTGGGTTAAACTACACAAGTATTTTGGAAGCATTGATAACAGCTATTTTGCAGGACTCTATAGAGATGGTTTGATAAGCTATCTTGACTGGATGAAGATAGATATAGCTTTAATGATACAGTCTTGGGGTAAGCCTATAGAGTATAGTGATGTAGTAGATGCTCTAGAGAGTATAGAGGTTAGAGATAAAGCACTATACACAGTCAGGCTTCTTAAACAAAACGGCTTCCTAGTTGGTGTTATTAGTAGTGGTGTAGATATTCTTGTAAAGAGGATCTGTAGACTTCTTGGAGTAGATATATGCCTCTATAATGAACTATACTTCCATAATGGAGAACTCATACCTGGTGGTAGAGACTGGGTTCCATTACTTGAGAAACCAGTTCTTATAGAAAAGATCTCTAGAGCACTGGGCTATAGTCTTGATAGAGTAGTCTATGTTGGCGATAGTGTATGGGATATACCTGTATTCAATATAGTTGGTTTATCAATAGCTATACATCCATGTAACAGGCTTAATAGCGTAGTTGACTATTGTGTTAGAGACCTAGCTGACATACCCAGTATTGTAGAGGATTATTTTAGACAAGTTTCTTCTTAAACCAGTACCCCCTATGCCTTAGTTCTTCAAGTGCTTTATCTACAAGCTCTGGTGTTGAAGCCTCAAACACTAGTTCTACATAAGCTTTAGTAGGGAGTAGGTGTGGTGATATACGGTCATGTTTTATATCAACAATATTGAGTTTATACTTAGCTATAACCTCTATAATACTATGTAGTACACCAGGTTTATCATCAACAACACCACGTAGTGTGACAAGCCTACCGTCTTTAGAAAGCTCATGGACTATAATCCTAGACAGTAGTGTTGGATCAATATTACCACCACTAACAACGAGTACAACAGGCTCATTCTCTGGAACATACTTCTCAGACAACAGTGCTGCTACAGGTAGAGCACCAGCTCCTTCAGCAATTATCTTACCCCTCTCAAGTAGGAAGAATACTGAAGAAGATATATCCTCTTCATCAACAACAACTATGTCGTCAACAAGTTCTGCTACAATCCTTGAAGTATAGTTACCAGGCTTCTTAACAACAACTCCATCAGCAATACTAAGCCTTGGTATATACTCTGAAAGCTTACCCTCAAGAAGATACTTCATAGAAGCAGCTTCACGTGGCTGTACACCAACAACACGTATACTTGGGTCATACTTCTTCAACGCAGTAGCTATACCAGATACTAGCCCTCCACCACCAATAGGTACAAGTACTTCACGTACACTTGGAAGCTGCTCAAGTATCTCCAAACCAATTGTACCCTGTCCAGCAATAATCTCTAAGTCGTCGAATGGATGTATAAACTCATAGCCTCTCTCACGAGCTATCTCTAGTGCTTTAGAGTATGCTTCATCATATATTGTTCCATAGAGTAGAACTTCTGCTCCATAACTCCTTGTAGCCTGTACTTTAGTAGCACTAGCTGTCTCAGGCATGACTATAACTGCTGGTACATTGTTTACTCTAGCAGCATAAGCTACTGCTTGAGCATGGTTTCCAGAAGATGCTGCTACAACACCTTTTAAACCACCCTTCTCTAGAAGCCTCTTGATCTTAAACGTTGCTCCACGTGCTTTATAAGCACCTGTCTTCTGTAGATTCTCTAGTTTTAAATAGACTTGTCTACCAACACGTTCTACAAGCGATGTTATTGATACAACTGGTGTTTCATGTATATAGTTCTTAATAGATTGTTTAGCAACTGGTATTAGTTTGTAGACATAGTCTATGATCTTCTCAACTGGGTCGTATGGAGAAGGTTGTTGTGTAAAAGCAACCACCTCTAAATACACGGCTACCTTATAAATACACTATCTTCTCTAAGATATATTAATCATTCTACAACAACAGCTTTAGCAATAGCTTCTACTACTTCTTCAACACATGTATCAGTAATCAGTAGCTTCTTAACTCTACTCCTATACCCGTATACAATACCTATCTTTGATACTGGTATACCTATTGTTTTAGAAAAGAACTTTATAAGTGAAGCATTAGCTCTACCATGTAATGGTGGTTCACACGTATAATAGACTAGTTCATCACCTTCTAATACAAGTCTATCACTACTAGACCTTGGATGGACAACCACTGTTACAACAACTCCTTTACCAGTCTCTTCTACAACACTCTTAATCCTATCTACAACGTCTCCTCTACTAGACACCATAGACTAGTACACCATAGCTTCTATACACAAGTCTAGCTAGTTAAGTATTTTCCATAACACTAAGGAGATCACTATATTAGCTAGAATACATAATATATAGTATACGGTGGTGTCCCATGTCTAGTGAAGAGTTCCAGGAAATAACAGTTGATTTAACAACAATACCTCTAACACCTATTGGTAAAAAGGATATACAGAGACTAGAAATGGCCCTCATTATAGCAACACTATATAGTCCAGAAGTACTAGAGCTTATAAGAGATCCTATAGAGAGAGCTACATGGGTTGATAGCCTAGCTGTAGCAGCTGCTGCACTAGCTCGTTCTAAAGCAGGCTATCCTATAAGCCGTATAGCTGAAGAGATTGGACGTAGTGAGACTATGGTTCGTGCACACCTTAGTGGTAAGACTAAAGCTGGTAAACTCGTTCTTAAGACTTATGAGAAGCTACTGCGTGGCGAGCTTAAGATACGTGTCCCATTCATTGGTAAACCAGTTGTTCCAGAAGATGTTATGGAGAGGATTAAGGAGTTAGAGAAGGAGAATGATAGGCTTAGAAGGGAGAGAGAAGAGCTTTCTAGACAAGTTGAGGAGTTAGAGAAGAAGATTGGCTTGTTGGAGGATGAGAAGAAGAAGGTTGAGGATAGAGTTAGAGAACTTGAAGAAGAGGTTGGTAGAGTTAGAGAAGAACTTGAACGTAAGGCTAGAGTATTGGATGAGATTAAGAAGATTCTTGGAGAAGCCTAGAGATACGGGTATAACCTTACATTATATAGTACCTTATTTTCTTTAAACAAGTTTATTTCAACATTTGAAGCATTAAGGAATGAGTCTTCGTTACTAGTTAGTCTTATGTAGAGTAGGTATTGGTTAAACCTATAGACTCTGTTAACACAAACTCCTCTACGAGCATCTATAACAGCTTTTCTAATATGGTCTATAATACTGTTTGGAGAGAGGGGTATCTCCTCTTCTAGAAGCAAGCGGGCACTACCTCTCCATTTAAGACCAGTTGACTCATCTATAATATCAACTCTCTGTACCATAAACCCGTTAGTATATACTGGTTCTCCAAACTCTGTCTTCAACACTCTCTACACCATAGTCTATCTATACAGCATGAGTCTAGAGTGTATATAGTTTATAAAGTAGCTTATAAATTTAGTCAGAAAACACTTATGGCTATATACTTTAAACACCTATGTTTAAGCTATTGAAAGTCTTTCTAGAAATCTAAATCTCTTAGCTGGATGCGGGTGTGTACTAAATATCTCCATTAATAAGCTAGGCTTCATCCTCTTAATCTCTTCAATAACTTGGTCAATATTTCTAATACTTCTAGCTGAGACAGCGTGATCTGGTGATGATATGAATAGTGTTTTCAACTGGTTATAACTCTCTACTTTAACACCGTGTTTCTTAAGATAGCCTGTAGCAACCATGATCCTTGCTAGTGCTCTCATAAGCTTCTTTGAACCATTTGGTACTGTTAGTGCTGAATGCGAGTCTGCATAGTATTCTCTAAGACGGCTAAGATAGAGTACTCCAAGGTTTAATAGGAAGCCAACCATTACAAGGAATGCTCCTAAAGCTATAGCTGCTAGTGGTGTTAGAGAGCTTTCCTCACGACGGCTACTCCATCCAAAAAGCCATCCCCATCTAAGTAGGTAGTTTCCAAGCCAGTATATGATTGTTGGTATAAGCCCTACAAGCATTATGACAACAATGTCTTTATGCTTAATATGCCCTATCTCATGCCCTACAACAGCTACTACTTCATCTTCTGGAAGAATCTCTAGTAGACCACGTGTGACAGCTACTCTATAACCAGTAAGCGGCCCACCGTAAGCAAAAGCGTTTGGTATATCAATACCTGCTACCATAAGTTTTGGAGGCTTTAAACCACTCTTTAAACTAATATCCCTAACTGCTTTCTCAAGCCATGGTAGTTCTCCAGGCTTAGCAGGTCTTACATGGTATACTGCATCTATTATGTAGGGTGCTAGTAGCCATTGTATGATGTAGATGAATACTATGAAGAATAGTATGTACTGTATAGTGATCTCATAGTTTAGTAGACTGAGTATGCCAACGAATAGTATTAGAGATATTATTGTTACAACCACTATTGTTAGAGCCATTGAAGCATATAGTTTAGCTAAAGACATCCTCCACCACCCAAACCCCCTACTCTACTGTTAATACCTAGTTAATACTCTATTAATACCCTATCACCCTCTTTTAAAGCATTCTATGAAGCTACTCTCTAAACTAGAGTGAACATCAATAAATAGGAGGGTTATAGTGTGTCTGGAAACCTATACGTTGTAGTACTCGATCACGAGGGGAGGGTTATAGACTATGTAGCACCAATAGAGCTTGGCTTCTCAAGAATTAAGGAAGCTACACAACTAGGCTATGACATATACCGTGCTGTAGCTTTTGTGTTAAAGGGCCTAGGCTATAGAGAGCCTAGAAACGTTATCATACACTATGATGGTATGGAGCTAACGATCCTTCCTAGAAAGACACACGTTGTTATATCAATATATGTTGAAGGTGTAGAGACTCCTAGTAGGAGTGTTTCTAGAGAGGTTGGTGTTGAAGCATAACAATATTTTTTGTAATGGTATAAAGTATTTTATACATAGATTTAAATATAAGACAGCCTACTTACCATGTCATATAGGTGTAATCTTATGAGTAAGGATGTTGTAGAAGAAACTCTAGAATATAGTGTAAACAGCTATTACTTAAAGAACATTAATAGAAGAATAGGGTATATTCTATACAGACTCAGTTATGGAGACACAAGTGATTATATGAGAGAAGTTCTTGTAAACGAGTTATTCACACTATTAAACCTTAGAGAAAGACTTGTTAAACAAAGCGTTCCAGCTATAAGAGAATACAGTGTATCAAAAGAACATGTTGTTAGTGGAATAATCTCTCAAAGTTATAGTAGATCTGTTGAACTACATAATCTCTACTAACACTATGAGACTGTGCTAGATAATCTATAGTATCCTCTATCATAGAAGGCTTCATATCAAGACCCCTATACCTATATGGAGCATCACTTTCAGTAATAACAACACCCAGATCTATTGTTTCAAGTATTTCTCTATGCTTCTTCTGAATCTTCCAAGCAGGGTTAGCTCCAACATAGTATCCATAACTCTTGATCTCCTCAATAAGGCTTTTTGGACCAGTATACCAGTGGAAGAAAGCTCTACTAATATCGTATTTTATAAGGAGGTCGAGTACTTCACTCCATGTACCAGCTGTATGGAGGTTTAATACAAGATCATGCTCACGGGCTATCTCTAAAAACTTGTAGAAAAACCTTCTTTGCTTATCAATAGTTTTCCCTACAAATCTTGTATCTAAACCTACCTCACCTAGACAGACTGCATCTTCTTTCCTAATAAGCTCTATAATCCTCTCTAGATCATCTATTGATGCCTCACCTATACTCCATGGATGAATACCTATACATGGTTTTACAAAGCTGTATTGACTAGCTATTTCAAGTGTTTTAATGCTTGACTCTAGATCATCTGATACAGCTACTATAACATAGCCTTCTCTATACCTATCTAGTTCATCTAAACCATATTCTTCTATAAATTCATGTAAATGACAGTGCATGTCAACAATATACATTATCTAACACCAAAGCTAATCTATTAGTAAAGCTATGTATCTATAACTATCTCCTACAATGTTTAATGGTATATCTATTCTCTCTCCAGCATTAATGTATAGTATAATCCTCCCCTTAACCCCCTTCATAAATAATAAACAAGTTCTACAACACTTATTCTCTATAGTAATAATCTCTCTTCTACTAATAGTTTTAATACAATCTAGATGGTTAATAGAGAGCCTCCCCCTCTCTAACATATCTATAATATACCCTACTCTATCAAGAGGTATGAGGGGTTCTTCTTCTATTAGAGAGCTAGACAGTTCTTCTATAAGCCTATGTTTTTTAGATAATTTAACACCTAGTATAGTAAAGGTAGAGTATACTAGGTTATTTACAAAGCTTTTGAGTTCAGGGTAGGCTAGTGGAGGCTCTAGAATACCTAGTTTCTTATCTAGAAGAACTAGTTCATATACTTTGTAAATTTTTTGTTTAGACAGTATTCTCCATAGATAATATTTCTCTCTAAGACACTCTATATCCTCTCTATACGAGTCTATATTCCTACCTCTATAAGCTATAATAAATGGCTCATATTCTAGTATGTTATATTCACCTATAATACAGTTAATAAACTCTACATTATTTAGTGTACTCCATTGTGAAACTCTCTTACTACCCCATGCTAGTTCTCCATAGAACTCTCCATTACATAAAACTCTATAGTTAATAGGTGTTTCAAACTCTATAGTATATGGACATAGCCTCCCTAGATCATACTGTATAACGTGTATATCTCCTACAACTCTATGCTCTACACTAACACTTTTATTAGAGCTAGTAAACCAGCACACAATTCCTTTAGCATCATCAACTCTACACTGTAGGTCTACTCTATTAGCCTCCATAACCTATCCCATAATGGTTATCTATAAGATATACTTAATATACACTCTACTCTCTATCTATAATGGGATGAAGAGTTTGCCGAATACCGATAGCCTATGAGGTATCTCCCGAATACTGACCACTCTCTAATGCGGTGGTTGGAGATGTCTTTTCCAAAGATAGTATTTTTAGACTACGATCTTACACTAGTGGATACACTGCTTGACTTCTATGAAGCTGTTAATGAAGCTAGAGCTTTCTTTAACTCTAAACCATATACTCTAGATGAGTTCTATAGACTATTCTATAGTGATAGAATAGGTGTTGAAGCCATACCAGATAATACTAGTCCAAGTAGTTTTTGGAGGTTTTTTAGAAGAGTCTATAAGACTAGACACGGTTCTCCAGCAGTTGGAGCTTGCTATCTATTACTAATGCTACGTCTATGGGGTTCTAGAAACATAATTGTTACTGGTAGAGAGGTTTTACCAGAGACTATATGGGATGAACTTAGACGTTTTAATCTAGACTGGGGTGTTGATGAAGTCTATACAATGTATAGTTTATGGAGGCTTGGAGGTGTTGAAGCAGAGTTGTTTGATAAGTCATGGATTTTAAAACACATTATTAGAAGATACGGTGTAGAAGCTTTTGAAACAGTAATGATTGGCGACTATAAACTTGATGCCCGTAGCTGTATTAGAGCTGGCATACCATTTATTGGCGTATCAAATATTGATAAAAGAAGAAGGGATCTTGTAGAGAATGGAGCATGTATTGTTGTTAAAAACTTGTATGAAGTACCTTTAGCTATACACAAACTGTTTTATAGTAGAGAAGAGGGTTTGACTTATCTTTAAGAAAAATAGTATCTTAGTATCCTAAGAGCGTATACCTACCCTCATCATTAACCGCTATCATACCCTCTTCAACAAGTGTTATTAGTGCTTTCCTAATCTTATCCTCACTAGCAAGCCCTGATAATATCGTATGTATCTCTCTAAGGTTCATAGGCTTCTCATGTAATAGCTCTAGTATAATGTTCTTAAGTTCATCTTCATTAGGTGCCGTCATTAGTATAACGTCGTCATCTTCATATAGCTTTCTTAAACGTATCTTACTAACAAAGTATCTTATTTCATCCTCAGTTAGGTTGATATTACTGCTGAAGCTCATCTCTATAGGACCTCCTCTTTTGAGAGATATGTTTAACACGTTTTTATATCTAGGTGTGTGGTGTCGGATAACTTTTTTGTTCCACTCTAAATGGCTTTTAAAGAAGTACGAGTCCTTCCATACATAATACCATGTACTCTCTACTACTTGTTATAGAGCAGTTATAATATATGGTTAAGTCAATGTATAATCTATATAAAGTGTCTTTAGAGACTAGAGGTACTAGTATTGCCTAGAAAATACGCTGTAGTACTATACTACTGCCGCGGAAATAGGTATAGTGTTAATGCTCTACTAGCTTCAATAGACTGCTCTAAACTATATGACATATACGTTATAGAGAATTTAGAGAACATACCTAAGTTTCTAAAATATTTAGAGAATAGATACTATAGAATAGTTATTGGATTTAGTTTTTCAACATATATGCTTATTAACAATAATTTCCTAGACACGATCAAACTAATTAATAAGGTTAAGGGAGACAACGTACTCAGTATTGCTGGAGGACCCCATCCAACAGGCGACCCTCTTGGAACAATACGTAGTCTTGGATTCGACGTAGCTGTTATTGGTGAAGGAGAGGAGACGTTCTATGAGTTGGTTGAAGCATACTTTACTAATGGAGACTTGTTTAATGTAAAGGGTATAGTAGTTAGTGATAATGGTGAGTACAGGTTTACTGGTAGGAGGGAACCAGTAGACCTAGATAACTATCCTCCATTCCCCTATTGGAGATACCTTGTTGGACCTATAGAGATTACACGTGGATGCCCCTATGGATGCTTCTTCTGTCAAGTAAGCTATATGCATGGTTTTAAGCCTAGGCATAGGAGTGTCGATAACATAGCCTATTATGCAGGTGTTCTTGGTAGAATAGGATATCGTGATCTAAGGTTTATAACACCTAATGGGCTAGGCTATGGCCTTACAAGTAGGTCTAGAGAGGCAAGATTAGAGTTATTGGAAGAGCTCTTTAACTCACTAAAACGTGTTATAGACAAGTATGGTATGAAGTTGTTCTACGGTACATTTCCTAGTGAAGTAAGGCCTGAACACCTATCTCTAGAAGTTGCTAAAATACTTAGAAGATACGTGTATAATAGAGAGATCATTATTGGTGCTCAAACTGGTAGTAATGAGCTGTTAAAGAAGATTAATCGTGGACATAGTGTTGAAGATGTATTCAATGCTGTAGATAATGCTTTAAAAGCAGGGTTTAAACCTTGTGTAGACTTTATATTTGGACTGCCTGGTGAGGAGAAGGAGGATCTATTAGAAACTATGGATGTTATAAGGAAACTTGTAGTTAGAAAAACCCGTATACACCTCCACGTATTCCTCCCACTACCTGGTTCACCATATGCTTCTAAGAAACCTGGTAGTGTACCAGATTGGGTTAGGAGAGAGATTGCTAAGATTATTGGTAGAGGCTTTGGCTATGGCCAGTGGGTTAGACAGGAAAGGCTTGCTAGAAGGATCTGGCTGCTTAGAGAGAGGGGGGTTATTATGCCTAGAGTTTGGATAGCTAATAAACCGCTAAATACCCTCTAGCTTATAACCTTGTTTTAGTGGATAGTTGTTTTATGGTGTATGTGTTTTGGAGGAGTATATGGGTGGTTTTGAAGAACATGTTGTTGGTGTTCGTAGGGAGCTTCCAGTTTATCTACCAATACATACTATTCCAAAGGATTTGAAGAGTGACTGCCCATACTTTGTTGTTGAAGAAGTTGTTACTGAGAGTGGTGAGAAGGTCTTTATTGCTAAATGCCGTTTTCTAGATAGGTATCTTACTAGAAACCAGGCTAAGAAATGTGTTTCTTATTGGAGTGAGTGCCCATTCTATCTATATGCTATGCAGAAGAGATAACTGTTTCTAAACCACTTTGTATACTTATTAGAGTGCTTTCTGGAACACTAGCTATCGTCAATAGATCGACTATCTCTTCTAGACTAGGTATTCTATTAAACGATACACTAGTGTTGTCAATAACTAGTGTCCATATACTACTAGATGGTTTATAGAATACTGTAAAGTCTATGTCTAACTTATAGTGTCTTGTAGCTATCTCAACAGCTTTAGATACGATATCTTCAACCATAACGCCTAGTTCATTATATGGAGTAACAAGTACTACTTTTCTAGCCATAACATACCCCTACTACTAGAATAGGGTATACAGTATAGTTTTTAATAGATAGACTCTATAGTCCTAGACAGTTTCTAATACTCATAACACCAACTTGTATGCCATGCTCAATAATCTTCTGTGGTGCGACAAACTCTTTATCAATACATATATCTACATTAACATTGCCGCTCATAGGTTCACGTGTAACCCTTATACCAGCCAGTCTACCGAGGCCACGGGTAAAGACTATAGGTGATATCTCTAAATGTAGTTTATGAGCGATTTTAGCAAGTTCTAGTATCCATTCAGAAACATAGATCTCTCCATGAATACTTGTTACAAATACAGCCATACTACTGTATCTAGGGTTTCCAGCTATTCTATAAGCTAGCTTATATGGTTCTGGATTGCTATTCAATATAATTATTGTCTTAGGATCAATTATTTTTAGAAGCATGTCAATAGGCTTCTCCCATTGCTCATAGAATCTTACACGTGTAAACCAGTATCCTTCACCACAGTGTTCTACTATTGTTTTAAACAAGTGTGTAAATGTTATAAGACGGTTTGGTATTAGTATAAGCTCCCACTTACCAGCCATGAGTGCTGACATGTTCAACTCTATACATGGAGTAGACGGTATAACTACTTCAAAACCGCCGACACTCATCATTACAATACTGTTTTTCTCCATTAACTACTCCTCTCACTAAACTATTACTCTATCCAATATTAAACCTTGTTTATTAGATAGCTTTAGTTACACTACTTGTAAATATGTATAGTGATGAACAGTAATATATGTTAACGCTTCCTAATTTTCAATAAAGCTACAACGCCTGTAAGAACCATGTAGGTGTATGTAAGAACTCTAGTTAGTACAACAGCTTCTGGTTTAAGAGGTATTGATAAACCATACTCCACCGTACCAGCCCCACCTGGCGATGGAACAGCACCTAGTGTTAGTGAGAAAATGTATGCTATGAATGTTTCTATAAAAGATGCTGGCTGTTCAACTGTAGTTGATAACAAGTATATAGTTGCTGATGCTAGAGTGTATGAAGTTAGAGTAGATAGTATTAGTAGAGGTAATATCTTTACACACACATTCTTTGATACTGTCTCTCTAAGTGTTTCTACAAACTCTTCATAACCACACGCTATGCTCTGTGGAAGCTTCTTTATAAAAGAGTCTACAATACTACTGAATAAACCCTCTCTTACAAGACCAGCCATTACCAGAGTCCATGTAGTGACTGTGGATAAAGCTATAGCTATTACTGGTATTGATAGTGGTAGGTAGGGTATAGAGAACACTATAGCTAACAAGTTTGTCACAATAATGTCTATGTATACTTCAAAAACTGTTATAGCAAATAGTCCTGCCAAGCCTGAACCAGTCTTTACTGATAAATAGTATGCTCTAGCCAGTTCACCGCCAATAGCTGATGGTGTGAGTAGGGCTATGAGATTACCTAGTAGTCTAGCGTAGAAGTAGTCTGTAATTTTTAGTGATACACCATAAACGCTTCTATGTATGATCTTTAGCCTTATACCAGCTACTACTATTGATAGTGTTAGAGTTGTTATGGAGAGTACTAGAATTAATGGGTTAATAGTTAGTAGTATTAATGGGTTTATCCTAAAATACCATGTGTAGAGTATAAGAACTATAACTACAGCTGATACTGATAAAGCTACAGCTTTCTTATGGAGACGTATGAGTTCAGACAATTCCCTCTAACCAAAAACCATTCTATAGTATCTAGTAATTGTTTTAGTAGATAATGCTCCTTCACGTATAACATGGTATCCATTAACAAGGCTTACAACTGTAGATGCTATACCAATAGGTGCAACACCAGAGTCTATGTATAGTTCAACAGAGCCGCTTAATTGTTTAAATGCTTCACTAACACTTCTAGCAGGCTTATAACCACTAATATTAGCACTAGTACCAGTAACCAGCCCGCCAACTCTATAAGCTATAGCTCTAGGTAGAGGAGATGCTGGCACTCTAAAACCAACTACTCCACTACCCAGATGAACAAGCTTTGATATTCTAGAGTCTTCTCCAACTCTTAAAACAACTGTTACTGGACCAGGCCATACCATTCTAAGGAAATCTATAACCCTGCCATCAACAACAGTGTTTCTAGCAACATCGTCTATACTAGATGCTAGCAATGGTATTGGTTTATCAGTTCTCTTCTTAACCTTATAGACTCTCTCTACACACTCGTCTCTAAATGGGTTTGTAAATAATCCGTAGAGTGTGTCTGTTACTCCAACAACTAGTCCACACCTATCTACAATACCCACGGCCTTCTCTAACACTCTACTACTAGGGTTCATGTAGCTTGTCCTAACGATCTCTGTCAATCAACCACCCCTAAATACTATCTTCTAGTCGTTGAATATATAAGTCTGGATAAGCATCTAGTAAACTCTATGACAAGAGTCTATATAGGGTGTATGAGGTATGGGTTTTTAGCTATAGTGAAGAACAGTTAAGGAAATTGAAAGTTGATAGACTACAGCTTAAGAGGATTATACAAGAGCTTAAGAAGTGGAAAGCACCTGCTACAGTACTACTAACACTCTACATCCCGCCTGGAAGGCCAATGAATGACGTGCTTAGCCTACTTAGACAAGAGTATGCTATAACTGACAACATCAAGTTGAAGAAGACACGTAGTACAGTGCAGAGAGCACTATCAGCTGCTATGGAGAGGCTTAGCAGGATACCTAAGACACCAGATACCGGGCTTGCACTATTTTGTGGAGAGGATATGGATACTGGAGACTTTATATGCCTCATGTTTGCTCCTCCAGATAAGGTTCCAGTATTCTTCTATCGTACAGACAAGTACTTCCATACAGAGTTTCTAGAAGACATGGTTGTTGAGAGCAATCTTGTTGGATTAATAATTGTTGAACGCGATGCAGCTACTATAGGCTTGCTTAAGGGTAGCCGGCTTGAGGTTTTAGAAGAACTAGAAGACTACATACCCGGTAAACATAGCCGTGGCGGCCAGAGCCAGAGGCGTTTCGACCGCATTATTGAACAACTTGTCCACGAGTTCTACAAACGTGTTGGTGAACATGCTAGAGAACACTTTGAGCCATTACTGAAACAGGGTAAGCTTAAAGCTATACTTCTTGGAGGACCGGCTTATTCTAAATACGATTTCCTTGAGGGAGACTATCTAGACTATCGTCTTAGACAACTAGTGTTGCCAAAACTAGTTGATGTAGCTTATCAGGGTGAAGCTGGTCTACGTGAAATGATTATGAAGGCTAGTGATGTTCTTAAAGAACAGATGTATGTTGATGCCTTGAAAGCTGTTGAAGAGTTTAAACTACATTTAGCTAAAGATGATGGCTATGTAATCTACGGTGATCAGGAGGTTAGACAAGCTCTTGAAATAGGTGCTGTTAAAACACTTATTATAGACGAGGATCGTGAGGACGCACATGAATGGGCTGAATACGCTAAGAAACGTGGTGCTAAACCAGTATTCCTTAGTGAGGACATACCTGAAGGTGCATGGATTAAGAAGACGTTTGGTGGTTTAGTAGGTATTCTAAGATACCGTATATACTAAAGCATCTATATGGAAAACTCTTTAAACCACAAAGCACTAGTTATTACACGGGTGATAAACCCCTATTTTAACCCCCACGATCTTTTGGTGAAAAGACCTTGGTAGAAACCCTCTCTCCATCTGAAAAACAAGAACTTATTAAGTTAATTGTCCAAGCAGGTCTTGAAGAAGACTTCCTCAAGTGGCTTGAACAACAAGGATACAAATACTTTTTTGGAAGACTAGACAATATACCAGATGAGCTAATAACAACATATGTTAGAGTAAGGAGACTAACAGACCTAGGTGAAGACGAGTACAAGGTATACTATGAACTAGGAGAAGTAGAACCAGATACAAAGAGAAACATAATACCATCAAAAAAGCCTAAGAAGGCCTAAGAGAAAACAAGCCCTCCCAACACATTTAAACCCTATAACATAGCTTTTCCAACTCTTTATTCTTTTTATTATAGAGAAGTTGTGTAGGCCGGGAGCAGACCCGTCCCGGTTTCACTCACTCCCCCGAGACACGGGGGTGTCGGCGGGCTCCGGGGTCTGCATGTAGTTGTTTTATATAGGATGGTTTATATTCTTTGTTTTCTAACATGTCTTGTTTTAAGTATTTCTGGTTCTAGAACTGGTTCTTGTACTTCTTGTATGGCTAGTTCTAGATCTGATATTTTAGACTCTATGTTATCTATATACTCTTTAAACTTAATCTCCTGTTCTCTTAGCCTAAGCTCCATTAATGCCATCTTCTTCTCTACCTTCTCTATACTAGCTAATATTAGTTTTAGAGTACCTTCAAGTTCTACTTCTTGTTGTTTCCCAATCCTTTGTCTAAGTTCTTCTAACCCCTTGTTAATCATGAATTTAACAAGGTCAGTTATTTGTACACCCATGTAGTCAGCATACTTTCTAAGCTCTCTATAAACTCCTTCAGGTAGTGATAGATGTATTGTTGGCATATAGATTCTCCTAGTAGAGACTATATACTTCAATATTATAAAAATCTAGCGTTTATATAGACTGATCTCTATAAGAAAATACAGTAATACCCTAGAAGAAAAGAGTTATCCTACAAGAGCCCTCTTAATATACACTGAGGATAGAAGTAGGGTGGCTTAGAATGCCGACTAGAATAGTCACATTTAAAGCTGAAGAAGATCTTGTTGAAAAACTAGATCACTTAGCTAAAAAGCTTGGTGGTACAAGGAGCGATATCATACGTATGGCTTTAATGAACTATCTTAGAGAAATCCAGGATGTACCAAAAGAGGGGAAGGCTAAAAAGTCACTAGCTATTATCAAGATTGTCTAAAGCCATTATTTATAGATCTCTTTAACAAAAACAATAGATTATATCTATTCTATAAAAAATTAATCTATTAACTAACATATATGG
>Ga0190312_1000133_pt1 | contig 26573 bp, 21 predicted proteins | sample 487007910_MG_FD_165046 | JGI IMG/M metagenome (GOLD analysis project Ga0190312, IMG submission 165046) | Hydrothermal vent sediment bacterial communities from Southern Trench, Guaymas Basin, Mexico - 4870-07-9-10_MG | ecosystem: Environmental > Aquatic > Marine > Hydrothermal vents > Sediment ... | reverse complement strand
ATTTTTATTCCATGCTTTTCAGATAACCGGTTGCTCTTCATCATATCCGACTATCGGGCTTTCATCATTTTTAAAAATAAGTGAGTGTTCCAGGATAAATAAAATCTTAGTTCTAAAGAATATGATTTCCTGCCATGATATCTCCCTCAAAGCCGTTAATTATTAACCTCCCCAAAATAAGATAATATTATAAGGTTTTTCTATCGAGAGAAGGGAGTACGTTACAAGTGCATAAAATTTTATTTCTCTAGTGAGAATAGGTAATCTTATTCATAATGACCTAAGCTTTTTTAAGAATGAGGGCTTAGATCGCTATGAGAGAAAGCTCCGATGTGGGGTACCAAATGGGATCTCCTAATATTCTCGTCAGGGAGATTTGTAAGGAGGACATTAGAGATATCATAGAAATTATCAAGAAGTCGAAAAGAGATTTTCCTTGGGGACTTTACTATAACGTTAAGAAATTTGACGAGGATTTGATGTGGGAGATAATTGGAGGTATCGAGGATTATCCAACGCTTGTAGCCGAGTATGAGGGTAAGGTCATAGCATTTGCCACCAATGATATACACTGGGAGGAAGAGGATAATTTTTACATTGAATTATTATTAACACATCCAAATTATAGGGGATTAGGTGCGGGAACTTCTCTCATAAAAGAGTGTATTAGAAGAGCGGTTGATAAGGGGTTTAATGTAGTAAGTCTGCATACTTGGGCTAATAACAAGGCAATGAGATTATATGAGAGAACTGGCTTCTGCTGGATCCCATCAACATACGTATACATGGTTAATTTCTCGCCTCAGTTAATGAAATACGATGAAATTAAGCAGATATTTAGAGATGCGGAAAATTTAATAGAGACGTTAGTGGAACCGCCTAGAAAAATGGATATTAATGGTCATGTAGCTTGGAGATACTTATGGAGAATAAATGGAAGGGAAGTTGAAGCAATCTTTGATAATAATACTAAGAAACTCCTATACATAAGAATTGATGATAGACTAATCCGCATTTCTCCACCCGAGAAGAAACGTTACTTAAAGGGAGAGAAAATAAGGATAGTAATAGAGAATACCCTAGATACCACCGCTTTAATAGATAATAAACAATACATCTTGCCCAAGGGGCAACACGAATTCGATATTGAAACACGAGACAAGGTAACACTCCGAATAAATAATTATGAATTTGGCTTCTCCCTAGAAGTAGTTAACAAGATTGCTCTGAAAATTCTCCCTCCCAAAGCTATTTCAAATAAATTATTCATTATGATTATTAATTATAGTAATGAAGAAGTAAAAAGAGAACTCCTAATCCTACCGATGCAAGGTAGTTTATCCTTCCACCCTAACAAACTGTATGTCGAAGTACCTCCAAGGAGTTCCGCAAAGGTAAGTGTGCATGTGACTGGGGAAGGATATGGAAAAGTACTACTCGGAGACATCGAAGAAGATTTCCACGTGCTGAAAGAGGATTGGTTAAGGGTTCATGATAAGGGCCTCGAATCAGCCCACTGGGCAATAACTAAGAATGAGATAAGAATTAAGAGACTGAAAAATGCTGAAATATGGTATGAGATTTATCTTGGAAGAAAGAGGACTCGACTCAAATTTAATGCTCAAAGGAAAGTTTTCATGGATAAATTAGATAAAGCACTGATAGAAGTAAGACCCTCATTAAAGAGAGAAGAACTGCTTCTGGAAGTTCATGGAAAGGCATTAAGAGACATTAATGAGCAACTTATAATGCGCTTTTGGATCGATTTACCAGTAGGCGAGAATTATTATCTGATTCCGAAGGATCATGAGACATTCATTAGGGAGAAATATGTTTATCCAATATTCCCACCAGCGTTTTGTATCGTGAAAGAGAAGCTTCCGATACCAGTGATAGGTTTCGAACGCAATGGTACTGTTTTATTAACTGAATACGAAGAAGGTGGTTTGTACACAATGGTTCGTTCGCCAAGAGCTTTTAGGTTTGATTTTCCTTTAAAGCTTGAGAAAGGTGAAGAATTCGTACGAAGGGTAGTATTAAAGTTAGTACCAGTAGAGGCGCTCCGAGAGTTTAAATTAGTCAGGGCAGTAGATACTTATCTTGATGAAAATTACCTGATAATTAGGAATAACTGGGTTTCAGATTTACCAATTGTAGCAGAAGTTAACGGCATAAAGCTTGAGAAGATTTTATCTCCATCTGATGAAGCCAGAATTCCTCTAAAAGCCAGAGGATATGGAGTAGTTAATGTTGTAATAAATGTAAATGGTTGGGTGGATAAGAGAGAGATTAAATACATAATCCCCGTCAAAGCCCGGTGGGAAGATCTTAAAACTTCGTATGGTCCTCTTTCTCTAGAGGCGGATAAGAGAGGTGGATCCTTAAAGAGTTTAAAAATAATGAGGACCGAAATGTTAAAGTGGGAAGACAGAACATTTAGGACCCCAACCGAGTTCCCCATTACATATGGTGGTATAGCTCTCAATATAATGGAGGGATCCAAGAGTTTTGATCTACATCTTAAGGAATGGGAATACTTAGGGAACGGTAGGTTTCGATTAACGACTAATGATCTAATAGTAGAGCGGAGATACTACATCATAGATCAACATACTATTCTTGATGAAATAATTGTTAAGAATACTAGAATGGATCGTCGGGAATTATACTTCATACATTGTGTTTTCCTTAATGAAACGTTTTCCAGAATTGGTAATACATCGATCGAGGTTAAAAGGAATGATATAATGGTAGTATCTCATAAAGAGAGGGTATGGGGTGTTACGAAGAATATAAAAGTTGAGGCGGAATTACTAGTAGATGCGGAGGATGAATCGATCACAGCCAGTCAACAAATAGGTTTTCCTGGACTAATAGTCTCTAGATGGGATTGGATTCTTGAGCCCCGAGAAGAGAAGATGGCAAAAGTGATTATTAGAGTGGCTAAGGAATAGAATTCACACATAATCGAAGAGCTGGTGAATAATGGGATGCGTAATCATAATCATTATAACCGTTATATTCTCTGGTTAACAATTTTCTTATCAAGTTTGGGTTTTTCCCTTTACTCAGTCATCTTTTCTCTATATCTTTACGAATTGGGGGCAAGCTTTACACAGATAACGCTATTAGTTGCTATCCCAAATTTAGTGTCTCTTCTTTTCGCCAGATTTTGGGGAATATTGAGTGATGAGTTGCACGCATATAAACTATTCGTTACATGGAGCTACCTAGTCTCAGCCATCTTTGTTTTCTTCTACGGCTTAACAAAGAACATAACACTGATTCTCACACTATTCATATTGGCGACAATATTATCATCTCCGGGATCTCCGGCCTTAAACGCGATTGTAACAACGGTTGGAGAGAAGGAAAGCAGGGGAAGAATAGTTGGAGTATTTATATCTTCAGATACAATGGGTTATGCGATTGGAAGCTTCTTATCAGCTTACTTAATAGCTACTATAGGAGTATCTAAATTATTCCCACTATCAGCAGTAATAATTGCATTATCAGCAATATTTTTCATATTATTCTACCACGAGGAGAGAGATCATCGGTTACTCCAGAAAGATGTAATAATGATGGCTCTTAAAAAGACTTTCTCTCCTAGAGAATTCTATGCTGATAGAGAATTAATACCACTAATATCAGCTATAGCCGTATTTAATATAGGTACAACAGCATTCTTTGAAATATTTGTTTTCAAGTACTATATAGTCATTGGAAGAAACCTATCCTTATACGCGATAGTGTCCGGGATATCAAGTGTATTATCAGCTATAGCGCCCCCTATATATGGTTTTATTGGGGATAAGATCGGGCTTGATAACCTGCTATTAATAATGATGTTCATTAGAATAATTTATATGCTCTCCCTTGCGCTGATCTGGGATCCACTAATATTGACAATCCTATGGATCCTGCCTATCTGGGCCGGTCTTTATTTAAGCTCAATAACACTGGCTACGAATATTTTAGGTGATGAGAAAGCTGGGAGAGCTCAAGGGACTCTCTCAATGACTACCCAATTATCTAACATGATCGGTGCATTGGCTGCTGGTTACCTTGCAGATAAATTAGGAGCTAGGAGAAACATCTCAAGGGCAATGCCCATATATTTGGGATCGATCATCCTGTGCATAATAGGCCTAATAATATTTGCTTCGTATCTCAAGAAGAAAAGGAGCTCAAACGAATAATACTCATAGTCCGCGTAAACAAATTCCCATGTTTATATTCCATAATTACATAACTCTTTAAAACTCAATAGGGAAAATACTACCAAGTATTTCTGTCTATACATTCTTAATTATCGTATATACGATTTAGGTGAAAAATATGGCTGGAGCAAAATCAAATCTTGGTCACGCTTCTGCGACTGGGACTCGAATTAGATTCGCTACAGATCCCATGCCAACAGGCATTTGTCCAATATGTGTAGAGGAATGTCCCATCCTATGTGAAATTTCTAAGTCAGCTCTTCGTGGAAGAGAAACACTATACCCAAGACCAGATCTCTTCGGAAAATCCGTCATCGCAAGTAATAAGTACTATGGAATAGACTGGGCTGACATACAAATTATGAGCGAAGTTAGAGCAGAGAAAGTAATGGGTATTGAACCTGACCCTGATAAAACAATATTTGAAAACGCTAAAATAGAAACCACTATTGGTAATAAACATAAGATAAAGCTGAGAGTTCCAGTAATTATTGCTGCTCTAGGATCAACGTTTGTTGCGAAGAATAACTGGGAGCATTTAGCGGTTGGAGCAGCAATATCAGGTACTATCATGACAGTTGGTGAGAACGTCTGTGGAGTTGATCCAAACTCAATAATAAGCAATGGTAAAGTGCAAAAGAGCCCAGATATGGAATTCAGGATAAAGACTTATAGAGAATGGTGGGATGGTGAATACGGAGATATAATTGTTCAAACAAACGTAGAGGATCAAAGACTGGGTGTGGATATTTACGCATTAACGAAGCTAGAAGTCAATGGCATTGAGAGGAAGTGGGGTCAAGGAGCTAAATCCATTGGTGGAGAGATCAGAATTAGGGATCTCCAGAGAGCAATTGAGCTAAAGAGAAGAGGATACATTGTTCTTCCAGATCCGGAGGATCCGGCAATACAGGAAGCCTTCAAGATGGGTGCAATCGAATCTTTTGAGAGACACTCAAGATTAGGAATGCCAACTATTGAAGACTTCTGCGAGGATGTAGCCAAGCTAAGAGAGCAGGGAGCCAAGATAGTCTCTCTCAAGATGGGTCAATACAGACCAGCCGCAATAGCTTGGGCCATGAAAGCAGCAAGCGAAGCAAAAGTTGATTATGTAACTTTTGATGGCCAAGGTGGCGGTACTGGAATGAGCCCATGGCCGATGATGCTTGAAATGGGTACACCCACGTTATACATGCTTGCTTTCGTAATAAAGGCGGCTAGAATCCTTGATAAGAAAGGAAAATATATCCCAGACATCTTCATTGCAGGAGGCATTATCAACGAGACCCAGATATTTAAAGCAATTGCCCTAAGCGGCTTTGAGGACAGAGACAGACCATATGTTGTAGGAGCTGCGGTCGCTAAGCCGGCCTTAACAGCGGCTATGAAGGCGAAGTACTTTGCTAAACTAGCTAAGGAAGGCACCCTTAGGAAAGTGGCTCCAGAGTTCGTAAAGTTGTATGGAGATAAAGTAGAGAGCATATTTGCTGTCGTCGGTGACTTAAAGCGGAGATTTGGTGACAAGTGGAAGGAGATTCCTCCTGGAGCTATTGGTATATACTCATACTTCGTTGACAGAATAGGCACTGGTCTAAAGCAGCTCCTCGCAGGTGCTCGTAAGTTCGACATAATGTTGCTACGGAGGAGTGATGTAGCCGCTTTAACAGAGAGAGCTGCGAAGGTCTTTGAGATTCCGCTACTGGAGGATCTAGATAAAGAGGAATTCGAAGCAATCCTTGAGAGCTAGACTTATTCTTTCTCTTCTTTTCCTTAATTTCATACATTTTAATTATATTATGTTGATTCTAAGAGAAAAAGTCGGTAAGTTTTCTCTGCTTTGTTAAATCTAAGAGTGTTCTACTAACACTTAACCAAGTATCTAAACTTAATCTGAGGCTTTCTCTCATGTAATTGATTACTTGCTGTAGTGTATCAAACTTCAAAGCTTTTTCTTTCAGTGCTTTTCTTACTCCTTCCCTTACATGCCATACACCCAGCGGCATAAGGTGATCTGGGTATGCCTCTCTTAAAATCAAGACTCTTGCTTGTATTCTCTGCTTAGCGAGATATTCGGTTACAGCTAGACGCGCTGCATAGTAACAGCCTCCTATCGATGCATATGTTGTCCGTCCCTGATAATATTCCCAATCTCCCCCTATTGCTATGTATTCCTTACTCGGATTCCATGTTGTTCCGGGATACCAAGCCTCGATAAACTCGTAGCTCCAAGCATCTGGTATGAGTATTACGACGAACTTATCTCCAAAGAATGTTGTTTCAAAGACTCTATATTCAGAGATTATTGGATTTCTCTTAATAAACTCGTTTATAAGCCAGTTTGATAACATGCTATCAACAGCAGTGATGCTCCATCGAGTGGGAACAAATCTTCTTTCGTTTTTCACTCCAAATAAACCGACGCTGAAAGCTCTTATGATGGATGAGATAAGCAAGCCTCTCTTATAGAGTATTTTAACAGCCTCTAACGCTTTTAGGTCATCATCTTCGTAAAGCTTTTCTATTAAGTGATTTGTCTTTAATGAATTTATATCGATATTCTCAAGTGGTGCACTAGGGCCCATTGGTTGAAGATCAGAATCAATAATTACCCCACGGGGCTCCTTCTTAAGCACCATGTAACTCTCTACTGAATTCTTGGCCATGGCTAATTCTTGAACGAGGTTAATTATACGATGGGATTTTGTTGCATCCCTAACGTGGCTTTTAAAATTTCCTCTCACGAGAGAAAATCTAAACTTAATAATTTCACTAACATCTAAATCCTTCCATAACTCAGGCGTATCTAACAATGAGGTATCTCCAATTATAGGGGGGACTAATGGGCTAACATTCACATAAGGGTATCCATATCTTCCCACGAAAATGGCTGGTGGTGATGATCCATCGATTTCTTTCCTTCTAATCAAAGGTTTTATGACAGAAAATGAGTAATATTTCACAAGAATTGGGCATCTAGACTTGCCACAGAGAAGTTTAGTCCCCCTACATAATAAGCACATGTTTCTTCGTGAAAACTTTTTCTTCGTTGGAGTAAGCTCGAGAAGTTTCTTTATGTCCTGGAACCCAGATAACCATGGAACTTTCTTCTTGAATTTCTTCACGAACTTCAATAAGTCACCGGGAGCACCAACTTTTATATGGAAATATTTGGAGGTAATACCTTAAAAGATATTCCCAAAATAAGAGATATACTTGGCATGAGAGAGTAGATGGTGAGTAAAACTTCGTTATAAGAGTTCTTAGGCGCTAGATCTCTTTAAAATACTTAGATCTCATATATTCTTCGATTTCGGGGTGAAAATAAATTGACTAGCGTAAGCGAAAGGGCGGCTAAGTACTTAGCTAAATATCTGAAGAAATCTAATAAGTCAATTAGTCTAAAGAAGTTCCTTTACAAGATTCCAGAACCTGGGAAGAGAAGGAAACGGATCCAGCGGATAATCTATGGAATATATACATATTGGGATCTCATAGAGAGATTCCTGCAGAGTGCTGGCCTTGTTAATGAGAAGAAAAAACCATACTATATGGTAGGTGCGTTCAGAGTCCTTATCGATAAGTGGGGGTATGAGCAATTAAGGAAGCAATTAGGAAATATCCTACATGATGATGAGATAAAAGCTCTTATTTCTACTGAAGTAGAGTTCACGGATGATATAGATAGGCTAGCTCTAACGTACGGTTATAAGAGATGGTTCGTGGAGGTTTTATCCAAGTACTTCTCGTTAATGGATCTCGAAAAAATATTAGAGGGACTGAATAAGCGCGTTCCAACTTGGATCATTCTCAATTCTCTCAGAGCCGAGGAGAATGAGATATTAAAAATGCTTGAAACCGAGGGCTACGAGGTTATAAAAGATGATAAAATTCCACTACTGTATAAGCTTGCGAAACTATCAAGGAAGATCCAGGAGAGCGAAGTATATAAAAAGGGTCTTGTTCTTCCTATGCAGAAAGCTAGCGCAGCGGTTGTTCTTTCTCTAAATTTAAAGGATGGTGAATTATTATACGATGCATGTGCAGCTCCCGGAATAAAAACTATCTTCTCAGTTATATTATCTGGTGGGGGAATTAGAGTGATTGCCCTTGATAAATCTGAAATACGACTTAAGAGAATGAAAGCGCTTCTTAAGCATTTTGGGGTAAATAAGAATGTTAAGGTTTTCTTAGGGGATGCCAGGTTCTTTAATCCTAAGAGAAGCTTTGATAAGGCTTTAGTAGATGCTCCATGCACGTCAACTGGAACAATCCCTAAGAATCCAGATATAAAGGTAAAAATAACTTATGAGGATGTTCAGAGTTTTGCCCAGCTGCAGTATGAGATACTATGGAGTGTGCATAGGATAGCGCCAGAGAATGCAGAGATAGTGTATGCGACTTGCTCAATTTTTCCGGAAGAGAACGAGTTTGTGATAAAGAGATTCCTAAGTCATGAGAAAAGGGTTGAGATTAGATTAGCGGAGCTAGGAGTAAGCTCATTAGTTGACAATCTTGGCAAAAGATTCTGGCCCCACATCCACGAAACAATAGGCATGTTCTATACAAAGCTGATTAAACTCTCTCCCTGGTAGTTTTTCTATCTTAGATATTTTTGCATAAAGTCAATAATGTTACGAGAATGTCTAAATATGTTGCGTCGAAATTTTTCATTACTACAGTTTTTCTTTCTTTGCTTTTGCCAGAAACTGTTTCTTATAAAGCTCCTCTATTTCCTGGATTGTGTTCGCTTCTTCTGGTCCTTTATCATCTCGAATCTTAATTATCCTTGCAAATCTTAGAGCATATCCTGATTTATATTTGGGGGATTTCTGAATTTCATTAAATGCGACCTCCACTACTATTTTTGGTTGCACATAAACTACTCGTCCCTTCTCTCCGATTTTTAGATTCAGTAATCTCTTGGTCATTTCCTCAAATTCCTCATCCGTGAGTCCCTTAAACGTTTTTCCCACAATTAAAAACTCCCCCGTTTTCTCATCTCTAGCCGCTAAGTAATAATCTGATAACCAGTTTTTTCTTCTACCATATCCCCACTCAGCCGCTACAATCACTAGATCAAGTGTTGTGAGTACGGGTTTTATCTTTAACCACAGTTTGCCTCTTATGCCCGGAGTGTATTTGCTATCCAGCTTCTTAGCCATAAGTCCCTCATGACCTTCCCTAATTGCTTTTTCTAGGAACTTCTCAGCTTCTTTTGGATCATCAGTTATTACCCGTGGTGTTAGCGGTATGTTCCCCGCAATTTTAGCTAAGATCTCTCTTCTCTCCACATAGGGTTTATCTATCAATAATTCACCATCTAGATAAAGAATGTCAAACAAATATAGCTTAACTGGTATCTCCCTAACCATTCTATAAATATCTCGTATTCTGCGGAATCGTCTCATAAGATGTTGAAAGGGTAATGGTTTTCCATTTTCCCCTATAGCTATAACTTCTCCCTCAACGACTACTTCCCTAGCCCTCAATTCTCTTCGGACTAATTCCACGACATCTGGAAGACTCTTAGTTACATCAGTTAGTCTCCTGCTAAATATCTTTACCTCAGATTCTTTCATATGAATTTGAACCCTTGCTCCATCAAACTTGTACTCGAATGCGCTTCTGCCGCCGTGTTCTTTTAAAGCTTCTTGAACATTCTCTGCTTGCTGTGCTAACATTGGTTTTAGTGGTCTAAATAGTTGAAGGCTTACCTTTTCTAAGCCTTTAGCTCCTTCTACAAGAGCTATATATGCTACTTCTCCTATATCACCTAAGAACATATGAGCTCTTTCGACCAATTCTAATGATACATCAGCAGCCTTAGCTATGGCCTCCTCCATTAATCCCTCTGATACGCCATGTCTCATCTCCCCTAGAATCACTTTAACAAGGTACTTTGCCTCAATGGGTGATGCTCTACTTAATAACGATTTTATAACCGCTTCTTTTCTCTCCCTACTACCGCTCCCCTTAATCTTAGCAATGGATTCTAGGGTTTGATAAACATTTAGAATCGTTAATGGTTCTTCAAAGAGAGTAGCTTGTCTAAGAATTTTTTTCGATTTCATGAGAATCTCAACCATTGCCCCCGGATCCCCAGTCCTATTAAACGCGTCTAATAATTCCCTAGGGGATGCTCTTGTAATATCCTGAATTATTTTCACAATCGTCCCCCAGGAAACATCAAGGGTATAAGAGCTCCAGTCTGGAAAAATTTTTCCTATGATTAGTCTTGTCGCTGGCGCGATCTCTTTCTTATGCAATTTTCTCAGAAAAGCACTAATCATGCTTATCTTAGGTATTCTCTCAGTAAGTTTCTCTAGGCTCTCACAGAGTTCTGCTAATTCTTTAAAAAGCGTAGCCACTCCTCAGCACCACTCAACAAGGATGCACTCACTAGAAGAGTAGAAAGTATCTAATTAATTATGAAAAATATGATCCTCGCAATATTCTTATGGGAAGAAATTTTTATTCCTTGAATCACGGCTTAATAATGCCTCCTTGGAGGTGTCTCATAAATGCAAATTTGTTTCTTCCCTATCGGCATTGTCCGCAATTCCTTATCGGATGAAGAGGTGAGGAGGGCTAGGAGGGGTGTGAGGGGATATATTGAGGTATTCAAAGAATACATGGATGGATTAGATGGAATAGAGGAGTTCTCTCACATAATGATAATTGCATATCTCCATAAGGTTTCATGGGAAAGAAGAAAGGTGCTAAAAGTTAGGCCAAGAGGAAGAATGGATCTTCCATTGATAGGTGTTTTTAGCACAAACTCTCCTCTAAGACCAAATCCTATAGCTGTTACAATAGTAAGATTGCTTGATAGGAGGGGAAACATATTATATGTTGATGGGCTGGATCTATTTGATGGAACACCTGTACTTGATATAAAACCATACACTCCTGGAAGAATTATAAGGGATGCTACATTTCCAGAATGGATTCATAAACTTTGATGAAGATGTATTAATCCAATTCTATTCAATATATGTAGGCTCAAAGCTCTCCCATTTCTCTTCAAGTTCCTTTAAAATATCCAGTTCTTCCTTCTCCCTCCATAGGAAGTGCCAGTAAAATATAAGGATAGTAGCGAGTATTGCAAATGCGACTAATAACCCTTTGACTCCTCCTAAGATCAATCCTAAAAGAGCTCCTATGTACAGGGAAATCATTAACATAGCATATGCATTAATAGCCATTTTTGGTGCAAATAACAATATAGAGATAATCCCGCTTATCCACCATGCCGCAATAGGCACAATCACAAGCAATATACTTTTTACCCACCCATACTTCCTAATATGATATTTCCAGAACCAGGACGCTGTTATTATTCCTGCTGGTAGTGCCCATCCAGTCGCTGTAGCATAAGCTACCCATTCCTCCCACTTCAGCCCAACTTTGCGAACATAGTACATCTTACCAATCCTAACTATAGAGAATGCCCAATGACTATTAACAAATAAATCGAGTTCATCTCCAAAATTCCCGCTGATTCTTCTAATTTCGCTAAATTCCACATCAGCAAAAAGATCAAGAACTTGCTCCAGACTCATGGGTTTCCAGTTCTCTCCTCTCAGAGGCCGTGATCCAGCGTACTCCCTTAAACTCTCAAGCATTTCTCGAGTTAAACGCATTATAAACGCCAAGGACATTGTTAAGATAATGTTTAGTTAGAATTAAGGAATCTTATTGAGCGACAATTTATAAAAAATCTTTGCCTAAGTTTCGATACGAGGAATTGCATGTATATGGTACTTCGATATGCTTTGTTCAGAAAACCTCCAAGCAAAAATTAGGGAGGGATTAGAAGGAGTATATGTCAAGAAGACGAGAATATGTTATATTGATGATAGCAACGGGAAGCTCTATTATCGAGGTTATAACATCAATGATTTGGTTAAACATTCCACATTTGAAGAAGTAGTATACCTAATATGGTTTGGGAAACTGCCTACTAGAGCAGAACTTGAAAGTTTCACAAATATGTTGAAAGGGCATAGAAATATCCCAGAAGAATTCGTTAAATTTCTTGATTCTCTGCCTAAAAAAGCACATCCTATAGATGTGTTAAGGCTTGGTATTTCTATATTAGCTCTCCAAGACACAGAGCCGGAGAATCGCTCATTTGAGGCTAATATTAGAAGAGCTATAGACATTTTAGCTAAAGCACCTACAATAATTGCGACCTGGGATAGGGTAAGGAAGGGATTAGAGCCTATAGAGCCCTCTCCCAAATTGAATCATGCAGCGAATTTTCTCTACATGCTCAAGGGCGAGGAGCCGGATAGTTTATCTGCAAGGATAATGGATGTAATCTTAATCCTGCATGCTGAACATGAAATAAACCCCTCAACATTCACAGCAATGGTTATTGGATCCACACTTTCTGATGTCTACTCCACGGTTATAGGGGGATTATGTGCATTGAAAGGTCCTTTGCATGGTGGAGCTAGCGAAAAAGCGCTGAATATGTTATTAGAGATTGGGGACCCCGAAAAAGCTGAAAGCTATATTCTCGATAAGCTCCGGCGCAAGGAGAAGATCATGGGCTTTGGGCATAAAGTGTATAAGACATACGATCCTAGAGCTAAGATCTTAAAAGATTGTGCTAAAGAATTGAGCAAAGCAAAAGGTGATGATGCCCTCTTAAGGATAGCTGAGAAGGTAGAGAGCATAGTAATTCGAGAAATCGGGCAGAAGAAGAAAGTATTTCCAAACATAGATTTTTACTCTGGAATAATCTATTACCTACTTAAGATCCCTCATGATCTATCTTCATCAATATTTGCCATGGCTAGAATAGTCGGTTGGATAGCTCATGTTATGGAATACTGGGAAACAAATAGGGTTATTAGACCTAGAGCACTGTATGTAGGAGAACTAGGAAAGAAGTATGTTCCCCTTAATAATAGGGACGTGGGATCATCAATTTATTGTTAAAGAAGTTTCTAAGAGCAATCATCGAGCTGTACAGGATTCCATTCTGCTGCATCTTGATGATTCCCCTCGGGACTCTATTGCCTTTTTTATTTTATATTCAGGTTACGAAGTTATAATATATCCTACAAAATTATGTATAATGTAGGGTTGACATAATGATTAATTGTTTATTGACGGTAAATTTATTTTAGTTTTAAAAAGAAAGGCTTGGTTCTAAATTTACCTTTTTATCTCTTATCTTGTTCGGTCTTCTAGATCTCTCTCTCAGCTATTAATTAGGACCTGACGCGATTATCTTAGTCACATTATAAGCTAAGATAGCGATGAAGGCATCGCAAATTCTCGCCTCTCCCAAGATTTACTATAGATCACATCTCCGATCATAGGCTTAGAGATGAGAGGGCGGTCTTCGTGAGACTCCTAACATTACTAACCAAATCCCAGGAAGTCCCGTAGTTCATTCATGGTAGATGCAATAAAGTTATGTCTAAGAAAGAACTATTGTTAATTTCAGTATTCTTTTTAAGATCTACCGAAAAGGACTAGAGCTTTATAGAGAATGTTTCAGTAATTATTGAAGTGATAGCTCAGTTAGACATTTTCTAAGATCCTTAGTATCGACTCCGATCTTCTCAAGAATAGGTAAAAGATATTCTAATGCTGTGTGTGTTAATCGCATAGCGCGCAGAAATCTCTCCCGATTAATTATCTTGGTTGTGTGATCAGCTAATATTCTCAAGTTATATAATGTATTTATAGCCGTAAGTACTTCTGTATCCTTCCCATATGGTAGTGAAGAGAACGCGCTAATCAGTTTTCCAGATCGTTCATAAGTGATTCTCTTATAGAAATATACAATAGCACGCAGTAACTGCTCAATTGAAAACCAAAACGTAGAAACAGCCTTATTATAACACTCCATCGAAACATCTTTGATAGCTTCTTGCAGAAGAATACAGGCTTTCTCAACAAACGCGGTCAGTCTCATCTTCGCTCACTATCCTCGGCACTATTGTACCAGTAATGCCTAGCCTCGCCTCGAACTCGCCTATAGCCTTAATTATCTCTTCGAGTAAGCCAATATCCTTTACTACGATACGAATATTAGACCCGTCCCATCCCTCAAACCTCTCCACACGGACGATTTCGTCTCCAAACTTCTCATTTAAGTACTCCCTGAGCCTAAGTACTAAATCATCGGATATTTTCATTTCACTAACGTGTTTAGGCAAAGTGTTAAACTCGTCTTCGCTCACTATCCTCGGCACTATTGTACCAGTAATGCCTAGCCTCGCCTCGAACTCGCCTATAGCCTTAATTATCTCTTCGAGTAAGCCAATATCCTTTACTACGATACGAATATTAGACCCGTCCCATCCCTCAAACCTCTCCACACGGACGATTTGATTTTCGAACTTGTCTATGAGGAACTCTGCTAGACGTAATATTATTTTATCGATTTCAGTGATTTTGTCGGGTAGAATTATTTTCAGAGTCATCATAGCCATCCTTAAACAATAGTTACAAAATAGTTATAGGGATGAATAATATAAGAAGTATCTAAGAAGTATCCCGAAATTCTCGCATTACTAATGTCAAAGACTAAAATCCCCCAGGTGTTTAATTCCTTCAAGCATATATAAGTACTGCATGAAATAACCATTAAAGGAATAGGAATAGTGAAAAATCATGTATACGGGAGGATCTTTTAAATAAATCACCGTAAATGTGATATTAGCGTAGGGTGGATAAATCATTCGAAAAGCATAGAACTAGAGAGTTTTGTTACATTATATTAAGATCGGAGATTCTTATTTCGTAAGTTCGAAATACTCTAAGATGTTACTTGATTTTAACTAAGATCAGTGCTTTTCCAACAAACAGTACTTCCCATTGAGGCTGTATTCTAGGATGAGTTTGCTTTTCATATACTACAAAAACATGATCATATTGTTTAACATAGTTTTCTAACTCACTCATGTAGTGACTCGATTTTACATCCAAAAACCATGTGATCCAGTAATGTAATCCAAATCTGGCTAAGATAATAGTATTATTTCTAGGGATATATGGAGACATCGCGTAAAGATCATCTACTTCTTCAGGGGTTACAACAGGCAGGGCTCGTGAAGAATGAATATATCCTGGCATGAAGATAGAGAAAAGGAGTAGGATTATTACTAGCATACTTTCGGCTTCTCTTACGCGTTTCAATACCCCAGGAAGCATCAACATTAGAGGTATAAATAACATAAAGGTAAACCGAATATGCCATTGGGGTGGAAATTGTGGACTAATTAAGAAGAATGTAATAAGACTTGATGATATTAGTACTCTTAGTGTTAAAGCATCAGTGTGATTCTTTATTGCAGTCACAATAGCTATTATAGAAAACGATATTGATACAAGTATTAAGGGATTCGATAATAGAACGTTTAACGAAGGGATGTTCTCTTCACCGATTAAAAGTTCTTCGAAAAAGCTTTCAAATTTATAATACGTCCCGAAATAAACTGGAAGGAATACTATTATTACAGTAAAGAGGATTCCAACAATCGCACTCTCGACAAGAAATAATCTCAATAGATGATTACTCATATCTATTCTTTTTCTTCTTATTATATCTACTACCACATATAATAAGGTATATGCAATGGCTAATCCAAAATCAAGAATATGGGTTAGTGCTGTTAAGCCAAGAAATACGATCGCTAAAGTGAGGTCTTTTCGTGTAGCGTGGATTGAGACTCTATTAACAAAGTAGATATAGAATAGAAGAAAAAAGACTCCAACAGCATTCTTAAAGAGTGATGTACTATAAGCTAAGAGCATAAAGAAAGGATGAAGCTCAAAGAGTATTGCATTAGCTATAGAAATACCATTATTTCTAGTTATCTGTTTAGAGATTAGATACACAGGAAAAATACAAAGGGCTTTCATGAACGCTAAACCCAATTTTACTCCGTTGATAATACATAATGGCGCGGGGAAAGCATTTATGTTAAGAAAAATCCAAGCAAAAAATGCGAATATAAAGAAAGCTATTGGTGGTGCGGAATAATATAGATTTCCTGATCGTATTATTTCTCTAACCTGTACTGCATAATATCCTCCGTCTGGACCAGGGAGCAGGGGAGTATTAAACAGTACATACCAATGATGTATTAAGAAAATAAAGAAGAGGCTAACTAAGGATAATCGAGATATCCATTTAGAGGGTATTTGGAACTTCGGGACTTCTGGCTTCATCTTTATCACATTTTCCTTTTGCATCGGAGATATTGTAATAGATAGTATCTGCCCCTAAATATGTAGTATCTTGTGGCCCATTAAAGCCTTCTCCGCCAGCTGAGACTAGAAGTTGACCATAATTTATCCAAAGGATAAACTAATTGATAACAACCCTATATTAATTCCAAACGGAAATGTGAATTTGATATTAAGCATAAAAACTATTTTCTCCTTTTTGTGCTGGGTTTTATTCCATTACCAATACTTGGCATCCTAAATACGGAAATGCTAGTAGGTTTTATTAGATAGGTATTATATCTTCTCCTGACACCTCTCATTAGTGAAGCATATTATCTTATTCGCAAATCAAAAACATGAGATAGCGGGTTCTCGGCTTTTAATCTTGTTATCGTGATATATTAATTCATATTTAACAGAACTAGAAACTATGCATGAGAGAAGGTTATTCTTTTATAATGTTCAGAAAGGTCATCTAAATCTAAGAGTATGAGATCAGTATTTTCCAATTTTCTCGCATCATTACTGAATCCACCTTTTGCTATAATGATCCCTATAGCCTTCTTCTTACCCATTTTATTTATAATTATCTCCCGTTTAGCTAGAAACTTCTCTACTTCTCTTCGGTTAATCTTTTCATCCCGCCATTTTGCCTCTCCAATTATGACCATATCTCCAGCCACCGCACATGCATCCGCCTCTATGTTTTTCCACCAAAATGCTCCTATGTCTTCTATAAAAGGTATTTCGGTATCCTTTATTGATTTCCCCGAAGATAATAGAATTAGCTCTCTTAGGATTTTTTCGAAAGTGAATGATAGATAATCATTCTTCTCAGTAATAATCGCTTTCTTCACCAGATCCTTGCGTCCGAGCTCTAAAAACGATTGCTTAGGATAAATGAATTTGAACCAAAATCTGAAAAATTCATCATTAATGATGTATATTCTATCCCCTTGGGCTAATGATTTCAGCGTTGATATAATGTCCATCATCATTAGTGTACGTAGATACATTGTTGGAGATCCACGTCTAACCTTAATTTTCGTTAGGGGCATGCCTCTCTTTCCTCTTGAGATCCTTGATAGTATGCTAATATATGTTGCTGGAGCTCTAGTTTCCTCACTTAGCAATTCCTCAGGTTCTTGGATAAGTGGAGCTCCAGGGGATAGCACAAGATCTTCAATATTCTCCAGAGGAGAAATATTCTCATCAACCAGCGTAAAATAACCTGGTGTACCACCAAAGAAACCATAACATTCAATTTTCTCACTTTCAGAGAATTTCTTCCAATACCTCCGGGTTATAGCATATGGTAATTCTCTAATCCTTATCTCTCTCGTTCTACGTCCAAACAACGGGGCATCACCTGCTAGAACTAATCGATTAATAACGCCCACTGCAGAGCCTACTAGAATAAGCATTATTTTACTATTCCTAAGGAATGAGTCCCAGTAATGCTGAAGCATGGATATGGATGGTTTATAAGCTTCATATAATCTCTGAAACTCATCTATAACAACTAAGAACCTTTGATTAGAAGACTTTACTCTTAAATACTCTAGAAAATCTTTAAAACTGCCGAATCGAACGAACTCTCCTAATTGCTGAATAATACTATCTGAGAAGAATTCTAACACATCACTAATATCGCCCCTCGGAGTAAAGATGTAAACCCCACCATATTTCTTTAAAAACTCCTTCACTAATGTGGTTTTTCCAAGCCTTCGCCTACCATATACAATAATCAGCTCCGCCTTATCGGAGTAATAAGCATTCTCCAGAATTCTCCATTCTTCTTCTCGATCAAACATCCTAAGCTACCATAAACATGTTTATCATAAAATTAATTATGATAAGTATATTTATTTTTTCCCTAGGTCTCTGCTTGAATTCAATGCGGTTTTTGTTTAGATTAACTCGATACCTTCTATAATCCTGCTAGATCTATCAAGTATCGATAGATGCTTCCCCACATATACCCATCTTTTCTCATTTTATTTTCGAAGTTATTGATGAGCATCCAGTTTTCGAGGGCTTTTATGGTTTCCTTATCTAGTTTACCCGTTATTTCTCCCCTATAATATCCTAACTTTTTGAGAGCAATTTGTAGTTTTTCTGCAACATCCTCAAGCTTAACCACATCGTTAGGGTCTTCCCTAGATAGTAGAGTTAAATCCCAGATGCGGAAGATTCTTTTTAACTCTTTTACTGGCTCTGGATGATCATCTACTCTTAAGTCAACATATCTATCTGTGTATCCTCCATAGCCTCCCCCCTCCCTAACCACTAATATTGCTGCTGATTGTTTGCCTCTTTTGTCTCCTCCAGCCCTATCCCCCGCCTCAAGCGCCGCTAAAAGCTTATCTACTAATTCTCCCTTCGTTATCTCAAATGCTTTAGCCATGGCTTCAACAACTTCTGGACCTACTAAGATATTTCCTAATGCTACATAATGATCCCCAATCACATGCCCGGCCCACTCAAAGCACTTGGAGCCGGTCCATGCAGCTACATCTCCGTTCCAATCGACTATTCCTACTTGCCGATGATCACGCATTTCATCATCTGCTAATAATTTATCTAACATCTTCTTAGCGGAGAGTCCTCTGGCTAAGAGCTCTAATCCCTTAGTACCGTATGATATATTAGCCCATGCTTGAGTTACTATTGCTCCTATCTTGGCTTTAGCCCAAGGAACAAGAGCACCAACGGCTATAAATTTGGAAGCAACTGCTACTCCCCAATCACCTTTCTCTAAATCTGCCGCTACAATAGAAAAAGTTGCAAATGTGGCTATATGATCCAATATGTACCCCCAAGGCACTTAAGATGTCATAAGATTCTAAGTGAATTCTAATAAAAATATTAAGAATTCTGAATCGTTGTCTTAAAGCTCCTGAGTCTTAAGCCATAAATGGTTAGGAATCCGAGCATTCCAAAGCTTCCTACCGGGGTAAGATATAGTGTCCCGTAATATATGGCTGTTAAAAACATCACTAACCATAATAAGAAATACATGAGGGCTGGTGTAATTAATTCCCTTGGATTTGATAAATGATGGAAGATTGTTCTGAATGTAAATGAGGTGATGAAAACAACAATAATCCATCCTATGAAGTTAGTAAGGGGAATACCATATAGTCCTGAGGGCTTCTCCCAAACCCATACATGATAAACATTAACCATTATGGGATCCATTATTAAGTCCCATGATACTGCGCATAATCCATCTACAAACGAGATCATTACTCGCTTGTATAAGTTATTAGATCCCAATATGCTTTCTCCAGAAATAACATTCGTAATTCTGATCGAAGTATGGATTATTACAAACCAATATAGGGGGATGTCTGGAGGGACAAGTCCAATTATCTTTGTTGGAATCTTCTCTGTATAATGATATTTACCAAAGGGCACACCGTAAAGAACGCCTATTATCTCAAAGAACAAACCTATAAAGAATGCTAATAAGAATAGTGATAATCCTCCAATGATTCCCCAAGCATAAATAGAATCTAGAAAACTAATCACCAAAATGATGAAGTAAACGATATGTAATGGCATAATAGGATTCGCCCCAACAATGAACACATAAATACTAGATAGCGCAATAACTACTGAGGTTATCGCGAGGACAATCAGTACTTTCTCAAAAGTTCTCTGGAGCATGTCCCTTACCTTTCGCACATGGTTAATAATATAGTATTCTAATTAATAGCACTAAGCCAAAAATGTTGGAAAATGAAACCCATATTGATTATTTCTAAAACGATTCATTAAATTATGCTATGAAAAACGAATTAAAAAACACTTGCAGAGAAACCTTTTTATAACTATTAGTAGCGTTTTTACTATTGCATTTATTACCGCTGATAGGTAATACTAATGCTTCCTATAGCTGTTTCAATAATTGATAGAAGCGGTTTACCCATAGTCACTATTCCATCTGGAAAGAGAATGGATATTCTTAGCGGCGTTATTTCAGCTATTCTTGAAATCACGAGAGACGTTTCGGGAGAGGTTATAGAATTTGTTAAAGTTAAGAATGGGATAATATTTCTGCAGAATATCGGAGAAAGAGGCTACTTACTTCTTTTCTTCCAGGATGTTAAAGATCCAGAGGAAGTTAAGTGGATCATTATATTATTCGTCAATGAGTTAGAGAAACACCTCGAAGGAGCTTACGAATTCGTTGATGACACGATATCACTAGCTATTAAGATGATATATGAAGAATTAGCGGAGGGAATTAATGAGATCTATGAGATTTTTCAGAAGGTGAGGAAATATTATTATCTATTGAGAAAAATCATTGGGAAAGAAGCCGATTTACTGATCACTAAGTGTTCGGATAATTTATTCAAAATAGTGAAGGAAAGGCTATACATGGATTATCTAAAGATAAGGGATAGGGGATTATCAATCAGGGACATAAGGAGAGTAGTCGTGGCATGTGAAAAAGTTTTTTATGAGAACATCAAGAAATTTGCATAATGCTAGCAAAGGTAATGAATTATGGCATCTCCTTTTTGGATATCTATTATAGCAATAGGCATTTTTCTAAGCGCTTATGCCACAACTAAATTAATAAGAGTTAAAGTATTCAGATTCTTCGGCCTTTCAGCTTTAATTAAGGCTATAGCGGATGCATTATTTGCTATAGGCTGGGCTGCCAGATTAATTGGTTATCGAATGATATATGTTGCCACTTTTACTATAGCTGGTTTCTTAATTTTAGGGATAGCAATAATGATTTTCTGGGGAGTTCATGAAGAGATTTACGTAGAGAAGACCGAGTTAGCGATTATTTTCCCAATAATTCTTCTAGTAGTAGGAGAGCGCCAGATACCAGTATCTCGCACCATGACTCTAATGTTTGGGGCATTTGGAACCGGACTTGTTTTTGCTGCGTCTCTCTTCGCTATTTATGGATGTTATAAGCTTTATACTCACAGGAGAGGTGGGGCTGTTATTTGGGCTCTAATAGGGGCTTACGCACTACTCATAATGATAGCTAATACAGCCGGGTTATTCCTGATGTTCTATGAAACGCTTGAATGGTCAACTGTTTATGAAGTACTAATGATTCATTCCTTCCTGCTAATATTACCAGACATCATAGCGGGATTTATGGCGTATTACTATGAGAAGAGAATAAAACCATTACTAGCACAGCTCTAAAGGGAGTATTGATTCGAGATAAAGCATTAATGATTTTCCTCATTCTATTCCCCTTTAAATGATAAGAGATTTAATTTATCATTAAACTCATTAAATATTATCTTAGTGGTTTAAGATTATATGAGAGAAATAACGTATCGGCTATAGGTGGAGATACTATGGACTTACAAGAGCTCAAAGAGAAATTCCTTAGATTATTAGAGAGGGACAAAGAGTTCAGATATATCGTAGCTGCAAGACTGGGCCTATTAGAGATTCTCGAGAGATTCCAAAGCTATGATGAGAAATTTAACAAAATTCTAGAAGAGATAAGAGAACTCAGACAAAAAAGCGTGGAACACGATAAAAGATTCCATGAAATACTAAATGAGCTTAAGGGCCTACGGGAACGCAGTCTGGAGCATGACAGGAAGTTCAGCGATATTCTGGCTAGGCTAGCCGAGCATGACAGGAAGTTTAATGAGATTGTCAAGCGGCTCGACGAGCATGACAGGAAGTTCAGCGATATTCTGGCTAGGCTAGCCGAGCATGACAGGAAGTTTAATGAGATTGTCAAGCGGCTCGACGAGCATGACAGGAAGTTCAGCGATATTCTGGCTAGGCTAGCCGAGCATGACAGGAAGTTTAATGAGATTGTCAAGCGGCTCGACGAGCATGACAGGAAGTTTAATGAGATTATGGCCCAGATAAGGGACATGAAACTTATGCTTGATCGATTAGCTGTTTCATTAGAAGATGAGGCGATGGAGGTTATTAGGTATTTTCTTAAGCAGAGGGGTATTCATATCGATTTGTCGGCACTATACTTTAACTCATTTGAAATGAATATTTACGGGGCTACCGATAATATATGTGTTCTCGGAGAAGTTGGTGTGAGAGTGGGGGTTTCTAAGATAAAAGAGCTTTTAAAGAAAGTTTCTTATCTGCGTATAAGGGCGCCGAACTATTTAAGGGATAATGTAATACTCGTTTTATATGGTGTTAGGATTCTCCCAGAAGCTGTTGAAAGGGCTAAGAAATACAATATATGGTTATTAACAGCTACAAAAGAACTGACGCCTTTCACTAAATTAAGAAAAGAAAGATTAAGTAATCTCAAGTACGAATAACTGCTATTGCGCATTAAAATTCTTACTTCTTCATCAATTCATCGTTTTATCGACATTATTTGCCGAGTAGTGTTTTCCTTTACATTTACTTCTCTTACTATAATATAATTTTCCTCGATAATTATTATATTAAAGGATGGATACGATAGACCTTTTAATCTCCGAGTCGTTGCTGTTCCCGCTGTTATGAAGTATGTATTTTCTAGCATCCATATCCATGGCTTATGTTTATGACCAGACAGAACTAAATTAACACCTAGCTTTGTTAAGAGCGCTAGAACATCGCCCGCATCTATTGGGATATTCCTTTCTCGTCCAGTCCCTGGTATCGGGATAAGATGATGATGCAAAGTCACAATCTTAACCTTATTTTCCCTTCCTTTTAACGTTCTCTCTATAAGTGGATAGTTTTCTCTTCCAATATGACCATCATCGATATCGGGTTCGCTGGAGTCAAGACCCAGTATTACTAGTTCTTCATCCTCATAAATGGGGAACCTGTCGCCAAAGAACTCCTCAAATATTACGTATCCTTCATTCCTAGCATCATGGTTTCCGGGCACAATGACCTTGTTCTTTACATGCATCCTATTTATGAATGCTTTAATAGCCTCGTACTCGTGGATATAACCATCATTAGTTAAGTCTCCAGATATCACTAGTATATTGGGTTTTTCTTCATTTACTCTCTTGATAACGTTCTCTCCCCACTCCTTAACGTACTCAAGACCATTAATGTGGATATCAGATAGGTGCACAATCTTTATCACATAATTTCCCCTCGCGTATTAGATGAGTAAATTTCAGAACTATAAAACGTTTTAAAGAACTTAAAGTTAGACTAATAATGACCTCCAAAACTATAGAAGGTATATAACTTACTAAATTGAGGCACCTTCCAATTCTTCTTAGTTAAAAGAATTTTGATTCCATCCTTCTCTTAAAAATAAAGCGTCCATTCAGATTAAGATAACAGAGTATTGATTAGGGCATTAATAGCTTATTTCACTGCTTTAGTAGTTTTTACGGCTATTTCTTGAGCATTTTTGTTCTTATCTAGGGTTACTCCTAGTACTTCTCTACCTATCATTTCTAGGTCTATTATTCTTCTGTGCTCATCTATTTCTAATTTTTCCGCATCCGTGATCTGCTTTGTTATTAATACGTAATAATTTTTGGGCGACGTTAGTCCTGTTCTTACTGCTTTTTCTTCAAGTTTACTTACTATTTCTTTTGCTTCTTCCATAGTTAATTCTCTCCATTTTATTTCTATGTACGTAGTTGTTTTTCCTGGATCCCTAACTATAGCGTCTATTTCCATGTTTTTGTACCACCATTTACCTACTTGTATTGGTCTTGTTTTTATTAGTCCTGCTCTATATAGGCTTGGAATTATCTCAACTACCGTATCCTCGAAGATTCTGGATATGTACTGGTCAAGGTTTTCTTTAATATAGGAGAATGCCTCGTCGATATACCCGATCTCTAGAAGGGATCTTAGCTTATATATGTATGTGAACCAGAATCTAAAATAGTTGTCTTTGAAGAGTACTTTTACTGGTCGTTTGAATCCTAATGGTCTTACTCTCCTCAAGATGTCTAGTTCTTCCAACAGTTCTATGTACTTTGATATGCTTCTGACATCGATTCTCGCAGCAGATGCTAGTTCGCTTGGAGAGTTTCTCCCCTCAGCCACCATCGCTAGGATTGTGAAGTATGTTCTTGGCTCTCTAACTTCTTGTCTGAGTATATTTACTGCCTCATCATACAAGTAGTGCCCTGGAGTAATGATGATTCTTATATTCTCCTCAACACTCTTCATGGGATCTATTTTTTCTAGATATGCCGGTACTCCCCCAGCAATTCCATAGATTGTTAGGAGTTCCTCTATACTGTAATTTGGGAAGAAACCCTTTATCTGGGGAAAAGTTAGGGGTCTTATTTTCATGGATGCCTCTCTACGCCCAAATAATGGACTCTTGTATCCTAGTAGCTTTTTTTCGAAAAAGGATACTGCAGATCCACAGAGGACTAACATCATATTTTTCTCTCCCAGTTTCTGGTCTATAAGTCGTTGTAGTCTTGATGGAAAACTCTGATCCGCTTCCACAACGTATTGAAACTCATCCAGAATTACTAAGGTTTTCTCTTCCTGTAGATCAGCTATTGTCTCCAAGACCTCTATTATATCTCCTCTAATTGGTATGTTGAAGAATTTTTTAACGAGATTAGAGAATTCTGATGATAGTATTTCATATGGTGCCTCAGCCGCAACATAGTATATTGCTTTCTTATCCCGCGCGAACTCCCTTAATAATCGTGTTTTTCCTACTCGTCTGCGCCCATAAATAATCACTAAAGAAAATCCTCTTTTCTTCCAGAGAGATTCTAGAAATTCAAGTTCAGTCTCTCTATTGACAAATATTTTTCGTCTCATGATACGTCTCCTCTAAATACGCTATATATTGGAATGCTACACTAAGAAGTTAAACCTTTCGTTTACAAAGAGATTTTTGATAGTTTCTGATTCAGCGCCTTACATTGATTCTAAAAGTTTTACTATCTCTTTTAATTCTCTTACGCAGCTTTCTATGAATTCTTTTCCCTTATCAGTGATTTTATAGACTTTTCTTAACCTCCTCCCTTCGTTCCCTATCCATTCTGAAGATACTAACCCAGCATGCTCAAGCCTTAACAAGATGAAGTATACCAATTGTCTCGGCACCTTAATGTTTAGTATCTCATTTATTCTCTCTGTAATCTGGTAACCATGCATAGGTTTCCTTACTAATATCTTTAGGACGAATAATCCTAGGATCCTTGAGTGAAAGAGGAATCTCTCCCTGAATTTCTTAACCCACAAGTCATAACCACCAAAAATATTATATACCATAACTATTACATGTTTATTGCATAGTAAAAATTTTTACTATTATGGATTACATAACGGTGTCATATATGGATCCTATAATAACTGTTCGGAATTTGACTAAGCGATTCGGTAACCTAGTGGCTGTGGACCACATAAGTTTTGATATAGAGAAAGGAGAGATTTTTGGTCTACTCGGCCCTAACGGAGCTGGAAAAACAACCACCATCCATATGTTAGCGACTATTCTAAAACCCGATGAAGGCACGGCGATAGTTGCTGGTCATGACATTAGGAAGGAACCCAAGGAGGTCAGGAAGAAGATCGGTATTGTTTTTCAAGACATAACAGTGGATCGAGCTTTAACTGGTTATGAGAATATGTGGATAAGTGGTAAACTATATGGGCTAAGGGGGAAGGAATTAGATACTAGGATCCGTGAATTACTAGAATTCGTTAATTTACTTGAGTGGAAGGATGTCCAGGTGAGGAAGTATAGTGGAGGGATGATGAGGAGATTAGAGATTGCTAGAGGTCTTCTTCATGAGCCCGAGATACTATTCTTAGACGAACCAACACTCGGTCTTGATCCGCAGACTAGAGCTCATGTCTGGAGCTATATAATGAGACTGAAGAAGGAGAGGGATATGACTATTCTCTTGACAACTCATTACATGGATGAAGCCGAGAAACTGAGCGATAGAGTAGCTATTATTGATCATGGGAAGATAATTGCCCTCGATACTCCCGAGGGTCTTAAAAATGTGGTTGGAGAGGATATAGTTTATATCTATGTGGATCCAAGATCTTCACGAATAAGTTTTTTCATTAACAAGTTAAAAGAGGTAATAGGCAATGATTCAATAAGTTTCTCCCGAAATATGATTAGCCTAAGCATTAAGAATGCTCCAGATAGCATTCCTAAGATATTCCTTTTAGCTAACCAACAAGGAGTAAGGATAACTAGGTTAGAATACACTAGGGCTAGTC
>Ga0190312_1000131_pt1 | contig 26695 bp, 37 predicted proteins | sample 487007910_MG_FD_165046 | JGI IMG/M metagenome (GOLD analysis project Ga0190312, IMG submission 165046) | Hydrothermal vent sediment bacterial communities from Southern Trench, Guaymas Basin, Mexico - 4870-07-9-10_MG | ecosystem: Environmental > Aquatic > Marine > Hydrothermal vents > Sediment ... | reverse complement strand
GTTAACTACTTTACTACTATATATAGCGTATACTGTGTATAGGTTTAGAGTTTATAGACTAACTCTTTAACATACCAAGTATTCTCTTAAGTTTTTGAGAAAGCCTTATAACCCACTTATAGTTGTCAGGATCTCTTCTATAGTCTATAACAAGTACTATACCAGCTATTATATAGGCTAGTAACAGTCTTAGGAAGTGCTCTTCTGTAGGAGCTAATACATTACTTATTGTAATAGATGTATCACGGAAGTATGCTAGACAAGTATCATCTACTATATGATCAAGGTTTACTCTATAGCTAATATCTCCTTCAATAGCTTGTCTAGTGACATCCCCAAGTGTTTGAGACAGTATATACTGTGGAACATTGTAGTATAGTTTAAGGTTTTTGATAGGAGTATTTCCTGGAAAAACCATTTCAATAACTATAGCGAAATCTAGGTTGGGAGCATACTTAGTTATATCACGTAGTTCAAGCTCTTTATCACATTGAATAGAGGCTACACTATACTTCTTAACATTATTATATACCATGTTATACTCTGTTTCATCCACAGCACCACTATAGACTCTAATAGTACTAGGATTACCAGTATATACATACATCCTACACTTAATTGGTTTAACTGATTGAGTAGTTATTGGATGCTCTATCTTCAATACTTGCGTATATCCTCTATAAGAGCCGGGGGGAGAGGGTATATAATACATACCTACTTCTTTAATATACATAACATATACATTTCCATCTCTCTTTAATGTAGCAATATATGTATTTGGTCTATAGAACCTCGTACTATACACTCTAGCTTCAGCTTTTGAGAAGTAGGCTATAGCTAACACTACATTTGTAGCAATTATAGCTATTAATGATAGATATACTAGATACCTTATCATAACACTATGCCTCCAAAGCCTTTTTAGCTAAAACAATTGATTGTATAGTGAATATCATAGCTATTGTAAATGAGAACACTATAGCTATCCATAGAGGGGCTTTAGGTATTTGAGGGAGAGCAGACCATGTAGCATAGTATAGTGGTGATGTAAACATTAGTAGATGAACAATGTATGGATTAAAAGCTGTCATTATAGATACTGCTAATGGTAGGATGAAGCTTAGTATTATAGCCATTAAAAACACTATTCCTTTCCTACGTGAAGCAAGTCCTACAAACACCATTATAGCTGTATTGTTATATAACTGTGTAATAAGTGTTACAAATAATCCTAAAACACTCATTCTAACAGGCTCTGTAATTAAGTTTATATTCTGTATTATAATGTCTGGAGCGGTTATTAGTATAGGTATTGTTGTACTTAATATAAAGCCTACTATAGGGAATAATATTATAGCCATAATCCATGCTGTAACATACTGTGTTCTAGTTAAGCCAGCTACAAGGTATAGCTCTGTCCTACCACTAACGATCTCGTCAATAAGTCCTTCAATAGCGAAAGCTATTGTTAATGGGAAGAAGAGTAGCATTAGGAATAGTAGTGGAAGTATGACCCATGTTGTTGGTAGATAGTATGCTATAGCAGCATAGAGTAGAGATAGAAATGCTAGATAAATAGCTAGTGGTTTAATAACCTTAGATAGTATAAAGTCTAGATGTATAAGTATACGGCTAACTCTTTGACGCAAGCCTTGCATATAGATCGCCTAGAGAGCTTGTTAAATGGCTAACACTAAATACATAGCCAGCTCTCCTAGCATCCTCCATAATCTTTAAAAACTCATCAACATATCTAGCGTCAATCCTAACATTAATACCTGTATCAGTGACCTCTATAGCCTTGACAAAATCATAGTCTATAAGTATTTTAGCAAGTCTACGTATACCAAAACATCTAATCTTATAAGTTGTTTCAACAAGATACTTACGAGATAGATCCTCTAGATAACCGTAATCAGTTATTCTACCACGACTAATAAATACAACATACTCTACAATAGGCTGTAGTTCAGGGAGAATATGTGTAGCAATAACAACTGTTACACCAAGATCCTTCTGCAGTGCTTTAACAAGATTAAGTATCTCAACTCTAGCAAGTGGGTCAAGGTTAGCTGTTGGCTCATCAAGTAATAGCAGATCTGGTTCACCAATAAGAGCTTGAGCAATACCAACTCTCTGTATAAAGCCTCTAGATAGAGCACTTATCTTCTTATCAAGTAGATGAGCTATATTAACAAGCTTTGTTATACGATACACCTCTTGTTTAGAAACTCTTCTAAGCTTAGCAATATGTATAAGGAATCTCTCAACAGAAACATCCATTGGATAAACTGGTTTCTCAGGTAGAAAACCCACCCTCCTCCTAACCTCAACCTCACTAACCCATGGGTCTAAACCAAATACCTCAACTCTACCACTACTAGGCTTAAGCAATCCAAGAACTAGTTTAAAAGAAGTAGTCTTACCAGAACCGTTTGGGCCAAGGAGACCAGCAAGTACACCACTAGGTATTTCAAACGACGCATTATCTAAAGCTCTTACACTCTCTCCAAATACTTTTGACACATTGTTGAAAATAATCATTTCTTCTACACCAATTTCTTAGCATACTCTAGTCCATCCCTAATAACACTTATTCTAGCCATAAAAGTTCCTCCACGTTCAACAACTAGATCAAGGTTTGGTATAACCCTATGGTTAAACACGTGGAATAACAAGTGATCTATATCTGTTTGTTCAACAACTTCAGAACCACGTATAGCAGCATATGCTTTAGCAGTCTTTATAAGAGCTATACCAGCTCTAGGGCTGCCTCCAAGCTCAAAATACTTACCAATAGGCTCCATAATCTCCGGTCTTGTAGCACGTACCAGCCTTGTAACATACTCTATAATGTCTTCTGGAACCTTAACCTTTTTAGCAATAGTCTCTTGTGCTTCTATAACCCATCCTGGTTCAACAACCTCCTCAAGATCCTCTATAGGCTCAAGCAGTCTATAAGCATGTAGTCTATAGATATTCTTCTCATCTTCTAAAGACTTTGGATAACCCATAATAACCCTCATCATAAAACGGTCTAACTGTGCTTCTGGTAGTGGATAAGTACCTTCTTGTTCTATAGGGTTTTGTGTAGCTATTACAAAGAAGAACTTACCCCTCTCCCTAATCTCTAATGGATAAGTCCTATCACCAATAGTCACTTCCCTCTCCTGCATAGCCTGAAGCATAGCTGATTGTGTACGCGGTGTTGCACGGTTAATCTCATCAGCAAGTACTATATAGGCGAATATAGGCCCTAGTCTTGGTTCAAAACTTCTTGTAGACGGGTTGAAGATTAGACTACCAGTTATATCTGATGGCATAAGGTCTGGTGTAAACTGTATACGTGAAAACCCCTTATAGGATACATTCTCTACAATACTATACTCTTTTAAAGATAAACCAAGTACTCTAGACAACCCACGGGCAATAGTTGTTTTAGCAATACCTGGTACACCTTCAAGTAATACGTGCCCATTAGCTAGTAGTGTTGTTATTATATAGAGTATCTCATCACCATACCCTATAACAGCTCTACCAATCTGTTTAACTATCTCACTAACACTGTTCTTAATATCGTCTATTTCCAAGAAACACCACCTACTACTTAACAACAACTATGTCTCTAACCTTCAACACATTACTCCATGGAATATCCTCGTATACTTCACTAGACTTCTCTATAACAATATGTTTTCTAAGTATATTATATACTTCTTTAGAAGCACTTAACTCAACAAGCTTTTCTTCAATAGACTTTAGAAGACCTATCTCTATTCTAACATTCTTATATGGATCCATGTAGTTTGATAGTTTATCATAGAGGTCTAGGTAGCCCTTATTCCTAATCTCTCTTAAGAAACCAATCCAGCTAATATATCCTTTAACACCAATAGACTTGCTTACACGAATACCTATTTCACCAGGTCCAATAACAATTTCTCTAACAAAACCAAGTATCCCTTTAGAAATACTTACAACAAGCTTATTCTTTAAATAATCCTCTGTAGGCAGCGGCTTTTTAGACTGCATAGTAGAGCCTCTATACCTTACCTCCCTAGGTTCTTTAAGCAATACTATAGATACTCTCCTCTTACCACTCTCATCTTCTACATAAACACTATCTATAAGAACTATATCTTCTACATTAACAAAACCCTTAACAAGAACAAGTTCTTTCTCAACAACTCTATAAGGTATGTCAATAGACTCCTGTCTAGCACGTTCAACAAGGTATTCTAGAGAAGCATTATCTGGAACAGAGACTCCCCTCTCTCTAAGAATATTTCTAAGCTTATCCGTATCTGGTACAGTATCCTCTCTACTATACCTAACACATACTCTAACAAATACACCGCTACTACTAAAATCTACACCACATACATAGCCATAAAACAATCCTTCAGAATCATAAACAAGTGCTTCATACAATTCATCAACACTATAGAATCTTCTAAACAAAACCCACCACCTTCTCTATCCATATTTATTAACAACCATGTATGTATAAAATTATATAACTTCCTAAAATAACTCTCTTGAACTAGAGGATAGGTGTAGACAGTATATGGTAGTAGATTACTGTAGTAGAGCTACTAGGTTATTAAGGATAGCTTCTGGACACGCTTCAACACTAGTCTATGGCTCAAGCAAGTCTCTTATAAAGGGGGCTGGACTTGAGTATATTGACTTCCGTGAATATACATGGGATGATGATATAAGGTATGTTGATTGGAGGCTGTCGGCTAGGAATGTAGGGTTTGATGGAGACTACAAGTTTTTTGTAAAAGAGTTTCAGACTGAACGTAAGATAAAGGCTATGTTTGTAGTAGACTTATCTGGTTCAATAGGTTTTGGAGACAAGTTTGATACACTTATGTACTCATCCTTCCTACTACTACATCTAGCACATAAGCTAGAGGATACAGTTGCACTAGCTATAATGCATGGTAGTAGGTATAGACTGCATATTGATGTAGAGCCTATGAAAGCTATACGTATTTTAAAGAATGAAGTATGTATTAAACAGCCATGCGGGGTATCCAGCCTCTCTGATATAGTTGGTGTTTTAAAGAAGATTCCTAGATTGAGGAGTCTTATATTGTTTACAGACTATGGACATGATCCTATGGTTTATAGTTCTCTAGCTAAATGTGTTAAAGCTAGAGATATGAATTTACTAGCATTCATTATAACTACTCCTTATGAGTTGAAACCGCCTATTAATTCAAGCTATATACCACTATATGATCTAGAGGTAGGAACCTATACAGTAACATCGGTAGATGCTTATGTAAAGGCTGTAACAGAGCATGTTAGGAATACGCGTGCTATTCTAAAAGCTAATCGTGTAAACTATGTAGAACTACATGGTATAGCACATGCTTTAAAGTCTAAAGTAAGGATTATGCGTTCATATATTATGGCTAGAGTTAAGTGTTTTCCAAGTATAGTGTAGTAGATATGGTTGTTTAGAGTAAAGAATTAATCCTCTAGTAAGGATATTTTATAGCTATATCTAGGATAGTATATAGAAATAGTTGAGGTGAAGAACTCTGGCTAAACCAGATTTCTACAAGTTCTATGCTAGTAGAGTAAACTATATGAATCCATCACCTATTAGAGAAGCTGTATCAAAAATAGCTCTTAAGTCTAGGTATAAGGAGATTATATCGTTTGCAGCTGGAGAGCCCGATCCAGATGTACTGCCTAGAAGAGCTTATGCTGAATTATTTAGTGAAATACTTTCTAAGTATAGGAAGTCTCTAAACTACTCACCTAGTGAGGGAGTACCTGATCTACGTGAAGAGATTGCAAAGTTTATGAAGGAGTATGAGAGTGTAGACGCTTCTATGGAGAATATTGTTGTAACTGTTGGTGGTAGCCAAGCACTAGACATTATTGCTCGTATAATGTTTGAGCCAGGAGACATTGTTGTTACAGAAAACCCTAGTTATGTCAATACCCTTCTCTGTTGGAGACACTATGGTGTAAAGGTTGTTGGCATACCAATGGATGATCATGGGATAGTTGTTGAAGAACTGGAGAAGGCTTTGAAGAAACTGAGGAGTAGTGGTAGGAAGGTTAAACTAGTCTATGTAATACCTACTGGCCAAAACCCTAGTGGTATAACTATGAGCATGGATCGTAGGAGGTATTTATTAGAAGTTGCTTCAAAGTATGATGTAATTGTTGTAGAAGATACTGCTTACAACCACTTAGTCTATGAAGAGACTAGTGTTAAACCATTAAAGTCTATGGATAAGGAGGAACGTGTCATATATGTTGGCAGTTTTAGTAAAGTACTTGGTACTGGGCTGCGCATTGGATGGATCAATGCTGATCCGGATGTTATTGAGAAGATAAGGTATTGTAAACAGCCAATGGATATGTGTCCACCAGTGCCAAGCCAGTATCTTGTATTAGAGGTTCTTAAGAGAAAGCTATTTGATGATATAAAGGAGAAGGCTATAAAGTCCTATAGGATGAAGAGAGACATTATGTTAGAAGCTCTAGATAAACACCTACCCGGGCTTAAGCATACAAAACCAGTAGCAGGTATGTTTATACTACTATGGCTACCGGAGAAGATAGATGCATGGACTTTTGCTGATAGACTACTAGAAGAATACGATGTAGCAGTAATACCTGCAACACCATTTTATACAGATGGTAGTGGATGGAATGTTATAAGACTAAACTTCTCAATGGCAAATCCAGAACTTATAGAGGAGGGGGTAAAGAGGATCTCGGATCTAGTGAACAAGTTTGTTTAGAGAAATACGGGCCCGCCGGGATTTGAACCCGGGACCTCTGGCTTAGGAGGCCAGCGCCCTATCCATGCTAGGCTACGGGCCCTCCTCCTAGTTTATCTAGTTTTTTAGAGGGGTGTTATAGGTTTTTAGATGTTTTCTGGTACTGGTACTGGTATTATTATTCTTGGCTTGTATTCTCTAATTACTTGTCCAGCTATGTCGTAGGTTCTAGGTATAGTGTCTAGTATTACTGCATCACTTGTTATTGTCCATGTGTTCTTGTCTATAGTCTCTAGTAGTTTCTTATCAGCTTTCTTCTCTACATAGACTACTGCTTCCACACCTCTCCTATACAGTGTTTCACGGAGGAGTCTTGCTAGTTCACCACTATGGCTTACACTAGCATCTAGTATAAAGACTGATTTATAGCTGTTTATATAAGGTGTTAGAAGCTCTATAATATCTTCTACAACACTACTTGTTAAAACCCTGGGTAGTCTACCGTGGAGGCCGAGGAGGTCTCTAACAAAGCCGTCATCACCTAGGTATACTTCTTCATTAGCTAGCATGGAGTATATTGTTGAAAACAAGTTGTATCCATCAACAACTATTCTTGAACCAAATCTTGGCTTACTGTACTTAGCTCTTACTCTACGTACATAACAACTAGAGTGGACTGAACGGTATAGTATAAGCCTCTCTCTACGTGTAAGCCTATACTTTGTAGATACAATGTCTAAAGCTGGTTTCTGCGGATAACCCCTATCTAGTAGAAACCTGTAATCATGGGCTGCAAAGACTAGTTCTCTACGCAACCAATCATCTCCATTAACAACTTCTTTACAACACTATATATTTCTCTAGACTCAACATTAGCACTAAACGTTACATGATCCTTCTTACCGCCGCCTCTAATACTTGGATATACTTTCTCCAACTTACTAAGAACCTCCAGCAGATCAGCACCTTTAGATACAGTGTCTCTACTTGTAGCAAGCTCCATGATCCTGCCGTTATCATATAGTACTACATAGCCTTTAGATACAAGCTCTAGGACAATATTTCTATAAAGCTTTTCATCACCAAGACTATTGTATAGATAGACCACCTTTACACCACATACTTCCTCAGAAACAGACTCTATACTAGATAATAGAAGCCTCCTATACTCACTCCTATACCTAGAGACTAGGCTACGGTACTGGCTAAGCTCTTCCTTAAACCTCTTAACACCACTAACTAGTTGTCTACTAGAAACACCTATACTCTTTGAAACAGCCTCCACAAGACCCTCTAGTTCAACAGCATAGTCACGAATGCGGGAACCAGCTATAAACTCTAGTCTTATAACGCCATCCTGTATCCTATCAACACCTATGATCTTTATACCTCCAACCTCACCAGTATTATGCAGGTGTGTACCAAAACATGCTTCAGCATCCCATCCAGGTATCTCTACAATCCTAAGCTTAGGTGATACAACTGCACCACCCTGGTATATCCTTATACCATACTTTTTCTCAGCATCAAACTTCTCTAGATAATAGAACTTCAACTCCCTTCTCTCATTAACAACTTTGTTAGCCAAATCCTCTATAGCCTTAACCTCCTTCCTAGACAAAGGCTTATAATGTGTAATATCTAGACGTGCTTTATCAATAGTTTTCTCAACACCAGCTTGCCACACATGATCTCCTAAAACCTTTCTAGCAGCACCAAGAACTATATGAGTTGCTGTATGATGTCTCATAAGACAGTATCTACGTATCCAGTCAACATATCCTTCAATAAGCATTCCAGGCTTAATTATTCCCTCTACATTCTCTATAAGCTCATGAACTACTACTTCACTACATTTATAGACACATCTAACTCTAAACCTCCTACCATTAGGCAATACTATATAGCCTAGATCGCAGTCTTGACCGCCTGCTTTTGGGTAAAAAGCTGTTTGATCGAGTATAAGGTATTTCTCCTTAACACCAATAACTCTGGCTTTAAAATAGCTCATATACGGGTCTTCATGGAAAAGCTTTCTAGTACTTGGAAACCCTAGAGCCCACTCAATAGCATCTATAGGTAGTTGTTCCTCTCTATACTTCTCCAGCTTTGTCGGTTGTGAATGTCTTTTAGCAACTAGTGAGTAGAAGTCTTTAGGTACATCCAGCTCTATCCCATACTCACCTGCTTTATCAACAACAATCTCTGGAGGCACTCCGTGGGAGTCATATATTTCTATAAAATCATCTACACTTAACCTCCTCTTTCTCTTCAAAGTTTTCTCAACAATCTTTAACCCTCTATCAAGAGCCTTGATGTACTTGTTAACCTCATTTACTATAACATCTACTATATAGTCTCTATACATTCTAAACTTGTCATAAACATACCTTCCTGTCCAATAGCTAATAGTCTTATCCATTAACTCTAGTACTGTATCAGTATACTTGTTTGGATAAACACCTAGTCTATGTAGTGTACGAAGCATTCTCCTCAGCACTAGTCTTGCTAAATAGCCTTCGCCAGTATTTGATGGAACTATACCGTCTGACAACATTAGTGCTAGTGCTTTAGAGTGGTCTAGTAGTGTGTAGAGATTTATTGAGTTTAGTAGACTCTTATAGTATTCACTATAGCCGTATCCATCCAATATCTTGTATAGACTATTAGGAGAAACATCTTTATCACTAAGCATGTAGATCATCTGTTTAAGAACATCATGTGGAGGCTCATCTATACTGAGCAAGTTCTTATAATCATCAACAAGCCTGCCATAGACAGTGTGGAAAGCTGTTGGAGTCTTTTGTGTAAACCATGCTATACGCTCTATACCATAACCAGTATCAACAACAAGTACATTCATAGGAACATATTTTCCATTAACTATACGGTACTTCATAAAAACAAGTGTTGCTAGCTCAAGACCGTCAACAACAACCTCGTATGCTGGTCCAGCATTACCTCCACCCTCCCACCATGAATCCTTGAATACAATATCTTCACTAGGTATACCAATATCTTCTGTAAAGAATCTATAGGCATACTCTAGTGTTTCATCAACCCAGTAGATCCTCTCTTCATCCTTGTTAAAAGCGTGGTGCCCGCCCATCTCGAATGATGAGAAGTGTCTTCCAAAAGTATACCCTACTTCATCAATATCTTCAAGCCTTATACATGGTTGTACTATAACTAGTGGATTGTATGGTGGGTTGGAGATACCCTCTGTAACAGCTGGCTGGAATACTATGATACTAGCTATTGTAAGGTATAGGTCGTTACGCCATCTAGCTAGTACTGGATATGGCTCTACATAGCCGTGTCCATGTTTTTTAAAGAAGTTTATAAACTTATTACGTGTCTCGTCTAGAGAGAGCTTCTTTACACTAGGGTATTTCTTTAAGAGAAAGTCGTATCTACTACAAGGTCTATCGCTACATGTGTCTCTATCAACTATACTCCAGAATCTCTCACCACAAACTCTACACTTAAACGGTTTATAGTTGTAGTTTTTTAGAAACTTGCTGAAAAACTCTGGTTCATCCCTAACCATAGTCAATTGATAGAAACCCCACGGTGCTAGCCGAATAGTGCTCCAAGACCAGCTGACAAGTCTTCTTCAGTAAGCTCCTTCTCCTCCTCTTCAACAACCTCCTCTTCTTTCTCCTCAGCCTTCTTCTCTTCAACAGGAGCTGTTGCTGGAGCTGTAGCTGGAGCCATAGGCATAGCTGTTGCTGATTCTAGAACCTTGTCTATATCAATTTGTTTAAGAGCTGCTACAAGTGCTTTTACACGTATTTCATCAACTTCTATACCAGCTGCTTCTAGAACCTTCTTTATATTCTCTTCATTTATCTCCTTACCAGCTGATTTTAGTAGTAGAGATGCATACATGTACTCCATACCCATACTACCTCCTTACAGCATTACCTATATTCGTGGTCTTAAACTAGGTGTTTCGGGTGTTTTAAATTTATCTAATAGAGAGGTAATAAATGCTTATGATAAAACTAGCCGAATAGTGCTCCAAGACCAGCTGACAAGTCTTCTTCAGTAAGCTCCTCCTTCTCCTCCTCTTCAACAACCTCCTCTTCTTTCTCCTCAGCCTTCTTCTCCTCCTCTACTCTAGTAGCAACAGTCTTTGACACTATCTCCTGTAGTCCAAGTTCCGGTGCTTTATCAGCTATAGCCATAGCTAATGCTAGTGCTTTAGAAACAGCTCTCCTTATAACATACTCTGCGTTCTCTGGTGTAATGAAGCCTGTTTCAGCTGATAACGCTAATGCTCTTAGATAAGCCTTCTTGACAGCGAGCTCTAGTGCTTCTGGTACTGGCCAGGCAATTTCTGATGCTAGTGTTAGTGCTTCAAGATATGCTCTAGCTACGTTGTCCTCGTATTCACTAAGGTCTATTGCTAGGCGGTCACTTGGTATTAGTAAGCCGTCTTCATAGACTGCTTTAAGCTTTATCTTAACCTCTTTTAAAGCTATTCCTAGTTTCTGCAGTAGACTAGCTAGTTCTTCAGAAACCTTGTCTCCAGGTTTAGCTACTTTTACATCCTTATTAATCCATATACTATTACCCTGTACTTTAATGGGTATCTTGAGTTTACTAAAAGTACTAAGTATTGGTCCAGGCGACAAGCCAGTGTTTCCAGCTGGTACTACAACTTCTTTATCAACTATATCTCCTGGTTTATAGTATGTGTATGTACGGTGTTTCTCAAGCAACATATGTAGTTCAAACGGGTTGAGATTAGTGAATAATAGTAGGTTCTGTCCTTCAAGTAGTTTAAACAATTCCTCACTACTAATACCAGCTTTCCTAAGAGCTATCTTAAACAATGTATTCTTTGTAACACGGAACCTAACCTTCTTTAAAAGCCTCTTCTTAATCACCTGTAACTGAGCTGTAGGGAATCCTTGGAGTTCAGCAATACCTATAACTCTATAGCTCTTAATAAGATCAACTAGTTCCTCAACTTCTCTAACCTTCCACTCAGGTATACGGGATGCACGTGGTACACGTTTAACTACTAAAGCCAACTCTCCAACTACCTCCTCTCAACTTCTATAGGAGGACCCATAGTGGTTTTAATAACTATCTTAGCAATATTATGTGCTGGTGATGGAAGCTTTGGCTCAATAGCTGACAATACAGCTAGAGCGTTTTCAGCAATATCTTCTACACTCATATCCTCTGTACCAATACGGCACATAAGCTGAGGCTGATCCTTTACACGTACATATACTGCTCTCTTATACCTCTTAATCAAAGCAGTTATATCAGCTGTTGGAGGCACCGGCACTGGTATCTTACCACGTGGACCAAGTGCTGGACCAAGTATACGTCCAGCAAAAGCCATAAGATCGGTTCTTACAAGAACCCAGTCACACTCTTGAGCAATCTTTCTAGAAGCCTTTCTATCTAGTCCCTGCAGCTCCGTCTTTGATATAACTTTGTATGCTCCAGACTCTCTAGCTTTAACAGCCATTTCACCATCAGCTACAACACATACTCTAACATCCCTCCTAATCTCTTTTGGAAGGAATATAGTCTCTCTAATCCTTCCTTCAGGAGACTTTATATCAATATCTCTAAGTACAATAACCATTTCAACACTCTGTTTAAACCTCCTCTTACTACTATACTCAATAGCTTTCCTTACAGCATCAACTATCTGTTCTTTAGTGAAAACAGTCACACCTACTCACCCTCCTCTTTCTCCCACTCAGGCTCGTGTTTAGCAAGTACACTATCATATACACCATCATTAACCTCTCTAATAACTTGCTTAGGATCCTTACCATCAACTGTTATACCAATACTACGTGCTGTACCAAGTATTGATTTAACAGCTGCTTTCAATGTCTTAGCTGTAAGCTGTTCTTTCTTCATAATAGCTATCTCTATAATCTTCTCAAAAGGTAGATCACCTAGTTTCTGGTGAGCAGGATCACCTGTAAACTGTTTAGCGCCAACAGCTTTTAGTAGTAAAGCAGTTGTTGTAGGTACACCAACTTTTATTTCAAACTTCTTAGTCTTAGTATCAACAATTACTTCTACAGGGACAGTCAATCCTTCAAAGGGCTTTGTAGCCTCATTGATAGCCTTTACAACTTCTACAACGTTAACACCTAGTGGAGAGATTGATGGACCGATAGGTGGTCCAGGAGTAGCCTTACCACCCTCAATCAGTATTTTTACAGACTTCTTAGCCATATACTACCACCACATACTATCTATCACTACCTCAGTTAATCACATACTAGGATAAGGAAAAACCAATATAATGCTTACCGTTTATAAAACCGTGTATTAAATAGAGATAGCTAGTGGTTAGACTTGTTTCCTAGTAGGTTTAACATAGTCTCCAGGAACAGTTATTGGTAGTGGAAACTCACTCTCCAGTATATTAAGTGTAACCTCATTTTTATTCTTATCAACACCTATAATCTTAGCCTTCATACCACGAAACGGTCCAGCAATAACTTCTACTATATCACCCTCCTTTATAAGCTCAATAATAGGCTTTGGCTTAACAAGTTTCTCAATTTCATCTCTAGTTATCTTACCAAGAGTCCTCCCCTTAACATACTTAAGCTCCTTTATAGCCGGATATACAGCATCTAGTCCTGGAGCTTCAACTATTACATAACCCTTAATACCTGGAGGCATAACAATAGACCTTATATCTACATGGATGTTTCTAACACGGTTTTCAACAATAACTGCTACATCAATCTCTCTACCAGCAGTAGTCTTTACAGCATAGTACCTTGACGGCTTATCCCTCTTCTCAGACAAGTATCTTAGCCTCCAATACTCTCTGGCTGTGGGAATACAAATAATACAAATATTACTCTTATAATAAACGCTATACCTCCAACAAGTGTTAAACCAAGTAGAGACATCTTAAGAGATAACATATACTCGTCTCTACCAGGCTTACGTGCTAACAGTATAATCTTCTTCCATGAATCAATTAGTTCTCTAAAACCCATGCAGCACCAACCCTACCGTACATGTACCTACTCAGAGGGTATTATCTTGCTAATGTATTCATCTACATCAAAGGGCTTAATATCTTTATACCCTTGCCCTACACCAACATATATAATCGGCTTCCCTAGAATATAGGCTATACTTAATGGAACACCTCCACGCTCATAAGCATCAACCTTAGTGACAATAACAGCGTCAACACTAACAGCATCGTTAAAGAAACGTGCTTGTTCAATAGCGTCGTTGCCAGTAAGAGCGTCTACAACAAGTATCTTCCTATGAGGCTTTATAACACGGACAATCTTCTTCAACTCATCAACAAGGTCTACATCAACATGCATACGTCCAGCAGTATCGATAAGGACAACATCATAGCCACGCTTACTAGCATAAGCTACTGCATCATAGGCAGTAGCAGCTGGATCAGCACCATACTTACCCATGAAAACAGGTAAACCAGTTCTCTCACCATGTATTCTCAACTGCTCCTGTGCACCTGCACGGAATGTATCAGCAGCAACCATTAGTGGTTTAAACCCTTTCTCATAGTACATCATAGCTATCTTTGCTATAGTAGTTGTCTTACCAACACCATTAACTCCGAGAAAAACTATCTTATATGGTTTAAACTTGTATGCTTCATCTACAATATCTATACTAGGTGTCTTCTGGAAAACCCCCTTTACAAGATCCTTCATTAACTTAACAAGACCTCTCCTGTCACGAACTATTCCTTCACAAACACTTTTCCAAACACTATCAGCTATTTCTTCAACAACTTCAAAAGCTACATCAGATTCTATAAGAGAGTATTTTAGATCCTCTAGAGCATCCTCTAGATCCTTTTTAGAAGTAAGTACTCTAGAAGCTCTTTCAATAAATGTTGAGAAAGCCTTCTTTAACTTATTAAACAACTCTCTATCCCACAGTATACTGTCTATGATGCTCCACGAGTTCTCTCTCTAATACTCTGTTGATATATTTGTTGGTAGGCAGTCTGTAGTATTTGTTGTAGATAATTGTATTCATTAACCGCTCTAGACAGCTCCTGATTCCTTAACCTAAGGAGGTTTTGTACACTACTTATCCTCTTACTAATTATATCAACTGCTCTACTACGGTCAACTCTAGCATAGTAGTTTCTACCAATACTAACGAGTACATGGCTACTCCACTCACCAGTAATAGTTGCTGGTATAAAAGCTGTTGCTAGTCTATCAATAGCTACAAGTACTTGTCTCTCTTTAACAACCTCCTCCAACCCTTTTAGAGTAGATAGAGATATCTGTAGTTCGGTAAGCTCACTAGACAATGCATTAACTTGCTCCTGCAGTATAGCTATAACGTCTCTTAACTGGTTAATCCTTATAATAACAGCCTGCAGATCTATCTTCTCAGTTCTCGCTTCAACACTCTTCTTACTCATTTCCTAACAAACCTCTTTAAACTAAGTATAGCAACAAGGCTCTGATCACATGCTTCATCTGGACTAATCTCTCTAACCCTAGTAATCCTTATATGCTTCCTCCTAAGCTTATGGACACTGCCTAATTCAGAGTAAACTCTCTCAATAGCGTGCTCTGGCTTAATAGCTAATACCTCCTTCCTAAACTTCTGCCATCTAGGGTTTCTATCATGGCTTATAAGCATGTATCCCTCAACTCTATATATCTTAACCTCGCCCACCATAGATCACCTGACACCAAGCCCTCTCTGAATACGCAGTATTTCAGGGCCTGTTGTAAGTTCACCTACTAATACACCATATGTATTAGCTATTAAACCAGTCTTTATAAATGGTATTCCAGAGTTAACAGTAGCTTTCTCTAATGAAACCTTTAGTATAAGCTCTAGATCCCTCAACTCCTGATCACCTATATCTGGGTGGACTACACCACCATTATTTGTTACAACAGCTAGTGAACCAGGTATATTTAAGTTCAAGACATTCTTCTGTACAACCTCTACACCAAGAGCGTTGGATATACGTAAGACCTCGCTTCTCTCAAGATCCTTTCCAACAACAGCAGCTTTATCATTAACCAATACAATGTTTCCAAGAGCTGTATGCCTAGATCTTAATACCTCTATATTCAATCCATAGGGTTTTAACACATTTCTAAGATAAGCTAGTTCTTCATCACGTATAGTTCTAGGAAGTATAATACCATTATTATTACCAGCTACTAGTACACCAGCAAGTATTGAATCAGCAATCTTTGTCTCAAAAACCTCTACATTTAAAACCTCCATAACAACCTTCTTCTCATGATCAGATAGGTCGGGAGGCACTATAGCTATGTTATCATTAGTGAATACGTATACACCTATATTGGGGTTGCCATATAGTCTAATTCTTTCTAAAACCATTTCTCTCTAAACCCATTCATAGTCTATAACACATACTGGTTAAATAAAGTATAGATAAATTAATGATACTACAGCTACTCCTTAGCTAGTAGAACTCTAGCAACCTTCTCACTAGGATCAAACTCTACTGTAACCTTTACTCTACGAGGAGGCTTCTCAATACCGCGGCTCCAAACAAACTCGTTAACTTCATTACTAATAACTATCTCTTCAGCCTGCTTAAAATGCCTCATAACATACTCACGTATAATCCTTATAGCACGTTTAGCTCTATTCCTCCTCCTACCCCAGTATACACGGTACAATGGTATAGTATGGATTCTCTTAACAACCTTCTCACTCACTACAAAACACCCCCTACCCCGCTAGGCTTTAAGCTTTGTTCTACGCCAATGCCTTAGCCTAAAACCTCTTCTAACCCTCATCCTAGTCTTTATAGTAACCCATATAGGTATAGGTCTATTACTATGTTGGGCAGCTGCAAGACGTAGCTTCCTACCTAAAGGCTTGTTACGGGCCATAGAGACCACCTACTTCCTCTTAATACGTATACGTGTCTCTCTATGAGTTTGCTCATATATCTGTACAAGCAACTCCTTCAACTCCTTATCTGTAACAGGAACCCTAATCCTACCTGACTGAGCAAGAGCTATCAACTGATCCTCTATAAGAGACGCAAGCTCCGGTCTTACAAGCTTTAAGTTAGCAAGTCTAGACCTAGCTTCTGGTGTAAGTATCCTACGTAAAACAACTTGTTTCTGGAGTTCAAGCTGCCTCCTCCTACGCTCCTCCTCAAGCCTACGCTGGTATTCTAGAAGCTTCCTTCTCTTAATCATCTCAAGTTCTTCATCACTAACCTCGTTATAACTCACTACTTTCTCACCCTCCTACCTCTATGGCTTGGAGGTAAGTATTTAGCTAACTCAGGGTTTTCTCTAACCATATCACGTAGTATTTCAAAAGCTAGTCTGTCAAGTAGTGCTCTACCAGCTGGTGATAAAACCCTTCCCTTTCTAGGTATCTTTCTAACAAGATTAGCTTTCTCTAACTGCTGAAGCATCTTTCTAACAATACTACCACTACCTCTAACAAAGTGTTCTGGAGCTACACCATAGTTCTTCCTACCACCATATATTGTACGGAAAGTCTCTACACCAATTGGCTCACTACTCTTATACAGTTTACGAAGCATAGATGCTGCTCGATAATACCACCAGTCAGGGTTTTGTGGAACCCTCTCCTTATGAACACCAGTCTTAACCATGTAAGCCCATGGAGGAGGCTTAACTTCTGGAACACGTGTCTTTAGATACTGTGCTAGTCTCTCAATAAGCTTATCAGCTGGTACTTCTAAAGCATTAACCATTTCTCTATCTCCTCCCCTCCATTATGCTTAAACATGCTATCTCTTTCTTATATACTATGCTATCTCTTCCTTCTATCAAATCCTTTAACTAGTATAAATGTCCTACCTCTAACCTCTACAAGTTCTGCATGTAGCTTCTCAGCAACAGTTCTAGCAAGCCCCCTACGGTCAAGCCCTGTAGCTTCTAATGCAGACTTTAGTATCCTAACTTTAACAACACCCTCTCTCTTAAGCCTATTCTCAATCTCTTCCAAAACCTCTTTAGAAACACCCTTCTTACCAATACGTACATCACATCTATGACTAGCCTTTCTAGCCTTCACTCCTCTCCAGACCTTGTCTTTATCATATACCTTCTCATCCAACCACACAGTAAACATGTAACCACCACACGTGAACCACGTCTACCCACACTTCTAACACGATACCTTGCTGTCAACCCAGGTACTAATGGTACCCTGCATCTCCTACAATAACCCCTCCTAATATACTTTGGTGGTTTAACACGTGCTTTATGAGCAATCCTTATAGCTAACTCAACATACCTTCTAGCTAAACCATAGTCTCTAGACCTAGCCCTCCCAACTGCAAGTCTATACAAGTACACTATACGCTGTATAGCAAGGTCTCTAAGCTTCCTCCTAGCTTTAGACGGCATAGCTTCTCTAAACCATAATATTCTAAAACACCGGGTACACCTAGAAAAACCATGTGGTCTAGAATGCTATACATCATACTACTAGAGTCATCACTAGAGCTAATACCACGCGAGATCTGGGGCCATCCAGCAGTAGTAGCAAATGCCCGTAGACGTGGTAGGAAGCCGGGTGAGATGATCCTTGATACAAGCCTCCACTACCATGCTATGAAAGAGCTCCGGTTTCGTGAAAAACGTGGTAGACCAGACATAGTCCATATATCACTACTCAATGCTCTCAGTAGTCCATTAAATCTAGAGGGTAGGCTTAGAATCTATATACACACTATAGGTGATTATGTTATATTTATTAGACCAGATACAAGGCTTCCAAGAAACTATCAGAGGTTTATAGGGCTTATAGAACAGTTGTTTAGAGAGGGTAGAGTTCCACCAGATAGTAGTAGACCACTACTATATATTAAGGAGATGGGTGTTGAAGAACTAATTGATAGTCTTGGTAAGAAGCTGTTATTACTAAGTGAGACAGGTACACTAGTTAGTCCAGACTATATTGTAGATGAAGCTGTAGAGAAAGACTATGTAGTTGGTATAGGCGGGTTCCCACATGGAGACTTTAGTAGAAGACTGTATAGACTAGCTGATAACATATACTCTATATATAGTAAACCACTTGATACATGGATTGTTGTGTCAAGGATTATAGAAGCTGCTGAGAGAAAACTTGGAATATATAATGTAGCTAGACTATAGAAGTGTTTGTCTACTTGTTTACATGCTATAGCTCTATCTATGTAGTAGGTGTTGTTTAGCTATAGTGTTTAGGGGGTGTAATGGTGGTCTGTATTGAAGTGGAGGGAGATACCGTTACCAGCAAGGAGGTACATACTATACCATGTAATCGTCTCACCACTACTTATAACATGGTATATGCTTCCACTATACATGTTTATGACAGGATATAATGTACTTGATGTAGGCTTATTGTTTACAATAGTCCATATAGCATCTATACCATTAACATACCTCTTTGGTAAATTGTTTGAAAAGATACCGTTGAGACACGGGCTTGTAGCTATAGATGCACTTGATGGAGTTGCTTATGTACTATATGGGTTAGCCTATGGACCAATAGCTCCTACCATGTTATTCCTTGGACTACTAGTTGAGGAGTTATCTGGTATGTTGTATCCACTATATCCTGCTGTTGAGAAACTTCTTTACCCAAAGGATAGGCTTGAGGAAGTGTTTGCATGGCATATGCGGCTTCCTGAAGCCAGCCAGCTTATAGGATTCCTTATTCTAGGCTATGTTTTCGGCTATTTATTTAATACACCATTGTATTATAGGATTGGCTTCTTATTGTTTGGTTTATTATCTATATTTATGGTCTACTATATTATCAAGTTCTTACCTAGAATGGATGCTTATGAAAGGATTAGAGTATCTAGTTTTAGGTTTAGAGTTGATCGTGAGTTCAAGTTTATAGTTTTTATAGAGGTTTTAACTATTGTCGCATGGAGTCTTGCTCCAGAGATTGTGTTGCTTAACTACATTGTTAATGTTCTAGGGTATACATTGTTTGAAGCTATGGTTGTTGAAGCAGCTATATCTGTTGGAGCTATACTAGCAACCTATGTTACTGAGAGGATAGGTGTAGAGAAGAGGTTTATAGCTATAGGTTTTGGCTATGGATTTATAGCTTTATGGGCTCTAATTATGATGGCTGCTCCTTCTATAGAGTTTGTTGTACTAGCATATTTTATAATGAAGTTTGGAGATACACTAGCATTCCCATTTTACCGTGGATGGTTGTTTAGTAAGGTTCCAGAGGATAAAGCTAGCACGGTTTTTTCAGCAATATCTAGTCTAAGGAGGATGTTGACATTGTTTACACCAGCAGTAGCTGGAGCACTAGCTTATATAAACCCTGTACTACCCTATACATTAAGCCTAATATTGTTTACAATAGTTTTTGTATTAATGCTACTGTATAAGTACTGGAGTAGACATGTAATAGAGTAGGGGGGTAGAGTATGTTGTCTAGGAGGACTTGAGCTTCTCCATAACCTTCTTAAGTATTTCATCCATAACTTCTCCAGCTCTACCTCTAACTCTATAGTCTGCTATAGGAGTTAACATTGTATCCCCAATATTTACCTCAATAACTACACCACCATGTTCTTTAACAATATATGGTATATATGCTGCTGGATATACTACACCACTTGTACCAATAACAAGTACTGTATCAGCTCTACATGCATAATCTAGTGCTCTACTCCACTCATCCTCTGGCAACGGCTCGCCAAACCATACTACATCAGGTCTCATAAGAGAGCTGCATAGCGGGCATTTTGGAGGGACTTCTCTAGGTGGACTATCTATTTCTACTCTATAACCACAACCAATACACCTAATCCTACGTATAGACCCGTGTAGTTCAACTACACATTTAGAACCAGCCAGTCTATGTAGTCCATCAACATTCTGTGTAATAACACACTTTAACAAACCCATAGACTCTAGTCTAGCAAGAGCCTTATGGGCAGGATTAGGCTTTGCATTAAACACAATCTCCATCCTCCACCTATACCACTCCCATATAAGTAATGGATTCCTCCTAAACGCTTTAGGAGTAGCTAGTTCTTCAGGCTTAAACCTTCTCCACAAACCATTTCTACCACGAAAACTAGGTATACCACTCTCAACAGAAACACCAGCACCAGTAAAAGCTATTAAAAACCTAGAAGAAACAATAGCTTCAACAACATCATCTAATAACATATCTAAACACCGTACTCACTAAATACTCTAGAGGGTTATAAATCAGCTAGATATCTATTAATAAAGATAGCTTAATACCATATATGCTTCTACTATAGAAGTGTACTTAAGAGATTAGAGTATACAGAAAATATACATGGAGTACGATAATAAGCTATACAGTAGAGTATGATAGAGAGATAGCCTATGAAGAGTACCTGCTCCCCATTCTTATGGAGGATAAATATACTAGGGTTGTAAGCAGTTTCTGAGGTAAAGGTTTTTATAGGTCTGTGCTATGAATCTAGTTGGGAAGTACCTCCTAGATGTGGGGCTTATGCCGTTAGCCCCGAAGGGTGTCCATGATTCCCATGTAGAGTGGCTTGTAGCCACAATGAAACATGGAGTAGAGACATAACCCGTCCTAGCAAGACCTACAATGACCTAGGACGGGAAACGGTCTTACTCTAATGTTTTAATCTAGGAATAAGGCTGGGTTTATGGTGTAGATCTTGGGTATAACTTTAGAGCTTGAGAAAGCCCGTAAGCTTGTAGATGAGTGTATTGAAGCTGGAGGGGATGATATAGAGTGTATGAGGAGAGCTGATAGAGAAATGGGTTTCTGGCTTATAGGTTTCTCATATTCAACAGTAAGCTGGATGGCTGAGACTATAAGTGATGTTTTGGGTGAGGATGTATATTTTAACTACTTCTCTAAAATACTCTGTTCATGTCTAGAAGAGAGTTTAGAGTATGATGAAAAACTCTATAACAAGATGATAGAGTATCTTAAGAAGCTAATAGATGTAGCAGATGAAGAGCTTAAAATAAGATTTAAAACACTACTAGAATTTATAAAGAATGCTTTAAGAACCAAGAGTGGAATAATCTGCTCAGGCTAAATATTCTCAAAAACTCTACTCAACCAATCAATACATTTCTTTATCCTAGCTAAAACTAGAGCTAACAATAGACATAGTAGCTCCAGAAACATTAAAGTAATACATCTACGAAATAACAATAAGTTTTCTAATACCATAATTTATCTTTTTCAAAATACCTTGAAAATAACATTTTAGTTCATTGTTTTATTCTACTTTTACTCTAGCTAGGAGCCTACTAGTTATCCTTGGTGAAAGACTCATATAAAACATTTAATGACATAGTTAATGGTGTTTCCATGGAATCTCCTATATACTAGTACCTCTACTAGTATATGCTATTTGATATATGTCCTAAAACTCGGCTTAAGGGTTTATTTGATCGAGAGAAGGAAGTTAATGAACTCCTTAAGTAGTTGACAAGTATACTTAACTATAGTAATTAGTACAATTACTGATATGGAAATAACTGCACTATCTATGACTATAGTGAGAAGAGATAAGCCAGTAGTACTAGCCTTAAAGTGGCTATTCTTCTACACAGTAGGTTAGAGCTAGTTCTATGCCTTCTCTTGTAAGTCCATAGGAGCTTTTCTTACCGTGTGTTTTCTCATAGACTAGTCCTTTATTTACTGCTTTTCTTAGGATTTTCCTATAATATTTACGCATCCATGGGGGAAATAGAGACATTATTGCTTCAACTGGTAGGTGACAATGTACTGTTGCTCGATACCCGCATCTTCTATAAATAGCACATACTATTGCAAGTAAGTCCTCCTGTTCAAGCTTCTCCATCATTACCTCCACTATAGTAGTTTCTATGAATCATTTTATAAATGTTTGTATCACAACTATTGAAGTTGTAATAAAATTTATAAGTATAGCTACTCAACTATAGTGGTAGAGGAATACAGTCTGAACTTATGCATAAGGGTGGAAAGGATATGGATGTATGGACTGGTTCTACAAGGTTTGCTGGTAGGAAGTATATTGTTTCACCACTACTAGTTAAGCCGCGTAGAGTGAAGGCTAAGGGTAAAGAATATGTTCAGCACATAATCTATATCCCACGCTCCATAGCTAAGACACTCTACAGCCATGCTAGAATACCCCTTAGAGAGGAGCTACCAGTAATAACCATGATAGCTCCAACAGCCTGGTACCATGTGTTGAACTGGAAAGAGGAACCTGTCCACGCCTTCAACCAGTTACCACAAGACATAAAGTTAGAGCTAGAAGCACTAGGACTAGCGCCGAAACATGAGTATATACCACTAACAATATTAGCTAAACCTCAAGAAATTAAAGAACTAGGCCTAGATCCTGGTAAACCAGTAACACTAAGAGAGTTTAAGAAAAAGATCATAGAGAAAACAGTGAAGCCAACAATAGTGAAATCCCTCTCTCAACCTAAGTAGTAGAAATAAAGCTATAGATAAGGGAGTTGCAGGAGGTAAAGGGTAGTAGAGAGCATAAATCACTATGAACTATGTAGATCCTATTGTCCACAGATTTTTTAGTACTATCTCAGTAGAGGTATGGGAGGAGAGTACTATTTACTGTTATTATGCTGTTATGGTATAACATTTAAATCACTGTTATGCCCTAGGTGTGTATTGGAGCCTAGCTATGGAGGAGTGGTTTAAGCATTTAGATGCAGCACGTAGATTTATTAGTGCTACTAAAGCTTCCTTTGATGCTGCACCTGAAGCAGTTGCTATGCTTGCTTATAGAGCTGTAGAACATGTGATTATGGCGTTAGCATATAGGTTCGACCCTGAAGAGGCCGTTTTACTAAATAGTTATGGGTGTAGGAGGAGTTAGTTAGCCAAGGAAGTGTTTAGAGACGGCTTGTGAGGCATTAGTTATTACTGAAGAGGTGCTTGGTGGAAAGCATTGACCGCACTACCAATGTCTATTCTAGAGGATGTGTTAAAGAAGATTCTTAAACAGCTTATGGATAGGTGTCATATACTACAGGCAATACTTTATGGTAGCTATGCACGTGGTGATGCTAGAGGTAAGAGTGATGTAGACCTATTATTAGTTGTAGAGAATAACCCGGGTGAGTGTGAATCCTATGCTATGGAAATAGCTAGTGATATAGGATTATCTATACTACAGCCAGTAGCCTTAACTCTTGAAGAAATTGTTAGAGATAGGGAAAAACAAGTATTATACCATAATGCTTTACTTGAAGGATTAATAATATATCATTCATTAAAGGCTCCATTAACAAAGACTGCTCCAAAAGATTATGAGTTATGTACTCTTATAAGATATAAGGCGCCGAAGAAAGTGCTTAAGAAACTAGTTGGTACAACAGTATCACGTAGGAGAGGTAGATCAAGAGCACGTGGACTTATTGAGAAAATGGGAGGTCTAAGAATTGCTCCAGGACTAGTACTTATACCAACTAAGAATGTAGAAGCTCTAGAACATATCTTTCAACAACTAAATACTGAATATAAGATAATGGGGTATATATTAGCATCAATAAAACAACTAGAACCAATAACTAAATCTAGGTAAGGAACAGATCCCATGCTCTTCTCTAACCAGTTCAGCCCAGGCTATAGTATCTATCTATATTTTCCCATAAACATACCGGCTAATCCTATACAGTTTTAGGAGATAAGAGAACTAGATCCGTACCATAAGAGGCCTAGTGGCAATATGGGATCTAGGGAAAAAGCCTAAAACACTTAAAAGAAATACCTAGCTCATAGATCATGTAAAACACATAGAGTCCAGTGTTAGCAAAAGAACTAGAGACAACAACCCATAGCCAATACTATAGCTATATAGGATCTGTCTCCACACGTATAAGCATTTATTCCCTCAACAATAGCTTTCCTTAAACAATATTCTACACCATAGATTCAGAGAAAAGCCTTAAGTGTATGCCGCCGGGATTTGAACCCGGGTTTCCCGCGTTCAGGCACACTTAGTTCTGAGGTCACTGGCTCGAGAGCCCTGTGTCTTGGGCAGTCTGAGGGATCTGGGTAGTGGTAGGGGCACTAAACGTGTTTGTAGGGAGTATATGAGTGGTGGCAGCATCCGGGAATATACACTGGTGGTTAAGAATATTAAGGTGGAGTCAATAATTATTTACACTGGTGTTTGGATACGGTTGATTATCTTGCATTGGCTTGTGAGTACTTGATGAGTTTTTACGACAACATTGGTAGGAAAAGGTTTGCTCCAGCTGCTAGTGATGCACTACATCTATGTGATATGATTGTATCAGCTATACTTAAGGACAAGGGATTGCCTGTGCCAAGGAGCCATAGAGGAAAACTCTCAATGATCTCTAGAATCGATCCAGTTATCCACAGCACATACCATGAGCTCCAAGCTCTCTACTCTAGAATGAGCTATGAAGGACTTGATGGAGGACTTGCTAAGAGGTTGCAGGAGCTTGTGGAAGAACTTGTTAATAGGGTGAGAGAGAACTATGGGCTTACGATCTGTGGATAGGGTTGTAGAGGATATTCTGGAGGCATGTGGAATAGAGAATGTTAAAGCCATTATACTGTATGGGAGTGCTACTAGAGGTGTTGCAAGAGAAACAAGTGATATAGACCTACTTGTCATAGTAGAGAAACCTTGCTCACCAACACTAGAGCCTCCTTATAACGTAGTAGTTAATACAATAGATGAATGGAGTAGGCTAGAGAATGAATTTCAGATGGAGATACTTAGAGATGGGATAATACTTTATGCTAGGGAACTAGCATTTAGGAGTATCCTAAATGGTAGGCCATGGCTCCTCATAAAGTATGGTGGAGAAACCCCGAGTATAAGACAGTGTATTAAGAATAATCTAGGGAGACTCTACAGGAAAATGCCTATTGAGAAAGTAGCGCCTGGGGTAATCCTTGTCCCCTATAGACTTGTTTCAAGTAAAGTTATAGAGACGATACTTTCATGTAAAGGCGATATAGATACACGGTTCATAGTGTATAGGCAAGTAGATGTCTACTATGCAACATGCCCCTACTGTGGATACACAGTAGCCGGGTACAGGGAATACGTTAAGAGAGAAATGAAGAAACACCTCCTATCCACACATAGAGATAGACTTCAGGAAATCATAGATAGACTGGCATCAGAGGAGAAGGGGATCCCGGGAGGAAACATAAATGGAGTAGCTGGTTGGCTTACATCATACCTTATACGTATAGAGTAGCTATGTAGCATATCTGTAATAAAACTGGTTTAAAGCTTTATATGGGGATTATAAGTCTATAATGCTCCCTAATCTTCTTTGCACGTACTATACTGTTTTCAACATCCTCGATGGAGTCTTGGATAAGCCTGTCTATGAATTCCTTCCATACAGTGTATTTCTCATCTAACTGAAATACTAGATCATCATAGCTTTTTGCCGTAGTATATTTCTTTAGTTCTCCAACTCTTCCCTAAAGTAGAAGAGCTAGATTGTGTCCAATCAACTGTTTAGCTACTTGCCAACAGAAGCTCCTGACGTATGTTGGTGAAACCACACCAGCTTTCCGGAGCCTAGCCCTAAGGCCACCGGGTGTATATGGTAATGGCTTACCAGCTAGTTTCTCTAGGAGCTCTCTTGGTATCCAAGCCCATGCTGCTGTCTTGGTACTAGCTCCATGAACCCTTATCCTGACGTAGTCCTTGCCGTGTATCCCTACCACCTGGGGCAGAAACATTAATCTGTAGCTTTCTATATCATTCTATATTCTTTTATCCCTTTTAAGGCTATGAGGTAGGTTGAGGCGGTATAGTTTATAAACTAAGAAGAACTAGTAAATATATCGGTGACCGCTGAGCTCCCGAGGGGAGTAATGCTCCCGTAAGCGGCTCAGCAGAGACCGTGATGAACCAAACCGTGCCCGATACAGAACGATATAGTTTGATA
>Ga0190312_1000130_pt1 | contig 26851 bp, 22 predicted proteins | sample 487007910_MG_FD_165046 | JGI IMG/M metagenome (GOLD analysis project Ga0190312, IMG submission 165046) | Hydrothermal vent sediment bacterial communities from Southern Trench, Guaymas Basin, Mexico - 4870-07-9-10_MG | ecosystem: Environmental > Aquatic > Marine > Hydrothermal vents > Sediment ... | reverse complement strand
TAAAGATGGCTATATTCCGTGGAGCAGACTATTAACATGGTTTGAGCAACTAGGGCCAGCACTAGACTTTGTCTACATCGACACCTGCTATTCTGGCTATTTCCTAACAGATTATGTGGCTAATGATATTGATTCGTATATAGGGGCTGTCCTCTGGCTACATAAAGACACTGTTGAATGTTACGAATCTATAATCATACTAATGTCGTTTAATGATTATGAGGATAATTTTAATGGTCTTGAGGAATTAGGCAATACTATGTCCAGTAGGACGGATACACCTACTTTTGTTCAGTATGACTACTACAGCGATGCATATTTTGATGATCTGCTTATCAAAATTTGGGTCGATAAGTCTCAGTACCCAGAGGATATAGAATATCCAGGTGGAGGAGGATACTCTCCAAGCCCTGGAATATCCATATCTTAATTTATCTAGAAACCATAGGGGAGCGGAGATGATTCGTAGTGTTTCTATCTTTTTTGTACTTCTTATATTGTCTGGATGCTTGACTTATGCTATTTCTCTCCAAGATAACCAGAACCTCATGATTCCGAGGACAACTCAAGGGGTAGAGCCTACCAAGGAAAGCTACTATGGTTTGTGTGATGATTGTTTAGATGTTTTTGATCTATATACGCACTATGACTTCAAGCATACTTGGCGTACAAACTCTACATGGTTCATGGTTATTAATGAACCTGGGTATTATTGCATTGACACGAATGTTACCTTGAACTGCAATGGCATCTATGTCAATGCCAGCAATGTTATAATCGATGGGAAAGGGCACAGTATTTCGAAGGGGGACCCAATAAAAAACTTCGTGGGGATCCATATTGCGGATGCTGAGAATGTAACAGTAATGAACATAGTGCTGGACTGGATAAATGGGGAGGCGATGCATATATCTAACTCTACGGGAATTCATATAAAAAATGCTTCCATGTCGAGTTCATGCACGGTATATGTGAATAGTTCTAGAGGGATACTCATATCTAATTCCAGCTTCTTCTGGTGCTATATGCTGATTATAGAATCCTCGGAGAACGTTACTTTGGAGAATAATTATATCTACAAAACATCAGCAAGCATAGAAAATTCGCTAAATATAAAACTCATAGGGAACAACATATCTCAAGAAGATGTACGGGGCTATCCATGCGTGGTTGTACTTTATAATTCATCCAGAATCTTAGTTTGTAACAATAGTTTCCACATAGTTAGTCTGATTGTATTTAATTCATGGAATAACACTATTGTGGACAACTATGCTAATGGAAGGAGGATTGTGTATCTGGAAAACGAGTCCGGTCAACTAGTAACGGGCGATCTTGGGGAGCTAATACTTGTTGGCTGCGACAACATCTCTGTGGAGAGCGTGTCTGTATCGAATATGACCCTCGCAATCGACATTTTCAGATCGACCAATGTGCGCCTGAGAAACCTAAGGCTTAGTGAAAATCGGCTTGGGATCTGGATTGATGAGAGCGAGAAAGTCGATATCTATAAGAGTGAGTTTCAAGATCTCTCTATTATTCATATCCAGGCCTCCACCGGGGTCAACATTGCCTGTAATTTCTTTGGGTTTGGGGCTCATGGAATATTTATCAAGAACTCTGCGGAGGTCTCCATAAACAAAAACATTTTCCAATTTGGAGAAATTTCCCTGCTAGGCTCGCATAATAATAGTATATCGTCTAATATTCTAAATCGCGTGAGAGTAGACTTATCAAATTCGTATAACAACTACATGTACGACAACATTTTCCAGGGCTACGGTTTGGGTATTGGTGACTCCTTCAGTAACTATGTATTTAACAATACAATAACCAATAGTTCATATGGCATAGTGCTTAAGAACGCATCTGGAAACTTCATATTCTTCAACAACTTTATCAACAACTCCGGGGACATAGTGATTCGCTGGGACTCAAGTAATAGGTGGGTATCTCCCAAAGCATTACCATTCAGGTATGGGGCAGAAACGAGAATGGGCTTCCTCGGCAATTATTGGGATCGATACAATGGTACCGATAGGGATGGAGATGGAATAGGCGACGAACCATACCTTAATGATACAGCCCCGCTGATCAGCCCAACCTGGAACTATGTAATTGCTGACAGCGATGGGGACGGAGTAAATGATTTGAAGGAAATAGCCTTCGGCACAAACCCATTCGTACCCAACAACGAGCACGAGGAAGTTTCTCATGGTGTTCCCATTGGGGCGGCTGTATTGATTGTCCTGATATTATTGACAGTGATATTGGTAATAAAGAAACATAAAAAACTTCAGCATCGCTAGAATAACTATGTGCATCAATGTTTGATTTTTATCCAATACATTATCAGCAGAAATCTTCGCATCACTATTAGTGAATGATGTAGTTATAGGGAATTTTAGAGAGCTCAGAACTTCCGAGCTTCTTCACCAGATCCGTCGGTGGCGTTTTCATCATCAGGAAGACTAATACATATTGACGGAATATAACCGTGATATTTTGGAAAAGAGATGACTTGGTGATTGATTTGGAAAAAAGAACGGGATACGACAAAAAAGTTGCATACTATATCTACATTGCGGGTCTCTCGGTAGGTGTTTCCCTACAGGTTTTAGGCCTCACTCTGGGACTCATAGATAACACACTAAAATTAACGCTGATAACCTATGGGATATACGCTATGCAGATAACCCCCCTAATACTCCTCACCGCGCTATCAGCAATATATATGAAAAATGGGGATAGAGCCCCAGCCCTAGCTTCGCTCCTTGGGCTAATAGCTATAATTATGATAATACTCTACAGGATAGGTGCTTTCCCAATCTAATAGAAGCAAAATCATACTCCTTCTCCACGAAATAAGCATCTCAGAAAATCTCCAAAATAAAAGAAGAAGATAGATTCCTCACCATGCTTCAGTGAATCTTGCTTTTTCTACTAAGAGGTGCACTGAGACTACTGGTATCCCCATCTCGAGCCACCAGTGATAAATCTGCTTCTGTTCCTTACCAACCTCAACCACATTTTGGAGCCATCTGATCATGTTATCGCTCAGCCTCAAGCCCTTAACACCATATTGTGGCTCACCGTCCTTCACGTATATAACTCCATCACGGATAATCCCAGAAAAATCTCCCTTGACATAATCTTGGAAACGTATGTAGGTTACATTGCCCACTATAAGCCCCTCCCTAACTTCTGAGAACATCTCATCAAATTTCATATCACCAGGCTTTACCACAAGGTTCCAAGGGCTTGGGAATATCCACCCAGCATTCCCAGTATGCTCCGCATTGAGGAGTTTCGCTGTTATCCTGTTGTGTAGATATGTTTTGAGGACGCCCCCTTCAAGAATCGTATTTTTCCTTGTCGGTACCCCTTCCATATCAAATATCACAGGGTTATAGCTATCTGAAAACAGAGGGTTATCATCTATATGAATCTTCTCAGACGCGACCCTTTGCCCTAGTTTCTTGGCAAATGCACTATATCCAGCAATCACAGCAAAACCCGAGGCCATCATACCAACGAAGTTTAGGAGAGACGCCACAGCATCCGGTGTAAACACTGCTGTGTATTCACCTGCTCTGAGAGATTTGGGGTTTCGGGACAGATTTGCAAAGTACGCTGCATCTGCTCCTACCTTCCTAGGGTCAATATTCGCAATTTTCCTAGATGCTATCGATGCGTGACCAGTTTCCAGGGGGCCATGGAACGCTCTGACGTCGAGATACGTATTTGTAAAGCCATGGGTCTTTTCAAACCCAGCAGTCGTTTTTAGACCAACCCAATACGCATTGGTATATATCGCACCAGCAACCTTCTTCACCCCCTCTCTTAGCGCCGAGTCTATTGCTTCATGAGCTATTTCCACCAACCGTCCAGGATCTTCCAAAACTTCCTTGTCGAATGCGTCTGGTATAGAAGGATACTCCTCAGCTGGTTCTGGTAACGGCGCGGAATATGGCTTCGGAGGAGTCAGCTCCAAAGCCTTTTCGATTCTCCTCAGTATTTCGCTTAGTCGCTCTAACCCCTGAAAGCTAATGCTAAATATGTGTGTCTTCTTATCCTTCTCTACTAGCACATCGATCGAATACTCATGCCACTCCTTCGCAACATCTATCTTATTCACGGAGAATCTCACCTGTCTACTAATCTTCTTTTGAGCAAAGACCGCGGCCAGATCCCCTATCTTCTTGGCCTTGCCGAAAACTTTATCTAGAATTCCCTCGATCTCATACATCCACATCACCCACCAAAACTTATCCTAACCTTCCTCAACCTAACATTAGGCCCACCAGCAAATACTGGAACCCCTTGACCCGGGTCGCCCTTTCCACACGTCGCTGGTTGGAACTCTAGATTTTTATCCACGGCATCTATACTGGCGTAGTACTTAGGAGTTGTTATTTCTAGGACTGGACGCCACACAGGTTGCTTTATTTCACCATTCTCTATGAAATATGCTTCCTGGCCGATGTATCGTTGATTGTATCTCCTATCATCGATATTCCACTCACCGAAAGTCTTTATGTATATGCCTCTCTTTACCCCCTCCAAGAGCTCCTCAAATGTGTGGTCTCCAGGAGCTATATATGTGTTCGCCATTCTGATTATCGGCTCCCTGTTATAGCCAGAAGCCCGAGCAGCGGCATTGCTCTGAAGACCTAGTTTAGCAGCATATTCCCTGTTCATCAAAAATTCATTTACGATACCCTTAAGGATAAGATATCGAGGCCTAGCACGGACGCCCTCATCGTCATATAGGTAGAATCCATAGGACTCTGGTAGTGTAGGATCATCTATTATGGTAACAACTTCCTTCGCTATTCTCTTTCCTAGAAGATCAAGCGTTGCATAGGACTCACCAGCTTGAGCTCCTTCACGCCCCATTATCCTATCCAGCTCGAAGGGGTGTCCACATGATTCATGTGTCGCTAGTCCACTCACTTCTGGCCCTATGATAACATCATACTTATTGGTCTTCAATACCTGCGCATTTACTATAACATTTAACAGTGCTTTTGCATCATCTACAAATCTCTTTATTGGATCCCACACAGATATCTTCTCCCAGCCCACGGCCCCGCCAACACTGACATGCCTCGTTATGGTGCGATCCTTATATGACAAGACGAAATAGGCACCTATGTTTAGCCTAGGAACGAAACTCCTAACACTTGTACCCTCAGAATTAACAAAGAATTTATATGTATGCATTGCCGATAAACTGATGTTGCGGAACGGTATTTTAACATCGTTCTGCAGTGAAAGCAATTGTTTGTCTATCTCTGTTAGTAACCCTATTTTCTCCTCCAAAGGTACATCGAAAACTTTTTTCTTTGGAATGAGCTCGTATTTGACGCTGAAATTCTGCTCTTGCGACAGACGTATCTCCCCTTTTTTCTGCGACTCAGCAAGTTTAATGGCCGCATCAACCATCTTCTCAATTGATTCTGGTGAGAGATCATCCGTTGTTGCGAATCCAAAAGCTCCATTTTTCAGGACTCTAACAGCGAGTCCCCCACTTATGGAGATCGTGTATGACTCAACAATACCATTCCTGACATATATCCCCTCTTCCTCATCAACCTGGATCCTTGCTTCCGCATAGTCTACTCCTCGATCCCGAGCCAACTCAACAGCTTTTATTGCGATATCTTCATCAAGCATAGGATCACCAACACAGAGCTAAGTGATAAGTAGGGAAAAGACGCATATATAAGGGCTTAAGCTTGGGGCAGTAAAGCACTATTCTGCCTACTTAACTAGTATTTAGCGTGATAGATTGGTGGGTAAAATGTCTTCTCTCATAGATGAAATCCACAACCACATAAAGAAAGCCAGAAAGGTTCTCCAAGGCGTCGTTCATAAGACACCACTGGATAAATCACGAACATTCACAGAGCTATCTGGGGCGAAAAATGTGTATCTTAAACTCGAAAATCTTCAGAAAACGGGCTCATTTAAGCCCCGTGGTGCTTATTATAAGATATATAATCTAAGCCCAGAAGAAAAATCACGCGGAGTTGTGGCTGTTAGCTCTGGCAACCATGCACAAGGAGTCGCATATGCAGCTTCAATCCAGAATGTATCTGCAAAGATAGTTATGCCCATTTTTGCTCCTATCTCGAAGATAATAGCGACAAGAAGCTATGGCGCGGAGGTCATCCTCCATGGAGTAACTTTCGATGAGGCCACTAGAAAAGCCAAAGAGATTATCGAGAACGAGAAGAGAGTTTTTGTTCACCCATACGACGACAAATATGTTATAGCTGGACAGGGAACAATAGGACTTGAAATATTGGAGGATCTCAAGGACCCAGAGGTAGTCATAGTACCTATTGGTGGAGGAGGGCTGATCTCGGGCATCTCTATAGCCCTCAAAAAGAAGCTTAAGGACAAGGTGAAGATCATCGGGGTGCAATCTGAGGCATATCCGGGAGTACTAGCCAAACTGGGTATGGCAAAATTCCCAGAAAAACCATTGTTTACAATAGCTGACGGCATAGCGATTAAGTATCCTGGAGAGCTAACATCGAGGATTATTGGAGATCTCGTTGACGATATTGTGACCGTCTCTGACGATGAAATAGCATATGCAATATTCATGTTGCTTGAGAGAGCGAAAACAGTTGTTGAGGGGGCAGGAGCCGTTGCTCTTGCCGCTTTGTTAGCTGGCAAAGTGGATGCTAAGAACAAGAATGTTGTTGCAGTAGTAAGTGGAGGAAACATCGATATGACACGATTAATTAAGATTATTAACCGAGAACTCATTCGCCAGAAGCGCTTGGTTAGGCTGACTGTTACTATGCCAGATATTCCAGGAGCTTTATCTAGGCTCCTAGATGTATTAGCACAAACAAGAATCAATGTTGTTGATATAATAATAGACAAATATTCGCCACACGTAGAACCACAGCAAGCAGAAGTAGAAGTCGTGGCGGAGATTCCTATTCCTAAAGTTCTGGAGAAGCTCATGGATAGCATACGAAGATTAGGATACTACATCGAGGTCGCTGAGTTTTAGCCAAACATCAAATTCTCCACACCTATTATTTCTATTTTTCTATCTGCCAACATCTTCTTGAATTTTTTGAGAAGATTTCTAGTGGAATATGTCAGAGGAAGCTTAAAAGCATCATCTAGCGACATCCAGATTGCATCCAAAGCGTCTGTCTCTGGCTTAGCTACCTTGCTTTTTGGCTTCGCCAAGAAATCGATGATGACGTAGTGCCACTTTACTCTTCCCTCGTCATCTCTCTCCACAACGTTAGCTATGTTGATCACTCCAAGTACTTCACAGTCTATGTTCACCTCTTCCATCACCTCTCTCTTAACAGCATTTGTTAGGTTCTCCCCTAGCTCTACAACACCTCCCGGAATACTGAACTTACCTTTACCTGGATCGCTTGCACGGCGAATCAGAAGTATCTTCTTTTCCTCCTCATCATATATAAGTGCCCCCACCGCTACTATTGGGGCTTCTGGATACATTCTGCGATGTTTATCCAATGGAGTCAGCCCCATGAGAACTTATGTTCTGAGCGAGAAGAAGTAAAGCTTGGTTGCGGAGATCATCATCCTTCTCGAAGACACCCTTATATACCACCGACACAATGACGCTCGGATTCTTGACCCCCCTCATAATCATGCACATATGTTTTGCCTTGCTCACTACAAGAACGCCTTTCGGTTTGTACTCACTATTGTAAATCTCTTCGGCTATCTCCGTGGTCATTTTCTCCTGAACTTGCAGGCGCCGAGCATACTTCTGAACTATACGTACTATTTTTGATACACCTATAACCCGTTCATTTGGTATGTATGCAATATCAATAGTACCGTAGAATGGCAATATATGATGCTCACACATAGAGTAAAACCTTATGTTTCTGAGGATTACCATATTGGAGAAATACTCGAAGCCAACAAGCTCATCGGAGTTTTCATAGCCAGAAAATATCTCTTCATACATATCGGCCACGCGTTGGGGTGTTTCACGAAGCCCTGGACGCTCGGGGTCCTCGCCAATAGCCTCTATGATAAGTCTAACAGCCCTCTTTATCTTCTCCTTGTCGACCACCACTATCACCAGACGAGAAAATTAGTATTGGGAAATCAAAAAGAGAGCTATATAAATATTAGCCCTCGCTGTATCTTAGAAGGCAGAGATTATCATCCTAACTCCCACGACAATGAAGTATACAACAATAAGCTTCTTTAGGGTCTCATTTTTGATTATAAGAGCAAGTTTTGATCCTATGGTTGAGCCTATCAGCGATCCTACAACACCAAACGCCACTAGGTTTAGCTCTATCAGGCCTCCCGAAAGGTATACTACTGAGCTTATAGTTGAGCTGAAACTTATTAGAAACATACTCATCGTCACAGCTATTCTTGATGGAACCATGAACACCAAAATAAGCACAGGCGTGTATATTACCCCGCCTCCTACCCCCAGCAACCCCGCCGCGAAACCACCAAAAAACATGAGTGGTACCCCCTTCTTAAGGTTCTGTGGACACCACTCTAAAATTCTTCCTTCTCCCTCGTCGAAGTACTCATCAGCGAACATTCCACCCCTTTGCCCAACGGATTCTTGCCGAGTGGGTTTTCTCCTTAGTACTCTAAAACCCGCGTAGAGTAGTAGGATGCCGAATGCTCCCCTTAGGATATCCCTTGGGGCCCATATCATCACCATAGCTCCCAGGAATGCACCTAGAACAGCGAATACTACCATCAGTACTCCAAACCTTATGTTCGTGACTCCGCTTCTGAAGTACCTTGCATTGCTTCTAAGTGATAGCGTTAGAGATAGTACTGGGTTAAGAGCCATTATCTTTTTGATATCTAGATCACTAAAGATGTCTAGGAGCGGAATAAAAATTGTTCCTCCGCCAACGCCGAATATTGGACCTAAAAGAGCAGCTAGGAACGCAAATATGAATACCAGTATCTCTATCGGCATCTCTAGCTACCGTATGAAACCAATTAACAAGCGATTTTGGTGGTTATAAGTGATGGATAAGTATCCCACAGAAGAAAAAGGTATTATTTGCTGCTCTGATCCTCCATGGGAATAACAGATATTTGCCCAGAGGGTATATCTATGACTATTTTTCTGATTTTGAGTCTCCATACCTTCTCTGGGGCACCGCCCTTACCAGTTTCGCGGTATCCAACCATACATATGACTCCCATCCTCTCCAGTTCATTAAGATGATAATAAAGCAACGTCCTAGGAATCGCAATGCCATGCTTGCTCGTCATCTCATTGAGAATCTCATTCGTAGATTTCTCCCTGTCGGCTAGAATCCTAAGTATCAACCACCTAATACCCCACAATGCACCTAGGAAATCCATAGTATTTGTCAGTTCAGGTATCATACACCTCCATCTTCTTCGCCTTCTACGCATCAAAATCATCGACCCCTACATCCCCTTAATCTGCGTCTCCTCCTCCGAGGGAAACACCCCCACAAAAAGCGTCTCATAAAGGGCCTACCATATCTAGGTGGGGGGTACCTATATGTGCCGGGAGGCATTTGGGGGGTTATACTGCTTGTCGAAGTCAGAGGAGCATAATCCGCGGCTCTATCTGGATATTCATAGTATCGACGTTTAAGTAGGAGATAGACTACCACAATAACCAACAAAAATACAATAATAACATAAAGAATATATGCCTCCATAGAAAAGCCCAAAGAAATATCATAGGAAAAGAGCATAGCGCTCACCTCTATACTATGGACCCCACCTTCTTCCCCATCCTGGCTTATCCAGCCTCTTAATCATGTATGAGGGAGCTCCACAGTATGGACAAGTCATAGGTTTAGGCTGCCCAAACGGCACCTCTATGATGTTGTTACATTGCAAACAAATGAATCTTCTCATCGTTCCAGAAGGTTGTTGAGGGGGTATTACTGGTTGTGAGGGGGCTGGCTGATAGTCCTTATCATATATATGAACTATCTTCGATTTAGGCGCCCCACAGTATGGACAAAAATTTGGATCAGGCATATTCTCTGGAACTTCAAATTCTTTTCCGCACTGCAAGCACCTGAATTTCTTCATTCCAACGGCCATACTAATCACCTATTAGTTTTATTAATTAGTATAATCATTTTTAAATGTTATATTTTTCATTGTAATATTACAAATATATTTGTAATATTTGTATGCGCGGATGAGACTATAGGATCTTTGGTTCCTTTATCTCTCTGATTCTTTTTAGAGGTAGGTTCTTTTCTTTTGCTAGTACTGGATCCACGAGATATGCGGAAACTTTCCCAGTTATCTTCAGGCTTCTGAAGTATATTCTCTCATTCGGCATTGTGAGATGTCTATGTGCTCTTGGTGATGCTAAATATCTCTTTCCTATTCTGAGCTCGTGTCTCGGGATTCTCAGTATTATTTTAAAGTCCCCTTTTATTCTGAGACCGCATTTCTTGCAGTACAGCATATCCTTAGATTTCTTCTTGAGCCTTGCACAACAACGTGGACATCTTGGATTCCGCTTTATGATTTCTGGTACTAGCTGAATTGGAATGAATTCTTCGATATTCCCAGCTATGGTATCTTTTGTTTTGCTAAAGACAGCAATAACGAGCTTTATTATGTCCCCAGGCTTGAGCTTAAGTATCTTCGATTGGAGACCTCTCTGCAATCTATATGCTACTCCCTCTACATACCCTCCATTCGCATGTGCCCTAAGAAAAACCCTGTCATCCTCCTTACGAGCCGATATCACCTCGCAATTGATCATTATGGTTTCATATGGATGCGCATCCTCTACATGCCTTATACTGCGTATATGTGCGCTTGTTGCTTGGTTACTTCTAAATATGCACCAAAATTCTATCTCCTCATGCTCTATCATTCTAAATGCTTCAAAAACTGCCTCTGGTGTTTCTCCGCGTATACCCAGAAGAACAGGGTCTGGGCCTTTGGGGGCTATTAGTATTTTTTGGCCATCCACATTTCCAAATGTTAGCGGAAACATTTTCTTGTTCATTTTTAGAACGGAAGCCTCATTTATTTGCCTTTTTCTTCCTATGTTCCTCTCAAGTCTGTAGGCTAAAAGCTCGAAGGTATAATCATCGAGAATGGCTCCTATCGATGCCACAGCCCCTACAATTCCACGTGGGATTGTACTCATGGGACTAAAGACAAGTAGGTGCCCTGTTTTCAGATTTCTAAGTTTTCTCAGAAGAATCTTTGGAGTAATTACTGATCTAAGTGCCTCCTTGTACACAATATTTATGATACTATCTATAGCATATTTCTCTGTTGCGTATATCGCTAATGCAGGCTGAGTCTTGCGAAAAAATGCATGAGATAGATCTTCTACTTGTCGAAGTATGCTTTCTAGAAGGTCGGAAAAGCTATCCTTCTCAATTATTATTCTAATGGCTACTCCTGCATTTCCTCTCGTTTTGAGAGGTATATTTGGATTTAGCCTTATGAGTAGTGGATAATCGAGAAGCTCCGCTTCGAAGGTCTCCTTTATCATACGCAGAATATGTGCCGCAGCATAGGTCGTACATAGCCCATACGGGGAATCAAAATCATCGAGGCCTATATGCACATATATATGCTCACTCCTAGGCGGGGCTCCTATCTCTAAGATCTCGTTAAATCTTTGTTTTGTACGATAAGCAATTCTTGTAGCTTTGTTAAATATAATGCTCTGTAGATAGTCGTAGTCGTTTAGCCTCGGGTCGCTCTGCAAACATTCAACACACACACGGGCAAACCCGACGAGTTTTGAGTCATCATCACATACAAGTCTACCACATACCGCGCAGTAACCTTTTGAGAGCTTTGATCTACATACCTCACATAGAAAAGGTTCGCAGTAATCACATATCCCGCTAATCTTATCTGTTTCTCTTCCACAGAACTTACATTCAATCTTCACGGTCTTTACCAAATCATAGTCTAGCAACAACCCTCTTAATCAGTTCAGCCAGAACCTTTGAGCGTTCTTTGAATATTTCTAATACCTCCTCATGCGAGACCCTTTCCTGCATTCCCGCGGCATAATTCGTGACAACACATATAAGCGCATAGCATATGTCTAGTTCTTTGAAAAGAAAGACCTCAGGCGAATTAGTCATCCCCACGACATCACCGCCAATCATTTTGAAGAATCTTATTTCTGCTGGTGTTTCGAATCTTGGCCCCTCAGTACACACGTATGTCCCCCCATAGTGTATCCTGATATTCATCTCTCTGCCAACAGCGTATATTATATCTCTTAACTCCCTGCAGTAGGGCTCAGTAACATCAACATGATAGACACCTTTCCGTACCTCTCCACTTCTCAGCTTCACGGAGAAGTCCCCATCGAAAAATGTGTATTTTCTTCCCCTTGTGAAATCTATTATCTGATCTGGCAAAACAAAGTCGCCAGGCCTTAATTCCTCCCTCATCGAACCAACAGCACTTGTAGCTATTACTTTTTCAACTCCCAGTTTATACATCGCATATGCATTTGCGTGATAATTTATTTTGTGCGGGGGGGTGGTATGACCTTCCCCATGTCTAGGCAGAAAAACAACTTCTTTTCCTGAGAGAACACCAGTAGTCATCTGAACAACCCCGAATGGAGTATCAATATATATTCTCTGTGGATCCCTGATGTCCACCAGCTTGTAAAAACCACTCCCACCGATTATTCCTATTGGTGGCATAGTATACTCCCACCAACAAACCACGTATTATTATTAACGAGTATTCTTGTCTTTAATATCTGTTCCTAGGTATCCGAGGGAGATCATGTTGTGGGAAATACCCAAGGTCGAAATTACCAGGCATAAACTCAAGAACGATTTGAGAATAATATTCCATAGGCGGGAACTCCTCACCGCAACGTATCGAATCCTGATCGCACATGGATATAGAAACGAGCAGTTTCCAGAGTCCGTACACCTCTTGGAACATATGATTTTTAAGCCGGAGGAACGCGTATTCCCGATATTCCAGCGGATTGGAGGAGAAATAAATGGATATGTTTCCCTAGACGAGTTCAGTGTCTACTGGACGATCCCGAAGATCTTCCAAGATAGAGCAATTGATGGCGTCAGAAGAATATTCATTGAGAATCATAAGTACTGGACCCAAGCAACGCTTGAGCGCGAGAAAGCCGTGATAATTAGAGAGTTAGGTGAAAACTTCAGTAACCCAGCAAGATACATCGGAATATTCCTCAGAAAAAAAGTCTTCGGAGAAAACACACCTGGGACACATTCACCCAAAGTCGTCGAAAAAGCATTTAGAAACGTTACTCTTAACGATGTACGTAATGAACTACAGAATCTCTCACCAGAAGACTCTGTGCTGTCCATTGTGGGAGATGTCGATCCCAATAAGCTCAAGGCAATTGAGGAGTGGCATGGAAGAAAAATGGGTTGGAAGAAACTGAAAATCGAAACTGAAACTGGCAGACACTTCAAACATATGGACATACCTATGAACTACATCGCAATAGGATGGGTATCCGCCTCCAAGGAGAAAACCGAGTCTGAAATACTTGACCTACTAGGCGCCATACTGACAGCGTTCCCAACTAGTAGACTCTACAAAAAATTGCGATTAGAGAGAGGTCTTGTATACTATGTTGAGGCTTTCAACGTTGCGAACATAGATAGTGGACTTTTCGCAATAATGACAAGTACAGAGCCTAGATACACCGAAGAGGTTATTAACATAATACTACAGGAGATTGAGAACATCATCGATGAGGGGCCGACTGAGGGGGAGGTAGAAGACATGAAAAATGTATTCTTTGGGGCGCTTTACAGTCTAACAGATTCAAAATCATCATTAGCCGGAACACTAGCTTACAACGAACTATTCTTCGGTAACGCCCTGAGATTATACGAAAAAGTAACTAGAGTTGTTCAGAATTTAAAACCAGAAGACGTTCAACGAGCAACAAAGAATTACCTAAGACCAGAAAATAGCGTCATCTGTGTTCTGGGCAAGAAAAATGGCCATGTATAAATCTTCCATCTACCCCAAATCCCAAATTTTATTCTCAGCCAATACCTAATTCCTGCTTCTATCAGAGGACACTAAAATTATGAAGAAAAGGTTATCCTTTCCATACGGCGATAGGTGATGCATGAAACACCCTCTTTGCTATGCCAGAGACATGGGCACTCTCAATTACTTCGTGAAGATCCTTATATGCTTGTGGAGTTTCCTCGGCGGCAACTGCCATAGAAACAGCTTTCACCATAATGCCTTTACTTGCTAGCCACTCGATAACTTGGCGCCCTCTAAACCGTCTCTTTGCCGCTGTGCGCGACATCTGTCTTCCCGCACCATGCACAGTTGATCCGAATACCTCCTTCATAGCTATCTCGGTACCAACAAGCACATATGATCCTTGGAGCATATTTCCTCCGACTAATATTGGTTGGCCTAGTTCTCTGTAGTCCTGTGGGATCTCTGGCCTCCCCGGTGCGAAGCCTCTTGTTGCTCCTTTTCTGTGAACAACAACCTCCACTTTCTCGCCATCCACCATATGAGTCTCTACCTTCGCTATGTTGTGTGCAACGTCGTAGAGCAAATCTAATTTTACTCCCTCACCAAATACTTTCCAGAAAGATTCCCTCACCCAATGCATTATCATCTGCCTATTAGCAAAGGCATAGTTAGCCCCACACTTCATAGCCGCAAAATATCTCTCAGCCTCTGGGCTCTTAAATGGAGCACATGCAAGCTGCCTATCCCTTAGGCGAATATTATATCTTCTTGCCGCTCTGCTCATAACCTCAATATAATCCGAGGCGATCTGATGACCCAAACCTCTGCTACCAGTATGTATCATAACCACGATTTGGCCTACCTCCTTTATGCCAAGTCTCCTAGCTATTTCCTCATCAAAAATCTGATCAATAACTTCGACCTCCATGTAGTGGTTCCCGGCGCCTAGGGTGCCAAGCTGGGGGGCTCCTCTCTCCTTCGCCCTCCTTGAAACATATTCTGCACGGGCACCTTCTAACCTGCCATTATCCTCAATGTGCTCAAGATCCTTCTTGGTACCATATCCATGCTCAACAGCCCAATGCGCACCTTCTTCGAGAACGTCATCTAGCTCCTGTATAGTTAATCGCAATTTCCCAGAACGCCCAACGCCAGCAGGCACATTTCTTGCTACTTCCTCGAGAAGAGGTCTAAGCTTAGGCTTCACATCATCGACACGTAAATCCGTGACAAGCATCCTAACACCGCAGTTGATATCAAAACCCACACCACCAGGAGAGATTATTCCAGTTTCAGTATCAAACGCGGCTACACCGCCGATGGGGAAACCATAACCAGTATGGGCATCAGGAAGCGCTATGGCCCATTTTACAATACCTGGTAGCGTAGTTAGGTTTATAAGCTGTTGTATTGCTGCTGGCTCCATGTTTGATAAGAGCTTCTTAGACATATAGAGTCTTGCTGGGGTTTGCATGTACGGTCTGAAGTTCTTAGGAACTTCCCATACACATGGCCTTACCTGTTTTACTCTGTTCCAGAATTCGCTCATTTTAAAGTCTACGGGCGGTCCTGCCATTGTAATTCACCAATGTAATGATTATTCTTTTTGTGCTATATATTTCAGAGCTATTTCTGCTGATAGTTTCTTAGCGTTTGTTGATGCATTATTTCTTATTAGGGCTGTATGTTTTACTATAATGACTTTGTTATGGTGCTGATAAAAAATCATGGTTGCTTCTACAACATTACTTTTCCACTACCCGAATATCACCGGACTCTCTACGAATAGAAGATTCTCGTCGATATGTCAAGAGGCATACTTATTAATTAAGAAGGCATGCTCAATACTCATAGGAATCTGAAGGATAATAGGGAAAGCAATAGCTCTGATGATCTAGATTTGTCGATTGGCATCCGAATTATTTTGTTTTGTAGTAAAGGGCTTTTATTATGTCTTCGTGCTTAATGCATCCGATTACTTTCTTTTTACCCTCTTCATCGATCTTAACTACGGGAACTCTAGGTATTCTCTTTTCCAGCATCAACGAAATCGCTTTCTTTAGGGAGTCATCCAGGGTAACAAAAAATTGCTCAAATTGCTCTGCGTTTACAATTTCACTGACTTTAAGACTACCCCACTTATCTTCGGGCACTCTTAGGACATCATATACAGATACGACGCCCTTATATGACCCTTCCTCATCGACAACTGGAGCGACTACCGCGCCCTTCCCGGTTAGGGTTCTATATACATTCTTTAGATTTTCACCATGTTTTATAGCAATAAAATCTGGGCTTGCTATCTCTTTAACCAAGATTCTCTCCAAAGCTGAATCGATGATCTCAGGTAGGTGTATTGGGGATTCCTCCCGGTACTCAAGCTGGCTCTCATAGATTGAGCGCTCACCAGAGATTACATATGATATCATAGACGCAAGTATTGCGGCAGGCAGCAAATTATAGTCGCCCGTCATTTCGGCTATGATTATAATCGCCGTCAATGGTACCTTAGCCGCTCCCGCAAAGAAACTAGCCATACCAATTATCACGAATACCCCCGCATCACATACAATATTCGGGAAAAGCCGGCTGAAGATAAGCCCTATGCTCCCTCCAATCATAGCACCGATGACGACAGATGGGGCAAATACCCCGCCGCTCCCTCCAGAACCTATAGTGAGGGATGTTGCGAGAATTTTCATGAATATTAGGATTATCATAAGTTCTATTGCCAGCTTTCCATATATTGCTATTTGAACCCATCCATAGCCCGAAGAAAGTACTTGTGGAAAGATCAGGCCTAATAAACCAACCAGTAATCCCCCTATTGCTGGCTTATAATAATTCTTTATACGCATTCTTCTAAATATATTTCTTACTGCATAAAAGGTTTCCACATACAACCTAGCTAGAATACCACATATAAGTCCCAACAATGCAAAGAGGGGAAGTTCATATGGAGAAAATGTATAGGGGGGCGTCCTAAATATTGGTTGCCAACCAGCAAAAAGACAGAATATAGTGTAACCTATAAATGATGCTATGAGGGCAGGTACAAATACGTCAGCCTCGTAATCTTTCTTGTATGGTACTTCAACACCGAATAGGGCTCCCCCTATGGGTGATTTAAAGATACTTCCTATGCCCGCCGCGGCGGCGACCAGCACCATAATTTCGCGCTCTTTTTCAGTAAGATTAAATTTTCTAGCAAGCACGGAGATTACGCTTGATGATATCTGAGCGATAGGCCCTTCCCTCCCCGCTGATCCTCCAGAGCCTATCGTAACAGCAGAAGCAAATGTCTTCACAACAGCAACACGCCCCCTCATAAAGCCTTTTAAAGAGTGAACAGCATGTATAACAGCGTCGGTTCCATGTCCTTCGGCTTCTGGTGCGTACCTATAGACTAGAAAACCTGAGATAAGACCGCCTATGGCGGGTACTAGAGCTATGACCCATGACCATCCGAATCCTAAGAATTCGAATCCAAAAACATCCATCAACGAAACTTCGCCTGGTGCGCTTGGAGTTTTATATCCTGCGAGAACCTCCAGGAATAACCATTTGAAAAAATCCAGTAGAACATAAAATACTATGGCTGATAATCCAGATACTATACCTACCAGCACTGTGAACAAAAGGATTTTTCTTGTGATTAGGAATCTCTTAATTGGCATTTTGGGTCATCGTCTTTTATAGTATTCCGCTCCCCCCCACATATTAGTAGGATACCTACTGATTATCCCATCTTAAAGCGATACACTATACAGTTCCACAATCATAATAATCATAGGAGAAAGATTTCACTAAGACTGTTATGCTTTCGATACGCTAGATGCAAGTTTCTTGAGTATTCCCACTACCTCGTCGATATCTTCGCCTAGGATTACTATCATTGGTTCCTTCCCAACGTCACCTCGGTGATAAATCACATCCGGAACTTTTCCTCCACATGCTTCTATTGCTTGTTTTGTCCCCCAAGGTATCGTCGCTCCCTCTTTTGCTTTCACCTCTGGTGGCTCTTTTGCGCGGTCATATGAGGATATCCTCAAACCTAGCTCTTTAAGTTTTCCTAGAATTTCATCGCTGAACTTTATGTTTATAGCTACCCTAATATTTGGATCATATTCCCTCGCCACTAGCAAGTAGGAAGCTAAATGTTGGGATGCTCCAAAATCCGGACAGGAGCATGCTTTGGGCCCCTTAGGCGTCGATCTTATCCTTCCAGGAACGGCCACAATGTCCCTTTGATCCACAGCATACTGGAGCGCATATGCGATGTTCATGCCTACTTCTGGAATTAGCTTATTTATATTGCTCGTCGCCTCAATTTCTTCGAGAGAAACCTTAACTTTTCTTATCGCTTCGTATCGTTCAGCTTCCCTATAAATCCACGCCATGTGGTTAACGGGGCCTCTTCCCTTCCCTACGGGCGGGCCATACCTTATTGCTATAAACATAAATTGTTTAGCTATCTTAACAGCCTCGACAATACTTCGCCCTTTTGCCAGCTCAGCTGTTATTGCTGCTGAAAATGTACATCCGCTTCCATGTGTATTCTTAGTTGGTACTCTTGGCGTTTTAAAGTAGTGAAACTCACCTTGATAATACAGAACATCCAGAGCCTCGCTTCCCTCCAAGTGGCCGCCTTTAACTATTACCGCTTTCGGCTGATATTTCTCATGGATTTCAACTGCAGCTTTTTTGAGATCATGAACATTTTTGATCTTCACTCCCGTTAGAACCTCCGCTTCATATATGTTCGGAGTCACGAGAGTAGCCATTGGAAATAATTCTTTTACTAGAACTTCTCTCGCATCTTGATCCATAAGTGGTGCTCCAGTTTGTGCAACCATGACTGGATCTACAACAAGTGGTATGTCTAAACCAGAAAGCTCTCTGGCTACTGTTCGGATGGTCTCTTTTGTTTTAAGCATACCCGTTTTTGCCGCGTCAACACCAATATCACTGATAACGGCTTGTATTTGTGCCGCGATTATATCAGGGGAAATATCTTGTATCGCAAATACTCCTTGCGTATTCTGTGCTGTTACTGAAGTTACTACCGCCGTGCCCCATACTCCTAGAGCTGAGAACGTCTTTATATCGGCGATTATTCCTGCTCCTCCACCAGAATCGACACCCGCTATCGTCAATGCTTTCTTCATATCACACACCAACAAATTGCATTAAAACAACTTATTACACGTGATTTATGTTTTAGAGAAAACATTAAATCCGTATTACATTAGAAGCTTCCTATCTAGAGGATATGTTCGATTACGCGGTAGCGCTATATGAAGAAAACAACCAGAGAACTTTGTGCTCTCTGTAAGGGTTCTAGGAAACTCTGTGGAGCCAGTATATGCCCCATACTTGTGAAGCGAATATTAAGCCCTAAGATTAGGGTTTTGTCTAAACGCGAGCTCAGCGGGTATTCAGAGTGGCTTCTTGTTGGCGAATATGGGTATCCCCAAGTCAGATTTGGCCCACTATCGGCAATTAGTTCCTTACCGTGGGATCCAGAGAGATGGGCCAAAGAACGCTTCGATTTTTCTAGAATACTCACCCTTAGGATGAAATCATTATATCCTTTCCAGCGGAGAATCGTGCATAAGCCTCCCTCATTTGAGGACCCCCTAGGAGAATCCGTGCTCAGCATAAAGCCAATAGAAATCGAACTCATCTTAAGGAAGGAGCCCAGAATACAACTAAGATTTGATGCCGATATACCTCCCTTCGGCGGATCCGCTCCGCTACAGAAACTTGAATTGGAAGACAACCCTAAGATTCCACGTCGCGTTGAGAATCTGATCGTTGACAGAGTTAAAGCGTCATACGCTGTAAGATATCTCAGAAAGTATGGCATGTCGATATATTATATTCAGAAAATTTTCTCTGCGGGTTTCCTTGGAATCGCCGAGAGAAGACGTATTGTTCCGACTCGTTGGGGAATAACTGCGGTGGATTCAATTATCGGTAATTCCATAATACCCCAGATTAAGCATGCCCCTTCATTCTCTCAGACTCGGGTATATCATTGGGAGTATCTCGGAAATAAATACTATATCATCCTGATCCCAAATGACTACTGGGCTATGGAGATGTTTGAGGTTTGGCTTCCCAATAGCGTTTGGGTTCGGGGAGTTGGCAGACCGGTTGTTATAAGAAACTATGAGAGCTACGACGGTAAACCAGTAAAGATGGATGGGGGATACTACGCGATAAGAACATCGGTATTGGAGTGGCTAAAAGAGAGAAATAGAGTTGCTTCTATTTTGGCGATTCGGATAATCACACCACAATATATAGCTCCTGTTGGAAATTGGCAGATCCGCGAATCGATAAGACTTGCTCTAGACTCCAATCCTATTTTTGTTGGAGATCTCGATGAATGCCTCCAGCATGTTATTTCGAGAGAGCCAGTACTGCGGAGTGTAGGGATTAAAGAGAGTTCATGGTTGCTCTGCCAGTTAGCCCATAGGCCCTTGGATTATTGGTTAAAATAGTTTGAGGGGTCTCCTTCTCGGTAATGGATATCTAAATCTTGGAGGCTTAAATACTCTGTCTAATGCTATGCCTTGGAGAATATATCCAATACCCGAAAGTGATGTTATTATAGCTCCTGGGATCGTCCGCAGGAATTCTATAGAAAACACATAGAAGAAGCTTGTTGAGCTAAAGAATAATATGAGAAGACCACCGTACCCACCTATGCTTCCATTTCTTGCTTCAAAGAAGAGAAAGATTGAGAGGAAGCAGTAGAAGAATAAGGCTGTTTTTACTATTGTAAGCGCTATGCCTAGACCGTAGTAGTTCAGTTCTGTTGGCTCAACAGAATACGCAGCAACAAAGTATCCAAGGAGGATATATCCGATACCAACGGAGATTATTAGAATCATACACATCATGCCTAGGAACCCACCATACTTCTTTCCGTAGACATAAAAACTTATTCCCGAAACCATCATAAAGATCCCCATTATCATCAAAAGAGTAGAGTATAGAGTTGGAAGAAGAAACGCTAGTGCATATATGAAGAACTTTAATATGCTTAGAGCCGAAAGGGTTAGGATTATAATGCCAACAAGAATTAGAGATCTATTCGATATATCCAAAATAGGGTTGGGGCCTCTCATCTCTACACCCTAAAACCTAGTATAGATTAAAGTTATTGACATCTAGCGTTTTCACTTTGGGATAGGTATTCCCAAATTTAGTTATGTTTTGCGAGGAATACCTACCCTTCATCGCACATGTCGTCCCCTCCCATGGGCACCCATCGGCGGAGACGCTCCGCCTTTGGCGCCCAGCTCATTGGGGCTTCGGCCCGCACGCTACGGGCCGCGTCCCGTGGGCTCGGCGGCTTCTGGGGTATCCCCATCATCGGTGCTTCTTGCTCATCAATATGTAGTATTTAGTTCTGCTTAAATTTTTTCTTGTCTTTTTTGTCTCCTTTTTTTGGACTACGCATTTTTTCTTGTGTGTTGGTGGTTTTGGGTTCTGCTTCTATCTGCCTCTATCTTCTGCTTTTTCTGGCTGTAGCTAGGAAAACTATCTAAATCTAACTAACCAGAAACAGCCTTTTCTCCTAATTCATTTTAGCCAGATCTAACAAAGATTAAGGAAGATAATTCTTTTTCTACATGTCAACCTTTGGGTTTTCTGTCCTCATTGTTGGTCTCCCCAACAGTTGCTGATCTACATGCATCCAAGCATATCCAAACACGGAGAATACGAAGCTGATTCACATCTCGGACGCATCCCCACATTCTTCCTCCTCCTGACACAGTAGACCAGAACAGCAGTTATGGCGATCGGCGGTATGAACACCAGCGATATGAACACCCAGAGGTACTCAGGAGAAGCATTACCATACGACATGTTGCGGTATATGCTTAGGATCTCATCGAAATCGCTGACCCCATCACCATCACTATCCACAGAATTGTTGCTGAAACCAAATTGGGCCTCAACCCAGTCAGCAACACGGTCATGGTCACGATCAAAATTCTCAAAACAACCAAAAGCATTCAGATAACCATAGGGTGGGTTCCAGTAGATTAGGGGTGCCAGAAAAGGCTCAACCATAAGCCTATATACGGAGATCGATAATGCCCCACACAGGTTGACCATCTCCACGCGACCATCATCGTCTATGTCCCTTACGACAAGTTCAACATAGTCCGTACCCCAAGCCCAGCCAAATCCGCTGAGTTCTTGATCCTTGAAGAATACTGAGACATTGAATGTGAACATGGGTGTTAGGGTTCTACCATCGTATATCGTTATGTTGCCGAAGTTCATGACGAGTATGTCGTAGACACCGTCAAGGTTTGCGTCTAGAATGTTTAGAGATTGTGGGCTTATCCCGTAGTACCCGAATTCCTCCTTTGAGTATGTTATGAGTTTCTCTATGGTGTAGCTCCTCATGTTTATCACTGCTAGGATGCCGACAGACTTATTGGACCAGTAGCCGAAATATGGAGTAAGTGCGAAGACCCCCTCCATGATGCCATCTCCATTTAGATCACACACAGCGAAATAATCAGTACAGGGGCCACGACGAACATAGTCGGTGAAGTTGAAGTATGCCTCTAGGCTCCCATCATCTCCACTAAAAATATAGAGCTCTGGGTAGTAGCCAGGAACAACGATCTCCTTCACACCGTCTCCATCGAAATCCCCAACATAAAAGTCAAAACCAGTGAGCATACCGTATTCCGATATATTCACAGCCCAGAGTACTCTCTTATCAAACACATCAACAACACCTAATGCACAGTAAAGGAGGGGAAAATTGAAGAAAACTATTCTTCTTTCATCCATTGGACGAATCGGGCCCCAGACCCAGATCTGGCGTCCACTAACTATGCTACCATTTATTATAAGGTAGGATTTAGCGTCTTTGAAGTCATATATGTATAGGCCTTTAAGGGGACAGTCAACCAGTAGCTCTTTGTCTTCATCTTCGTCCCAATTACCATATATCATCCCCGTAATAAATGTATCCTTGGGGAAGCTGATTATGTCATCTACTCTCCATAGATATGTGTCTATGATAATAATCCTGTGATCGGAAGCGAAAAAGTATTCTAGTCTTCCGTCATTATCATAGTCGGCAACAAATGGAAAAGGATTTTGTGAAAGTCTCTTCATTCCAGAAATATTAGCCAATATTTTACCATCATGAGAAAACGCTACTATGTTATCCATCCCACCACAGGCAATTATCTCTAAGTCTGAATCATAGTCAGTATCTATTAGAATTGGCCAATTTTTTCCATCCGCACTATAGCCAAGCCCTCTAAACCATAGGAGCTTAACAGAAAATTTTGGATTATTCCCTTCAAATGCAAAATTGTTGCTTACTATATGAGAAAAGCTTATGCTTAACATTACAAGAAGAGTTAGAAAAAATATAGAAAAGACTTGTTTAGCACACATTTCTTCTCACATCGGAGTTATCACTATCTGATCGCTAGGGATGAGAATCACTCCGTATGTTGACCCCTCCGATGGCTCCTCGTATGCAGGGCCTAAAACTGGTATGTCGAGATAGCCTGGATAGTAGTCGAACCGTGTAAGATTCTCCGTCGACGTCATCCAGCTGTATATCCCCTCAATCTTCGTTATGCCATTCTCCAAAGCATTCTTAAAATTCTCAGCCTGGATAGCCATCGTATTTATTAGCGTGTCCCCATGGTAGCACCAAAGAATGAATTCTTTGGCGTCCAAACCCAAGGATTCAGCCTCATGCTCTCCGAAAAGCTCACTATGGCAACTAAAAAGCCACAGAAAATCAAGTGCTGGCCCAAGAGTTGCAAGCAGAAACTTTAGGGTTCTCTCAGGAACAATCTCACCACTTTCTAGCTTAAGATAATATTTGCCATACCAATCAGCACCATGCCCAACAATGAAAAGGATCAATCTGTCATCGCCATCGGTCTTATTATCTATAGTTTTTATGTATGACACAAATTTACTATAATCTACTTCAGTATTATATCCAAAAATTTCGGGAGCCCCAGATGCTGGGTTCCACGAACCATATACTTTTGGGTCATTAAGCATCTCTTCTCCTATACCCAAAAGGGGGCTATAGAGAGGTCCAAAATGACCGTTAAAATCTTGATATATTATCGCTACGTAAATTTGTCTTTCGCCATCAGCAGTTTCTGGGTAGTAGTCTACGATCTGCACTGTTTTCGTTGTGTAGTCGCCAGATGGGCTACTGGACGCTGTTATCCCGGCCCTGCTCGGCTTTTTGGTGGTTTGTGATGTGAGGAGCCCCGCCGAGATTAGTAGGCATGCGATTAGGCCAGCTATTACCCATTGGCGCATAAGGGCGCACCTAGATTACTATTATTAATGGTGGTTTTTCCCTATTTTAAACCTTCGAATTTTGCTGTTCTAGCCTCACCAAGACAGCGATGTTATATGTCGGGAACATCACAGCGATCTCAGTCGCAAAACCCTCAAGAATATGCGAACGAACAAAGCCACCGCGATCTGGATCGATGAAAGCATTGTAATCCTGTCCTTTAAGCTCGTTAGGGTTTGGAGTTTTAGGCGGGAAAAAGTTAGGCTTGTGCACAAATTTGCTAGGCGCCAGAAGACCGTTCTGCTGACTGGCGTTGATTTGGATGGAAACACGCATGTAGATTTCGCTGATAGGGCTAATTCGGACGCATTTATGCGTCTTTTCTCTTGGATTGTTCAGCGTTATGGGGACTATAGGCTCGTCTATGTTTTCCTTGATAATGCCAGTTTTCACTCTTTCTGGGGTCGTCCGCCCCATAACGCCAAGTTTGTTTGGCTTCCGAAGTATGCTCCCGAATGTAACTTTGATGAGCAGTTTCATAGATTTCTGAAGCGTGAGCTTGGTCTCCACATATTCACGAATATTGAGGAAGTGAAGGCTGTTTTGGCGAAGTACGACGGTTTGGTGAGGCCAAGCCTAGTCAGAAAGGCTAGATACCTACTAAAACGCTATACAAAGAAGCTTTCAAAAGGACATTAAAAAAGAGAAAAACTATATGGACGCATCCCCACATTCTTCCTCCTCCTGACACAGTAGACCAGAACAGCAGTTATGGCGATCGGCGGTATGAACACCAGCGATATGAACACCCAGAGGTACTCAGGAGAAGCATTACCATACGACATGTTGCGGTATATGCTTAGGATCTCATCGAAATCGCTGACCCCATCACCATCACTATCCACAGAATTGTTGCTGAAACCAAATTGGGCCTCAACCCAGTCAGCAACACGGTCATGGTCACGATCAAAATTCTCAAAACAACCAAAAGCATTCAGATAACCATAGGGTGGGTTCCAGTAGATCAGGGGGACTAGAAAGGGCTCTATTATAAACCTAAACACCGAGATCGTTGCGAAGCCGATATTGATGATTTCCATCCTTCCATCGCTATCTATGTCCCAGACCACAATACGGTTTAAGCTGGTGCCCCAATACCAGAAATATCCGCTTGCCTCCAGATCTCTAAAGAGTATTGATACATTAAATGTGAACATCGGTTCCAAGGTTCTACCATCGTAAATAGTGAGATTACCATAATTCATGGTAAGTATGTCATACACACCGTCAAGGTTAACATCTAGAATGTTCAAAGTGTATGGAGCTATCCCGCTGTACCCAAACTTCTCCTTCAGGTATGTTATGACTTTCTTAACTGTGTAGTCCCTCATGTTTATTATCGCTATGAAACCGACAGATTTGTTTGACCAATAGCTAAAGAGGGGATAGCAAGCAAACAGTCCCTCTATGACACCGTCTCCATCCAGATCACACACAGCAAAATAAGAATCACTAAGCTCTCGGATCGCATAGTCAGTAAAGTTGAAACATGCCTCCAATTCTCCACGATCACTGCTAAAAACATAGAGCTCTGGGTACTGGCCAGGAATAACAATCTCCTTTATTCCGTCCCCATCGAAATCCCCAACAAGAAAATCATCAAATACTGTGGGAGAGATACCAAGCTCAGATATATTGACAGCCCAGAGAACCCTCCTACTAAGGATATCAACAACCCCTAGAGCGCAATAATGTGTGAGGGAATTAAGAAAGATGACCTTGCCATTCCCCAGCGGCCTAAGGTATCCCCAAATCGAGACTTTCTGGCCGTCAACTAGACTTTCATTCATGAGGAGGTACATTTTTTGCTTCTCAAAATCATACATGAATAAACCTTTCCTATAGTAGCTTATGAGCAGTTCCATATCCTCATCGTCATCCCAATTACCGTAGATCATACCAGTAATGCGATCTGCATTTGGATACATGACAATATCGTCTATTCTTAGCAAGCCAAGATCTATAATAAATAGTTTTGTGTCCATGGGGAAAAAGCATTCTAATCTTCCATCATGATCACAATCAACGACGAAGGAGTGTGGATTCCAAGCATATTTAAAGATAGAGAAGTTAGCCAGCACCTTACCATCATGGGAGAATACCACTGTATGATCTCTACCGTCCTCAGCGATTATTTCTAGATTCGAATCGGAATTTATATCTACTAGGACTGGCCAGTCCTCGGCACAGTGATATCCGTGCGTCGTAAACCATAGGAGCTTGATAGAGAACTCCAAGTTGTTATTAGATACGAAGGCCTTATCTGCTATCCAAACCCAATTCGGCTGGAAAAAAGCAAGGGGGATGAGAAAAAAGATGAGGAAAACTTTTTTCGGACACATTTCTTCTCACATCGGAGTTATCACTATCTGATCGCTAGGGATGAGAATCACTCCGTATGTTGACCCCTCCGATGGCTCCTCGTATGCAGGGCCTAAAACTGGTATGTCGAGATAGCCTGGA